>Ga0209382_10007734_pt1 | contig 13620 bp, 13 predicted proteins | sample SoiMetdeltSBSDD5_FD_187599 | JGI IMG/M metagenome (GOLD analysis project Ga0209382, IMG submission 187599) | Bulk soil microbial communities from a Populus tree surrounding site in Tennessee, USA - Soil MetaG P. deltoides SBSDD5 (SPAdes) (version 2) | ecosystem: Environmental > Terrestrial >... | reverse complement strand
CGCACACGTGAAGTAGTCCCGGCGGGCTCTTGGAGAGCTCGGCGATTCCCGATCGTCAGGTTCCGACTCGGACAAACCCGAAAGTCGGTTCGAGGACCGCGGCGACTTCGTCGCCGTCAGAGACTCCGCAGGAATTTCAAGACCCTGGTTCTTTCCCTCTCGCGCAGGCGCTGAAACTTCTCGGCTTCGCGGGCGGCACTGTTCTTGTGTCTCTGAATAGCGTCCTCTAGACTGCGGGCGCTGCCGTCGTGGAGAAGCGGCTCGCCATGGATCAACCGTGTCCCGATCCCCCAGAGCGCCGCCGTGCGAATCCTTCCGCTGAGCTCCGGCGGCATCCCTTCGCGCAGGATGGTTGGCCCGGTCCCGATGTCGTGCAGAAGGAAGTCGCCATAGGGGTGAAATTTCTTGTTCCCGAGCGCTTTCGGCACGCGAAAAGCTCTGCCATTAACCCATGCGCCTTCGCTCGCCGTGACAAGTTCTGGCAAATGGCAGGTGGCGCAGCCAGTGGACTTGAATACCTTGAATCCTTCCTCGACTTCTTCACGTTCCTTCCGATCACCAGGGAGAAGACGAGGCGGAGCCGACAAAGCGCGCATGAAGTTCGCAAACAACTCCACATCCTCGCCGAATCGTCCTCCGGTATCTTCGGGGTCTGCGACTCCGTCGTCCACCGGGTCTCCGAGGAGGGTATTGTCGTTGAGTGCCAGAGGGGATGTGATGCCCATCTCGTTTCGATAGGCTTCCGCGGAAAAGGAGAGCAGGCTCGCGTGCTGCGCGGCCCACCCGAACCTCCCGACCGCCGTTTTCCCCGGAGCCTCCAAAATGGGGACTTCCCGGATGAGTCCCCGAATTCGCCCGTCGCTGTCGTCCGCCTGGTCCCTCGCGATCCGTCGCAGGACGTCGTCCGCGAGGCATTCCACGAATCCCGCTCCGAACAGGGACGGCGTAATAAACCGGTCGCGAGTATTCTGGCTGTTCGACAGAGCCTTTACCTCCGGAGTTGCATTGCCTACTGCCCTCGTCGTTATCAGCGTCCCGCCAGGCGCGGGAATGAATTCCTTGTTCCGGGCGACGTATCCTGCGCGAATTTCTGTTATCGGACCACTTCCTCCGGGCAGACCCTTGGCACCTGCGGCGACGTGGCAGCCGGCGCACGAGGTTTCGTTGAAATGGATGCCAAGTCCGGTTGCGGGGGTCAGAACCCGCTCGAACGCTGCCCGCGCTTCAAGGAATTGTTTTTGGGAGAGCAGTTTATTGTGTGACTCGAAACTCTGCGGAGCCTCTTGTGCCCATCCATTCGCGGCGACTGCTGTAAGGACGACAGCGTGGACTGCGAACAGTCTGAACAGCTTACTGACCATTCGTCCTCCAATCCCAAAGGGCAGCCGAACGTCAGGTCCGAAAGACCTTTCTAAGATGTTGTGATGACATCATGCGCCCGACCATGCCGTCAGTTCAAGTTGTCCTCGCGGGAACAACGGCGACGACTCTTTTGCACAAATTCGCACAAGCGCTCGCCGGGAGTAGGCAGTTGTTGAAAGGCCCTACCGCCGCAGGCAATCTGCGATGCGATGTCGCGCGCCGTGCACGACTTCGGATCGGGGAGAAGATCGCCATCGAGGCGCTCGAGACCGGCAAAGCCGAATGGAAGCCGCTGCCCCGCGGCCAACGATGAAGGTGCGCGGCTTGGTTCTTACGCTCTGAGCAGTCTTTCCAATTCAGCCATATCGACGGGCTTCACCAGATGGCCGTCACAACCGGCGTCGCGCGAGCGCGTACGGTCTTGCTCTTGGCCCCAGCCGGTCACCGCGATCACTTTGACGCTTTGTCCCCACGCCTGCGCACGAATCTGCTGTGTGGCTTCGTACCCGTTAAGACCCGGCATTCCGATGTCCATGAGAATCACTGCCGGCTGAAAGGACGCCGCGGCGGTGATGGCTTCGGCGCCGCTGTAGACGGTCCGCACCTCTTGGCCCATCAGCTCAAGCATGGAAGCCATCGAATCGGCCGCGTCACGATTGTCATCGACGACCAGGATTCGCCGGCTGGGAACGGCGAGTGGGGGCGACTGGGGCGGAGCATCTAACGATGGCGTCGAGGAAGGCAGCACGGGAAGGGTGATGGTGAACGTACTGCCGGTGCCTGGCCCTTGGCTCTCCGCCGTCACGGTGCCCCCGTGCATCTGCACCAATCCTTTGACGAGCGCCAAGCCGATGCCGAGGCCGTCTCTGGCGCGTTCGAGACCTCGATCAACTTGCGAGAACATGTCGAAGACATGGGACAGCGCCTCGGCGGGAATGCCGATTCCCGTATCGCGCACCGACACAATCACATCGCCGTCTCTCCGTTCCGCACGGAGGAGAATGGAACCCCCGCGCTCGGTATACTTCGCACTATTCGTCAGCAAGTTGCTCAGCACCTGTGACAAACGGGTGGGGTCCGCATCCAGATACACGGGTGTGGCCGGAAGCGAGATCGTGAGCGCGTGTCCGGCGGCGTCAATGACCGGGCGGGCCGTTTCCACCGCGTTGTTGACGACATCCAAAAGCGGCACCGTGGCCCGTCGTAGTTCCAACTTGTTCTGACCGATTCGGGAGACGTCGAGCAGATCATCGATGAGCCGCACCATGTGCCCGAGCTGCCGTTCCATCACCTCGCGGGCTCTGGCCACCTTGCCCGGGTTCCCCTCCGCCAGCTGCATCACTTGCAGGGCGGTCCTCAGCGGGGCCAGCGGATTCCGAAGTTCGTGCGCTAGTAGCGCGATGAACTCGTCCTTGTGACGATTCGCTTCCTGGAGCGCCTCCTCAGCGCGCTTTCGGTCCGTGATGTCTCGGGCAATCTTGGACGCGCCAATGATCTCGCCCGAGGCGTCGCGGATGGGTGAGATGGTGAGCGAGATGTCCAACCGTTGGCCGTCCTTGCCCATGCGAACGGTCTCGAAGTGTTCGATGTGCTCCCCACGGGCGATCCGCGCGAGAATCTCTGGCTCCTCGCCTTGGCGTTCCGGTGGAATGAGGAAGGTGATCGGTTGCCCAATCGCCTCTTGAGCCGTATAGCCGAACAACTTCTCGGCCCCCGTGTTCCAGGACCGGACGATGCCTTGTAAGGTCTTGCTGATGATGGCGTCATGAGACGAGTCGACGATGGCCGCCAAGTGCGCACGAGCCAGTTCCGAAGCTTTGCGTTCGGACGCGTCACGAAACACGAGAACCGCACCGACCGTCGCTCCCGAGGTGTCCCGGATCGGCGCTGCACTAGCGTCGATCGGCTGTTCGCGTCCCTGGCGGGAAATCAGGACGGTGTGGTTGGTCAGCCTGACGATGCTGCCCGTCTGCAGGGCGCGGATCGCGGGATTGCCGATCGCCTCGCAGGTGCCTTCATGGACAATCTGGAGCACGTCTGGCAGGAACTGCCCCAAGGCATCGGCCAGCGACCAATCGGTCAGCGCTTCGGCCACCGCGTTCATGAAGGTAACGCGCCCGTCGGCGTCCGTGGTAATCACTCCATCGCCGATGCTGGCCAGCGTCGTGCGCAGCCATTCCGAATGCTGTCGCAATTCTTCTTCGGCGCGACGACGCGCGATGAGGATGCTCTGAGCATTCTGCAGCGCAGTTGCGCGAAGCCGACCGTCCTCGTCGGGGTCGGGGTCCGACACTATCGCCCCTCGATCTCTTTGCTCGCGAGGTTGGTGCCAACGACGCGCGCTCGAATCTTCGCAAACGCGGTTTCGCGAGTCGTGGTGGTGTCGTCACAGAATGGCGAGAACCCGCAGTCATCGCACGTTCCCAGTTGTCCAATCGGAATATAGTCGGCGGCCTCGAGCACGCGATCACGCACCTCCTCAGGCGTCTCGATGCGAGGGTCGATCGGATCGATGACCCCGACAAAAACCGTCTGATCTGGCTTCATGTGCGCGCGGATCATCTTCAACACGCGAATACGATCCTGTTCGCCCGCGAGCGCCACGAAGAATGAGCCGGCCATGAGCTCGAAGAGACTCGGGAGCAGGGCCGCGTAATCGACGTCCCCACTATGAGTGGAGTCGCGATCGCTGCCAGGACACGTATGAACACCGATGCGTCGTCGGTCCTCGGCAGAGAATCGCGAGAGGGCAAGGTTATTCAGGTCGATGAACCGGTGCAGCAGTTCGCCGGAAGGATCGAGCTTGATGGCGAGCCGCCCTTCCGTGAAGTCGACCTGGACTTTCCACGCACCCTTCCGCAGGCAGTTGCGCACTTCTGTCTCATGCTCTCGCAACAAGTCATCGAGAAACTGCTCCCGCGAGTAACCGTGGATCGGGTCGGCTGGGTACATCAGGCTCAAGGCGGAGGGCGAGATGACCGCCTGTTTCACGGGTCTGTGCGCATACTTGAGCGCCACATCGAGGTAGCGGTCGGCATGCGTCTGGTAACGGAACGGCCCGCTGGTCAACCGAAGCATGCGGCGGACATGGCCAGCCGAGAACGGGATCTGGAATCCGTCCGGCGCGGTGTTCGGCAGGCCTTCGACGCAGTATGTCCAGAAGTTGTGATACTTCCGCTGCTCTCCGTCTGTGATGACGGGCGATCCTGTGTCCTCGAACCTGGCAATCGTGTCCTGAATGGCCTCTTCGTACAGCGCGTCCAGAGCCGGGGTGCTGCCACCGGCGGCGTCCGCGGCCGCCTCGATCAGGCGGAGAGGTCGGGGGATGCTACCGATCGGTTCGGTTGGTATGGTCGACATTGAAAACCGGCGCAATGAGAAGAGCGACGCACGCCAGCGCCGTGAAATAACGAAGTGTGGTCAGCATGTCTACCTCCTTAACTTGAGGCGAGGAACATGCCAGCCTCGGGATCGACGCCTCGACCATAGATGTGTGCGATGAGTTTCTCGAACAGCAGCCGTGATGACTCTTGTCACGGTCAAAGCCGGGTGTCCCGCGGCATGTCGCGGCAGCCCGCACGCACCGCAAGGGTGCGGCGACAGCCGCCATCGACTCCGACGACGCGTCGATGGCAGCGACTGACGTATCGACAGTCAGTGGATAACCTGGTTCCGGCCGCGTTGACGGAGGCTCTATGTTGAATTGATCAAACGCCCACCTGTAGGTTGACTCAGGATCAGGTCCCGGTTGTGCCTTGCGCGGTGGGTCGCGGGTTTAACTTCTAGCGGTACGGCGTCCGCCTGCCGGCCGCATGGATCGCGAGTAATGCCGCATCTTCGATGTGGCGGTCGTCAAGGTCATGGCGTTCGCCGCTCTCAGCTTCCTCCGACCTTGCGAAGCGTCCGCACGCGCCGGTAAGAACCACGCGTGGTGCCCGCCCTCCAGGGCTGCTCTGTCTCGTGTTTTGGTACCCGCCGAGACGCCGGCGCAGCATCGGGCGAAGGCTCAGGCGATTCGGCAAGGGCTTTTGCGAATGCGACGCGGGCCTCCGACTCGTCCTTGTCGAGACAACAGCGTTTGTATTTGCGACCGGAGCCGCAACGACAGGGTTCGTTGCGTCCGAGCCGAGCAACCGTCGTTTTATTCATCCCAATGTTCCTCTCTTCGGAGAAGAAAGCTTACGTCAGACCGTCGGAGTCCCTCAGCAGCAGACCTCGCAACGGCGCCGTGCGAACCGGGCTGGCAACCACGTAGCTGTCGAAGATGACGGAGAGAAGACTGTCGTGGCGGCCCTGCGAGCCATTCCGAAAGCCTCGGAATGAAAGGGCCGAAAACGTTTAACCGACTGAACCTAAAGATGGTGCGGAAGGGGGACCGGTGCCTACAGCAGGGCCCTTACCTTCCAGTCTGAAGCGCCCATCAAGGCCTGGTATTCAGCGGATGTAATAGAACGCTTCGAGTACCGGCAACTTATAACAAACATGTTCCTATCATGTTGCCAATCGCTCCTGATCACATCGCACTCGAAGGTGCCACCAGAGCTGACCGTCATCGTCAGAATATCGCCCGGCTTTGGGATGGCCTCGAGCTCGACCCGTTTGCCGAATCGAACGTCACTGTTTGCGATTGTTTCCGGGGTCTCCTTCCCCTCGCGGCGGACGCGGAGGGAAGGAATCCTGAGACTTATCTCGACTGTTTGCGCCATTTGCTGGTCAGAAAGCAGAACGCCCTCGTCCATGATCGCACGAGTCGACTGGCTGATCGCCTACGTTCCGAGCAGAGCCTTCCCTGTACGCACGCGGCGCCGAACTATCCGTCCTAGGTCTCCAAGACGCACGCCTCGCCTGTCGGGGCAACGGCGGTCCCACTCGGGCTTGACATGTGAAGGCAAATCGCGGGCAGTCGCTCAACCCTTGTCGACGACTGAGGAGCTATTGGGGACGCTTGAGAGCGAATCATGCTAACGTCGCAATAACATGGCGGTCGGGATTTATGGTCCTCTATATCAGTACCTCGAGCATCGGTACGCCGATACCGTAGTGCTCACGTTTGAGCAGATGGAAGACCTCTTGGGTTTTGCATTGCCCGCTCCAGCGCGGACTGATTCCGCGTGGTGGACCTACAGAGATGGAGAAGCTACCGCGTCTCCGCATCACTCAGAGGCATGGAGATTGGCACATAGAACGGCCAAGCCGAACCTTCCTGCGGGGAACGTGCTGTTCGAACGCATCGCCTGACCGACCGGCCGCCACCGATGTCCCGCTCACCCTCCGCCTTTCAAGGCACATCGCCAAAGAGCATCCTGGTCCGCGACGGCTCGACATGTTGCTCACGCTCGTGCGAAAGCGCACCGCCGCCCGGATAAAAAAGTCGAACTAGCACGCGTGGCGGCCCACCGGTGCTGTCACCGGCCAGGCGAATCGCCCGCGGTGGAGTGGATGGGCACGGCTGTCAACGAATAGGAGGCGACGATGACGGGAACGATTCGAACGTTGCGAGTCGATAAGGGATTTGGGTTCATCAAGGACAATGCAGGGAAGGAATATTTCTTCCACCAGAGTGCGGTGTATGGAGAGGGGCTCGAGAACCTTCGTGAGGGTGACACAGTAGAGTTCGACGTCGGCCAAGGACCGAAAGGGCCTCGGGCCGAGAACGTGCGGCGCACGTCCACGTAAACAAGGACTGACGGGCAAGGACACCGCGCTCCCGCCTACGGTGTCGTTTCCATTTGGATTTCCGCGGGCCGGCGAGTACCGGATATTCGTTCAGGTCAAGAGGGGTGGCCGCGTTCAGACGGGGGCGTTCGACGCGCACGTGGAGTAATCCCGGCTGGGATTCTCCGACCGTGAAAGAGAGCTACTGCAGCGACAGGCCGGCCTGAGCGTCGCGAAGGACGTCGAGCTCGAGCACCCCGCGCTCGATCAGACGTCGCACTTGTCTACTGCTTCGGAACTCGGCCAGGAGCGCGCGCCGGCTGCTGGTGTAGGCCTGGTCCATCGCGTACGTCAGCACCGTCTCCATCACGACGCCTTCCTCTGTGTTCGTCTCTCTGAAACGCCGCTTGAAGTCCGTCAGAACATGCGCGAAGGCCGGGTCGTCCCACCGGTCAGGGCCGGCATCGAGCCGCATGAAGTCATCCAGCACGGCCACGTACCCGGCGCTCGCAGGGCGTCGCCAGAACGCCACGTCGGGGCCAAACTCGCTGATGTAGTCCGGAAGGTAAAGCGTGCCCTGTGCCGGGACCCGCGCGACAAGTGCGGGATTGAACCGGCGCACCTCGTCCGCAGATAGACCTGTTCGCTTCATGATTTCGGCAAGCGAAATCGTCCGCGGCGTTCGCATCGCATAGATGCGTACCTGCGGCGTCGAGGCGATCAGGTTCCTGACAATGAAGGTGTTGCCAAAGACCATCTCGGCATAAAGGTGGGAACGGGGACCATAGCTCCGATAGACGTCCTTGTATTCCTTACCCGGCAGTGCTCGCAGGTCACTGGCGAGCTGCGAGCCCACAAAGTATCGGGCACGGACATCTGGTGCCCCAAGGTGCTCGCCGGTGATCAAGGCGCGTCCCACGTTCGTGCCGCCGGCGTTGTGCTCGGACAAGGCGGGGATGAACGATCCGTACTTGGTAGCCAGCACCGACAGATACGCGGCGCAGTAGGGAGCCTGGGTCGTCTGGTTCAGCCCCTCAATGGGTGTCGGTGAGAAGTGGTTCAGCCGCTTCCAGTTCCTCTGCAGCCACTGGCAGAAGCCGATCGCATGGGCCTCTGAGCGCCTCTTACCACTCAGGCCCGATTCGAGAATGACCTGAGCCAGGCCGATATCCGCAGGCACGCCGAACCGCTCGTAAATCGCGCCCCACTCGGCGAGAAAGCGCCCGTACCTGACGGCGTTCGGCAGGAGGGCGTCCCCGCGCGTCGAGTTGTGCGACACCGGCCCCGCGGCGCGCTCGAATAGGAGCGCCACCTGTTCCCGCCGTTCACCCAGTTTGCGAGCGAGCTGTTGACCCTCGAGGATGTGGGCGAGCGCGGGGTCGGCCCATACGGCCTCGTGCGTCCAGTCCCCTTTCGCGGGAAACGTCGCGAGAAGCCGCCCGTCAATGCTGCTCCCAAACGCGATCGAGCGGTCGGGAAGTGTGAAGACGTGCTGCCAGAACGGGTAGCCGGGTCGGTAGGTTTGCATCGCGACGAAGTCGTCCCGTCGTCGCGACGCGGCGACATCGACCGCTCCGTTTGACGCCTGCGCGCGCGATCCGGTGGCGACCTGCGCGATCGCCAAGCCGGTACCGACCTTCGACGCGGCTACCGGAATCGCGGCGGCCAGCGCGACGAGTGCCAGGATGGCCTGCGTTCCGATCGAGCGAGTTCGGATGATGTGTTTGTGCATCGGGCATTGACGAGCGCCACGCAAAGCGCGACGCTCCGCAACAATGACGTGTGATGGCCCTGGAATCTGCAATCGATGCGCCCGTGCGGCTGTGTGAAATTCCGCTCGTCAATGAGAGGATCCAGCCCGGTGTGTTAGAGAGAAATCGCTTGTGGGTGACGACTTTGAAGTCGCGATTCCGAAATTGCCGTCGCCGGCCTGGGGGAGTTGAGGCGGATTGGTCGTTCAGACTCCGAGCTGGCTGGCCAAGTCCTCCATGCTCTTCGCGGCGAAATCGACTGGTACCCGCGGAGCCGATTCTCCGGTTCCCGGTCCGTTCTCTCCGGGTCTTGCGATGTGGGCCGCGCGAAGCCCGTTCGATGCAGCCTGGCGCAGATCGTCGCTGTGAGCGGCGACCATCATCACCTCGTTTGGCTGCAAGTTCAGCGCGGCCGCGGTCATCAGATAGACGGCCGGCTTCGGCTTGAAGTCGCGCGCGATTTCGGAGCCCAAGATGGCATCCCACGGAATATTGTTCCGCCGGGCGATGTCGACCATCAGCGCAATATTGCCGTTCGAGCACGGCGCCAACATGAATTTGCGCTTCAGCCGCACGAAGCCGGGCACGACGTCGGGCCAGGTATCGAGGCGATGCCACGCCAGGTTGAGATCGTCGGCCACCTTCTTGTCGAGTTTTTCCAATCCGAACTTCGGCCTGATCTGGTCGAGCATGCGCCGGTGCAGGATGTCGAGCTTGACGAAGGGCTGGCGTCCGGAGCGCACCTCTTCCATGCTCGGTTGATAGAGCGCGCGCCAGGCATCGGCAAACGCGAGCCAATCGATCTTGTAACCAAGCGGCTTCAAAATACGTTCGGCGTCGCGCGCGACCCCATTCCGCCAATCGACGCAGGTGCCGAACACATCGTAGACGAGCGCCTTGATGCCATCCGAATTCGCGCCCGGTTTTGCCTGCGCGAAAACTTTCGTTGGCGCGAAAACCGCGGGCGTGACAAACGCGCCGGCCGTCACCACAGCGCTCGCCCCCTTTAGAAGGCCCCGGCGAGTGATATTCGTCATCCTCTCCTCCGGTCTTGGACTGGCGTGCGTTGAATGATACCTGCAACCTGAGCCGCCGCAACGGTGCTCGGGTCGACACGTGGCTTCCCGTTGAGTCTCACGTGAAGCGGCGGTATCCTTGGCCCCCAAGGTGGAGCACAGTGGCACCTAGAAATAGGTTGAGCGATTCCGGCGTGTCGCGTCGCGACATTATTCGGCTTGGCGCAGGCGGCCTGGGATTCGGTCTCTTTGGCGGTATCGGTCCCGTGCCACCTGTTCTGAGGCAGGCGAGCCGGGCGGCAGCGGCTGCACAGCCGGGCAGGATTCTCGTGGTCTTCGAGTGGTTCGGCGGTAACGACGGACTGAACACCATCGTGCCGTACGGCGACCCGATGTACTACAAGCATCGGCCGACGATCGGCATCAAGGAGAAAGACCTGCTCGCGATCGACGCGCACGTCGGCTGGCACAAGTCGATGAGCGGGATGAAACATCTGTTCGACGACGGCAAGGTGGCCATCATCCAGGGCGTTGGCTACGACCGGCCGTCGTTCTCACACTTCTCGTCGATTTCGTTCTGGCACACGGCAGCGCCCAACAGCGGAAACGAGTACGGCTGGATCGGAAGGACGGCCTCGGCGATGGATCCTGCCGGCGCGCGCCCGAACATGATCGTGAACATTTCCGATAGCCAGACGCTGGCCGTGAAGGCAGAGAAGCATGTGCCGCTGGTGTTCGTCGACCCGACGAAGTTCCAGCGCGGAGTGTTCGCGCAGGAGAAGGCGGTCCTCGATATGTTGAGCGCGCCGCACGCTCCTGTAGGCGACGCGCACAAGTACGTGCTGGAGGTTACCAGGAGCGCGGCGCAGGCCTCTGAGGTAGTGCGGGCCGCATGGGACGGGTACAAAGGTAAGGACAACCCGGACCTGCGGTTGCTCGACCTGGACAAGGTGGCGGCGCTGATTGAGGCAGACTTCCCCACGACGCTGTATTACGTGCCGCTGCGCAACAGCCTGTTCGACACGCACGTGAACCAGGCGGCGCCCCATGATCGGCAGCTCCAGTACTGCTCGGACGCCATCGCGGGCTTCTTCCAGGAGATGAAGCGGATCGGCAGAGCAGACGATGTCGTCATGTACGTGCACAGCGAGTTCGGCCGTCGTGTGCCGGAGAACACCAGCCTGGGGACGGATCACGGCACGGCGCAGGTGAACTTCGTGATCGGCAATGCGGTGAAGGGCGGTCTCTACGGGAAGCCGCCAAGTCTGACGAACCTCGTGCTCGGCGACAATCTCGAAAACACGACCGACTTCCGTCAGGTGTACGCCACCTTGATTCAGCAATGGATGGGCGCGGACGCCGCGACGGTGCTGGGGCAGAACTTCACGACGATGGATATGTTCCGGGCTTAACAGTCCGTAGTGGAGGAGTCGATGGTCGCTCGCGTGGGCTGGTCTCCGGGGCCGGCGGCCTGGAAGGACGACCTGTCGGCCCTGACCGCAGCCGAGTGGAGCTACGACCGCGCGGCGCATCTGCTGGCGCACGCCGGCTTCGGCGGCACACCGGCCGAGATCCAGAAGCTGGCGGATGCGGGCCTCGAGCGCGCAGTCCGCTCGCTCGTCTACTACGAGAGCATCCCGAATCCGGCGATGCAACCCTTCGTTGAGTCAGGCCTATGGGATCCCACGCTGAACGGGTTCCCGGAAAGCCGGCCCGAAGCAACCGACCGGGCCGAGAAGTCCGGCACCTCGATGGGTGTCGAGACCAAGCCATCGGGCAACCGTCCAGGGCAGCCGATCTCCGACCGCTTCTTCTACTGGCTGCGGGCAACGATGCTCGAAACGCGCCGGCTGGGCTACTGGTGGGCCAACCGGATGCTGCAGACCACGCATCCCGTGGAACAGAAGATGGCGCTCCTGTGGCACGGCCACTTCGCCACCCACGAGAACAAGGTGCGTGACTATCGAAAGATGATGCAGCAGATCGACCTGTTCGAGCGGGGCGCGACGGGCAATCTGCGGGACCTGACAATCCAGGTCGCGCAGAACCCCGCGATGCTGTACTTCCTGGACGCGCAATACAACGTCAAGGGCGCGCCGAACGAGAACTTCGCCCGCGAGGTCATGGAGCTCTTCACCATGGGCGTCGGGAACTACTCAGAGCAGGACGTGCGCGAATGCGCGCGCGCGTTCACCGGGTGGTACTTCGACAACCTTGCGTTCAAGCTGGACCCCGACAAGCACGACGCCGGCGAGAAAACGTTTCTGGGCCGTACGGGGAACTTTGACGGCGTGGATCTCCTGAAAATCATCTTCCAGCAGCCGGTGACCGCGGAATATCTGGCCGGCAAGATCTATCGCTTCCTGGTCCGGGATGAGGTGTCCGCAGAACTGCGCACGAAGCTCGGTGCGGTTCTGCGAGACCACGATTACGAAGTCAAGCCGCTACTCACCGTCATCTTTTCCTCGAAGGACTTCTACAGCCAGGCGAGCTACGGCGGCCACATCAAAGGGCCGGTCGAGCATATGGTCGCGATGATGAAGCACCTCGGTGTCGAAGCCATTCCCGGGGTGCCCGATTTCAATCAGTCCACCATTTCGATGGGCCAGCACCTGTTGAATCCGCCATCGGTGGCAGGCTGGGCCGGCGGTAAGGCGTGGATCACGCCGGGGCTGCTCATTGCCCGCGGCAACGTCGCGCGTGAAGTACTGATTCCCGACGTAACCGGCTTCAAGGACTGGAACTTCACCGCTGGCACCGACGACATTCTTGGTCGCCGGCTGCGGGACGGGTTCGATATCGGCGCGGCCACGGCGGTTAACGATCCCTCTTCCATGAACGAGTTCGACCGAGTTGCCCTCGAGCGCGACGAGCGGTTCAATACCCGGATCTCTGGCTACGTGGGGTGGCAGCAGGCTGCGCGCAAGCTCATTCCCACGCCGCGCCAAGCAGCCCAGTTCGACCTCACCCAGATGGTGCTGGAGAGTGGCGCCAAAACGACCGCCGAAGCAGTCGATTACCTGATATGGCGGACGCTTCGCGTACCACCCGCGCAGGCGGCGCGCGTCGCCTTCGTGGCGTTTCTGACGAAAGAGCTGGGGACAGATAACATCGATCGCGCAAAGACCTACATGGAAGATGCGCTGCGAATGACAGTGCATCTGGTGATGAGTACACCTGAGTACCAGATCGTATAGCGACCGCCTTCGATTCGTTCGACCGTTTTCTGCTGCGATGGTCGGCGGCCTTCAATTGTTGTGACTGCTGAGGACATAGCCGAGCGTCACGGCGACAAGACCGAGCAGTACCACGATCCACGTAGACCTTCGATTCCCCAGGATGCGGCCGACGATGACGAGCGCGACGGCGCTACGATCGCGGCGGCGTACCGCGTACGTATCAACTCCAGCAGAAAGTCGGTTCGCCCCATTCAGTGAGCCTCCTCACCACGTTGCAAGCGACGTCGAAATTGATGCGAACCTGCTCCGAATCGCCCTGAGATGCGGGCTCATCTGTAGTGCCCGTTCCCCGCGTGTCACATGCGTGTTGGCAAAACGCTGCACGGATACTGGTGCTGGCCAGATCGAATCTGTTGACGCAGCACACGGCGTCGCGGCATTGTTGAATGCCCTCCTCGATTCACCAAATTCGACGGGCCTGCGCCGTTGGAAGGAGCAGGAGACGATATGGCAAAGCGCAAAAGAGCTCAAGGTCCAAAACTCCGGCGTCAGTGCGGCGCGATGGCCGCACACATGTTGCTGTTGGAGCAATTTCCCGCATTTCGCGCCAACCAGATGCGGTTGGAAGGCGCCACGGGCCGGCGCCGCGCCACCGAG
>Ga0209382_10007730_pt1 | contig 13624 bp, 8 predicted proteins | sample SoiMetdeltSBSDD5_FD_187599 | JGI IMG/M metagenome (GOLD analysis project Ga0209382, IMG submission 187599) | Bulk soil microbial communities from a Populus tree surrounding site in Tennessee, USA - Soil MetaG P. deltoides SBSDD5 (SPAdes) (version 2) | ecosystem: Environmental > Terrestrial >... | reverse complement strand
CAAGGGTCGCTGAGGGAGCCTCCCGCATGGGCATCGTCGATACCACGATCCTGTTCGCGTATCTCGCCCTGATTCTGGGCCTCGGCTTCTATGCACAGCACCGCAAGCAGGGCGTCGAGGACTACTTCGTCGCCGGTCGGCGCCTGGGACCGGTCACGATCGCGTGCCTGTGGGTGGCGGCGTGGATCGGCGGTGCGTCCATAGTCGGCACCTCGGCGCGAGTCTACGAACTCGGCGTTACGGGCATCTGGTACATCCTGGCGATCGGGATCGGCTGCCTGCTGTTCGGCCTGACGATGGCGCGGCGCGTGAAGCGGCTCGGCGACCGCCACCAGCACCTGACCTACCCGGACTTCATCGAGCAGCACTACGACAACCGCACCCGCCTGGTTGCCACGATCACGACCGTGCTCGCGTACACGGCGTATACCGCGGGCCAATTCGCCGCGGCGGCCGCGATGCTGCAGGTGTTGCTCGGCTGGGACTACGGCTATACGTTGCTGTTGTCTGGCGCCATCGTGATTTTCTACACCGCAGTCGGTGGGTACCTCGCCGTGACCTATACGGACCGGCTGCAGGTCGCGCTGGTGCTTCTCGGAATCGTCGCGATAGGCGTTCCGGTCGCGATCTCCCAGGCTGGCAGCTGGGCCGACATGCGCTCTGCATTACCTGCTTCGTATTACGACCTCGGCGCCCAGGGCTGGGACCGGGTGGCGGCGCTCGTCGTTTCGCTGGTGCTCAGCTTCTTCGTGGCAATGGACAGCTTCTCACGCAGCTTCGCCGCGCGCGATGCGGCCGCTGCGCGCAATGGCGCGCTGCTCGCCATGGTCGTGATCCTGCCGATCGCACTCGCGGTGGCCTGGCTCGGCCTGGCCTCGGCCGTGCTGCATCCCGACCGCGACGTCAGCGCGGGCATACTCACCACCTTCGTGCTCGAGGCATTTCCCACCGGCCTGAAGGGCCTGATGGTGATCGGCATCCTGTCGGCGATCATGTCGGTCGCCTCGATCTGCGTGCTGACCGCATCGGCGAACTACGCGCGCGACATCCACCAGCGTTATTTCAAGCCGGACATCCCGCATGCGGCGATGCTGAAAGTCGGCACGCTGGCATCGCTCGGCGCGGGCGTGCTGGCCATGCTGATGGCCTGGAAGATGCGCGACATCATCGACATCCTGCAGCTCGGCTTCACCATCAATTCGGCGGCGCTCTTCCTGCCGACGATCGCGGCCATCTACTGGCACCGCGTATCTGCCGGCGCCGCGTTCTGGAGCAGCAGCACGTCCCTCGCGACCGTGATCGGCTGGCGCATTGCCGCCGATGCCGGGGCGGGCGGCGTGTTCAGCATCGATCCGCTGTGGCCTGGCCTGTTCGTCTCCTCCGCGGTGCTCGTCGCGATGCACGCGGTGGGGCCCAGGCGGGCCGCGGAAGCCGCCGCGTGAGCGGCGGTCCCGTTATCGTCTTCGCGGAGATGCCCGAGGCCGCCGGGCGCGACCTCTCGATCGAGCGACAAGAGCTTCCGCCTACGGCACATATCGAAACCTTCACCTACCGCGGCGATAAGAAGGCGCTGATCGACGCGTGTCGCGACGCCGACGCGATTCTGACCGACTACGTGCCCTTCGACGACTCGGTGCTGCAGCATCTGCACCGCTGCCGCATCATCTCGGTGGCCGCCACCGGGTGGGATTGCGTGAGTGTCGCAGCCGCGGCCGCGCGCGGCATCGGCGTCAGCTGCGTCGGCGAATACTGCACGCAGGAAGTCGCGGACCATACGCTGGCGCTTTTGCTCGCATTGAACCGGCGCCTGCTCGCCTACCACGAGCAGGTGCAGACACGCCTGGACTGGCACTGGAACGAGGTTCGCGACGTCCGGCGCCTCGCAGGGCAGACGATGGGTCTGATCGGGTTCGGCCGCATCGGTCAGGCAGTTTGTCGCCGCGCCCGCGCGTTCGGCCTCGAGGTGCTGGCGTCGGATCCCCGGGTCGACGAGCAGACAGCGCGGCGGCTCGAGGCTCGGCTCTGCGACGTCGACGAACTGCTCGCCGCGTCGCACATCGTGAGCCTCCATTGCAACCTGCATGCCGGCAACGTCGGACTGCTGAATCGCGACGCGTTCGCGCGCATGCGCCTCAGGCCCCTGCTCATCAACGTCGCGCGCGGCGGTCTGATCGACGAGACGGACCTGGTCCGCGCGCTCGACGACGGCCAGGTACGCGGCGCGGCGCTCGATGTGCTCGCGCAGGAGTCACCTGATCTCGGACGCCATCCATTGGCCGGTCGCGCCGACGTGTTCCTGACGCCGCACGTGGCGTTCTACTCGGAGGCCGCGCTGGCGGATCTGCGGCGTATTTCGGCGCAGAATATCGGCGCATACCTGCAGGGGAGGCCCGGCGACGTGTTTCGCCTGGTGTCCGCGGCGGAGGTTGCGCTATGAGTGTGAACGTCACTTTCGACGGCGCGCCGGAATCCGGCGTGATCGACTTCGGCGTCGGGCAGCCGTCCGCGGACCTGTTGCCGTTACGGCGTGTGCGGGCGGCGAGCGAGCGGTTCTTTGCGCAAGCGCAGCCAATCGAGCTCAACTACGGCGAAAAGCCGGGCGATGCGCGGTTTCGCACGGCGCTCGCCGAATTCCTGACCGGGGCGGGCGGCCATGCGGCGACCGCCGACTCGCTGTTCCTCACCGCCGGCACGTCGCAGGCGCTCGACTTCGTCTGCCAGCGATTCACGCGCCCCGGCGACACGGTGTTCGTCGAGGAGCCCTCGTATTTCCTCGCCTTCCAGATTTTCCGGGATCACGGTCTCGAGATCGTCGGCATTCCGATGGACGGTCAGGGTATGGACCTGGACGTTTTCGAACGCGAAGTCGCACGCCGCCGGCCGAAGCTCGTCTACACCATCCCGAGCTTCAACAACCCGACAGGACAGACGTTGAGCCACGAGCGACGCGAGCGGCTCGTGCGCCTGAGCGCCGAGCACGATTTTCTCATCGTCGCCGACGAGGTCTACCAGCTGCTTCATTACGCGGAGCCACCGCCGCGGGCGCTCGGGACCTGGGTGGACCGCGGCAACGTGCTCTCGCTGGGCTCGTTCTCGAAGATTGTCGCACCCGGCATGCGGCTAGGCTGGATCCAGACCGACGCGGCGCGGATCCAGCACCTGCTGGCGAGCGGAGCGATCATCAGCGGCGGCTGCTTCAATCACTTCGGCTCGCACGTCGTGCGGCAGATGCTCGAGGACGGCTCGCTCGCAGAGCTGATCGCGGAGTTGCGCCGCGCGTACGGCGCGCGCGTCGCCGCGATGGACGAGGCGCTGCACGAGCGCGTCAGTGGGATCGCGCGCTGGCAGACGCCCGAGGGCGGCTATTTCTTCTGGGTGACGCTGTCTCCCGATCTCGATGCCGAGGACCTGCGGCAGGCCGCACGCTCGGCCGGGACCGGCTACCAGTCCGGCTCGAGGTGCTCGGTCACGGGCGGCCTGCGCAACTGCCTGCGGCTGAGCTTTGCGTTCTACACCGAACCGGAGATCCGGGAAGGGATAGCGCGTCTCGGCAAGGCGCTGCGAGCGACCACGCGCTGACACCGACTGCTTGCCGGATCGTTACATGCGGCCCGCCACTGTGTCAGCGACGGGGTGTCCTACCACCCCGTCGCCGTCTCCGGATTGAGCAGTCAACCGTGCTCAGAATTCCTGCGAGAACTTGAGCCCCACTGTCAGCGGCGGCCGACGCAGGCCGTATGTCTGAACGCCACAGACGAACACCGCGCACTCCTGCCCGACATATATGGGGGCGTCCTCGTCCGTCGCGTTCTTGACGAACAATTCCAGGAGCCAGGAGTTCCGCCCGATGCCCGCGCTCAGATCGAGGACGGTGCTCGACGGGATGTCGCCGTTCTTGAACACGTTCTCAGCCGGAACCAGCTCCGAGGGCCGGCTGCCTTCGTATGTGAGCGCGCCCTGCAGATGCGCCTCGAATTCGGCCACCGGGAAGTCGTAGCGCGCGATCAGGTTGCCCTTGAATTCGGGCGTGATCGGCAGCTGCGTGCCTTCCGGCGCCGTGACCACGGGCACCCCACCCTGGATCTCGAAGTAGTCGCTCGTGAGCTCGGTGTCGTAGTAGGCGGCCGCGGCCGATACCCGGAAGTTGTCGGTCACCGCCCACAACAGTTGCGCCTCAACGCCCTTGATCTCGGCGCTCGGCGCATTGTCCACCTGCGTGATGCCGTTCGAGCCCGGGAAGGCACGCTGGAGGTCGTCCCACTCCAGGAAGAACACGGCGCCGTTGAACTGCACCGAGCCGGCCCACTGCGTCTTCCAGCCCAGCTCCCAGTTCGTCAGGAAGTCGGGCTCGTAGTCGCCTACGAACGGGTTGCGGTTGATGCCGCCGGGTCGGAAGCCTTCCGACCACGTCGCGTAGAGCAGCACGTCGTCGGTCACCTTGTAGTTCAGGTTGATGCGGCCGACGTGATCGTCGCTCTCGACCTTGCGGTCGACGTTAATGCACGGCTTGTCGCCGACGGTCTCCTGCGACGGGCAGCGCCACTCGCCGTTGCGCGACCAAGCCTGCCCAATGTCCAAGAACGCGTCGTCGCCGCCGTTCGCAGAGCTGCCCGGCTCGTCCGGGAGCTCGCTGGGGTCGGAGGGAGCGTGGGACTGGGTGAAGCCCAGTCCGAACCCGAAGAAGCCCTTCACGGTTGTCTCGGCCTTGAAGAATCGCAGGCCGCCCGTCAGCTCGAGCTGCTCGGTGAGGTCGAAGCTCACGCTGCCGAATATCGCCTCGTCGGTGTCCTTGCGATCCATACTGTTCAGATAGACGGTATCCGCGAACAGCGGATTTGCGCCCTGATCGGGCAGCATGATGTCCGCCAGACCTTCGACGAGGAAGGGCTGCCAGAAGTCGTGCTCCTGCTCTTGCCAGAAGACGCCGAGCAGACCGCGCACGCGATTGTCCTGCGGTGACGAGATCCGGAGCTCGTGGCTCTGCTTCGTGTATTTGTCATCGTTGTAGTAACGATGCACCGGCGGGACGAGCGAAAGCGGGCCAGGCGGATCTTCGGCCACACCGTCTGCCCGATAGTCGCTGTTGTCGAAAAACAGCTTTGCGAAGTACCCCGTCGTGTAAATGCTGTCGTAGAAGTACGAGTAGTCCGAGTAGTCAAACGACGCCTCAACGTTGCGGTCGAGGTAGTTGCCGGAGTACGTCAGGTCGAAATTGCTGATGTTGCCTTCGATCGTGAGTCCTGCCTGCCACCACTCGTCGTCGGTGTACTCCTTGGTGAAATGCGAGACAGCATTGTCACCCGGGGATATGAAGTCGTTGAGGTCGTCTCCCCAGGATCCGTCGCTGTATTGATTCTGGATCATGAAGTTCGGCGTGACCGTCCAGTTATCGTTCAGATCCACGCGCAGGGCCGCGCGCGCGCCGTAAGTCTCCATCGTGTTGTAGTCGTCCTCCGCGAACTCAGCGTTGTCGACCGTGATGTCGTCGGTCGGATCGGCTGCGTCCACCGAGAACGTGCGCGTGGCCAGTACGTTGTCGACCCAGCCGGCGTCTTCGCGGTACCAGCCCACGATCCGGATGGCGGCCTGATCCCCGATCGGCACGTTGACGAAGCCCTCGGCTATGTAGCCCGAATCGTCCCCGTCGACCATGTTCGCTTCGAGCCCGTAACCGGCGTCGAACGCCGTGGGATCGGGCCTGTTCGTGATGATGCGGATCGTGCCCGCCTGCGAGCTCGCGCCGTACAGCGTGCCCTGCGGACCGGCCAGCGCCTCGACCCGCGCGACGTCGTACATGTGGATGTCGAGGTTGCCCTGGATCGTCGTGATCGGCTGCTCGTCCAGGTACATCCCGACACTGGGCACCGAGGTGATGGCCTGGCCATCGCCGCCGGTCGTCACTCCTCGCATGTAGACGGCCGAGAACCCGGCGCCTGCGCCGTAGCCTCCACCTGCACCCGGCGCCATGGTCACGCTGGGGAGCATCTGCACGTAGTCCCTGAAGTTGTTGACGTGCAGCTCCTCGAGCTGCTCCGTGCCGAGCGCCTGGATGCTGATCGGCACGTCTTGCATGTTCTCCGCGCGCTTCTGCGCGGTGACGATGATCTCTTCGAGCTGCTGCTGCGCCATCACGGGCTGGCACGCAAGCACGATTGCCGCCGCGATCGGCGTACGAGGGATGCGACGCAAGCTGAGTCTTGTCTTGGCCCCTCCGCGGCGAGCACTTCTGTATCCGGAACCCCCGAGCCGAGCACGTCTGGATCTGGAACCCTTCATCACGATCCTCCCCCAGATTCTGTGGTATTGAACCTACAAGGCAGGCTAATTGGTATTGAGCCTACAACGAGGTTCGTCAAGAAGCCAGCCAAAATGGTTGCACTGTTGCAGGACAACAACATCGCGGCGCCGCCCTGTTACGAGGCATCGGCTGGTTCCGGACGACCCGGCACCGCCGGATACGCGTCCAGCACCGGACCCAGCGTGTCCTTGAGCGGACCCAGCCAGGCCTCGTACTGACGCCATTGCTCGACGCCGTCCCGGTAGATCGGGCGACGCACCTGCTCGGCACTCGCTGTGCGCACGGGGCGCTCGTTCTCGAAGAACCGCAGACAGCCCGGCTCGAAGGGCAGGCCGCAGTAGGCCAGCAGCTTGCGCACCTCCGCTTCGGTATCCTCGACCGTGCGCTCATAGATGACGCGATGGACGCGCCCCGGCAACACCTCGTCAAAGTGAGCCATGAGCTCGACGTAGTCGCGATAGAACCGCCCCATGTCGGTGAGCGAGTAGCTGAAATTCTGGCCGCGCGCGTAGTACTGCTTGAAGTTCGAGAAACAGCAGCCGAGCGGATGCCGGCGAGCGTCGATGATCTTTGCGTTCGGCAGCACCGCGTGAATCATGCCGACGTGCAGGAAGTTGTTAGGCATCTTGTCGATGAAGAAAGGGCGATCCGTCTTGCGATGGATACGCGTTCGCTCGATGTAGCGCTCCCCCATCTCGCGGAGCTCGGCGGCGCCTTTGGCGGCCAGCACCTCCGCGTACACGGAAATCTCGGCTGAATCCGCCTCGGCGCGCAGATCCTTGGCCATCGTGATGACCTCCGGGAGTTCCGTGGTGCCTTCCACCTGTGAATGACTGGACAGGATCTGTTCGAGCAGTGTCGAGCCCGCACGCGGCATGCCTACGATGAAGATCGGGTCGGGGGCATCGCAGCCGTATCCTGCGCGATCCCTGAAGAACTCGCGTGTAAACGTCCTCCTGAGGGTCGCGATGCGCTTCGAATTGAGCTCCGCATCGTAAGGATGCGCGGCGCGGTGCAGAGCATTGCCCTCGGCGTAGTGCTCGAAGGAACGCGCGTGATCTCCCGAGTCCTCGAAGGCCTTGCCGAGCGCAAAGTGGAACTGCAGGCGGTTCTTCGCATCGAGCTTAGGTACCGCCACGTGCGCCTGCATCGCAGCAAGATCCGATGCATCGAAGCGGAAGGTCTTGAGATTGGCGAGGCTCCAGTAAGCCTCACCGAAAGCAGAATCGTGGACGATGCTCTGCCGGTACGCGTGGATGCTGTCGTCCTGGCGGCCCTCCGTCTTCAGCACGTGGCCATAGCTCAGCCAGAGCTTGGCATGCGCCGGATACTCATTGAGCAACTCCGCGTACATCCGCCCCGAGCGCTCGTACTCGCCGATCCGGCTCAGGACGACGGCGCACAGGTTGCGGTACCCCGGGCTCCGCGGGTTCGCCGACAATAGGCGCTCGACCTCCGCGAGCGCGCGCTCGGTGTCGTTGAGCCGGTGCAACAGCACGGCGTAGTTGTACCGCGCAGCCGCGAAACCCGGCGCGAGCTCGAGACAACGCTCGAGCAGCTTCTGCGCGTCTTCGTTGCGGCCGCAACGGACTGCGACCTCGGCCAGCATGCGAATCGCGGCCGTGTCGGTGGGCGCCCGCTTGAGGTACCGCCGCAGCAGCGTTTCGGCCATGGGAACATCGTTCCTGACCATCGCCACGGCTGCCTGCCGCACGTCCGGATGGTGCGCCGACGACTGGATGTGGCGCGCGTAGGCGGCGTCGCCGCCCTCGTAGTCACCAATGGCCAGGAGATGATCGCCGAGCGCGCGCCACGCGTCCGCGTGATCCGGCTGCAGCGACACAGTTTTTTTCAGCGCGCGGATGGCCTCGTCGCCCCGGCCGAGGCTGCCCAGCGCCAGGCCGTACTCGAACCAGGCGGTCGGCCCGGCGGCCTGCGTGCGCATCAATGGCTCGAGTACTTCGATCGCCGCCTTCGGATCGCCGGCGCGTCGCCGAGCGGTGGCGAGCAGCACTGATGCCGCAGTGTGATTCGGCAGGGCCTTCAGGATCTCGAGCGCCTGCTCCGCAGCGAGTGCCGGGTCTGCCTCGAGCAGCCGTGTTGCGTGCGCCATGGCCACCTGCAGCGTGCCGGTCGGCTCAGATGCCGCAGTCATTGCAGGTCGGTTCGCGCCATGCTCACGAGGCTGGGTGATCGCAGATTGGCCGGCGGTCGGGATGTTCGTGGCCACGATTCTAGCCCGACACTATTATGGGAACAATTAACCGAGCCTCGCCATGCGCCTGCCACGCCCCTTCTATCGACTGCCGGTGCGCTTTGACGCGGCGCGTCTACAGGCCGAGCTCGAAGCGCTACCGGACATCGCGTGGGCGCGGCACCCGAAGGAGTTCGAAGGAAACGCGTCGATCCGCCTGATCAGCGTGGACGGCGCGGAGAACGACACTATGCGCGGCGTCATGCGGCCGACGCCCCATCTGCAGGCGTGCCCGTACGTGCGACAGGTCCTAGCCAGCTTCGGCGTCGTATGGAGCCGATCCAGGTTCATGCGGCTCAGTGCCCGGTCGAACGTGCCTGAGCATGCGGACACGAGCTATCACTGGTTCAACCGCGTGCGCATGCACATACCGGTCGTCACCTGGCCTGAGGTCAAGTTCCACTGCGGCGACGAGAGCGTGCACATGGCGATCGGCGAAGCGTGGCTGTTCGACAATTGGCGACGTCATTCCGTCGTCAACCCAACCGACAAGGACCGCGTGCACCTCGTGGCCGATACCTCGGGGACGTCGACGTTCTGGCAGCACGTCGCCCAGAGCGCCGTAGCCGCGCATGACCGGACGCTGCCGTACCGGCCGGAGCACGATGCAGCAGTGCTGACCGAGCGAGCCGTATCGCGGCCCGTGCTGCCGCCGGCTGAAGTCGAGTTGCTCGTTCAGGACCTGATCGGCGAGCTGCGCGCAGCACCGGATACGCCGGCAGCCAGTGAGAATGTTCCGAAATATGCCGGGCTGCTGCACGCGTTCTGCCGCGACTGGCGCCAGGTATATGCGCTGAACGGTGAGAGCGCCGACGGAGTCGAGACGTACCGCGGTCTGCTGCAATCGCTGCAGGACGCCTCCCGACCGCTCGCGCACGGCCTCGTCATGAGGACCAATCTCTTTCCGGCGCACGGCGTGCTCGAGAGCCGCTTGCTGAGCCATGCGCTCCGGCCCGAGGAATTGCGGAAGTCCTCGTCGGGCCCTCGCGCAGCCTCGAGGCCGGTCGCAGCAGGCGGACACGGCGTGCGGCTCACGCTCGAACGACCGATCTTCATCGTCGCAGCGCCGCGCTCGGGCAGCACGTTGTTATTCGAGACGCTGGCCGTCAGCCCTTCCTTAAGCACGCTCGGCGGCGAGGCACACTGGCTGGTCGAGGGCATCGCCGAATTGCGCCCGGGTTCCCCGGGTGTGGATTCGAACCGGCTGCAGGCCGAGCACGCGACCGAGTCCGTGGCGCGCGAGATCGATCGCGTGCTCGTGCAGCGCATGGTCGACTCAAATCAGCGTCCAGTGGCGCCCGGCACACCGCTGCGCTGGCTCGAGAAGACGCCGAAGAACGCGCTGCGGGTTCCGTTCTTCGATCGCCTGTACGGCGACGCGCTGTTCGTGTTCCTCTGGCGCGATCCGCGCGAGAACCTGGGCAGCATCATGGAGGCGTGGAAGGCCCGTCGCTGGGTTACGTATCGGACACTCGACGGCTGGGAGGGACCGTGGTCCATGCTGTTGCCGCCCGGCTGGCGGGAGCTCAAGGGTCGTCCGCTGCAGGACATCGCAGCCGCCCAGTGGGAGATCACGAACCGGACGGCGCTCACCGACCTGCGCAGCCTTCCCGCGCAGCGCTGGATGGCGCTGCGCTACTCAGAACTCGTCGCGAATCCCAGGCAGGCCGTCTCGCGCATATGCCGGTTCGCGGGTTTCGAGTTCGACGCCGCGCTGGACCGGCGCGTTTCCGGAGCACTGCCGGTGTCGAGGCATACGCAGACGCCGCCGGCGCCTGACAAATGGCGGCGCAACGAGCAGGCCGTCCTCAGCGTGCTGCCGGGCGTCGAGGCGACGTGGCGCGAGCTGGAGGCGCTCGACGCCGCGGATCGCGTCGATCAGGTCACGGACGTCTGAATGGCTCCGCTCTGCGCCTTGTGGCCCAGCGTCAGGGCACTGAACGCGATCGTGAGCACACAGCACACGACCATCGTCGTGAAGACGCCGTTCCAGCCCCAGTGGTCAGCAATCCAGCCCACGCCCGTGCCCGCGATCGCAGACCCGAACACATAGCCGAAGAAGCCGGTGAAGCCGGCGGCCGTGCCGGCCGCCTTTTTCGGGACGAGGTCGAGCGAGTGCAGGCCGATCATCATGATCGGTCCGTAGACGAGAAAGCCGATCGCGATGAGCGCCGCGTAATCGATCCAGAGCGGTCCCTGCATATTGAACCAGTAGGCGAGCACGGCGAACAGCGTGAGCGCCATGAACAGCATCGTCGCAGGGGCGCGTTTGCCCCCGAACCAGCGGTCCGAGATCCAGCCACAGGCGATCGTGCCCGGGATCGCCGCGTACTCGTACAGCGACCAGCCGAGACTCGACTGCTGGAACGAGAAGCCCTTGGCGGTTTCCAGGTAGGTCGGAACCCAGTTGACGACACCGTAGCGCACGAAGTAGCAGAAGGCGTTCGCGACCGCGATGGCCCACAGGTAACGGTTCGGAAGGACGTGCTCGAGAAAGATCTGCCGGAACCCGAGCGTCTGCTCGTGCGACTGCGAATAACCCGGCGGAAAATCGTTCTTGTAGTGCTCGACGGCCGGCAGGCCGCGCGACTGCGGCGTGTCCTCGAGCAGAAACCAGGCGACGACGGCGATGAGCGCAGCGATGAGCGCGTTGAAGTAGAACTTCGCACCCCAGTCGTTGAACAACAGGACGCCGACGAGCGCGAGATTCGCGACCAGCGCGCCGCCGACGTTGTGCGCGACGTTCCACGTCGAGACGGTGAGTCCGCGCTCTTTCGTGCTGAACCAGTGCACCATCGTCTTGCCGCACGGCGGCCAGCCCATGCCCTGGACCCAGCCGTTGACCGCCTGGATTACGACGATCGTGACGAGCGTCGCGTGTGCAGCATCGAACAGGCCGAAGGCGGCCATGATCCCGCTCGAAAGCAGCAGGCCGAGCGGCAGGAAGTACTTCGGGTTGCTGCGGTCCGAGACCGAGCCCATCAGGAACTTCGAAACACCGTACGCAATCGACAGCCCGGTCAGCGCGGTGCCGAGCGCCGCCTTCGTGTACTCCGGGTGCTCCCGCAGCAGGTCCGGGATCGCGAGCGCCAGGTTGTTGCGGACCAGGTAGTAGCCCGCGTAGCCGACGAAGATGCCGGCGAACACCCGGCGGCGCAGGTTGCGGTAGCTCGGATCGACGTCTCCGGCCGGTAGCGGCTCTGCGAACGGCGCGGGACGGAGCCACCCGATCATCGGGTGGGGCCGGCCGAGCGCCAGGCGATGCCCCGCGCCTCGAGCTCGGACCGCAGAAGGTCGGGTCGGTCGCTGATCATCCCGTCGACGACGAGATCGAGTACGCGCTGCATCTCGCGCGGCTCGTTCACGGTCCACGGGACGACGGCGAGACCGAGCGCGCGGGCATCCTTGACGAGACGCGCATCGAGGTCCTGATAGTTCGGAGACCAGACGCGCGCCCCGCTCGCGTGAACGAGCTTCGGTACCGAGCCGCCGAAGTCGTCCACATCGAGCCCGCCGAGCCACGGCGACCGACCAGGCCGGCCGGCCTGGATGGTGTCGTCGCCCGGTTGCTGATCGGTCAGCGCGACGGTGACAATTTCCGGTGCGATCCGCCGCACGATCGAAAGGGTTCGCCAGTCGAACGACTGGATCGTCGTGCGCGACTCCAGGCCTGCGTCGCGCACCGCATCGACCACGGCCTTCGCAAATGCCTCGGGCGCCGCGCTCAGGTCCGGCCGGTCCGGGGAGAGCTTGGTCTCGACGTTGAAGCGCACCTCGACGTCGCCGCGTGATCGGGCCAGCGCAAACACGTCAGCGAGTCGTGGGATGCGCTCACCGTCGACCGCCTGCTGATCCGGAAAGCGCGCCGCATATACCGTGCCGGGCCGCAGCCGACCGACATCGTAGCGTCGCAGCTCGGCATAGGTGAGCGTAACAATCGGCGGCCCGGCCGCATCGAGGAAACGTCCCTGGTCGTCGCGTGTGTAGTCCGGGTTCAGAACCGGATCGTGACTCACGACAACGATGCCGTCGCGCGTGACGGCGCAGTCGAGCTCGAGCGTGCTCACGCCGAGCTCGAGTGCGAACGCGAATCCGGCCAGAGTGTTCTCGGGCTTGAGCCCGCGCGCGCCGCGATGTCCCTGCAGGTCGAAGATCGTCACGCCGCTGTCCTCTGCAATCGCTGCGACGACCGGAGCTGCACCGCACAGGGCCGCGAGCACGATCACGGCCAGGCAGCTGGCGCCTCGCAGGCGCGTCTCGATTGGGGTGCCGCCGGTCGTCACGGGGCGGAGCATAGCCCAGCGCCGACGCTGTCATGAGGGGCTGCCCGCAGGTTGCGCGGATCGTCCGGCGGATGCATCGGGCTCCCGTCCCGCCAGCGATAGAACGGCGCGTCCGCCGGCGACAGCGGGGTGTTGCCGAGGATCAGGTCCGCGCTCTTTTCGGCCACCATCATGACGGGCGCATACGTGTTGCCGTTCGGGATGTAGGGAAAAGCGCTCGCGTCGACGACGCGTATCCCGTCGAGCCCATGCACGCGCATCGAGGCAGGATCGAGCACCGCGTCCTTGCCCACGCCCATCTTCGCGCTGCAGGACGGATGCAGCGCGGTCTCGGCATCGCGGCGCACCCAGTCGAGTATCTCGGCATCGGTCGTGACGGCCGCACCGGGTGAAATCTCCCCCCCGTTGTAGGGTTCCATCGCGGGCTGATTCAGTATCCGGCGCGCGATGCGAATCGCCTCCACCCATTCGCGGCGGTCCTGGTCCGTGGACAGGTAGTTGAACTGCAATGCCGGATGCTGCATTGGATCCTTCGACCGGATACTGACGGAGCCGCGCGCATCGGAGTACATCGGTCCCACGTGCACCTGGTAGCCGTAGCCGGCCGCGGGCTTCGAACCGTCGTAACGGATCGCCATGGGCAGAAAGTGAAACATGAGGTTTGGATAGTCGACTGCCGCGTTGCTGCGGCAGAAGCCGCCGCCTTCGAAGTGGTTCGTCGCCCCGAGCCCCTTGCGTTGCAGCAACCACTGCACGCCGACGCCGAACTTCTTCGGCCACGAGATACCG
>Ga0209382_10007729_pt1 | contig 13624 bp, 10 predicted proteins | sample SoiMetdeltSBSDD5_FD_187599 | JGI IMG/M metagenome (GOLD analysis project Ga0209382, IMG submission 187599) | Bulk soil microbial communities from a Populus tree surrounding site in Tennessee, USA - Soil MetaG P. deltoides SBSDD5 (SPAdes) (version 2) | ecosystem: Environmental > Terrestrial >... | reverse complement strand
CCTCTGGACGAGGACGCGAGATGGCGCTGCGGCTGGCGGTGGGTGCGTCCCGGTTCCGTCTGATCCGGCAGCTGCTGACCGAGACAGTACTGCTGTTCGCGCTCGGCGCAGCGGCTGGCCTCGCAGTGGCGCGAGCGATGACCACGGCACTGCTGTCGCTGCTGCCCGCGTTGCCGATCCCTGTGCATCTCTCGCTGGCGCTCGATTGGCGCGTGGTGGTCCTGGCGTGCGGTCTGGCGTTGGTTGCCGCGCTGCTCTCGGGCCTTGCGCCTGCGCTTTACGCATCGAGGGCCGACGTCTCAACCGTGCTCAAGGACGGAGCGCAGGGCGTTTCCGCCCGGCTCCGCATGCGCAGTGCCTTCGTCGTCGCACAGGTCTCGCTGAGCCTCGTGCTGGTGTTCGTCGGCGGTCTGTTCACGCGAGCGCTTGAACAGGCGAGTTCCACCAACGCTGGTTTCGATGCGCGTGGCGTCGAGGTCGCCTCCATCGACATCTCTATGGGCAGAGATGAGGAGGCGGCCGGTCTGAGCGTTGCCCGCGAGCTGACCGAACGTGTCCGCCAGGTTGCCGGTGTAGCGTCCGCTTCGATGGCGCGCATGCTGCCACTCGCCAACGAGAGCATGGGGATGGGTCTGTCGCTGCCAGGCGCAGCTCCGCAGACTGGCGGCCAGGCAGAAATCGCAGGCAACGGCAACATCGTTATGCCTGGCTACTTCACGGCGATGCGGATCCCGTTGCGGGCCGGGCGCGACTTCACCGATCAGGACGCCACGGGTGCGCCGCTCGTCGCTATCGTCGGTGAAGCGGCCGCGCGGCGGTTCTGGCCGGACCAAGATCCAATCGGAAAGCGGCTGATCGTCAACGGCGGCAGTCGTCCCGGCTCGACGATACAGGTTGTCGGCGTGGCCCAGGACATCCGGTATCGAGCACTCGATTTCGGAACCGTTCCGTTTGTCTATCTTCCGCTGCGACAGCACTACACATCGAATCTCATACTCGTCGTCCGCAGTGTCGACGGACGTTCTGTGACAGCTCCAGTGCGATCGGCAGTGTCCGGTATCAGCTCAGATCTGCCCGCGCTCTCCATGCAGTCGCTCGACGATGTCGTGGCGATTGCGTTGACGCCGCAGCGGATGGGCGCGTACGTCGCGGGAAGTCTCGGTCTTGTTGGCGTGCTGCTGGCGGCCCTTGGCATCTACGGCGTAACGGCGTACACCGTCTCGAGACGCGCACGCGAGATTGCGATCCGGACCGCGCTCGGCGCGCAGCGCGGCGCGGTCATGCGGCTCGTGCTGCGACAAGCGATTTCGCTGACCACGATCGGATGCGCGATCGGGCTCGTCGTCGGTGTGATTGCGGGGCGGGTGCTGTCGATGCTGCTCGTCGGCGTATCACCCCTGGATCCCGCAACCCTCGGCGGTGCCGTCTTGTTGTCCGTGGCTGTCGCGCTGGCCGGAGCCTACGTGCCCATTTCGAGGGCCATGCGGATCGAGGCCAGCGACGCACTGAGGTCAGAGTGATGAGGCGAATCCTTCATGCATTGCGAAACCTCGTCTCACGCGGTCGCCTCGAGCGCGACCTCGACGACGAACTGCGCGCCTCGTTCGACCTGCTGGTCGACGAGAAGATCCGCGGCGGCATGGGCCCCGAGATCGCACGGCGCGCGGCGGCCACCGAGCTGCATATCGAGTCGGTGAAGGAGCAGGTGCGGGAGGTGCGCGCCGGCTCGTTCGTCGAGACGCTCGCGCAGGACGTCCGGTATGGGATGCGGCTCCTTCGGCGCAATCCATTGTTTGCGCTGACCGCGGCGCTGTCGCTGGCGATCGGCATCGGGGCGACGACCGCCGTCTTCACCGTCGCCAACGGGCTCCTGCTCAGCGTGCCCAGCGGCGTCGCTGAGCCGTCTGGCCTGGTGGACATCGCCCGTGTAGAGCCAGGTGAGTTTGGTGTCAACCCGATCCCCTATGCGAACTATCTCGCGGTAAGGCAAAGCGCGAAGACCCTGGAAGGCGTCTTCGGTTATGAGTTGAATCTCGAGCCGGTCAGCCTGCGCGCCGAGACGAGCAGCGAACGGATATTTGCCAGCTTCGTGACACTGAACTACTTCGATGTACTCGGTGTCCGGCCCGCAGCGGGCCGGCTCTTCGGCCGCGGCGACGTCGAAGTGGCTGGCGGCAGTCCCATTGTCGTGTTGAGCGACGCACTCTGGCAGCGGCGATTCAACCGCGACGCGACGGTCGTTGGAAAAACGTTCACGTTCAATGGCTATCCGCTGACCGTCGCTGGTGTCGCGGACGAGCGCTTCCGAGGTACGAGCATCCTCGCGCCGGACGTGTGGATTCCCGCGGTCATGATGCAGTCGTTACAGCCTGACAGCCCTGTCAATTTCAGCGCGGCGAATGGGCCGGTCAACTGGCAGTTGATGGTGGGCGCACGACTGGGGCCGGGCGTGTCTCGCAGCCAGGCCGCGGCTGAAATCCAGGCCATCGGGGCCGAGCTCGAGCGCAACTCGCCAAACAAGCTCGCGGTCGATATCAGCGCGGGAAGCGCCGTTGTCAGCGCGGCTCGCACGATGGTATGGACGGTGACTCCGTCGTCGCGGATTCCGGCTGGCCTTCGACTGGCGGCCGCGGGATTCATCGGCTTGCTTCTGGCGCTCGTCTCCATCGTGCTCGTGATCGCCTGCGCGAATCTCACGGGTGTGCTGCTGGCGCGCGCCACGGTGCGTCAACGGGAGATCGCTCTGCGGATCGCCATCGGCGCAGCTCGCGCACGACTGGTCCGGCAACTGCTCACCGAGACGATTCTGTTGTTTGTGCTCGGCGGTATCGCGGGAATCGTCCTCGCCCGCGTCATCAGCACGCTCGTGATGGGGCTCTTGCCGGCGTTTCCAATGCCGGTGAATCTGTCCATGCCGCTCGACGGCCGCGTCCTTGCCTTCTCGCTGGTGGTGTCGTTGATCGCTGCTCTGGTTTCCGGCTTCGCGCCCGCGTCGCGCTCTTCGCGGGCAGACGTGGTCGCGGCTCTGAAAGACGACGCGCATGCACCGGTCGACACGTTGCGTCTCCGGAACGCGTTCGTTGCCGGGCAGGTCGCCTTCAGCATTCTGCTGGTGATGACTGCCGCAATCCTCACACGCGGACTGGGCCGTGTCACCAGTGTCGATCGCGGCTTCGACCCGCAACACGTCGAGACGGCGTCGATCGACTTGACGATGGCCGGGTATGGCGCCGCAAACGGGGCAGGCGCGACCCGTCAGCTGGTGCAGTCCCTTCGAGCGCTGCCTGGTGTGCAGCATGCGACGCTGGCGGATCGTGCCCCTGGGCCCGGCGGCATGAGCCTGGGCGGCCTCACTGTGCCCGGTGTGACTCCACCTCGCGGTGAATATTTCTTTGCGAATACCACCATCGTGGACGCCGACTACTTTGCGACCCTCGGGATACCGGCGATTGCCGGCCGTGACTTCACGGCCGACGACCGTCCGAATTCGACACCCGTCGCGATCCTCGGCGAGTCGGCCGCACGCCGGTTCTTCCCCGGCAAAGATGCGGTCGGTCAGACCATTTTCACGACTTCTATAGGGCCGTTTGGCTCCGGTCAACAGTCGCCTCTGACCATCGTCGGTGTGGTGCGCGATGTCCAGTTCGGCGGTCCCGGTAACAGCGCGCCGATGAACATGTATGTGCCGCTGCTGCAGCACTACCGGAGCACGGTGACGATCCTCGCGAAGACGACGAGCGGCCGGACGATACTCGGTGACATACGTGCGGTCGTCGCCTCTGTCAGCCCGAACCTTCCCGTGTTCGATGCGCAGCCGCTCGAGCGTCAGCTGAGCGGTCCGGTGGAGACTCAGTTGCGGATTGCTGCCGCCGTTGCGGGAGGCGTTGGCCTCATCGGACTGCTCCTCGCGGCGGTCGGCATCTACGGCGTGACGGCGTATGCGGTGACGAGGCGGACGCGCGAGATCGGCATTCGCCTGTCGCTGGGTGCCACGCGCGCTGCAGTGGTCGGCATGGTGCTGCGTCAGGGAATGCGGCTCGTGGCGATCGGGTCGGCGATCGGACTCTTGCTGGGCGCGGGTGCCGGCGTGCTGCTCTCGGGTGCGCGGTTCGGCGTTCCGCCTCCTGATGCCGCGATGTTCATTGGTGTGGCGATGCTCTTCGCGCTCGTCGGCCTGGCGGCGTGCTACGTTCCGGCTCGCCGGGCAACGAGAATAGGCGCCATGGAAGCACTGCGGTACGAATGAATGGGGCCAGGTTCCGAAGGTTCAGGAGTTCCGAGGTTCAGCGGTTCGATGGTTCGGGTCCGAAGTGAGTAGATCCGGAATTGCGTGTTCTCGTACGCAGTGGGCAGATCGAGGCGCTGTTCCGTGACGAGGTAGTTCAGGTCGTACTTCGCGGCCAGTGTCTGGGCGCGTTCCGGCGTCATCGTCGTGAAATCACCCAGCGCCGCCGCGCGCTCGACGACTCGATGCGCTACGTCGCGCGAGTAGATCGCGATCGCCGAGTCCTTCACATCCTCCAGGAACACGTCACGTGCCGCTGACACACGCACACTCGTTCCGAATTTCCAGGAGTGTCCCGGATCGGCGAGCACGTGCGTGGCGATGGGTTGCCGTGACAGCCAGCGCATCGCGTCCTCCCACGGCGAGTCCGACAGGTGCATCGAGAACAGTGCCCGATCAGGACGTTCGACGACCATGACATACACGCCTCGCGAGACGGAGACGATGACCAGCCCGATGGCGATGGCTTTGGCGGTGCGACGATCCACGAGCGAGGAGAGCACGTAGATCGTGGCCAGCACATCGACGAGCCAGAACACGCGCGAGATCTGCAACTGCACGGGAAACGCGAGACGCGCGACCACCAGCGGCAGCGTCAGCAGGAAGAATGCGACCAAAGCCGTCGCGCCCCAGATCAGTGCCTCGTCTTCAGCGGTGGCCTGGCCCGCACGCTGCCGCCGCCGGTGTGCCCACCACAACAGCGCGAGCAGCGCGAGGTTGGCAACCCATGCCCAGAGAGGCCACTGCGACGCGAACAGCGAGTCCTTGCTCGCGACTGCCTGCAGCCATACCGCGTCCATGCGGGTGACTGACGCGCGAAGCGGGCCGGCGCTGAGGGCCCACGCTCCGGCCGCGACCACCACGATTGTGCCGGCGAAGGCCAGCCGTCTCAACGCCGGTTCCAGTCTCACCAATGCGACGCCAATCAGGATCGAAAACCACAGGCCGGTCGTGACGTGAATCAGGCCAGCGGCCGCGACGAGCGCGATGCTGAGCCACGTCCGGCGCCGCAGCATCGCCGCGACGGCGAGCAGGCCAACGGCGAACGCCAACATGCGCGGGTGAAAGTACGGTTCGAACGAATTGGCGCTGGTGCGCGGTATGCGATGACGCAGCGTCAACGCGGCGAGGATGGCGACAACGACCCATGGCGTGGCCGAGATGCGCTGGCCGATGAGCACCAACGCGATACCGATCAACGCCACCGACAGCAGATAGCCGGCCAGAAAGATCGCGTCGAGCGGGACAGATGTGAGACGTGCGATGCCAGCGATGATCTCGTCAGTGATCATCAAACGACCTTGCGCGTCGATCAGCGCCGCGTCGCGCGGGAATGTTTCAGGGTTGATCGCGTGCTCGACGACGGGGATATAGAACGCCTGATCGGAGACGCCGTAGCGATAGCCTGCGCCATTAGCGGTCGCAAGCAGGAGGAACAGGATGGCTCCACCGATCCAGGCGACGATCTGCCGGCCCGTTGTCGCTTTGGACGGGCCAAGCGGTGTTTGCGTGCCTGCCTCAATCACGAGCCTGCCTCGCCGAAGCCGTCAGGCGAATGCGGGTCAGAGGCCGCCCTCGTCAGCGCTCGGGCCGTAGGTCGATGGCACGGCCACGTCGAGCAGGCGCAGATAGACGCCCAGCTGCGCCCGGTGATGAATCAGATGGCTGATCACGAACGAGCGCCAGACCGCGTGCTTCGGCATCGAGAAGATCACGTGGCCGTCGCGCTTGAGCGACCAGTCGGCCTTCAGTTCGGCGTCGGACTTGCCGACCAGTGCCGCGCGCGCACTTGCGGCATACGTGTCGAACAGCGCCAGGATGTCGCCGCGCGTCTGGAGGGGAACGTTGGGTGGCAGCAGGGCGAGGTCCACCTCCTCCTCCCTCAGCGTCATGGTCCCCCACATCGGAATCGTCGCGAGATGCTGCGCGAGCTGGCCGGCGGCATACGACTTCGCGTGCGGCCTCCAACTGAGTCGATCCTCCGGCACCCGCTCGAGCACCTTGCGGGTAATGGTCATCTCGTGATCGAACTCGGGCAGCAGCGTGTCGACAAACGGCATCTGCGTGTTGGCTATGAGGGCTTGTTGCCGAAGTTGACGCGAGGCACGCGCTCGGCCTCGGGCGGCGCGTTGAAGAGCGGATGCTCCTTGAATCCGAAAATCCCGGCGGTGACGTTCGACGGGAACTGCCGGCGCGAGGTGTTGTAGGCCTGCACACGCTCGTTATAGCGCATGCGTTCGACCGCCAGTCGATTTTCCGTGCCCGCCAGTTCGTCCATCAGCCGGTTGAACGATGCGTTCGATTTGAGCTCGGGGTAGTTCTCGACAACGACCAGTAGCCGCGCCAACGCAGCGCTCTGCTCGTTGGCCGCTTGAATCCGCTGTTCCGGCGTGGTCGCGCCCGACAGCTTGGCGCGCGAGTCAGCGATCTGTCCAAACACGTCCTTTTCCTGCTGCGCGGTGCCTTTCACCGTTTCAACCAGGTTGGGGATCAGATCATTACGCCGCTGCAGCTGGTTCTCCACCTGCGCCCACTGCGCCTTGATGGCTTCCTCCTGGCTGACGAAACGGTTGTACGAGCAGCCTGAGAGACCGATCGAGAGCGCGACGAGCAACGCGGTCATGCCGGCCTTCCGAATCAGCGTCATGGTCATACTCCTCGCGGACAACTCCAAACGAACTCCCAACTTCCAACTACCAAAAACCTCAACCGATCAACCCTTGCAAACCACCAACCACCAACCACCAACTACTAACCACCAACCACGAACCACGAACCACGAACCACCAACCACTACTACCAACCTACCAAGATCCCCCAGCACCGCCACCTCCGCTGCGGCCGCCTCCGAACCCCCCAAAGCCGCCACCACCTCCGCCGCCGAATCCGCCAAAACCACCGCCAAATCCGCCTCCACGCCCGAATCCTCCGAGTCCGCCGCCGAACGGCCCCACACCACTGTGCCAGCCGCTCCACGGCCCTCCGCCCCAGCGCCGCCTGCGGCGTCGCCCGATGCGTCCGGCGATCGCATTGATGACAATCATCAGGACGATGAGCGAAACGATGAGGTTTCCACCTGAGCCGCCGCTCCTCGCGCGCTGTCGTTCGCGCACACGCGGCGCGCCCTCGATTGACACATTGCGGCCTTCAGCAATTCGGCCAATGAGCCGCTGTACGCCCGCAACCAATCCGGGCCCATAGGAGCCCTGTCTGAATCGCGGCGCGATCTCCTGACGGATGGTTTCGCCGGCGAATCCGTCGGTGATGAATTGCTCGAGGTCGTAGCCGGTTTCGATCTTGATGTTGCGATCCTTCACGGCGACGAGGACGAGAAGGCCGTTGTCCTTGCCCGACTGACCGATGCCCTTACCGCGGTTACGGAACATTCGCTCCGCGTACTGGTAGATGTCTTCTCCTTGAAGCGAGTCAATGGTGGCCACAACCACGACGTCGCCGGTGGTCTCTTGTAGCGATCGGATGAGCGTTTCCAGTTGCTGCTCGCTGCCCGAATCGATCACGTTCGCGAAGTCGTTCACTGGACGCGTGAGCTCCGGTGTCTCCGGTTGCGCCCACGCGTGCGCCGCCACGAAGAGCACGAAGAACGCCAGCCACCACGGACACGCGCTACGCACGCCAGGTGTCAACGGCATGAGCGAGGCGCTCGACTGCGGCGAGGTACTCCGGAAACAGGCGGGCCGAGTCGACAGTGACCATGCCGGTTGAGTGCTCGAGGGAGAGAAGGTCGGCGACAAGCTGATCGGGAATGCGCACCGTTTGGGCGCCGAGTCGGGTGGCTTCGGCACGATCACTGGCAAGGACGCCGTTGAGACGCGCGACGTTCCGGAGCAGGGACGTGAAAGCCGGCGCCGACGCCGCGACGAGCCGGCCGACGGGGCCGGGCTGACCGCCGGACTCGATGAACGCTTCGCGCAGATGAACGAGATGACTCTTGATCTGCGTCTCGCACGCGCGGCGCAGATCGTCTGGGACGATCGTCACTTCGGCGAACGGGCTGTCGCCGAACACTCGCTGGTGCGTACGGATGATCTCGCCGTATTCGAGGGGAAACGCGTCGAGCGAACGTCTGAACTCGGATTCGGGGAGGATCAGCGGCGTCGCGATATGTGAGCGTTCCCAACGCGGCGCCAGCTTTGCGCACGCGAACAGATCGTCGGTCGTCAAGCTGCCGACGAGCGCCAGACAGGTGAGCGGGGCGTCGCTGTCTCCCTCGAGATGAGGGCCGTAGGCGACAACCGAGCGCAGACGATCGCCAAACACACCGCGAAGATCGCCGGCCAGCGAATCCGCGGCTGTCTGCCAGGAGGGGGCCATGAGGCCATTGTATGTCGTTGGTCTCTGGTCTCTGGTGTTGGGTAGACCGTCTGCCTACACCGTAGACCTTGGACCGTAGACCGTAGACCGTGTTCCGCAGACGTTACAATTGCGCGTGCACTTGCGCGAGGTGAATGTCGGGTGCGTCGGCGGCGGCACTGGACTGCCGAGCCTGCTCGGTGGTTTGAAGGCCAATCCCTGGCTCAAGCTGAACGCCGTTGTCACGATGTTCGACAGCGGCGGCAGCTCAGGTCAGCTGCGCGATCAGTTGGGCGTGCTCCCGCCCGGAGATGTGTTGAAGTGCGCGCTGGCGCTGGCGCGCAACGAACGCGAGGCGCGCAGCGTGCTGCTGGCACGACTGCCTGCGCTCGATCCGCGCGATCGACTGGGCGGCCACACCGGCGGCAACCTGCTGCTTTCGATGATGGAGCGCTACAGCGGAGACTTCCTCTCGGCTGTGGACAGCCTTCGCGCGCTGCTCGGCTGCAAAGGGCGGGTCTGGCCCGTCAGCGTGGAGCTGGCGTCGCTCTGCGCCGAGTACGCCGACGGCACGCGCACGCGAGGCGAAGTCGAGGTCGATGCCGGCCAGTCGCGCGGGCACGAGGTGCGTCGGCTGTGGCTCGAGCCTCAAGTGTCGATCCACCCTGAGGTCGCCCACGCAATCCGCTCGTTCGAGGCAGTGATTATCGGACCCGGCAGCTTCTTCACCAGTCTGCTGCCGCCGTTATTGGTTGTCGGCGTGAAGGAAGCGCTCGCCGAGGTGCGTGGGCCGATCATCCTCATTACGAACCTGCTCACCGAAGGACGCGGCATGGAAGGGTTCACCGCCGCCGAAGCGGTTCGCTGGGTCGAGCGCGCGATCGGCCGCAGTGTGGATGTGGTGATTGCCAACAACAGCCGTCCGTCGGTCGAGGTGTTGAAGAATTATGCGGCCGAGCACAAAGCGCCGCTCGAACTGGGCGAGCTCGATCACGGCGTCGACGCTGTGCTCGGGCCGTTCTGGAAGAGCAACATCGCCCGCCACGATCGCCGCCGCCTCGCGTTTGCCGTGTGGTCGGTGCTCAGTCAGCGGCTGCTGACTAAGTCGCCTTCAACAGTGATGCTGGGTTGACGCGCAGCGCGCGGCGCGCCGGAATCCACGTGGCCAGCATCGCGGCGATCACGACGATCGCGACCGGGATCACAAATGCCGGCCAGGGAGGGTCGAACAGCGACCCGGCCCCGCCTGCGGCCCGCACCAGCCTCGACAACCCGAAGGTCAGTGCGATTCCCAGGGTCGAACCTATCAGCACCAGACGCAGGCTATGCGTCATGACCAGTGCTATCTGGTTGCCGCGAGCCGCGCCGATGGCAACTCGGATGGCGAGCTCACGCGACCGTCGAGCGATGGCGAATGCGAGCACGCCGTAGATCCCGCTCGACGTCAACATCATCCCGATGACGACCAGCGTAAACAGCGGAGCGGTCCCAGCGAGATATTCCTGCCCCTGCACGATGATGATTCGTCGGAGCGTGAAGGCGTTCCTGACCGTGATCCCTGGCGGTCCATTGCGAAGCGCGCGGCGCACCGGATCGACCAAGAGGCCAGGGTCGCCGGTAGCGCGAATCAGGAACCGTACTTCAGTGATGCTCTTCGGGTCGGTTGGCAGCGGCAGGAAGATCTTTGGTGACATCAGCCGGCTCTCGACCGGGTTGCTCATGTAGTCGGCCACCACGCCGACGATGTCGTAGGGGACGCTGTCCATCCACACCTGGCGACCAACGGGGGATGCAACTCCGAAGAGCTGGCGTCCAAGTCCTTCGCTGATGATGACCGTGCGAGTGTTCAGCGTGTCTTGATTGGTGAATGTCCGGCCGGCACGCAGTGGAACCCGGAGCGTCGAGAGGAACTCTGGACCGATTGAAATTCGTTCGGCTCTCAGGTCGATCGCGCTGCCCCCTGCGCTCACGACCTGACTGCGGCCGACCCCGGTCAGTGGCACGGCGGTCGCCGGCGCCACCGCGTTGACGCCCGGCACCTGCGATACGAGCTCCTTCAACTGCGTCGTCGGCACGCCGGCGGGGCTGGAGACCACCGCGACCATCAGCGGATCGATCCCGAAACCGACTTCGTCGCTTCGCGATCGCTGGTATCCGGTGATCATCGACGAGGTCACGACCAGGAGCGCCAGCGTGAGCGTGATCTCGGCGACGACCAGTGCATGACTCCAGCGCTGACGCACACGGTCTGAAGTCGCAATGCCGCGCAGCGGATCGATTTGCAGCCTGCGGGTTTCGAGCAGCGCCGGCCCGAGGCCAGCCAGGATGCCGGTCAGCAGCGTGACCGCCGCTGTCTTGATCAGCACGCCGGGATACACCGAGAAATCGAAGAAGACAGGGACCACTGCCGAGCCGCGTAGCATGATCGCCCGGAGCGCAAACGTGCCGGCGATCCCGAGCAGGCCTGCGCAGGTGGCCAGGAGCAGTGATTCGGCCAGCAGGGCGCGGATCAAACGCGTACGAGACGCGCCGAGTGCTGAGCGGACCGCCGTTTCGGCTTCGCGTCTCGTCCATTGCGCGATCATCAAGATGGCGACGTTGGCGCAGGCAATGAGCAGTGTCAGCAACACCGCCGTGCCGAAAATGTACGGGAGGATCAGCGCCATCTGGTCGGCAAAGGGTGTGCCTTTGATGGCCGAGACCCGCATCTGCAACGGGCCGTCGGCGGCTGGGAGCTGACGTGAGTATTCGTCGAGCGGTGCTCGCAAACGTCCGGCGAGTGCCGCCTCACTGACCCCTGTCCCACGCCGCACGACGACCTGGACACGAGTCGTGGCAGGCAGTCGATCGGGTTCGAGCTGCGTCCATACAGGGTTGCTCAGCTCGGAGAACCAGAACCGCTGCGGCATGACGCCGATGACGGTATGTGCCTGGTTGTCGATCCAGAGCGTCGCGCCGAGTACGTCTCGTCGACCCTCGAACCAATCCTGCCAGAGCCGATAACTGAGAATCGCCTCGCGCGCTGACGAAGACCCTCGTCCGGACACGAAGAGTCGTCCGATGTCCGGACCCACGCCGAGGACGTCAAAGAAATTCGCCGTGACCGCCCGCACCCGTGTCGGTTCGAGACGGTCAGCGGTACGGACATCGCTTAATCCTTCTGTCGCATCGGCCGCCGCCATCGCGGGTCCCGCCACCTGCTGCCAACGTGCGAACAGATCGACAGGGACGAAGCCCCCAGATGGCCTGAATGGTCGATCCACACGAGTGACTTGAATCTTCGAGAGTTGCTGCGGCTCGGCGTAAAGCGGCGGCGGGTTCTGGAAGAGCATGTCGCGGATCGTGAGGCCGGCCGCTGTCGCGCCGATGCCGGCGCCGAGCGACACCACCGCGACGATGGCGACAACGGGGTAGCGGACCAGGTTGCGCCACGCCGCATGGAAGTCCTGGCGCAACTCGTCGAGCCACGCGTGCCGGCGCGATTCGTAGAACCGCTCGGTTGCGGTGGTCACATTGCCGAAGCGTTGACGGGCGGCGCGGGCCGCATCGCCGGGGCTCATCCCTTCGGCGATCAGGCGATCGGTTTCGAGCGCGATATGCGCGCGGATTTCTTCAGAAAAATCTTCAATCGTGCGCCGTCGCCATCCCATGGCTCGCCTCTCAGGTTGACATTCGACCAGAGCATACGCATACTCGGGTCGAATGTCTATCCGAAAGCGCAGCGACCGCGAATACGCGGCGCATCTGCAGGGGACGCTCGACCTGCTCATCCTGCGCACGCTCGTCTTCGGCCCGCAGCACGGCCAGGCCATCGCGCGCGCCATTCAAAGTCAGTCCGACAACGTACTCATCGTCGACCACGGTTCGCTGTACCCGGCGTTGCAGCGGCTCGAGGAGCGCGGATTCATCGACGCAGACTGGGGCACCTCGGACAACAACCGGAAAGCGCGGTTCTATACGCTGACCAAGGCTGGAAAGAAAGAGCTCGTGCGCGAGGAGAGCGAATGGCGCCGCATCGCTGCGGCCATCATGCGCGTGCTCGACCCATCGGTTGGTGGGTAGTCGTCAGCGCTTCTTTCCGCGTGCCGGACTGGACTTGGACTTCGCGGTCTTGGCAGCGCGAGGCGTTGCGGCAGCCTTCGCGGCTCGTGACTTTGCCGGCTTGGACGGTTTGGCCGCAGCCGCTGCCGTGGAAGGTGTTGCGCGAAGTTCCAGCGCACGCTTGACGATGCGTTCGAACATCGCACCGGTCTCGCCACCTTTGGCCGGCCGGTTCGATCGCCAGACGTCCGGATCGTCCTGCGACAGGATGTCGGCGAAGTCGCCCTCGCTCTTCACGCTCAGCGGCGCGAATTCAGCGATGTCAATCGGGCCAGACCAGTCATCGCGATGCTTGATGAGCAGCCAGGGCTCGCCGCTTTCCCCTCCGCCGGCGTACCGGCCCTTGGTGCGAACCAGTACCCACGAGCCTTTCAGTTTGTATCCGTCGAGCGTGAACTTCAGGTCGCCCTTCTTCAGCGCCGCATCCACATCGTCGGTTTCAGGCGTCCACGTGCCACGATCCCACAGCATGACAATGCCTGCGCCGTACCCGGACGGGATGACGCCCTCAAACTCGCCGTAGTCGAACGGGTGATCCTCGACGTGCATCGCCAGGCGTTTGACTGACGGATCGAGCGAAGGCCCTTTCGGGACGGCCCATGAGAGCAGCACTCCGTTGTGCTCGATGCGGAAGTCGTAGTGCAGGTGGCTGGCGAGGTGCTTCTGCACGCAGAAGAACCGCGGCTGCCGGCCTGCCGGCGATTTGGCGATCTTCGTGCCGGCCGGTTCAGGGGTTGTGGTGAAGTCACGCTTGGCTTTGTATTTCTCGAGAGCCATGTGGGAACCCGTAACAGCGACGCGCTACCTGACGTCGCCCATCAGACGGCGAAGCGGTTTGACCAGCGCGAACATCACGACAGCCGTGACGAGCAACACGCCGGTGACGATGCTGAAAAGTGTCTCGAGCGGCATCGAGCTGAAGAATCC
>Ga0209382_10007723_pt1 | contig 13626 bp, 9 predicted proteins | sample SoiMetdeltSBSDD5_FD_187599 | JGI IMG/M metagenome (GOLD analysis project Ga0209382, IMG submission 187599) | Bulk soil microbial communities from a Populus tree surrounding site in Tennessee, USA - Soil MetaG P. deltoides SBSDD5 (SPAdes) (version 2) | ecosystem: Environmental > Terrestrial >... | reverse complement strand
AGTTCATTGTCTATCTATAAACCTTATTCACTCATATCAAGATTTAACCTTAGCCAGCGTGGCATCGCGATAAATAAACATCTGAGGAACGTTGTAAACACCTCTCTTCAAATTTCGCGGCAAACAAAAGGTTTATCGGATATTACCGTGGCCCCGCTTGTAGAAGCGTGGGGATTCGGAGTGAAAGAATCAAAAGACATTCCCGAACAGCAAGAGATAAAAAAAATATTGAACTGTGTGGGATATGACAAAATTCGTCTTACTAATGATTCGTTAATCAAATTAAAACCCTGCGTAAAGATCGACGTCAATGGAGTTGCGCAGGGCTATACGGTTGATGTTATAGCGGATTACCTGTGGGCTAAAGGAATAACGAACTTTATTGTTGAAGTTGGCGGAGAACTGCGCGTAAAAGGAAAAAAGCAACCAGGGAGTAAACCATTTAAAATTGGCATCGAATCTCCTTCCGGCGACGATTTCAGCGCGCCGCCTATGCAGAAAATACTTGTTATCGACTCCGGTGCGATCACCACGTCGGGGAACTACAGAAAATTTCACGAAAGCAAGGGAAAGAAATATTCGCATATCATTGATCCGCATACAGGTAGAAGCGTTGATAATGAAATGATAAGTGCGACTGTGTATGCAAAGAATGCGACTACAGCCGACGCTTACGACAACGCATTAATGTTGATGGGCATGGAACGCGCTTTGCGGTATATTGAGAGAAGGCCGCACATGGCAGCCTTCCTGATTTATAAGAAAAAAGATGGAACGATATCAGATACTGCGAGTTCACGATTTAGAAAATTACTTCAGCAAACGCAATAAATAATGGAAAGAAGAAACTTCATCAAACAATCAACAGCCTCGCTCGGTGCTTTACTTTTAAGTGACCAGATATTTGCATTTACCAATAGCACCGCCGATGAAAAACTGAATATCGGTGTCATCGGTTGCGGCAGCAGAGGTGTAGGTGTGATATCTATTTTGAAAGAACTCGGAGATAAATTTCAGACCACAGCATTGTGCGATGTACTTGATTTCAGATTTAAGGAAGCAAAGGAAGTTGTAACAAACCAGGTAAAGGAATTTAAAGATTACAGGAAACTCCTCGACGATAAAACGATACCGGTTGTAATTATAGCAAGCCCGCTGTATCTGCACTACCAGATGGCCGCGGATGCGCTGAAAGCAGGTAAGCATGTGTATCTCGAAAAAACGATGACATACACAATTCAGCAGGCCCTCGACCTCGAGAAGCTGGCAAAGTCTTACCCCAACCAGGTTTTCCAGGTTGGCCATCAGTTGCCTTACACTCCCCTTTATATGAAGGTGAAAGAAATGATCGCCAAAGACTACCTGGGAAAAATAACCCAGATCGAATGCCGGTACGACCGGCACAACGACTGGCGCAGGCCGGTTCCCGATCCCAGCCTCGAAAGGGCCATCAACTGGAGAATGTACAAGGAATATTCCGGCGGACTAACTGCTGAAATTTTATCACACCAGATGCAGTACATTAACTGGGCGCTCGACACTCATCCTGATGAAATATTTTCCACCGGTGGCATTGACTATTATAAAGACGGCCGCGAAACTTACGATAATGTGCAGGTGATGCTCAGGTATAATTCAAAAGGAATAATTGGAAATTTTGGCAGCACGCTGGCAAATGAAAGAGAAGGGTTCATCTTCAAAATAAAGGGCACGAATGGCGCAGTAGAATTGTTGACAGATGACGGCGTCTTTTATCCGGAAGCGGAAACAAAAAAACAACTTGAAACTGTTGATGGCGTTGCAGGCGCAACAAAAATTGAATGGAAGAAAGATGGTGGTATTTCAATAATGAAGCATGAGATGAAAGATGCAACCTGGTACGCATTGGCAGATTTCCATAATTGTATAGTTACCAAAAAACATCCGATGCTTGACGTGAGCCAGGGAGCAAGGGCAGCGATAACCGTTCACTTAGCCAATGAAGCAATGTATAATCATTCAGTGCAAACATGGAAGGAGGGAAAGTAATCGCAATAAATGTGGGTTTATAGCTCCGCTGATTTTGAATCAACATCAACAAACTTTGTATTATCCAGCGGCTTCACGGTAAAGCCCTGTTGCTTCAATAAATTTATCACACCCTTATCCCCTCCCAGGTGGCCGGCACCCACAGCGAACATGGTAGGCATATTGAACATCTGCTCGGGGATCTGAGAGGCCCATCTTTTATTTCGGTCGTATAGCAAAACATCCATGTACTGCATCATCCCAGGATCCGATTGTTCCATTAACGAATCCATATTGTTGATGTCCTGCTCACGATACATTTCTACCATCTTCAATGTGATTTCCCTGAATTTATCTATGCTGTCGACATATGTCACAAGGTCCTGTGCCTGCTTTTCATAAGGAATACTATCAAATATTGACGCCTGAAACTCGAGTGTCTCCAACCCGTTCACTTCTTTATCGTATTGCCTGGCTTCTGCCATGATCATCTGCTCAACACTTACTTTCTTCTTGCAACCCATTATTCCTTCACTGATAATTGCCGTGATGAAGTATGGCTTAAACCTGCTCATCATTCCAAAAGGCAACACCGATTTGTTGTTCTTAAAATAATTTTCAAGTTTCTGGTAATCCTCTGCAGAAACAAGATCAGAAATTTTCAAACCATTATTCATTCGCGCGTACTTAAGAACACTCATCATCTCTTCCATGTTATCCATGTCGAGCTCGAAGTAAACCTGCTTCGACTTTTTAATTGCCGCTTTTAATCCTTCACTCATTTTTGTGTCTTCAGCGCACACCATATGCATCGTTCCGTATAAATATGACGGAGCAGCAAGTCCCTTCCCGCTTACTTCCCAAAGGAGACTATTATTAGGATTTGCATGTGTAACCTTATGTTCCGAAACAGCTTTCTGTTTGGTAACGGGCTTCTTGTTTTGGGCGTCAGACGCCAGATGTGCGGTTATAGATAATAGTAAGATCAAATGTTTCCCGATATGCATGCTAAGTGCTTTTACTTAAAAGACGCAATTATATAGTCCTTTAGGTGCATTACACCCTTCAATATAGAAAAAAATATTATTATCATTGTTGCCGTTAAACCCCTAAACCTTATGCGCCCCATCCTAATGGCGGTCCTGCTGCTGCCTGCCGCAGTTTTTAGCCAATCTAAAAAAGACAATATTGCTTTCGGCAAAGTTACCAAAGAAGAGCTGGCCGCTACTACCTGCGAATTCGATAAGGATGCCGAGGCAGTAGTATTGATCGACTACGGTAAGATGTATCTCGACATCGGCGGTCCGCAGCTTTACCGCGAACTGCAGGTTCACCGCAGGATCAAGATCCTCAAGGAAGACGGTCTCAAGAAAGCCGACATCAAGCTTGAATACGAACATTACCTTAATTCGCAGGACATCAATAATATCGTAGCCAATACTTATAATCTCGATGCGGCGGGAAATATTGTAGTGTCAAAACTCGAGAAAAAACTCATTTATCAGAAGAAGCTGAATGCAAAATACACGCAGCAAAGCTTCACAATGCCCGACGTTAAAGTGGGGAGCATCATAGAATACAAGTATACGTTTCGCGGATATGATGGCCGCCACTGGATTATGCAGGAAAGCATACCTGTTAAGCTCAGTAGTTACGAAGTGAATTTTCCAGGTGCGATTGAACTGCACACCAGGGCATTCTGCACATATCCGCTGGATGCAAAGGATGAATCTACCGGTATCCGCACCATTAAGAAATACCGGATGGAAAATATTCCCGGTGTCAGAAATGAGGAATATGTTTCTTGCCGGGGCGACTACGTGCAAAGGATAGAATGCTGGCCGGTGGCATATACTATCGAAGGACGAAGGTATCCGCTGATCAGAACATGGACGGGCGTTGCCAAAATGCTTTTAGAAGATGAAGATTTCGGCATGCAGTTGAAGAAAGAGATACCGCGAACAGCCGACCTCGATGAACAACTGAAAAAAATATCCGACCCATATCTCAAAATGGTGACGATACACAACTATGTACGCACAAACATGAAATGGGATGGCGTCAATAATTTCTGGGCGCTTTCGGGTGTAAAGAGTGCGTGGAAAGATAAAAGCGGCACATCGGGCGAGATAAATCTCATATTGATCAACCTTCTGCGCGACGCAGGATTGAAAGTTGATCCAATTATGGTAAGCACGCAGGATAACGGACGTATTAGTATGTCGTTCCCCGACCTTTACCAGTTTAATAAAGTGCTCGCTTATGTTGAGATTGGCGACACTCATTATGTTCTCGACGGAACCGATAAATACACACCGTCGGGCATAATTCCCCAGGATGTAATGGCCACTGAAGGAATGATCCTTGACGCTGCAAGTCCCATGAGTTTCAGGATGCAGGTATTGTGGGATGAGTCTCATGTAGACAAAAACATCGTTATACTACAGGCATCGATCGATGAGTCTGGTAAGATGAAGGGACATACCACTATCACCAGCCGCGATTATGGCCGCACGAAAAGAACACCCAGGCTGAAAAATAAGGAAGAGTATATCAGCCGGTTTATTTCAAGAGGCAAACAGGATTTCTCAATCGAGGACCTGAAATGGAAAAACGAAGAAACTGATTCGCTTCCGCTGATCCAGGACTTCGACTTTAACGGCGCTGTGAACAGTTCGGGCGACTACAGTTATTTCTCCATTAATATGTTTGGCGGCTTTGGTACGAATCCGTTTATTTCTGAACAAAGAGTTGCAGATGTGTTCTTCGGTACCAACCAAATGCACCAGATCATCACAAGCATACGAATTCCCGACGGCTATGTGTTCGAAGAGCTTCCCAAAAACATCAAGATGACACTTGAAGACCAAAGCCTTGCCGTATCCAGAATGGTAGCGGTGCAGGGTAATATGCTTAGTTCGCGCATAACGCTTGAGTTCAAGCGGCCATTATATTCACCCGAAGAATACGCCGATCTGAGAGAGTTCTATAAAAAAATGTATTCGCTGCTAGATGAGCAGATCGTTTTCAAGAAAAAATCATAAACCCTAACCATGAAATACCTCCTCCTACTTTCATTTACATGTTTATCTGCCGCCTCATTTGGGCAGTGGTTGGAAAAGTTCGGATCAATTTCCATCGAAGAAGCAAACTTGAAATCATGTCCGTTCGATCCGGAAGCTTCGGCGGTAGTACTGCTGGATCAAGGTTATTCAGACTACACAGATGACCGCGGATTGATGACCTACTATCATAAAAGAATTAAAATTCTAAAAGAAGATGGTATAAAATACGGCGACGTTAAGTTGTCGTATTATCATGACAATGATTTTGAAACAATCGATAATATTGAAGCAATTTCAATAATTACAGATGAGAGTGGACGCCGCAGGGACATCCCGGTAGAAAGCAAATCAATTTATACGAAAAAGCTAAACAAGTACAGGACAGAGGTAACATTTGCATTGCCAAATGTTAAAGCGGGAACTATCCTGGAATATAAATACCGGGTGGTTGCCAGGCATTATGGCGGATTGAGGGACTGGTATTTTCAATCAGACATTCCTGTTATCAGAAGTTCATACCGTTTAAAGGTGGTTCCTGGTCATGAGGTTTCTTACCTGGTTCAGTATAATCCAAATTATAAGGTAAAGGTTAACGACATGAAAAACGACCAGTCGATAATCTTCGAAATGAATAATATCCCTGCCCTAACCGACGAACCCTACATGGATGCACGGCAAGACTATATTCAGAAGGTAATATTCCAGACCACAAAATTTGAGGGATTTGTTGGTGTGGTAAAATATATGTCCACCTGGAAAGAAGTCAGCAGAGAACTGAACAGCCGTTCAGATTTCGGCAGACAGTTGAAAATAGACATCGAAGAATGTAAGGATTTCATAACAACTTCTCTGAATGGCAAAAGTAACATAGAAAAGATGCAGGCCATTCATCATTATGTTGCGCGCAATCTTATATGGGACGGCGTATATGGATTAACAGCCGAAAACGGAATAAAGAACCTCTGGAAGAAAAAAACAGGGAACTCAGCTGAAATTAATCTACTGCTCATTAACCTGCTTCGCCAGGCAGGGTTGGAGGCTTATCCTATTCTGGTTAGTGAACGTGGACATGGGAGGGTGAATAAAGATCAGCCTTTCATCAACCAGTTTAATAACGTGTTCGCTGTTGTGATTATCAACAGTAAAAAATACTACCTGGATGCGACCGATAAATTTACTTCCAGCTTGCTGGTGCCATACAGCATACTTAATAGCACCGGGTATATTGCCGATAACAAAGTCGGCGAACTTGTTGACATCCAGGAAAACGAGGTCAGATATCGTGATAACATCGGCGTATCAGGAACGCTGAACGAGAATGGAGAACTTAGCGGATCTGTAAGTGTGGAAAGTAAAGATTATGCGAGAACAGAAAAGCTCAGAAATTATGTAAGTAAAAAGACAGAATATGTTGACGAGTATATCAAAAAGGGGCTGGTTAATGTTGATGTAAATAACTTCAATATCAAGAACACGGAAGAGGAAAACATGCCTTTGGCCCAATCATTCGATTTTAAAACTAGCATACAGTCTACCGGCGATTACTCATTCCTTACGTTCAACATGTTTACAGGATTCCAAAATAATCCTTTCATTGTTAATGACCGGTTTTCAAATATCAATTTTGGTTACAAAAGAACTATTAACCTCACCTATCTTGTTAACCTTCCTCCTAATTACACAGTAGACGCGCTGCCTAAGAATATTAAGTTGGTTAATCCGGGCAACACTGTAACATTAACAAGGCAGTTTTTCCTGGAGAAATCACAGCTTGTGGCAAAGATCAAAGTGGATATTGATAAGACATTATTTAATGTTGGTGAGTATGGAGAAATAAGAGATTTCTTTAAGCAGATGGTAACCCTGATGAATGAACAGGTTGTACTCAAAAAAAAGTAATCAAATAATGAACTGGAAATTATATCTGTCTGTTTTATCATCATTCTGCATATGTATATCCTCACAGGCTCAATATGACGCAGCGTCGATACCAGCCGAATTAAAGGCAGGCGCGCATGTTGTTACAAGGTCTGAGGAAATAAAATATGTTGTGAAAGGTCTTGACAAGGCGTCGCTGATATTTCATTCAATTTATACCGTGCTCGATGAAGAAGGAAAAAACAGACTGGTTTTTTACCTGAACACCGACAAAACAAGACGAGTTGATGAAGTAGATATTAAAGTATATGATGCCTTAGGGAAGCAGGTCAGCAGGTTGAAGAAGAAGGATCTTCACAAACAGGCTTCTCAGGGCGGACTTGTTGATGAGGGAATGTATCATTGGCTGGAAATCCCTGCAGCATCCTATCCAACAACTGTTGAACTGAGCTATGAAGTCGATGAGTCAAGTACTTTATTTTATCCAAGGTATTCTATCCAACATTCAGAAGAGGCTGTCGAAAGTTCATCTTTCACGGCAATAGTTCCCGCAGAAATTGACCTGCGCTACAAGGAGCAGAATATTATCCTGAAGCCGAACATCACCACAGAAGGCAGCAACAAAATATATAAGTGGGATGTAAAAAATCTGAAAGCGTTCAAAGATGAAGAAGGAGGAGTTGACGGTGGATCAGCGGATCCGGGGATAATTCTTGCGCCTAACAAATTCAAGTACTACAACACATATGGTGAAATGACGAGCTGGAAGTCTTTTGGACAATGGGCATATGGCCTGTTGAAAGGTTTGGATGAATTGCCTGAAGAACGCAAAGCGTTTTTTATGTCAATGGTGAAGGACGCAAAGACAGACAGGGAAAAAACCCAGATCATTTATAATTACCTGCAGAAAAATTTCAGATATGTTCTCATCAGGCTGGGTATCGGGGGTTACAAGCCGTTTCCTGCAAGCTTCACTGATGAGAATAAATATGGCGATTGTAAAGGATTAAGCTTTTTTATGAGCGCTGCGTTGAAAGCTGTAGGTGTTAAAAGCTACTGCGCGCTTATCAACTCACAGTACAACGACGGGCCGGTTCCGGAAAACTTTCCAGCTACATACTTTAACCACATGATCTTGTGCGTTCCGCAGCAGAAGGACACAATATGGCTGGAATGTACAAGCAGCACAATTGATTTTAACTTCCTTGGCGCCGGATCAGAAAACAGGAAAGCTCTCCTGCTTACGGAGAATGGAGGTATTCTTGCGTCTACGCCAAATAGCCGATCATCAAATAATTGCATTTTCACATTAACAAAAATAAATTTGAATGAAGATGGGTCAGGCACAGTAGTAACTACCTTCGTATCGAAGGGAAAATTCAAATACATTCTGAATGAAATATCAAATGCGAAGAAAGACGATCAAAAGGAAATGATTATGCGATGGCTCGGATTCAAGCAGCCGGATGAGTTCTCTATAATGAAAAAAGAAGAAACGCTCGACCTCGATCTTAAGATAGAGAAAATACCACAGTTTAGCGCCGGCAGTAAAATGTTTTTGAATCCGCGCATCAACCCGATATGGCGAACAGTTCTTCCGAAATCTGACAACCGTAGGCAGGATTATTTTTTTGATGAGCCTTTTATCAGAACTGACACCACAATTTATATGCTTCCGGAAGGTTACATTGCAGAATCGTTGCCGCCGGCATCTATGCTTAAATGTGAGTATGGTTCATATTCGGCCAATTATTCTTATGTGAAAGAAAAAAATCAACTGGTAACTATTTCAAGACTGGAACTTTTGCAAAACAGAATTCCCACAGGCAAATATGCAGACGTTAAAAAATTCTTCGACGGCGTGCTATCTGAAGACACACAAAAAATGGTGATCAAAAAGAATTAAACGCTTACAACAGCCTCTTCACCATACATCTGATCCTTATATTTCAGAGAAGGGGATGGGATGAATTCGCCAATTCCGAGTTCATCCCATTTTTTATCAACAGCATTTATAGTTCTATCATCTGCAACGATGATATTGGGCCAGTCACGCTGAAAATTATCGAATCCTTTTGTTTTGATGGTGCCGTCAAACCCCATGCAGGCGAAAGTTTCACGCTTTGCCAGAATTGAGTCGCGCTTCGGATCAACATTATTGCAGAATCTCCATAACGCTACGGGCAGATCGTTTGCATCAACAGTATGCTCTACATACAGAATCATCTTGATGCCCTTAAGATCCTGCAGGTCACAAATGCTGTTATGAAGTGTTGAAACATGTCCGACCCTGTTTTTTCTCACGCCGATGACAATGCACGGGATGCCAATAGCAAGCAGGCTATCATTTATGCATTCTATTTCCGGAAAAATGCTTTTTATTTTTTCTTTTACCAATGAAACCGGCGTCTGCTGGAATTGTATTTCGTCTTTCTCCTCTTCAAATTTATACGTGCCGTCGAGGCACATTTTTCCTCCGAAACCAAGCTTGCTGCAACTGTGATCCAGCACATCCATCGGGCCTTGTGAAAAGTAAATGTCGGTAGCTGGATTCATATTACTGAATACTTCTTTAGCGAGCGACTTATAGTCCGACAGTTTCACATCATCCTTCTTAAGAGTGTCGGGTGACCCTGTGAGCACAAGTATCTTGTTGAACATCATCTGCCCCGCTCCCCACATGGCATTCATTACTTTTTGTCCCTGCCCCGCGTACTCCTTATTAATTTTCGTGATCACAAGATTGTGGAAGACGCCTTCAACAGGCATTTCCATATCGATGATCTCGGGAACCATCGTCATTTTAATTGGCGCAAGGAATATCCTCTCCGTGGCCTTTCCCAGCCATGCATCTTCCTGTGGTGGAATCCCTACAATGGTAGCAGGATAAACCGGGTCCTTTTTATGAGTGATAGCGGTGATATGGAATCGCGGATACCAATCTGGTAGTGAATAATAACCGGTATGGTCACCAAAAGGTCCTTCCCATATCAATTCATCATTAGGGTCAACATATCCCTCAATGATGATGTCGGCATCCGCTGGTACTTCTACTTCGGGTTGTGAAATGCATTTAACCAATTCAACTTTTTTCTTACGCAAAAATCCGGCGAGCATGTATTCGTCAACATTCTCAGGCAACGGCGCGGTTGCGGAGTATGCATAAACAGGATCGCCACCCAAAGCAACAGCCACTGGCATTTTTATTCCGAGCTTCTTATACTCGTTAAAATGCTTTGCGCTTACCTTATGCTTGTGCCAGTGCATGGCGGTGAGTGTTGGACCGAATACCTGCATGCGGTACATGCCAACGTTGCGGGACTTCGTATTCGGATCACGGGTGTGGATGATGGGCAGCGTTACGAACGGTCCACCATCTTTGGGCCAGCATGTAATTACCGGCAGCTTGGTAATATCCGGTTCTTTCATCACAATTTCCTGGCACTCTCCCCTGCCGCTTTTTGATTTTGGCATCCATGAGGCAAACTGGCCCAGCTTAGGCAGCAGCTTAAGCTTATCAATGATATTTTCCTTTGGAGATGAGAGCATCTTAAAAAGGCTCTCGATCTCTTTGGCGATATCATCGAGGCGGTTAACACCAAGGGCAAGGCATATCCTTTTTTCGCTGCCATATGCATTCATGAGCACCGGCATGTTGTACCCGGTGTTTTCGAACAAAAGAGCTTTGCCGCCGCCGTGGGTTTTACTTACCCTGTCGGTGATCTCAGCCATTTCAAGCTTTGGATCAACAAAAGATTTGATTCTGATTAGTTCGCCTGCTTTTTCGAGTGTATCAATGAAGTGTTGCTGATTGCGGTAAGGCATCTGCAAAGTTACAACACCCTGGGACAATCCACGCTTCCTCTATTGCCCTTTCCGCTTAAAATGCCTTTACCAGAAGGGTTAAATAAACCTATAGATAAGGTAATACCTGAGAAGTAATACCAGTCTTTATATTTTTCACCTCCTCTAATCTGTCCATCTTGAGGGTAGGGTAGGTTAACATCCTTAAGTTCGTTTGAACGGAAAGCAAGTTCCACAGCTTTGGCGCTGCGGTTAGAGGCAAGCAACGCTTCGTCGACGTACGTTTTGCTTACATCATCGATATAATCAGTGAATGTTTTTCTGAGCCCTATCTCATAGCCGAGATATGCATTGTCCGTGATCCTTACTCTTACCCCGAATCCGAATGGTATCGCAAATTGCACATTTTTGTATTTCTTTCTGTCGGGATATTCAAATAAACCCTGTCCTTCCGTACTAAGATTTCTGAGGAACCATTTTGTGCCAGAGCTGTCGAATGTATATGGATTGAAGCCAAACATGGCAATTCCGGCAAAAGCATAGGGAGTAATTCTTTTTACGCTGAGGTCATACAAGGAGTAATCGGCAACGATGCTTGCGTCGTACAGCCTGGAAGAAAAATTCAGGTTCCTTTGCCTGTTCAGGGGTTTTGAGGCGTATTTATCATCGGCGCTGAGTTTTCCGATAGTAAGTGCTCCTCTTAACAGCAGTTTCGGCATTATCTCGTAGCTCAGGCCCGCACCAAATGCAGCATGAGACTGGTTTAAAGTGAATTGTTTTTCCTGCAGGTCGCCGCTGTAGTTTGAAAAACCTCCAAATAGCGTAAGGTTTACCTGTTTCTGGGCTAATGATGTAAAAGGGAGTATGAGTAGAGCAAAGAGGATCCTTGGCATATCTGACAGTTAATAGTGCGCGAATCAAGTTGTTTTGCCAGGGTTGGATTCTGCTGCAAACTAATGATCATATCTTGAGAAGGCAACTTTCGAAGCGATTATCGTTCAAAATTTAACAAAAACGCTTTCGTTTTTCCGGAAAGGGTTAGTTTTAGAGTTAAACCTACGTGTATGAAAAAGTTAGCTGTGTTTTTTGCCGTTGTTGCAATGTGTTCGTTTACGGGATTGAAAGATCCGCTTACCGCAAAAGAGAGAAAGTTTGCCTCAGATTTCCTTACGGATACACGCAATACGCTTATGGATATAACAAAGAATCTTAGTGAAGAACAGCTGAAATATAAGACCGCTCCCGACAGGTGGAGTGTGGAGGATTGTGTAAAGCATATTGCTGCCGCTGAGAATGGGATCTGGAAGATGGAGGACAGTATTATCAACTCGCCGGTTAATCCTGAAAAAAGAAGTGAGATAAAGAATAGCGACGAACAGATAATTGCCATGATCACCGACAGAACGATGAAAGCTCAGGCGCCGGAGTCGATCAGGCCCGAGAATACGCCTTATAAGAGTTATCAGGAGGCTATTAAATCATTTTATGAGAGCCGCGACAGGCTGATCAATTTCATCAACACAACCGATAAGGATCTGCGCGGGCACGTGGTGAGTTTTCCCATAGGCGTGTTTGATAGTTATCAGATGGTGCTGTTTATTGGTGCCCACTCAAAAAGGCATACGCTTCAGATTCAGGAAGTGATGACTGATCCCGGATTTCCGAAACAATGATATTCCACTTGTGACATCTCATCCTTCCGAAGGCTCATGTCACATGTCATCATCCTGTGAAGGTACATGTCATCATCGTGCCGAACGCACGCGTCATCCTGCTGAGGTCCTGCCGAACGCACGCGTCATCCTGCCGTAGGCAGGATCTCACTTAAAGATAATTCTCTAAAAGGTGTAAAATCGCTATATTAGGAGTTCTCCCTCACCAATAAACTTCGTTTATGAAACGCTTATTTCCCTTTTGCCTTTTTGTTTTTGTTTTCGTTGCCTGCAACGAGAAAGCCAGTGACACCAATACGATTGCTTCCGAAGGACCTGAGAAAAAAGAAAATGTAGATTACAAAGCAATTATCGGTGATATAGATAAACAATTTACTACAGCTGCACTAAACGGCGATTCTGCCGCTTTTGTATCGCTCTATCATCCTGATGCCCAGATTTATCCTCCCAACGAACCGGCAGTGGATTCTAAGAAAATGGGATCTATGATGGCTCAGTTTAAGACGATGGGTGTTACATCTTTTGATCTTCAGACGAAAGAAGTTTTTGAAGGCGATGATGTGGCTACTGCGGTTGGAACATACACCATGAGTGATGGCAAGAAATTTAATGATAAGGGGAAATATATCGTGGTTTATAAGAAAGATGGTGACAAGTGGAAACTTTACAGGGACATATGGAACAGCGATAATCCACCGCCTCCGGCTGAAAAAAAGAAATAAATCAGAGAGAAGCCCTCGCAATAAAAGTGAGGGTTTTTTTATTGTCTGGGAATCCAGCCTCAAATCCGGATTTTAGTGACCGTATATTCACAAGCAAACAACTGGCTCACCAGGATAAAATGAGGCAGGTAAATAAGGAAATTAAATTAATAATGGGTGATGAGCAATTACGTAATTCAGCGCTGATAAGGTTAAATGTTACGCGTAATAAGCTTCATCATGCGTTGTTGAAAGAAAGGTTGCTGATGGCGAATGCGGATGAGTGAAAGCTTATCGTATTTTGCTGTTTGCCAAAAATCTTACCTTCGTTAAACTTTCACAGGAAATGGTGTCTTCCTGACCCAACCGTCATGAAAACTTTCCGACTGATGGCGCCTGCAAATAAAGCTAAACAAGTAAATATTTGTAGGATGCTACGTTTAATTCTATTTATCTCTGCAGGTGGCGCAATTGGTTCATTACTTCGTTTTTCAACCG
>Ga0209382_10007722_pt1 | contig 13627 bp, 11 predicted proteins | sample SoiMetdeltSBSDD5_FD_187599 | JGI IMG/M metagenome (GOLD analysis project Ga0209382, IMG submission 187599) | Bulk soil microbial communities from a Populus tree surrounding site in Tennessee, USA - Soil MetaG P. deltoides SBSDD5 (SPAdes) (version 2) | ecosystem: Environmental > Terrestrial >... | reverse complement strand
TCGCGTTGAGGTGTCCGTTCCTCGCTTCCGTCACTGCACCTGACGCTGTGCTGGCGGAAGGGCAGGGCCGCATAACGGGCACTCCGTCAACCTCGCGAGCCGAAACCCCGTTTGATCGTTCTTATCTTCAGAGCGCACCGGGTTCTCATTTCAGCAAGACGCTCGACATCATCATGTTGGCGATCACGGGCGGGCCCTGAGCGCACGGCACTGGAGTACGAAGCGCTACTGGCTGCGGCCGGATTCCGCGTCGAGCGCACAATTCCGACGCCCTCGCAACACTCGCTTGTGGAAGCGGTCGTCGCCGTGCTGGTGTAGGCTGGCGAGATCGGATAGCCGAGGCCGTGGATGTTGATTATTCAATTGTGAAGAGGAGCTGGCATGGTGCGTGATCCGCGAACGGACAAGTGCCTCGTCCTCGCCGTAATCATCGCTGTCCTGTCGGTGAGCCAGGCGTGGACGGTCACTCAAGCGCAGCAGAACACCTTGCCTCCCTGGGCGGAGTTCGGAATATCCGTCGCGGCCGCGGCGGACACCATCTTCGTTGCGGCCGTCCCGATGAGGAACGGGACCCGTGAGGCCGCAAGAGTCGACGTCTTCCAGCGCCGGCAGTCGAGTTGGGTCAGAACCGGCATGCTCGCCGTTCCCGAGGTCAGGGTCGAGGAGCTGTTCGGTGCCTCGATGGCAACAGACGGCGACACGCTGGTCGTCGGCGCCCAGTTCGCCGATCGCAAAGGCGACGACTCGGGCCTCGCGTACGTTTTCGAAAGAAGCGGCGAGCAGTGGCATCCGGCCGCCGTGTTGTCGGCGAGCGACGCCGGCGCCGGCGACCAGTTCGGCCTCACGGTCTCGGTGAGCGGCGGAACGATCGCCGTGGGCGCGCGATTGGAGGATAGCCGCGGCCCCGCTGCCGGCGCCACGTACGTTTTCGCGCGCCGCGGAGGTACCTGGCAGCAGGTCGAGAAGCTGATGGCCAGTGATGCGAGAGCAGGCGATCTCTTCGGACGAGTGAGTGTCGATCGAAACACGATGCTCGTGACCGCCGACCTGAACGACGACCGCGGACCCAATGCCGGCAAGGCGTATGCGATCGAGAATCGAAACGGTACGTGGGTCGAAGTCGCCACTATCCTGCCGAGCGATGGCAACGGAGGAGACGAGTTCGGTGTGTCGGTGGCCCTCGCCAATGAGACGGCGGTGTTCGGGGCCGCTGGTTCCAGGGCGCGGGGTGCTGATTCAGGCGCCGCCTATGTGTTCGAGCGGCAAGACGGGAGATGGGCGCAGATAACGCGACTCACGGCCGATGACGGGGCCCCCGGCCAGATGTTCGGCTTTGCGGTCGCCGCCAGTCGCGATGCGCTCGTCGCCGGCGCACCAAATCACAGCGGCAACGGCGAGCGCGCAGGCGCCGCGTACGTGTTCGAACGTCGCGGCGACGAGTGGCGCCAGGCCGCGAAGCTGGTGCCGAACGATGCGGCGCCCGGAATGTGGTTCGGAAACACGGTCGCCATCAGCGGCGACAGGATTGTGGTCGGGATGCTCTTGAACGGCCAGGTGAAGCATACGGGCGCCGCGTACGTCTTCGAGCGCCGCCAGGGAGACTGGGTTGAGACCGCGCGCATCCTTCCCGACATCGCGCCTCGTTGACGCTCGTTGATCTTGTCCAATCGAGCTGAAGTACTTTTCCGGGCTCACGATTGATGAAACGGCAGCGGCGCCTGGCCGTTGCAGTCAGGAGACCCCGAGCAGCCTGGCGATGTTGGCTGGTGCTTGTCACCGCAGACACGATTCTTCTCTGGCATCGCGAGATGATTGCGCGGAAATGGACCTACACCGTAGACGCTATCACCGAGGCGGTGTAGAAGTCGGCGCTGGACGCTCGGCGAAGGGACCCGTCGCCGGGAATCCCGCACCGCCGCCGCCGTCCCAGTCCCGCTCGATGCCGTGCCCGCGTGCTGAGTCGCCGTGCATCGGCGTCACGAATCCGAGCAGGCACCCTGGTGCGCCGTCCTTGAGCAGGTGACAACGGACCTTGATACGGTCGCCCGTCAACACGTCATTGATCTTGACGCCGACCTTCTCGAGCCCTCCTGGCCCCGTCGCCTCGAGCGCCCAGCTTGTCTTCTGGCCTTTCTCGTTCGTGACGTCCATATAGATCCACGAGTGCGGCACCAGTCGATGCACCTCTCTGACAGTCCCCTCCATCGTCGTCCACGTCGAAGTGTCGTAGTTGGAGTGCGAATGATGCGCCCAAACGGGCAGCACCGCGCTTGCAACGCACGCCAGCGCAAGCCACAGCGATCTAGTCAGCATGGTCCTCTCCTCTCAACGATTACCTCGCGCGCGGTGGTGGCGGGGCGGGGAACTTCCATTCGTCGGAGTGGTTCGGCGAGTAATAACTCCGATAGCGGATGACGCGGCCCTCGTCGTCGAGGAACATCAGCGACTGCTGAAACAGTCCTGGAGCGGGCGCACCTCGTGGCACGGTCGCTTCGAGAAGATAGAGCCGCGTGCCGTGCATGTTGACGGCGCCGAACGTGCGTGATCCGTCAGGGTTGAGGAGTTGCAGCCATTGTCCGGGCACGAGGTCCGCGACGTACCAGCCGTAAAACGTCACCTTGGCATCTCGGCGGAGGAACTGCCAGGTCCCCCATGCGATCGCGCCCGCCACATCACCGCGCCACCCGTTATTGCAAGCGTCACCCTCTCCCTTGGCCTTCACGCACTGCGCGGCTCGTTCGGTATGCAGCTTTTCGGTGTCCTTGTAATCGACGACCGTCATCGAGTAACGGCCTCGCTCATTCTCGACGCTGTAGACGTGTGCGGGGAGGGTAATCCCCTGCTCGGACATCCACGGTGTTTCCCGGACGTTCGGTTCACCAGGGAAACTGACCGCGAAGAAATCCGCTCGGCTGGTGTACTGGATAAACCCCTGGGCGAACGACGTTCCTGCCACAGCCAGGATAAACGCTGCCGTTGTGGGTGCAATCCGGCGCATGGGGCCTCCTGCCTGCTCGATGGCGAGTGCAATAGTGCCAGAAGACGGTCCGAGTGTCGTCAGTTTTCCAAGGCCTTCGATTTTTGAGCGACCACGGTTTTCCTCCGCACTTCCCAGTTACGCCTTACGGCGCCAGCGGCTCGATATGGATGATGGTGGCGCCGTGCTGGTCGCCCAGCCACAGGCTGGAGAGGGCTCCTGATTTCTGAACTTCGACATGGCGAACGTTGGTTTCATGCGGAAGGAGATACTCGGTGAACTCACCGGTCTGGCTGTTCAGCCGGACCGCCAGATCGTTGTCCATGCCGGCCGTCCAGGCGTACGTCCTGTCGTCGAACTGTGCGTCGTACGGGCGCGTCCACTCGGTTGGGACCGTCCATTCCGTGATCTTCTTCGTCTTCGGATCGAACATCGCCAGGCGGTTGCCCTGAAACACACCGCACCACAGGCGGTCCTGCGAGTCGACGTGCCCTCGCCGGCAGCCGGCGCCTTTCGTCGGGAAGTCGTACCAGACGGTTTCGAGCGTCCTTCCGTTGGTCGCCCACAGCTTGTCGTTGCCCATCTGCATGCCGTACATGTTGTTCTTCGAATCTGCGACCACATCGTAGGCTTGCGCGGACGGGCTGCCTGCCGGGTACTTCACGCGGGTCCACGTGTTGGTCGCCAGGTCGATATGCCACGTGCCGCCCGCCTCTCCGGTGGCGAAGGCAACGTTCGCCCATAGTTTCCCGTCGACATGCTGGAATGCAGGGTCGATCATCGTCAGATGCCCATCGCCAAACGCTGACTCAGCGATCGGGGGCCTGAAGGTCTCGATCTTTCCGGTTTCCGGATCGAGGCGAACGATCTGCATCTGCGACATGTTGCCGTAGTAAATCCGCCCCTCTTTGTCGATGTCGATTTGAAGACCGCCCTGCGCGATCTGGCCGAAACGGTTCTGCGGGATCGGATACTCCCGCACCTTGCCGGTCTTCGGATCGAGCTTGCCGATGAACTGGGAATTGAAATCCGAATACCACACGTTTCCCTGCGCGTCGAACACCTCGTCATGCGGCGACGCATCCGGCCGCGGCAGGTCGTAGACGGTGTAGATCACGTGCGTCGCCTTGCCGGCCGGCCGCGGCAACGTCTTCACCTGAAAATCAAACGTGTCCCTCGCACTCAGGTTGATCGAGCTGAGGTACTTCGCGAGCGTGCTTGGTCCCGATAGCGGTGGCGCCGTCGGACCTTCTGTCGGACGCATCCATGGATGTAAAGGCGACGAGTTGTTCGTGTGCCTCGACATGCGCTGAATCACACTCGTCATCTCGTCGGCGTCGAAACGGGAGAAGAGCACGCGCTGCAGCGTGTGGCAATTCACGCAGGCCCCGAGCGCGAGTTTCTGCGCTGGCGTGCCGGGCATGCTCATGAGCAACTCCCCGTTCGAGGCCTGCATGGCGAGTTTTGACGTGCTCGTGACTTTCGTGAGTCGCAGATTCAGTTCAGTGGTTTCGGCCGTCACGTTGACCGACGTCACCGGCAGCTCGTATCCGGACGCGCGGATGCTCACGGCATAGTTGCCCGGTTCCATCCTATCCAGCGGGAAACTGTATTGACCCTCGGCGTTGCTGACCACCCACGTCGTGATCGTCGAGCCCGCCTTCTTCGCGCCAACGAGTACGCCCTCCATCGCACCTTCCGCCTGCGACGTCACTTTGCCCGTCAGCGCTGATTGAGAAGACGGCTCTGCCAATACGGAACCGACAACGGCGCTGCCGAATGCCACCATTCCCACCAGGGTTGCCGCGAGAAGCGTCGTCTTGCGCATGACAAATCTCCTGCAGGCGAGAGGTTCAGGGTCCGTTCCAGAGCCCGGGGATCAGATACGGATGGTTCATACACCAAGCAGCAGGAGAACGGAGAACGTTCTCACCGTTCGTCCTGGCAGGGATCGTCCATCACTTCGGTCTCGAGCTCCAGTCCGGACGTGCGTCGCGCGTTTCCTGCGCGTTCGCCGGATCGGAGACGATCGCCAGAACGAGCAGGGCGACACCGGTGCAGAACAGGGGCCTTCTCATGATCTGGCCTCTCTCGGTGTGACACGATCGGCGATGCTTCTATCACCCGCTGATGAGGGTGTCAAGGCACGTCAGGGCTCGTCTCGGCGCTCCTTAGATGGCTCGAGCGAGAGCAGCGTAATGTCATCGACTTCCTACGCGAAGAGAACGGGGGCCCCGAAGGCGCTGTTGCGCGGCGGTCGCAACCAAGTGACCGCTGATCAGCGCCGGCGGCTTGTGCCTATCGAAAAGTCAAAACGAGACTGGGGTACCAGCCGTGCCGCACGAACCGTGAATGGTCGCGCCTCGCGCAGGTGCGGGAACTCGACAACACGCAGGAGCACGCCTGCTGGCGAGAGCCACGGCTAATGACGTCGCCCGGCGATCAGGCGAGCGTCCCAGCACCAAGACTGAGCATACCGAGCAGACCATTCGCCTTGTTCAGCAGTTCCCGACGATGTGCCAAGCCGTTCACCCCGCCATTGATTCTCGTCGTCACTCCGACAACGTCGTCGTTGTCCGCAAGCCTGTTCAGATCGTTCCTGACCCAAAAGTACACGGCTGAATGTACGGCGTACTCGGTAGATACGAGGTCAGGTTCATCCATCACGCGCACATCGCCAACCCATTCAGCGAATGCCTTGTAGTTGGACCGGCCTGTCAGTTGGATCAGTCCGCGGCCCCGGTATTTCCAGCCGTCCCCGCTCGTCTCGTTGCCGTTGCCCATGCGGTTGGCATAGACCCGGTTCGCGATCTTCTCCGGGTTGCGTGCATACGCGTCTGCTTCTTCCTTGGTGGTGAAGTACTTGCCGAACACCTTCCGCAAGGCGTCAGATGAGTAGTTCAGGTTCTCCATGTCGAAGCGCATACTGCCGGACTCGTGGAGCACCTGAGCAAAGAAGTGCGCGAGCCGTAGGCGCGAATCGGCGATGCCGTGTTTGGGCAACGCCTCCTCGAGATGGGGGAGGTATTGCTCGGCGTCACCGTCAGATACTCCCATTTCCTTCAGCATTTCGATGTGTGTTTTCATGCTGGTCCCTCCTGCGACACGTCACATACTAAGTTCCGCGCTTGTGCTCGCCAAAACTGACTGCTGCTGGCGATTGACATTGCCCGTTTCTTGGCCGCGATTGCCATAGCGTTGATACCGGCGCCTAAGGCCTGTCGTGACTCACCTGCTGGCCCCTCGCAGGGATGCCCGCCGCCTCCACAATGCCTCCATGAACCAGGTCGACCTGAGTGAACCCCGGTGGATGGCGGTAGAGACACCGAAGGTGGCTGTGTCATCCTTCGCCCATGGCGGAGCGGAAACTTGCCCCCCGCGAGGTGGTCGCGCGACGCGAGGGGGAGGTTTGGTATCTCGAATCGGCGCTGAAGCTCGAAGCGCCGCCTGCGCGTCTCGGCGATCTCCTCCGCCGTGCAGCTTCCCGCGCGCCCGATCGCGATTTCCTCATCGAGCGCTGCGAGGACGGTCTACGCCGCGTCACGTACCGCGAAGCGCTGCGCGCGGCAGAAGGCGTGGGCGACTGGCTCGTGCGCGATCGCCGGGGCGAGGGACCCGTCGTCGCGCTCTCGGGCAACTCGGTTGATCATGCGCTCGTGATGCTCGGCTGTTTCCTCGCTGGCGTCCCCTTCGTCCCGGTCTCGCCTGCGTACTCGCTTATGAGTCAGGACTTCGCGAAGCTCCGCGCCGTCGTGACGCTCGTGCGCCCGTCGGTGATCTACCTCGAGACGGAGGCACCGTTCGGCCGCCCGCTCGCCGAACTTCGGGCGCTCGTGGACGATGTGCCGCTGCTCGTCGGGAGGCGTGAGGCGCCTCTATCGGACGCGGCGCTGTCCGTGGGCGAACTCTTCGCTCGGAAGCCAAACGGCGAGCTCCGCGCGCGCGAAGCCGCGATCACGCCGGATCACATCGCCAAGGTCCTCTTCACGTCGGGCTCGACGGGTTTCCCGAAGGGCGTCCCGAATACGCACCGGATGCTCTGTTCGAACCAGCAGATGATCGCGCAATGCTGGCCCTTCCTCGAGGAGGACGAGCCTCTGGTGATGGTCGACTGGCTGCCTTGGAGCCACACGTTCGGCGGCAATCACAACTTCAACATGGTGCTCTTTCATGCCGGTACGCTCTTCGTCGACGAGGGCAAGCCCACTGACGCGCTCGTCAGCGCAAGCCTGCGGAACCTCCGCGAAGTACCCCCGACGCTCTACTTCAACGTGCCCGCTGGTTACGCCGCGCTCGTCCCGCGTCTCGAACAGGACGACGATCTACGCCGCGCGTTCTTCTCGCGCCTGCAGGTGATGTTCTACGCGGCCGCGGCGCTTCCTCCCGACCTGTGGACGCGCCTCGTCGCGCTGGCGAAGCGGTCGACCGAGCACGATATCTTCATGACGACGGCGTGGGGATCGACCGAGACGTCGCCGCTCGCCACCTCCGCGCACTTCCGGGTTGAGCGATCGGGCAACATCGGCCTGCCAGCGCCGGGCGTGAGCCTGAAGCTCGTGCCGAACGAGAGCAAGCTCGAGGTCCGCGTGAAGGGGCCGAACGTGATGCAGGGGTACTTGAACGAGCCCGAGCTGACGAAGCACGCATTCGACGACGAGGGCTATTACCGCATCGGCGACGCCGTCCGCTTCGCCGAGGAGGGCGATCCGGCCAGCGGTCTCGTTTTCGACGGCCGCGTCGCGGAGGATTTCAAGCTCGCGAGCGGAACCTGGGTAAGCGTCACGGGCGTGCGCACGGGCGTCGTCGCGGCGGCTGCGGGACTCCTCGCCGACGTCGTCGTGTGCGGGCACGATCGCGAGTACCTCGCGCTCTTGGCCTGGCCGAGCGTCGGCGCGTGCCAGGCGCTCGTCGGGCGCGACGATCCGATCGAGGAGCTCGTGAACGACGACGCCGTACGCGCGCGCGTGCGCGAGGGGCTGATGGCGTGGAACGCGAAGAATTCCGGCAGCTCGACCCGGATCCAGCGCCTCCTTCTGCTCTGCGACCCTCCGAGCATCGACGCTGGCGAGATCACGGACAAGGGCTACACGAACCAGCGCGCCGTCGTCATGCGCCGCGCAGCCGACGTCGAGCGCGTCTACGACCCAGTGAGCGACGAGAGCACGATCGACGTACGTGTCACCGGGTAATGTACCGGAGCGCGAGGCGAACAAGTTCGAGGAAGTCGGGAGGAAGTGTCGCGCTTGCGACCGATGGTCGATGTGGCATCGTTGCGCACAGGGTTTCCATCACCGCAGCTCTCCAAGACCTCAAGGCGCCAATTCGGTCGGTATCGAATAGGCTGCGCGATCGCGAGTGTCGTCACTACGTTCTCGCGGTCTTCGCGATGCATTTCCTGCAGCCCGAATTGGACCCCTCAGTGTTCCAATGAGCGCATGCGTCGGTTTCGACGGATTTCTGGCAGGCACAGGCTCTGAGCTTACTGACCGGCCGCTTCGACCAACTCTAAGGTCAGGGTGCTTTTGATGAGCATTTGCAAACTCATACTGCCGCCGTTCGAGGCAGGAATGGACATCGTCATCGGCTGAGTGAGTGCCGTGGTCACACGCTGGACGCGACCTCTTGCGATGTCGAAGAACAACTCGCTCTCACCTGTACTGTCGCTGGTTTGTATTGCGACGGGGACCCCGAGCGCTGGTTGCGGAGCCGACGGGTCGGCGCGGATCGCCAGTTTCGCCGTCAGCCGGGCCAGTGAGATACCACCTCTGGTCTCGACTCCTTCAAAGGTCCACGTTCGGGAGGTCGTCGTTGCCCCTAGCAGCGGCACGGTTGCGCTCAAGTGATCCTCCCATGTGTCGCCAGGATGGAGCGGGCGATCAGGAAGCGGTGCGGTCCCCCAGCCCAACATGTCGCGTGTGATGTCGTCGCTGAACGTATTTCGGAAACCGTCCAGTACATCGGGCGCAATTCGATCCTGCGGTTGCGCATTCAGTACGCGTTCCATCAGGCGGGCCATTCCCTCAATCTTCTGAACCGTTCCCCCCGGCGACACGACCATCGTGAGAGATTGTCCGATCATCGCTGAATACGCGGCCGACATTGTCTTGCCCAGCGGGTTGGCGGAAGTTGGATCGCTCTCTTTCGATGCGCTATCGAACACGGTCTTTCCAAGAGGAGAATTGAACTCGATGCGGACCGACTCGATCACCTGGCGAAGTGTCGCCGTGCCGTCCGCTGCTACGTCCTCGACGACTGTGTGGAAACCTTGGCTCATGAAGGACTCGACCGATCCGTTGCCTGGGCCCGCGGGTATCGCACTCGCGGAGATAGTCGTGCTGGCCTGCTGCGTCATGCGAGTGCGCGTTTCCTCGCCCTTCGTCCAGCGGTAGCGCAAGGTGACTTCCTGAGCAAAGCTGCTTGTCGCTGCTCCCACGAGACCGAGCGCAACAGCGCCTGCCGCGATTTTCCAATGCATTCTCATGAAACACTTCCTTCAAAAGCCGCAATGGCACTCGGCTCGTAGCCGGCGGGGGTGTCGTTCTTTCAGTTCGGTGTCGGCTGCTCAACCGAGTCGATCACGAGCAGTTCGACGGGGCCGCGCGCACGTTCGAGCTTGAGCCCGAGTTGTTCCCGAAGGGCGGTAAAGATCGAGGGATTGTCGGACACGTGCGGCACGGTGTCGAACGACGAGAACATGAGCGTGAACCCGAACATGCCCGTGAGCCCGGTCTGGTCGATGACTGGCCGATCAAGACCGGTGGTTTGGGACGAATTGAATAGAGTTGCCGCCAGCTGCGGCAGCCCCATCCCCCAACTCTCCAGCCCTCCCGACCACACCGCAAGGTGGCACGGCTGCGGGTTATTGCCCCCGCATTCCACATCGTCGATGCGATAGATCGCAGGTCCGAGCTTCCCGTCCCGCCGGTCCACCACCATTCGGTAGATCGGGCGTTCCCGCACGTCGGCATGCGCCTTCAGAGCGAACCGTTCCGCCAGCATGTGTCTCACCATCGCTCGCATCTGCGCCGGCGTCGTCGTTCGTTCAGTTCGCGCATCTACCTGAAAACGGCTCGTGGACACCCAGGCTGGCCCGCCCGTTACCTGCGACGGCTGCATGTCGTATGCGTATTGGACCAGCTGCCGCAGCGTAGCCGCGGCGCGTGCGAATCGACCCCGGGACTGTTGGGGACCGGGCGTCCGCGATCTCGCAGTACCATTCAGTGATTTGATCGAGACGACGTCGAAGGTCAGAGCACTCTCGGTACTCGTCGGAAATTCTTGCGCAGCCAAAGCTGCGCTGAACCACAGGATCGCGACGATGACTGCAGCGGCGCTGTGCATGTGACCTCAACTTGAAAACGACGCACGCCGAGCGGCACCTACACGATGTTGGTCCGGGGCCCACATCACTGACTGCTGCTGCGACGTCTATACACACACGAACGGCTGTGACTGACCCGAGCGGCATTGACTTCGACCATGCCGCTGGGTGCAGTCTGCGTTCTTTCGCGCTTTGCCTGGGGCCGAATGCGAATCCGATGCTCAGGCACCAGCCGGGGCGGCAGAAGCCAAGACGCCGATTTGTTGCAGCAGCGCATACTTGTCCCAGAGGCAATGTCCTTCGCTGACCTTCGATTCGGTAAGCCGGAAAATCAAAGTGCCGTTTGGCACGCTGACTCGTTTTCCCGTGGCGGGAATACCAGCCAGCGGACCCGATTGCGTCCCTGTGAAGGTGTATCGGACAACTACCTTGTCCCGTTCCGAAATCATCTCGTGCACAGCCAGATGGAAGTCGGGAAATGCTGTCGCGTAGGCCTGTAGCAGGTATGAGGCACCCTCCAATCCAGAGAGCTCCCCATCAGGCGTGTGTAGCGAAACGGAGGAAGCAAATAGCTCTCCGACGAGTGCTGTCTGCTTGCCGTTCCAGTGGTCCTCGATGAGACGCCGAACGACATCTTTGTCCTGCTCCGACATGATCGGCCCCCTTTCAGATGGAGGATTAGCATAGTCTGTCAAACATCATTACCGACATTCCGACTCGTTTGCCGCAAACGCTCAGAGCCATCGGTCAGGATATTTCCACGATCCGACGTGCAGCTTCACAGGCGTGGACAGCAGCGGTTGTTGGCAGCACTGACTACGGGCACCAGGCGAGGCTGCTCACGGACTTCTGGGCTCATGAGGGCCACGCCTGGGACTGGCTCAATCGCATCGTCTATTTGCCGAAAGCGAGATCCTCTTCTACTCGCGCATGGGATTTCGAGGCAGGGGGAACACGGTCGAGACCTACGCCGCTATCGACGCAGGCACGGCAATCCGGTCCGAACTGTCGAAGTCGGGAGTCAAGTGATCTTTACTGGTGCCAGTTTGACCGGTATCGTAACACTCGGCGGCGAGGCCCGATCGGGAGAATCTCACCATGACTATGTCAGCCAGCCCGCAGACGATTCGAGGCGCCTGCGGACACGATTGTCCTGACACGTGCCACTGGATGATCGACGTGCGCGACGGCGTCGCGGAGCGGTTGTACGGCGATCCGTCGCATCCCTTCACGCGCGGCACGTTGTGCGCGAAAGTGAATCACTATCTGGAGCGCGTCTATCACCCCGACCGCGTGCTCCATCCGATGAAGCGCGCCGGTGCCAAGGGCGAGGGGCGCTTCGTTCGGGTGACTTGGGACGAGGCGCTGGCCGACATCGCCTCGCGGTGGCTCGAAGTGGCGGAGCAGTCGGGCCCGGAGGCTATCCTTCCGTACAGCTCCGCCGGCGTTCAGGGGCTGATCCAGCAGGCCTCGATCGACATGCGCCTGTTCGGATCGATGGGCTGCACCGATCTCGATCGAAAGATCTGCGGCGCCGTCGCGTCCGCGGGGCTGAAAGCCACGATTGGCTGCGGGACCGGGATCGACCCGGAGGACACGGTCCACAGTCGCTACGTCGTGCTGTGGGGCACCAACACGATCGTTACCAACCTGCACTACTGGCCGCTCGTGCGCGAGGCGCAGAGCCGCGGTGCGAAGATCGTGGTCGTCGATCCGATCCGCACGCGCACTGCCGAGGCGGCGGATTGGCATCTGCAGATCAAGCCCGCGAGCGATGCCGCGCTGGCGCTCGCGATGATGCACGTGATGATCCGTGACGGCCTGGTCGACCACGACTACGTGTCGCGTCACGCGATTGGGTACGACGGCCTCGCCGAGCGTGCCAGGCAGTACGCCCCGCGCGATGTCTCGCGTACCGTGGGGTTGACACCGGAAGAAATCGAACGGTTCGCGCACGAGTACGCCACCACCCAGCCGTCGCTCCTGCGGCCGCTGATCGGCATCGAGCATCATCGAAACGGCGCGATGCAGTTCCGCACGCTGGCCTGTCTCGCGGTGCTGAGCGGCGCGTGGAAACACCAGGGCGGCGGCCTCGCCCGATCGACGCACGCGCTGCACTTCGACGTTCTCGACATGGACCGCGTGCTCATGCCCGAGGTGTACAAGCCGGGCGTGCGCACGCTGAACATGCGCGATCTCGGCAAGGATCTTTCCGACGTCGAACTGCAACCGCCGATTCGCGCGCTGATGGTCTACGGCGCCAATCCGATGGTGTCGATGCCGAACCAGGCGCGTATCCGCGAAGGGCTCCTGCGCGACGATCTCTTCACCGTCGTCCACGATCTGTTTGTGACGGAGACGGCGCGCTACGCCGATTACGTGCTGCCCGCCACGAGCCAGATCGAGCACCTCGACCTCTCGCCGGCATGGGGCCACCTTTATCTCGCGTTGAATCGACCGGCGATCGCCACGCGCGGCGAATCGGTCTCGAACACCGAGCTGTTCCGGCGTCTGGCCGGCGCGCTCGGCCGACGCGAGCCGTGGCTCTTCGAGACCGACGAGTCGATGATCCGCGGCGCGCTCGCGAGCGGCCATCCGTGGCTCGACGGGATCGCCTACGAACGTTTGTGGACCGACGGGTACGCGCGATTGAATAGGCCGGCCGACTGGCGTCCGTTCGTGAACGGCGGCTTTCGGACGCGGTCCGGAAAGGCCGAGCTGTACTCGGAGCCGCTCCGCGAGCAGGGACACGATCCCCTGCCGTGGGCCGGTGAGATTCGAGAACAGGCCGGTCTCCAACTGATTACCGGCAAGGCGCTCCATTTCCTGAATTCGGGTTACAGCAACATCGAACGCCTTCGGCGCCGCGCGGGCGACCTCTTCATCGAGATTCATCCCGACGACGCCGCAGAACGGCGCGTGACGGGTGGCGACGCGGTGCGGGTCTGGAACGATCGAGGCGAGGTCCGCGCCGTGTGCGCGGTTTCCGATCGCGTCCGCCCTGGTGTCGCGTGGATGCCCTTCGGCGGATTCCTCGACGCCGGCGGCACGCGTCGATCCGTGAACGCGCTCACAGCCGAAGAGCCGACGGACTGGGGAGGCGGCAGCGGGCTCTACGACGCCTTCGTCGAAGTCGCGCCCGCCTGATCTTGCCCGACCGTCGCACGGCCGCGACGCTTATCGCGGGTAAAAGGATGTTCAGCCTTCGCCATCTTCCGGGCCTCTTCCATCAGTGACGCTTGAAGCCTCAATGCGAAGTTGCTCTTCTTCATGTTCAACTCTCCAGTCGTCGCATGACCGCCGTTCGCCCGCAACATCACTAAACGCAG
>Ga0209382_10007719_pt1 | contig 13632 bp, 9 predicted proteins | sample SoiMetdeltSBSDD5_FD_187599 | JGI IMG/M metagenome (GOLD analysis project Ga0209382, IMG submission 187599) | Bulk soil microbial communities from a Populus tree surrounding site in Tennessee, USA - Soil MetaG P. deltoides SBSDD5 (SPAdes) (version 2) | ecosystem: Environmental > Terrestrial >... | reverse complement strand
TTGTCGCCCGCATTTTCGGTCCGGCTGCTGGAACGCGGCCTGTCGGGAAAGGTGGACCGCTATCTCGATCTGGCGTCGGCGGGACGCGAAGCTGACGTGCGCCGGATGGTGGTTTCGACGGAGGGCACGGGCCCGCGGTCGCTGTTTGTCAGCTACATCAGCGAAGTTCCGGTTTGGAAGGCAACTTACCGGATCGTGCTCGGCTCGAAAGCGGGGCAGGGCCCGCTGCTGCAAGGTTGGGCCATTGTCGACAACACGGTGGGGCAGGATTGGGAAAACGTGCAGTTGTCGCTGGTGGCGGGCGCGCCTCAGTCCTTCATCCAGAATCTATCGCAGCCGTTCTATTCGCGGCGGCCGACAGTTGCGCTGCCGCAGAGTCTGAATGCGTCGCCGCAAACTTACGAGGCCACGTTGACGATCGGCAGCGGGCGGCTGACTGGTGTTGTAACCGATCCGACTGGCTCGCCGGTCGCCGGCGCCACAGTGAATGCTTACGATGCCGGCGGCGCAATGGTGGGCTATGCGATCACGGCGCCGGCGGGTTTCTATGAAATGACGTCACTGCCGGATGGGGCGGTTCGCCTGCGAGTCGAGTTGGCGGGATTCCGGCCAGTGGTCGTCGAAGGCATCACGGTTTCCAACAGCCGACCCGCCCGGCAGAACGTGAGGCTCGAACTGGGCAGTGCCAGCGAATCCGTCACTGTGACCGCTTCGCCAATGGCGGTCAACACGGAAAGCGCCAGCATTTCGGGCGGGAGTCGGTCACTCGGAAGTGGAGCGGGGCTGGGTGGAGGGAACTATCAACCGCGACAATTCAGCATGCAGTCTGCAATGCCTCTGAGAATGACAGCGGGCGTAGATGCCGCGCGGAGTCGTAGCGAAACGAGCGCAGTCGCACAGGAGCTGGGCGACCTGTTCGAGTACAAGCTGAAAGAGCCAATCACGATTCGAAAGAACCGGTCTGCGCTGGTTCCGATTGTCCAGTCGGGCATTGGCGCGGAGAAAGTTTCCGTTTGGAACGAGCAGGCGGGGTTACGGCGTCCCTTGCGGGCTTTGTGGCTGACCAATTCGACAGGACTGACGCTCGATGGCGGGACGTTCAGCGTCCTGGAAGAGGAGACCTTCGCCGGAGAGGGCGTGTTCGAACCAATCCGGCCCGCCGAAAAGCGGTTGGTTTCCTACGCCACCGATCTGGCTGTAAACGCGAGCTCGCGCAACAGCAGCGAACAGCAACGCGTGGTGCGTGTTCGCGTCAGTGAGGGGATGATGGTCCACGAAAGCGAGGTCCGGGAGAAAAAAACTTACACGTTCCGGAACGAGGACAGCGCGCGTCGAACGGTGATCGTCGAGCATCCGGCTCGGGCCGGGTACGAACTACGCAGTGAGACTGCGCCTGCCGAGTCCACTGCCGGTTGGATGCGGTTCCGGCTTCCGGTGGAAGCCAAGCAGACCGCGGCACTGGTGATCGAGGAGGCTCGTCCGATCGAGGCCAGCTACACGATCAGCAACATTACAACCGATCAGGTCGGGGTCTTCGTCAAGCAGAAGTCCATCAACAAGGTGGTGGAAGACGCGCTGCGGCGGGTTCTGGCGCAGCAAGGTGTCATCCAAGAGATTGAGAGTCAGAAGAACGCTCGCGAAGAGGAAACGTCGAAGATTTTCGATGATCAGCAGCGGCTGCGGGAGAACATGAAAGCGCTGAGGGGCAGCGCTGAGGAGAAGGCGCTGCTGCAGCGCTACACGCAGCAACTGAACACGCAGGAGAGCCGTCTGGAAGCGCTCAAGAAGGAGAGCGCACAACTTGGAGTGCAGGCCGATGCGGCGCAGGCGGAGCTCGATCGGATCGTCAGGGAGTTATCCTTTGACGTGAAGCTGTAGAGTTCTGTGGGCAAAGGCGGGAATCAGAGCCACGACCGTCAGGGAGCGGAGGTCCGGCGGCAAATCTTTGAATATCGTTGCGAATCGAGGTTGTTGTTTCGGTCCTCCGCTCCCTGACGGTCGAGCGACAAGTCGCGGTTCTGATCACGCATCACTGCGAATCGCGCACCTCGGCGTGCAGACGGCCGCGGGCCAGGCGGACATCGATGGCTGCTCCTTCTGGAGCGGCAGCGGCGTCCATCAGGATGTGGCCGTCCGCGCCGGTGACGATCGCGTAGCCGCGGTTCAGGATCGCGAGAGGGCTGAGCTGCGAGAGTTTCGCTTCGAGCGAATCGAGGCGCCGCCGACGTCGAGACAACTGGAGTTGTATTGACTGGACCAGCTCGGCGCGGGCGGATTCGTGCCGGCTGCGGTCGCGACCTAAGCGAGGACGCGGATCGTAGTAGCGTAACCGTGTCGTCAATGAATGGGTGGCTCGCAGTCTGCTATCGAGCGCCACGCGCATTCGCTCACGCAGGCGATATTGCAGGTCGTCGATGCGCTGCAGGCGGCGGCCGATCGCTCGATGAAGGAGCGAGTGGCCGCGATCGACGCCTTGCTGGCGCAACCGGGCCCAGGCCATCGCGGTGCGGTAGCGCATGCGTTGGATGAGCCTGTGGTGGATCGACGCGATTTGGTCGAGAATCTCTTCTCTTGTCCGCACGACCAACTCGGCGGCGGCGGAGGGAGTCGGGGCGCGAAGATCGGCGACAAAGTCGGCGATGGTGAAATCTGTTTCGTGACCGATGGCGGAGATGACGGGTGGCGATGAGGCGACGATGGCGCGCGCGACCGCCTCCTCATTAAATGTCCACAGGTCCTCGAGCGATCCGCCGCCGCGTGCCACGATGACTACCTCCGCCCACGGGATCCGGCTGAAGTACCGAAGGCCGCGCGTGACCTCCTCGATCGAACCGGGACCCTGCACCTGCGCGGGATAGACGCGGACATGCAGACCTGGAAATCGACGGGACAGGATGTGAATCATGTCGGAGATGACTGCGCCGCGGCGGGAGGTCACGATCCCGATCCTCGACGGAAACCGGGGCAGGGAACGCTTGCGCGCCTGCTCAAAGAGTCCTTCGGCGGAAAGCTTCTTCTTGAGCTGTTCGAAGGCGAACTGCAGCGCCCCATGACCCTGCAGTTCTAGAGCCTCGACTTGCAACTGGTATTCTCCGCGCGCCTCGTAGACGTCGATGCGGCCGCGCGCCAGGACTGCGACGCCGTCCTGCGGCTTGAACTTCAGGAAGCGCGCGGTCGAACGGAAGCAGACACATTTCAGCTGCGCTTCCGCATCCTTGAGCGTGAAATAGAAATGACCGCTAGAGGCCAGTTTCACGCCGGAGATTTCTCCGGAGACCCAGATGCCGGAGAATTCCCGATCGAGGATATCGCGAATCGCCGCATTCAGCTCGGAGACCGTGACGACGCGGCGCTCCGGACCGAATTGCAGAACGAACTGCTCCATGGCCCTAGAATAGAGCACTCACTGCGAAAGTGTGAAGTTGACATCGATTTGCGTGATGACCTCGACGGGCTCACCGTTCAGCAAAGTGGGTCGATAGAGCCACTGTTTCACAGCGTCAACTGCGGCGGGAGCGAGCAGAGGATGTCCACTCGCGACCTGTAGATTCTGAATGGCGCCATCGCGCCCGATGATGGCCACGAGTCGGACCGTCCCGGAGATGCGCGCTTGCCTGGCGAGGGGGGGGTACGCGGGGTTCACTTGCCGAATAATCTTTGCGGATTGCACGCCGGTGCTGACGTGGATTGGTTTGGCGGGAGCCGCGGCGACGAGCTTGGGTGTGGGTGAAGGATCTGGCCGATGAGGTGGAGCGACGCGGCGGATTGCATCGCCTAGTATGTGGGTTAGGCTGGAGTCGGCTCCTTCGGGCATGAGGCCGATGATTTGAGTATCATCGCCAATACCGCTTGTCGAGAGCAACATAGGAACTCCTGGCGAGTCTCGGGTGATGCTAGTCGGTACATTCCACGGCATCCTGAATACGTGAGGAGCCGAACTTGCGGTTCTTGGTGGTTGAGGTCTAGTTGTCGAGGGCGGAGGAGCTTTCGAAACGCCCGGTGCGACAATTTTGGTGAAGAGACCGGAACGCGGAAGCGCGTCGGTGTGGACGAGAGATACTAAAACAGCCGCGGTTACGAGGACTGTCTGGCCGGCGATGGAAACGGTGAACGCCCAGGGATTCTTCAGACCTCCCTGAGTATCGAGCGATGCCTGTTCAAACATGGGTGGATACCCTCCCTCTTTGGAGTTATTGGATATCCGGCCGGAAATCTGCTTACTTAGACACTCGTCCGGCGAGCTTTGTTCCCTACGGGCCGCTACCTTGGCAGTTCAGCAACGACTGTGGCAGCCGTTGCTGAAGGCCAAAGTCTTTTTAGCTGGCGGCCGAGCCGATCATGATGGAATTGACTTTGCTGAATACGACGTTGATGCTGCTCGCGATTCCGGGCATGACGGCGCCGGCGGCTACGGCCACAAAGCCCGCCATCAGAGCATACTCAATGAGATCCTGACCTTTACGGTCCTTCCAGATTTGTAGGCTTACTGCAAGTTGAATTAGTTTACGCATGGTATTCCTCTCCCGGATTTCTTATCGGTAATTTTTTGGGTATTCCGGAAAAGAAATAACAAGACCGTTGAACCAGCTATGTCGCAACTGGCTCAACGGTCGGCTGAAGAGGCGGCTAGCTCGCGGCCGCTTCGATCATGATGGAATTGACTTTGCTGAATACGATATTGATGCTGCTGGCAACGCCCGGCATGACGGCGCCGGCGGCCACGGCCACGAATCCGGCCATCAGTGCGTATTCAATGAGATCTTGGCCTTTCTGGTCCCTCCAAAGCTGCACGGTTACTACAAGTTGAATCAGTTTGCGCATGTACTCTCCTGTTAGTTCGTTAGAACTTAGTTAGAGATTATCATCGGCTATCTTGGATGTTAATAGTACCTTTGTACTTACTAAGGCATGCGTTGGAGAAGGAAATTCAAGGCTAACTACTTATATCCTTGCCTAATAAACCTTACGTAGAAAGTCAAAATCGCACCCAAGGTTGGCTTGGGTGACGTGCTCGAGAAACAGGCGTCCGTACCCGCGATCGTACTTCGGAGGAGCAGGAATGAAAGTTTCCAATCGACGGTGGATTTCCTGCGACGGAGTGCATAACTCAATCTGACGACCGGCCACGTCGAGTTGGATTTCGTCGCCGTTCTGGACGACCGCAAGCGGGCCGCCCAAGGCCGATTCCGGAGCCGCGTGCAGGACAACGGTGCCAAAGCTGGTGCCGCTCATGCGGGCGTCACTGATTCGCACCACGTCGCTCACTCCCTGCTCCAGGAGAACTTTGGGCATCGGAATGTGACCCCATTCGGGGAAGCCTGGCGCTCCCTTCGGTCCGCAATTCTTCATGACAAGGATCGAATCCTTGGTGACAGGCAGGTCCATGCTGTCGATTTGAGCGCGCATCTGTTCGTAGTTCTCGAACACGTACGCCTTGCCACGATGTTGGAGCAGGTGCGGCGACGCCGCCGTCTGCTTGATGACGGCGCCGTCCGGAGCGAGGTTGCCGTATAGGACCACGGTGCCGCCCTCGGGGTGTAGCGGCTCGGCGGCGGTGCGAATGACTTCGCGGCGATGGCATTCCACCTTTTCCAGATTCTCGCGAAGGGGTCTGCCCGTCACTGTCATGGCGTCGCCATGTAAGAGATGCAGGATCTCCTTCATGACTACCGGCAGACCGCCGGCATAGAAAAAGTCTTCCATCAGGTATTCGCCTGACGGCTTTACATTGGCGATGTAGGGTGTTCGCCGCGAAATGGCGTCGAAATCGTCCAGGTTCAGATCGATTCCGAGACGTCCGGCAATCGCGATCAGGTGAACAACTGCATTGGTCGATCCACCGATCGCCATATCGACGGTGATGGCGTTTTCGAGCGCCTGACGAGTCATGATCTGCGATGGCCGCAGGTCTTCGAGCACCAGCTCGACGGCGCGGCGGCCGCTCATTTCGGCCATCGTGAGACGGCGTGAATCCGGCGCGGGGATGTTGGCGCAGCCGGGCAGCGTCATGCCGAGCGCTTCGGCCAAGCTTGTCATCGTGGACGCGGTCCCCATCACGGTGCAGTGACCGGCGCTACGCGAGATGCCGCCTTCGATTTCGCACCACTGCTCTTCGGTAACGCGGCCGGTGCGGAAAAGATCGAACAGCTTGCGGCCGTCGGTGCCGGATCCGAGCATACGGTCGCGCCACTGGCCGCTAAGCATCGGGCCGCCGGGCACCATGATGGCGGGAAGATCGGCGCTGGCGGCGCCCATGAGCTGAGCGGGCGTAGTTTTATCGCAGCCGCAGAGCAGCACCACGGCGTCGAGCGGATTGGCCCGGATCATCTCTTCGACATCCATTGCCATGAGGTTGCGGTACAGCATCGTCGTCGGCTTCATGAACATTTCGCCGAGCGAGATGGTCGGGAACTCCAGCGGAAATCCGCCGGCGGCGAATACGCCCCGCTTCACCGCTTCGGCCACCATGCGCAAGTGCGCGTTGCAGTTGTTGAGCTCGCTCCAGGAATTGCAGATGCCGATCACCGGCTTGTTCTGGAAGAAATCGGAAGAAAAACCCTCCGAACGCATCCAGGCCCGGCGCGCGAAACTGTAGTAGTCTGTATTGCCCCCCCACCATTCCTGGCTGCGGAGTTTTTTGCCATTGTGCTTGGTCATGAACAGAACATTACAGCGCGAACGGACAGGGATGTCCAGGGAGCCGCCTACTCAAGAAGCTTCCGGTGGGATTGCGGTCGATTGCGCGAGGATCAACTCTCTTGCTTCCTCGCGCAGTCCGGGCAGGTAATACGCGAATGCAGCGGCGCCGAATCCGCAGGCTACGGCTCCACCTGCGACAGTCGCCGGGGCGCCGATGCGCTCAGCCAGCACTCCTGACAGCAGCGCTCCAATCGGAGCCATGCCCATCATCATCATCGAGTAGGCGGCGAGCACGCGGCCGCGCAGATGATCGGGCGTCATGCTCTGGATCAGAGTGTTGGAGGAGCCTAGCTGGATCATAACGGAAAATCCGATTGGAACCAGCAGCGCTGCCGTTAGCCAGAAATTCCGCGAGTAGGCGAACACGATCAGTGTGACGCTGAAGACTCCTGCCGCCAGGGCGACCCAGCGTCCGAGCCCGCGCACGGTATGACGTGACGCCAGAATCAACGCTGCCATCAAAGCGCCGATTCCGGAGATGCCCATGAGGATTCCCAAGCCCTGCGGCCCCGCGTTTAAGATTCGATCGGCGAAGATCGGCATCAGAACGCTGTAGGGCATCCCGGCGAGGCTCGACAGTCCGACCAGTAACAGCAGGGCGCGGATCGGCGCTGTATCGGCGACAAACCGGAAGCCTTCGATCACGTGGCGAACGGCTGAGGCTGTGATGCGAGGAGCCTTGCGCGGTGTCACCTGCATCATGAGCAATCCCGCGATTACGGCGATGTAGCTGACCGCATTCGCAAAGAAGCACCATCCTTCGCCGACTAGCGAAACCAAAATTCCAGCGATCGCGGGCCCTGCGATGCGTGCTCCGTTGAAGGCGGAGGAGTTTAGCGCGATCGCGTTCATCAGATCCTCGCGGTTGGTCATCTCGACGAGGAATGCTTGCCGCGCCGGAATGTCGAAGGCGTTGACGATCCCGAGAAGCGAGGAGAGTACGAAGATTTGCCAGACTCGCACGGCGCCGGAGAGCGCGAGCGCGGCGAGAATGGCGGCCAGCAGCATCGATGCGATTTGAGTGGCGATGACGATGCGATGGCGGCTGTAGCGATCGGCCACCGCGCCGCCCAGCGGCGAAAGAAGAAAGATGGGGATCTGGCTCGCGAAATTCACTGAACCCAGAAGGGCAGAGGAGCCTGTAAGGCGGTATACCAGCCAGGATTGCGCTACCGTCTGCATCCACGAGCCGATCAGCGAGATGAGCTGTCCGATGAAGAACAGCCGATAGTTGCGGTGACGTAGAGCGCGGATAGTGGAGCGGAATCGGGATGGGGCGGTCGGAGCGTCGGCCATCAGGGCTTATCCTATTTTGCCTGTTGGGCGGCTGTACTTGTGGTTAAAAAAACGCTGCTCAATCGCCGGAGGGCAGGCTACCAGCCTGCCCCACGTTGCGAAATCAAAGCTTGGGTGGGGCAGGCTGGTAGCCTGCCAAGTGCTGTTCAAGCTCCTAGTTCGCCTTAACTTCGTTTTGTTGAGACATCGTGCGCGGTAGTTATGCGCCGCCGCACGTCTTGTTGATCAATTAGCTCCCCGCTGTCGGCCTGGCGAAGGCCTCGGTCAATTTTGTAGAGCAGGTAGAGGCGATCCAGCGCATCTTCAACTCCGGCGTCCTCGGGAAGGTCTTCAATAGCTTTCAAGATCCTTTGTTTCGTCACCAACGCACTTCGTATCCTACGGTGGCGTCAGCCCGAGAGGCACGGAAAACGAAACGGTCGGCGGCGAGAAAATTCAAGACCGAGCACAGGGCGATGGTGAGAACGTTAGCGAGCAGATAGGGTACGTGTAGGCGGCCTGCCAGGGCCGCCATCAAAACCAGGTTCGCCAATATCGAAAGCACGCCGTTACTCAGATGAAAACGGAGAAGTCGGCCCACTTGGCCTGTCGCGGACGCCTGAGTACGGTCCGCCCATGTCCAGCGCTCGTGCCAGAAGAAATTGTGCAGGACCGCAAACTCCACCGCGATTGCCGTGGCGGCCAGGTAATTCATTCCGAGACCGGTCTTGAGGAGCGCGAGAGCCGTCAGTTGTACGACAACTCCCACTCCTCCGACGGCATAGAACCGGAGGCAATGCTTCACAACGGTTCTGCCCGGTAGAGCGCCATCGTGTGTTTTACGATCGAGACGGTGAGGACGACGGCCATGCCAATCAGTCCGATCGCTCCTCCGATGTCAAACATCAAGTAGCGATTGCCAAAGATCGTCAGGCCGGCCGTCGGATTGAGGAACAGCGCGATGTTCCCCACAGCCAGCAGAATGCGCAACTCCGTCGGACTGAATTTCCAGAATGAGATTTGAAATTTACCGAGTGTGTAAGTCGCCAGGTAGACTTCGCAGGAGAGCAGCAGATAGGCGATGAGCAGTCCGAGCGCGATGCCCGGACTCATGAATGTCGACAGGCCCAATCCGCCCAGCAGAAATAATGAGCCGAGGCAATCGACGATGTGGTCGACATAGAAGCCGTAGCGCGGACGCTGTTTATTGCGGAAGCGTGCGAGCGTGCCATCCAGGCTGTCGCCGGCCCAATTCGCAGCCAGGCAAACGATCACCAGCAGCAGGCCGACGGTATTCCAACCCGCATACCAATAGCACAATCCGGCTACGAATAGAGAGGCGAGACCAAGTCCGGTGAGGTGATCGGAATTCAGCCAGGCGGGAGCCTTGCGAGCCAGCCAGAGCAGGCAGCGCTTCTCGAGCGGGGCGAGAAAACTCAACTGGGCGCGGTCCGCCTCGTGGAATGCGGTTTGTGCTGTTGCCATCGCTCTTGCTGATGCGGCGGCCGACAGTTCGGTTACAGAGGAACTTTGATACGACGCGGCGTTCCCGGGCCGGGTGGCGATAAGGCTATGACGATGACGATCACCAACAGAAAAAGCAGCGCTAAAGAATCCTGATCGATCATTCAGTTAACTTCCCGACCTATACCAAATGGCTGTGTGTTTTCCATAGTACCTGAAGTACTAGTACATTGTCAAACGGCAGTTTGTTTGCGCTCATGGATTTCCTGGAGGCTCCAGACTCTGATCGGATCGCGTCGCCGCGCCGCTACTGCTTCCGCTGCTGCTTTTGCGCCGCTGATCGTGGTGATACACGGGACCCGGTAAGCGACGGCTGTACGCCGGATCGCTTTCTCATCGCTGAACGAATGGGCGCCGGTGGCGGTGTAAATAATCAACTGCAGCGAACCGGCTTTGAGCAGATCGACTGCGTTCGGCCGTCCTTCATTGAACTTGAAGATGGTCTTGCATTGAAGCCCAGCCGCCTTGATGACGGCAGCGGTGCCGCGCGTCGCCACGAGTTGGAATCCGAACTCGGCGAAGCGTCGCGCCACTTGGACGGCCTCGGCTTTGTGCCGGTCGTTGACGCTGAGGAAAACGGTGCCGCTGTCCGGTAGCGGTCCTCCGGCGCTCAGCTGCGCCTTGGCGAAGGCTTCGCCGAAGCTTTCGCCGACGCCCATGACCTCGCCGGTGGAGCGCATTTCGGGTCCAAGCGCGGGATCGACGCCGGGGAACTTGTTGAACGGGAATACAGGCGATTTTACGAAGCTCTGCGGGACTGGTAGGACTCCGGAAACGAGGCCGCCGGTGAGATACCCGAAATCGCGAAGTTTTTTGCCGGTCATCAGTCCGACGGCGATCTTGGCCAGAGGGACGCCAGTCGCTTTGCTGACAAAGGGAACCGTACGTGAGGCCCGCGGATTGACCTCGAGCACGTAGACAGTTCCGTCCTTGATCGCGTACTGCACGTTCATCAGCCCGATCACGTTCAGGGCAAGGGCGAGACGCACCGTATACTCTTCGATGGCGGCGAGATCGCTCCGGTTGATGGAATTAGCGGGCAGCACGCACGAGCTATCGCCGGAATGGACGCCGGCTTCCTCGATGTGTTCCATGATGCCGGCTATGAGGACGTTCTCCTTGTCAGCGAGAGCATCGACATCCACTTCGGTGGCGTCTTCGAGGAAGCGGTCGATCAAGACGGGGCGATCCTGCGAGAAGGATACGGCCTCACGCATATACTTGCGCACCGACTCCTCATCGTAGGCGATCACCATTGCCCGGCCTCCCAGCACGTAGCTGGGCCGGACGAGCACCGGATAGCCGAGCCGGCGCGCGACTTCGCAGGCCTCATCGGCGCTTGTGGCCGTGCCGTTCGGCGGCGAAGGAATTCCCAGTTCGTCGAGCAGCTTTCCGAACAGCTTCCGGTCTTCCGCCAGATCGATATCGGCTGGATCGGTTCCGATGATCGGCACGCCCTGGCGTTTGAGCGGCAGCGCCAGGGTGAGTGGAGTCTGACCACCGAATTGCACGATCACGCCATCGGGCTTTTCGGTGTCGCAGATATTGAGAACGTGCTCCAGCGTGAGCGGCTCGAAGTAAAGGCGATCGCTGGTGTCGTAATCGGTCGAGACGGTCTCGGGATTGCAGTTCACCATGATCGATTCGATATCGAATTCCTGGAGCGCAAATGAGGCGTGGCAGCAACAGTAGTCGAACTCGATGCCTTGGCCGATGCGGTTAGGGCCGCTGCCAAGGATCATCACCTTCTTGCGCGCGACCGGATCGGCTTCGCATTCGCCTTCGTAGCTGGAATAGAGGTACGGCGTGAAACTTTCGAATTCGGCGGCGCAGGTGTCGACGCGATTGAAAACGGCGCGTACGCCCATTTGGAGCCGCTTTTCCCGGACGGTGAGCTCGCTCGAGTTCCAGATCCGCGCCAGCGCCGAGTCGGAGATTCCGTAGCGCTTGGCCTGCCGCATGTCGGCAGCCAAGACGGTGTCGAGCGTGAACTTACGTAAATCCGCCTCGAGGTCGACGACCTGCTTGATCTGCTCGAGGAACCAGGGATCGATCGCGGTCATCTCGTGGATCTCGGCTACGCTGCGGCCGGTTTCGAGAGCGAAGCGGATGTAGTTCAATCGGTCCGGAGTCGGCGTAATCAGCTTTTGCGGGATCAGATGGGGATCGTAGGATTCCGAGCCGAACGCTTTGCCTGTCTCGAGGCTGCGGATTCCCTTCGACAGCGCTTGTTTGAAGGTTCGGCCGATCGCCATCACTTCGCCGACCGATTTCATTTGCGTTCCCAGAGTCGGATCGGCGCCGGGGAATTTTTCGAACTGCCACTTGGGAATCTTGGCGACTACGTAGTCGATGGTCGGCTCAAAGCAGGCGGGAGTCTTGCGCGTGATATCGTTTTTGATCTCGTCCAAGCGATAGCCGACCGCCAGTTTGGCCGCGATCTTGGCGATTGGAAAGCCGGTAGCTTTGGAAGCCAGGGCCGAGCTGCGCGAGACGCGAGGGTTCATCTCGATGATCACCATGCGGCCGGTCTTGGGATGAATCGCAAATTGCACATTCGACCCGCCGGTGTCGACGCCGATCTCACGCAAACATCGGATCGCGCCGTCGCGCATCATCTGATACTCACGATCGGTGAGGGTTTGCGCGGGCGCGACAGTGATCGAATCGCCGGTATGGACGCCCATCGGATCGAAGTTCTCGATCGAGCAGATGATGATGACGTTGTCGGCCAGGTCGCGCATCACTTCGAGCTCGAACTCTTTCCAGCCGAGCGCGCTTTCTTCGATGAGAACTTCGTGGACCGGTGAGAGCACCAAGCCACGCTCCAGAATTTCAGTCAGATCCTCGCGGTTGTAGGCGATACCACCACCGCTGCCGCCCATCGTGAAGCTGGGGCGCAGGATGACGGGGTAGCCGATGCGCGCGGCGAAGTCGAGGCCGTCATCGAGATTGTTGATGAGTTGCGAGGGCGGCGTGTCCAGGCCAATGGAGCGCATCGCGTCTTTGAAGAGAAGGCGATCCTCGGCCTTCTTAATCGCGTCGATGTTGGCGCCGATGAGCTCGACGCCGTATTTTTCCAGCACGCCCGCTTCGGCCAGCTCGACCGATAGATTGAGACCGATCTGTCCGCCGACCGTCGAGAGCAGCGCGTCAGGGCGCTCCTTGCGGATGATTTCTTCGAGGTAAGGGAGACTGAGCGGTTCGACATACGTCCGATTCGCCAGACCAGGGTCGGTCATGATGGTGGCGGGATTGGAATTCACCAGCACCACTTCATAGCCGTCGGCGCGGAGGGACTTGCAGGCTTGTGTGCCGGAGTAATCGAACTCGCAGGCCTGGCCGATAATGATGGGCCCTGAGCCGATGATGAGGATCCGGTGAATGTCAGTTCGCTTAGGCATTCGGGTGCTCGGCCATCAAGGTCACGAAATCGTCGAACAAATACCGGGAGTCGTGCGGACCAGGCGCGGCTTCGGGATGGTATTGGACGCTGAAGACCGGATGATTTCGCAGCCGGAATCCCTCGAGCGCCTGATCGTTGAGGTTCACGTGCGTGATCTCGGTTTCCCGCGCATCGAGTGAGTCAGGATCGACAGCGAAACCGTGATTGTGCGAAGTGATCTCGACTTTGTTCGTCAGCTTATTGAGGACCGGGTGATTCGCGCCGCGATGGCCGAACTTCATCTTGTAAGTCTTGCCGCCGACAGCAAGACCGAGGATCTGGTTGCCGAGGCAGATTCCGAATATCGGAACTTTGCCGATCAGGCGCCGGACGTTGTCGATCTGAGTGTGGAGCGGCTCAGGATCGCCGGGGCCGTTCGACAGAAACACGCCGTCGGGCTTGAGAGCCAAGGTGTCCTCAGCCGAAGTCAGGGAGGGGACGACCGTGATGCGGCAGCCCACCTGCGTGAGGCGTCTGAGGATGTTGTGCTTGATTCCGAAATCGTAGGCGACCACATGGAATCGCGCCGGCTCAGGCCGGCCGACCAGCTCGGAAGGGGAGCAGGCGTCGACTCCCTTGCTCCACTCGTATCGCGCGGGCGTCGACACCGAGGTTGCGAGATCAAGGCCAGCCATGCTGGGGATATTCCTTGCTTTTTCGACCAGCTTTTTGGCGTCGCGCTCAACAGC
>Ga0209382_10007718_pt1 | contig 13633 bp, 15 predicted proteins | sample SoiMetdeltSBSDD5_FD_187599 | JGI IMG/M metagenome (GOLD analysis project Ga0209382, IMG submission 187599) | Bulk soil microbial communities from a Populus tree surrounding site in Tennessee, USA - Soil MetaG P. deltoides SBSDD5 (SPAdes) (version 2) | ecosystem: Environmental > Terrestrial >... | reverse complement strand
CAGAAACGTGTGGGGCGTGGGCGGCTTCACGAGCGCGCCGGGCGCATCGGTCGGCCGCAGCGGCGCCATCGTCTCGGGCAGCTGCACGTCGGGGTCGATCTCGCGCAGGACCTCGCCGATCGCGTTCTCCGTGTCGTCGTAGAGGCCCTCGCCGAAGTGGTAGTGCCGCAGCGTCCCGCGGCGGTCCCAGAGGTACAGGGCGGGCCACACCTCGTTGCCGTACTGGCGCCAGATCGCGTAGTCGGAGTCCACGGCCACGGGAAACGGGATCGCCAGCCGCTGCACGGCCTGCTCCACCGTCGCGGCGTCGTGGCCGAAGTCGAACTGCGGGCTGTGCACGCCGATCACCTTCAGGCCCGCGTCCGCGTAGCGGCGGTGCCACTCCAGGACGTAGGGCAGCGTGCGAATCGAGTTGAGCGAGCCCAGATCCCAGAACCACACCAGCGGCGCGTTGCGACCGAGCAGCGTTCCCATGCGCACGAAGGGGGCGTTGATCCATCCCGTCTGGGGCGGAAAGTCCGGAACCGTGATCTCGTCGGTGGGGCGCAAGGCTGCGAAACGGTAGCGGGCTACCCGTGCGCGGGTGGCGGGATCATGGGCCACTTCGCCTGCTTGCCCGGACGCGGGTTCTCCCGCAGGGCGATCGTCATGCTGCCCTCCTCGAGCCGGTGCATGCCCTCGCGCCGGTCGCGCGCCCAGCGGTGCCAGCGGTTGCCGAACAGGCGCCGGCGCAGCAGCTCCTTGATGGTGCCGCGGCCGGCCGCCGCCCGCCCGTCCCAGCCGAGCGTGCCGCGCGTCCCGACGTCGGGAGCGCCGTGCACGAACTCCACCCACTCGTAGCCGTGTGCCCAGGCCGCCTCTATCACGCGGTCCGCCCAGGTGTCGACCTGATCGAGCGAGTAGTGGTGCCAGTCCACACGGACCGTGCTGGTGTGCTGGTCGATCTCGATGCCCTAATCGTCCCAGGCGAATAGCCTTCGCCCGCATGTGGCGCTACGCGGCAGCGGCCTTCTGGATCGCAGCGGGCCTGAACCACTTCCGCAGCCCGCGGTTCTACAAGGCGATCGTCCCGCCGCCCGTGGACCGCTGGAAGGACCAGGTGAACGCCGCCGCGGGTGTCGCGGAGCTCGTGGGTGGGGTAGCGGTGCTGCCCGGGCGCACCCGCCCGCTCGCGCGCTGGTGGCTGCTTGCGACGCTCGTCGCCGTGTACCCGGCCAACATCCACATGGCGCTGCGGCCCGAGAAGTTCCCGCAGATCCCGCCCGCTCTGCTGTACGCCCGGCTGCCCGTGCAGGGCCTGTTCGCCTGGCTCACCTGGCGCGGCACGGAGTAGCTCCTCCCGAACTTTGTTGACCCGCTCACACCTGTCGTGAGCGGATTCACATCGTTCGTCAGGCGAGGACGACTTCCAGCTCGCGCTGCAGCGCGGCTTGGACCGTGTCGTGCATGAACGGCGAGCCCTCCAGCCGTCCCGCGATCACCTCGAGGAAGCCGCCTACCAGGAGGCGCTGGGCCTCTGCGCGGTCGAGCCCCCGGCTCTGGAGATAGAAGACCTGGTCCTCGTCGAGCCGCGCGACGGTCGCGGCGTGCGTGCAGCGCACGTCGTTGGCCTCGATCTCGAGCCCGGGAATCGCGTCCGCGTGCGCGCCGTCGTTCATCAGCAGGTTGCGGCTCTCCTGGAACGCGTCGGTGCGCTGCGCGCCGGGATCGACCTTGATCATCCCGCTCCACACGGCCGTAGCGCGGTCGCGCAACACGCCCCGGAACGCGAGGTCGGAGGTCGTGTGCGGCGCGGCGTGCTCCTGCGTGGTGTCGTAGTCGATGTGCTGGCGGTTGTGGCCCGCGTACGCGCCGGTGACCTTCGCGCTCGCGCCCTGGCCGTTGATGTCGGTCTCCATCCGCAGCTTGCCCTGCCCGGAGCCGAGCCCGAGCCCGACCCAGTGCAGCGACGCGTCGCGCGCGACCTGCGCACGCTGGCTGCCCAGGATCCATGCCTGCTCGGAGAGGTCCTGGACGCACAGGTACTCCACCGACGCGCCCTCGCCCACGATGATCTCGCTGACGGGGTTGAAGTAGCCCTCGAGCTCGGCGTCTGCGGAAAGCCATTCCTCGGCGACCGTCACCTGCGCTCCGGCCTCCACCACGATCAGCGACCGCCACGGCAGCGCGCCCGCAGATGCCTGGATCACGGACGCCACGATCGGCTCCTCGACGGCGACGCCCGCCGGCACGTGCACGAACAGCCCGCCGCGCCAGCTCGCCGTGTTCTGGGCGGCGAACTTGTCGCGGTCGCTGACCAGCGAGCCGAGATGGGGCTCGACCAGTTCCGCGTGGTTGGAGACGGCGTCCTCCAGCGTCGTGACCACGATGCCCTCCGGGGCGGTGCCCCTCGTGACCGCCTTGCCGTCGACCTGCAGCACGCCGGCACCGTCCGCAGGCACGGCCGCTGCACGCGCGGGTTGCGCGTCGAGGTCACCGTCGCCAGGGCGTTCCCAGCCCTCGGGGTCGAACTTCGACAGGTCGGTGAACTCCCAGCCCTTGTCCTTCTGGACGGGCATGGGGATCTCCCCGAACCGCGCGCGACCTTGCGCCCGCAGGTCTGTCAGCCAGCCCGGTTCCGTCGCGGATGAAGCTGAAGTAACCCCAGCGTGAGCGGCCGTCATGACCGACCCCCATCCGGCTTGCCGGCTGCAAACCTGCGCGCTGCGGCGTCCTCAGTCGACCACGTACCTAGGTACGTGGTCTCCCTGCGTCCTTGCACCGCTTGATTTTCGCTCGGCAATCCGGCCGTGTGTCGGCCATGACGACCGCTAGCCAATCGAGCCTTCCATCTGCAGCTCGATCAGCCGGTTCATCTCGACCGCGTACTCCATCGGCAGCTCACGAGTGAAGGGCTCGATGAACCCGCCCACGATCATGCCGGACGCCTCCTCCTCGGTGAGGCCGCGGCTCATCAGGTAGAAGAGCTGCTCCTCGCCGATCTTGGAGACGGTCGCCTCGTGGCCGACGTCGACGTCGTCCTCGCCGATGCGGATCGTCGGGTACGTGTCGGAGCGCGACTCCTCGTCGAGCAGCAGCGCGTCGCAGACGACCTTCGACTTGGACCCGGTCGCGCCGGGCGCGACCTCGAGCAGGCCGCGGTAGCTCGCGCGGCCGCCGTCCTTCGAGATCGACTTCGAGGTGATCGTCGAGGTCGTGTTGGGAGCGATGTGGACGCACTTGCCGCCTGCGTCCTGGTGCTGTCCGTTGCCTGCGAACGCGATCGAGAGGATCTCGCCGTGGGCGTGCTCGCCCATCAGGTAGATCGACGGGTACTTCATCGTCAGCTTCGACCCGAGGTTGCCGTCGATCCACTCCATCGTCGCGCGCTCGTGCGCGACCGCCCGCTTGGTGACGAGGTTGTAGACGTTGTGCGACCAGTTCTGGATCGTCGTGTACCGGACCCGCGAGCCCGGCTTGCACACGATCTCGACCACCGCGGAGTGCAGCGAGTCGGTCGTGTACGTCGGCGCCGTGCAGCCCTCGATGTAGTGCACGAACGAGCCCTCGTCCGCGATGATCAGCGTGCGCTCGAACTGGCCCATGTTCTCCGTGTTGATGCGGAAGTACGCCTGCAGCGGCATCTCGACATGGACACCGGGTGGGACATAGACGAAGGAACCGCCTGACCAGACGGCCGAGTTCAGCGCGGCGAGCTTGTTGTCGTTGGCCGGGATCACGGTCGAGAAGTACTCGCGCACCAGGTCCTCGTGCTCGCGCAATCCCGTGTCCATGTCCTTGAAGATCACGCCCTGCTTCTCGAGGTCCTCGCGGATCTGGTGGTAGACGACCTCGGACTCGTACTGGGCGCCCACACCGGCGAGGTACTTCCGCTCGGCCTCGGGGATGCCGAGCTTGTCGAACGTGTTCTTGATGTCGTCCGGGACCTCGTCCCAGGTGCGCCCCTGCTTCTCGGACGCGCGCACGAAGTAGTGGATGTTCTGGAAGTCGATGCCGTCCATGTGCCCGCCGGCCCACTTCGGCATCGGCCGGGCCTCGAAGTGCTCCAGCGCCTTCAGGCGGAAGTCACGCATCCACTGCGGCTCGTCCTTGTGGTCGGAGATCTCCTCCACCACGGCGCGGTTGAGCCCCTTCTTCGCCTTGAAGGCGTAGTCGGTCTCGGAGTCGTGGAAGCCGTACTCGTAGGAGTCCTTGATTCCCTCGAGCTGGTCGGGCCTGGCAATTGCGATTTCGGGCGTGGCCATCAGGAAACCTCCAGCTTGATGGTGTCGTCCTCGATACGGACGGAGAAAGTCTCTACAGGGAGATAGGCGGGCAGGGTACGGGGCCGGCCGGTGCGCAGATCGAACAGGGACCCGTGACGCGGACACTCGACGGTGCAGGAGTCGGGATCGAACGGCCCCTCGGCGAGCGGGCCGTCGTCGTGCGAGCAGCGATCCTCGATCGCGTGCAGCGCGCCGTCGCAGTTGAAGACGCCGATCTTGCGACCGTCGGCCTCCACGATGCGCGTGGCGCCCGCGGGCAGCTCCGCCGCGGGGCAGACGTCGATTGTCGTGCTGGTCTCAGTCATTTCCGAGTGGAACGGTCAAGTTTAGCCTGGGCGACTCATATCTCGTTCCTCAGCCGTGCGACCTCGGAGGCATCCGGGTCCTGCTCCGGGGTACCCGAGGGCCACTCGTCCGTACCGAGCAGGGCGCCCTGCACGACCTTCAGGGACAGCAGGCCGCACTTCAGCCTGGTGGGGGAGAGCTCGATGCCGATCTCCTCGGTCACGAAGTTCCTGTCGAGTCCGGCCACCTCGGCGACGGTCTTGCCCTTCAGCTCGTCCGAGATGATCGACGCGGTGGCCTGCGAGATCGCGCAGCCCGTGCCGTGGAAGCGCAGGTCCTCGATCCGGTCGCCCGCGAGCTTGATGTGGACCCCCATCTCGTCCCCGCACAGCGGGTTGCGGTCCTGAAACTCGGCGTCGCGCTGCTCGAGCTCCCCGAAGTTGCGGGGAGTCTTGTAGTGGTCGAGGATGAACTCGCGGTAGAGCTGGTCCATCAGACGCCGAAGATCCGTTTTGCGTTCTCGAGCGCCCCGATCAGCCGGTCCACTTCTGCGGTGGTGTTGTAGACCGAGAACGACGCCCGTGCCGTGGCGGGCACGCCCAGGCGCCGCATCAAAGGCTGCGCGCAGTGGTGGCCGGCCCGGATGCAGACCGCCTCACGGTTGCACAGCTCGGCCAGGTCGTGCGGGTGGATGCCCTCCACCGCAAAGCTCACGAGGCTGCCGCGCTCCGCGGCATCCGGTGGCCCGTGGACCGTCACGCCGTCGAGCGCCGAGATCCGGTCGAGCGCGTAGGCCGTCACCTCCACCTCGTGCGCGCGCACGGCGTCCATCCCGAGCGCGGCCAGGTAGTCCGCCGCGGCGCCCAGGCCGACGCCCTCGGCGATCGCGGGAGTGCCGGCCTCGAACTTCGCCGGCACCGTGGCCCATGTGGAGTGGTCGTCCTCGACGGCCTTGATCATCGACCCTCCGCCCAGGAACGGCGGCATCTCCTCGAGCAGCTCCCGGCGCGCCCACAGCACGCCGATGCCGGTCGGCCCGATCATCTTGTGGCCGGTGAAGGCATAGAAGTCCGCGCCGGTCACCTTCACGTCCACCGGCATCTGCGGCACGGCCTGGGACCCGTCGAGCAGCACCATCGCCCCGGCCGCGTGCGCGCGCTCGGAGATCTCGCCGACCGGGTTGATCGTGCCGAGCACGTTGGAGACGTGCGCTACCGCGACCAGCCGGACCCGGCCGCCTGCGAGGCGCTCGTCGAGCTCCGCGAGGTCCAGCCGGCCCTGGTCGTCGACGCGCAGGTATTGCAGCTCGGCTCCCTGCTCCTGGCACAGCAGCTGCCACGGGACCACGTTCGAGTGGTGCTCCATCTCGCTGATCAGCACCACGTCGCCCGCGCCGACGTGCTCGCGGGCCCACGTGTAGCGCACGAGGTTGATCGCCTCGGTCGCGTTGCGGACGAACACGATCTCGCGCGGAGGCGCGCCGACCAGCGACGCCACCTTTGCGCGGCCGCCCTCGTACAGGTGCTCGGCCTCGGCGGCAAGCTCGTGCATGCTGCGATGCACGTTCGCGTTGGAGCGGCGGTAGTACGAGGAAATCGCCTCGATCACCGCCTCCGGCTTCTGCGCGGTCGCGGCGCTGTCGAGGTAGGCGACGCGCCGCCCGCCGAACTCGCGCGACAGGATCGGGAAGTCGGCCCGGATCTCCTCGACCGAGCGCGGCAGCTCCGCGGTGCGGGCGGCAACCGCCACTAGGCCGCTGCCTCCGCGGTCTCTTCGGGGTGCTTCTCGCGCACCCAGTCATAGCCCTTCTGCTCGAGCACGGCGCCCAGTTCGGGACCGCCCTCCTCGACCACGCGCCCGTTCAGCATGATGTGGATGAAGTCGGGCTGGATGTAGCTGAGGATGCGCTGGTAGTGGGTGATGATGAGCGCGCCGAGGTCGGGCCCGCGCATCGCGTTGACCGCGTTCGCGACGGTGCGCAGCGCGTCGATGTCGAGGCCCGAGTCGGTCTCGTCCAGCACGGCGACGTGCGGCTTCAGGATCGCCATCTGGAGGATCTCGCAGCGCTTCTTCTCGCCGCCGGAGAAGCCCTCGTTCAGGTAGCGGCGGGTGAACTCGCGGTCCACGCCCAGCACCTCCATGTGCTGCTCGAGCGTCTTGCGGAACTCCTTCAGGTTGATCGGGTCCTCGCCGCGTGCCTTCCGGTGCGCGTTGATCGCCGTGCGCAGGAAGTTCACGACCGAGACGCCGGGGATCGCGGACGGGTACTGGAAGGCCATGAAGAGGCCGGCGCGGGCGCGCTCGTCCGGCTCGGCCTCGGTCACGTCTTCGCCCTGGAAGACGATCTTGCCCTCGGTGATCTCGTAGCTCGGGTGGCCCATGATGGTGTTGGCCAGGGTGGACTTGCCGGAGCCGTTCGGCCCCATCAGGGCATGGACCTCGCCGCGGCCGACCGTCAGGTCGACGCCGCGCAGGATCTCCTTGCCTTCGACGTTCACGTGCAGGTTCTGGATCTCTAGATCAGGCATTGGGGACGGTTCGCTTCTCCTGTGTTCGTGATGTGGTGGTGCGCACGCGGGCGCGGGGACGGGGGGCGGTGCCGGAGGACTGGGCGGGCAGCGCACGGCCCTCCGCAAAGCTCGCAAGCTCCGCCAGGGTCGTCTGCTCGAGGACGCGCTCGACGCCACCCTGCACCCTGGTCCAGAGCAGCTTGGTGGCGCAGTTCTCGTACCCGTCCAGCTCATGGTTGCAGAGCATGCGGCTCGTGCCGTGCTCGCTCACGCACTGCATCGGGACGATCGTCTCCTCGAGCGCGTGCACGACGTTGGCCATCGTGATCTGGGCGGGGTCGCGCGCCAGCTCGTAGCCGCCGTGCGCGCCGCGGGTGGAAGACACCAGCTCGGCCTTGCGCAGGCGCGAGACGAGTTGCTCGAGGTAGGGGAGCGGCAGGTTCTCGGCCTTGGCGATCTCCGCCAGCGGCACGGGACCGGGCCCGCGGCGGCGCGCGAGGTGCACCATCACGCGGACTCCGTACTCCGACTTGGTCGAGAACATCTGCAGGCGCCTCCTGGCGGTCTAATTCCTAGCTGCGCGGTCAGGATACCAGCGGCCCCCGCGATTCCCGTCTAACATGGTGTAGGTGCAAGGGGAGCAGGGCGGAGTGCAGGCACAGCAGCGGGTCTTCACCGGGGGCAGGGTCGTCCCGCACCGGCTCGATCTGCCGGTGCCGAACCCGGACGACAAGGTCGTCGAGGGCAAGGACGGCTTTCTCTTCCTCGGCAACGACTCGAACGACACCCTCGGCCAGCACGCCGGGGAGAAGCTGCTCACCGCCCTCCAGGTCCAGCAGTGGCACGACCTGATCGAGGCCCGGTCGGCGTGGCTCTACCTGCAGGGGATCCCGTATGTCTGCCTGATCGCGCCCGACCCGCACGCCATCTACGCGGACAAGCTCCCGGATGACGTGACCCCCGGCGAGACGCGGCCGGCGCTCCAGGTGCTCGACCGGCTGGCCGAGCGAGAGTCATGGGCTCCGGTGCTGTACCCGCTGGAGGCGCTCAGGAAGGAGCGCGACGAGATGGTGTACGCGCGGACGGACTCCCACTGGTCGGAGTACGGCGCATACGTCGCCTACCGCGAGGTGATGGCGCGGCTGACGGAGTCGCTGCCCGTGCGGCGGGTCCCGCCGAGCCAGCTGCACCGCACCTACGAGCATCGCGCCGGCGACCTCGGCCTCAAGTTCGAGCCGGCGGTCGTGGACACCGACTACGGGTACGTCGACGTGATCGGGTCACGCGTGCGGCTCGTGGACGACAACCGGGTCCGCAACCACGGGCGCCTCGTGGAGTTCCAGGCCGACGCCTACAACGCGCTCACTTGCCTCGTCTTCGGCGACTCGTACGCGACGCGGATGATGCCGCTGTTCGCGGAGTCGTTCCAGCGCACGTTCTGGGCCCACATCTACTTCGACTACGAGCTCGTGCGCGAGCTGAAGCCGGACGTCGTCGTGACGGTGCTCTCGGAGCGCGGCATGATCGTGGTGCAGTCCGACACCGAACCGGGCATCCGGATGCTCGAGGCGGAGAAGCGCGCCGCCGGCGATCTGATGGGCCCGCGGAACGCGGACACGCTGCGCATCAACGGCGGGCGGCCCTCGATGGCGCCCTCCGAGCCGCCGGCCGCGGTCGCGGACGGCGCCTCGCCGGACGCGTGAGCGACTTCCTCGGCGCCCAGACGCCGGACCTGCCCCCGTCGATCAGGGACGGCAAGGTCGTGGAAGGCCGCGACGGCCGCCTGTTCGTGGCCAACGACGGCAACCGGGTGGTGGACCAGCACAGAGGCGCGCTCAGGTTCAGCGAGGACCAGCTGCGCGACTGGCGCCATCTGCTCGAGACCCGCGCGGCCTGGCTGGAGCGGCGCGGCTCGCACCACCTCTTGTTGATCGCACCGAACGCGCACTCCGTCTATCCGGATGCGCTGCCGGACGGCGTGGCGAGCGCGCCCGAGCGCCCGGTCCACCAGCTGCTCACGCACCTGCGCGAGCACGACTCGTACGCGCGGGTCGTCTATCCGCTCGCGGAACTCACTGCGAGCGACGACCTCGCCTATCCGAAGACCGGCAGCCACTGGTCCGAGTTCGGTGCGTCCATCGCATGCCGAGCGGTGGTCGAGGAGATCCGGCGTGTGGTCGACATCCAGCCGTTCCCGCCGGACGCGTTCGAGTTCGTGGCGCTCGAGTTCCTGGGCGACCTGGGCGCGAAGATGACGCCGCCGATGACGTCCACCTTCGTGCGCGCGGACGCGATCAGCCCCCGCGCGCGGCTCGTGTCGGACAACCGCGTGCGGAACACCGGGAGGCGCATCGAATACCGGAACGAAGAGCTCGGCGACGGCCCCGCCTGCATGGTGTACGGGGACTCGTTCGCGATGCGGGTCCTGCCCTTCCTGGCGGAGAGCTTCGCGCGGCTGACGTTCGTGCACATGGTCAACCTCGACTTCGACCTCGCGGCCGCGCTGGAGCCCGATGTGGTCGTGAAGATCATGAACGAGCGCTTCTTGATCTCCGTTCCGGTGGATGCGCCTGCGCAGACGCAGGCCCAGCTGGAGGCGCAGCGACTCGCCGCGGGCGACGTGCTGCCGCCCCGCCGCGCGCCGGTCGGCAAGGGCCGCCCGCTGTCAGGCATCCGCTAGCCGGCGGCCGCCCACCCACCTTGATGGCTTCGTGTCGCCCTCCGACACCAGGCCATCACGACGGTGGTGCTCGTCTTACGACTTGTGCGCAGTTCGTCTTAGGCATGATGAGTGTCCAGGGCGCCGCTAACCCGCGGCCGCTTCGCGCACCAGCAGCCGCAGGTCGTGCGCGAGCGCCTCGGGCGTCAGGAAGCTCACCGGGAAGCCGACTCGCTGGCGGCCCTCGCCGTCGAGCAGCACCACGTAGGAGTTGTGCTCGCGCTCGTCGGTCTGGGGGGCGAACCCGTACTCGCGCCACACCGGCTGCAGCTCCCGGCGGGTCCCGAGCAGGTAGTCGAGGTAGCCGCGCAGGCGCCGGCCGAGCAAGAACTCCTGCGCGAGCTGCGGAGTGTCGTTGGCGGGGTCGACGCTCAGCGCGAAGGCCCGGATGCGATCGCGCTCGGCCGCGGAGAGATCGTCCAGCGCGCCGCGGATCTGCTGGGCCGCCACGGGGCAGGTCTCGTCGCACGTGGCATAGGTGGGGCTCAGCACCACCACGGTGCCGCGCAGGTCCGCCAGCCGCACGAGCTCACCCTCCTGGTTGCGGAGCGCGAACTCCCCGGGCGGCGCCGGGGGGCGCACGGCGCCCTTGTATGGAGAGCGCGGGCCCTCGACGCCGGCCGCGTTGACCTCCTCGACGACGGCCGCAGGCTCGTCGTCACCGCTGCGGGCGGCGATCGCGGCCACCACCGTGCCGGCGAACGCCAGCAGCGCGATCACGAAGAGGACGAGTCGAGCCCGGGCGGACATGCCCGAAAGCGTAGGGCGTGGCGGGAGGGCTAGGGCTCGACGAGCCCGCGCCGGATCGCGTAGCGGACGAGCTCCACGCGGTCGCGCATGCCGAGCTTTTGCAGCACGCGCCCGCGATGTGACTCCACGGTCTTCTCGGAGAGGTGCAGGATCTCGGCGATCTCCTTGTTGGTGTGCGCCTCCGCGATCAGCTTCACGACCTCCTGCTCGCGCGGGCTGAGCTCGTTCGTGGGCTCCTCGCCGCGGTCGATGAAGTCCCGGATCAGCGCCTGCTGCGCGTTCGAGGTCAGGAACGGCTCGCCGCGGCTGGCGGCGCGGACGGCATCGACGAGGTCCTTGTCGGCCGCGCGCTTCAGCACGTAGCCGGACGCGCCGGCGCGCAGCGCCTCGAACAGGTAGCGCTCGTCGTCGTGCATGGACAGGATCAGCACCTGCGTGTCGGGCGACTGCTGCTTGATCTCGTGCGTCGCCTGCAGCCCGGTCATCTTCGGCATCGAGACGTCCAGCACGGCGATGTCCGGCTTCAGCCGGACGGCCTGCTCGAGCGCATCGACTCCGTCCTCGGCCTCGGCCACGACCTCCATGTCGGGCTGGCGGTCCAGCAGGAGCTTCACACCCGACCGCACGATGCCGTGGTCGTCGGCGATCAAGATTCTCATGCGGCGACCGTAAGGGAAACGCTCATGACTCGAGGGGTCGGCGAAGCCGACTCGATATTCATGCGGCCTCGGTCGTCCCGACCGGCTCCTGGATCTCCGGGCCGGGTGCGGCGACCGGCTCCGGCGCCGGGACCTCGAGCACCACTGACGTTCCCTTGCCCGGGCGGGAGTCGATCTCCAGGGTCCCGCCGACCAGCAGCGCCCGCTCGCGCATCCCGGACAGGCCCAGGCCCTTGCCCTCCTCCGCGAAGGCGAAGCCCGACCCGTTGTCCGTGACCTCGAGGCGCACACGCGTGTCGCGGGGCTCGAGGTTGACCTCGATGCGGTTCGCGCCGGAGTGGCGGGCGGCGTTCACGAGCGCCTCCTGGGCGACGCGGTAGACGACGACCTGCGCGTCCGGCGACAGGTCGCCCATCCGGGGGTCGGCCCAGAAGCTCACGCGGGCCGGGCCGCGGCGGTCGAGGTCGCGCACGTGCGTGGACAGGGCGGCCACCAGGCCGTGGTCGTCCAGCGCCGTGGGACGCAGCTGGCGCGCGAGATCGAGCAGCTCGCCCATCGCCTGGTCCGCGAGCCGCTTGGTCTCCGCCAGCTGGTCGCGCAGGTCCGCGGGGGCGTCCTGGGTCACGGCCTCGATGCGCAGCAGGAGAGCCGTCAGAGACTGGTTCACCTCGTCGTGGAGGTCGCGGGCGATCCGCCTGCGCTCCTCCTCCTGGGCGCGCAGCACGAGCTCGCCCGAGCGCCGCCGCTCGTTCTCGAGGCGCTCCAGCATGCGGTTGAAGGTCGCCGCCATGCGCTGCACGTCCATCGTGTCGCCGGCCAGCTCGGGATCGAGCTCCAGCCGCCGGCCCGGGCGCGAGAGGTCGACCCGCTCCATCATCGCCAGCAGCCGCTCCAGGGGCTCGAACCGGCGGCGCAGCAGGAGCGTGTTGAGCAGGAAGGTGAGGAGCAGCGCCATCGCGAGGACCGCGAATTGCCAGCGCTGGTCGGAGGCGGAGAAGTCGAAACCGGCCGCGAAGATGACCACCAGGATGCCGGTGGTCACCATCAGGAGGTTGAGGGCGACGATCTGGCTGAGGAGAGAGGGGCGCTTCATGGCTTCCCGGAGCCGATTTTCACCCGGTTGGGGTGGTCGCCCGGAGCAAATCGGGTGGCGACCCCACAGGGAATCGGCCTTGGGTGGACGATACTTGTACCCGGCACGGCAGCCGACACACGGGTAACGGACGCCCTGAGTCTGTGGTTGGAGACATGAACCAAGCAACGCAAGCAAATTGGAAAGCGGGCCTGCGGACGACGATCCTGCTGGCGACCCTCACGGGTCTGCTGGTCGGCATCGGATATCTGGTTGGCGGCCCTGGCACCGCACTCACCTTCCTGTTCATTGGCCTGGCCATAAACCTGGCCATGTTCTGGTTCTCGGACAAGATCGCCCTCAGGATGAGCAGGGCACGGCCGCTGTCCGAGGAGGAGGCGCCCCGCCTGCACCAGATGGTGCGTGAGCTGGCGCATTCCGCCGGCATCCCGATGCCGCGCCTGTACCTGATCCCGGCCAGCCAGCCGAACGCATTCGCGACCGGCCGCAGCCCCAAGCACTCGGCTGTGGCGGTCACGGAGGGGATCACCCAGCTGCTCAGCGAGACCGAGCTGCGCGGAGTGATCGCCCACGAGCTGGCGCACATCAAGAACCGCGACGTGCTGATCACCACGGTGGCCGCCGCCATCGGCGGTGCGATCACCTGGCTGGGCTACATGCTGCTCTTCATGGGCGGCGACGACGACAGCCCGCTGGGCCTGGTCGGCGCGCTGGCGATGGTGCTGCTGGCGCCGATCGCCGCGTCGATCATCCAGCTCGCCATCTCCCGCCAGCGGGAGTTCTCGGCGGACGCCACCGGCGCACAGATCTCCGGCAGCGCGAACGCGCTGGCAGACGCGCTGGAGCGGCTCGAGGCCGGGGCGAAGGCGATGCCGATGCAGGTCAACGCCGCGGCGGAGCCGCTGTTCATCGTGAAGCCGTTCAGCGGTGGCGGCATGGCGGCGCTCTTCTCGACCCACCCCCCGATCGAGGAGCGGGTGCGCAGGCTGCGCGCACTGGGCATCTAGACAACAAACTTCAGGTTCCGTGCTCAGCGAGCTGCGGCAACATGAAGGGGGCTGTGGCGGCGGTGTCGAAAGGCACCGCCGCCCTTTTTTATGGGAGCGATGGGCGAACTTCGTCCCCCGGCGCCCACCTGTCGGGCGCAACGGGACATGGTTCAGGTTGAGGGGGAGCGCGGAGGGTCCGGGACAACGGTCCCGATCCCCTGATACAGCTCGGTCAGAGCCACCGGATCGGGCCTGCCCGGTGCTATATTTCCTAAAGCCAGTAGGAATTTAGGTATTTCACGGTCCCGACGATAGGAATCCCCGTGAGCACAGACACACAGGCACGTTCAGGCCAGCAGTTGA
>Ga0209382_10007715_pt1 | contig 13636 bp, 10 predicted proteins | sample SoiMetdeltSBSDD5_FD_187599 | JGI IMG/M metagenome (GOLD analysis project Ga0209382, IMG submission 187599) | Bulk soil microbial communities from a Populus tree surrounding site in Tennessee, USA - Soil MetaG P. deltoides SBSDD5 (SPAdes) (version 2) | ecosystem: Environmental > Terrestrial >... | reverse complement strand
ACAATGCCGAAGGCGATGCTTTCGCTGTACGAAGCAATCCGAGGATAAGCCTGCAATGCGGCGGAGACCCTGGCAGTGAGGGCGCGTTCGCCGAATGCGCCTGTTAGAATTCCGATGAGAGTAATTCCGATTTGAATCGTCGAAAGAAAGCGGTCGGGATGAATGGACAGCTCTAGAGCTGCGGCTGCGCCTCTATTGCCTTCGTTCGCCCACTGTTGTAACCGAGGCTTACGCGACGACACGATTGCCATTTCCGCCAGCACGAACACGGCGTTAACCACGATCAGGAACAACAGAATCAGCACTACCATTCGGACTCCATTTTGAGTCGGTGCGTTTCTTGAATCGGCTGCGGGGTAAAATAGCAGCGGGTAACACGAATGAAGAAGCTCATTCTCTGCATATGGATCATCAGTCTAACGGGTTGCGCCCGAAATCCCGTCACTGGCAAGCGGGAGATTGTTCTCGTATCCGAAAGCCAGGAAATCGCTATGGGCGCGCAATCTCATCAACAGGTTCGCGAGGAATACGGCGTCGTCCAAAGTGAGAACCTTCAACGGTATCTGCAGACGATCGGGAACAAACTGGCGGCGGTGTCTCATCGTCCGGGCCTGGATTGGCACTTCACGGTAGTCGATTCGCCGGTCGTGAACGCATTTGCAATACCCGGCGGCTACATTTATCTCACGCGCGGCATTCTGGCATATCTGAACAATGAGGCCGAGCTGGCAGGCGTTGTCGGCCACGAGATCGGTCACGTCACGGCAAGGCATTCTGTACATCAAATCACGCGCCAGCAGCTCACGCAAATAGGTTTGGGGGTGGGCGGTGTGTTGTCGCCCACCTTCGGGCAATTCGGCGGGCTTGCCGAAAGCTCGCTGGGCCTGGTCTTTCTGCGATTCAGCCGCGACGACGAACGGCAGGCCGACCGTCTCGGCGTCGAATATTCCTCCCGCGCCGCGTACGATCCGCGAGAAGTCAGCAATTTTTTCGAAGTTCTACGCCGCATGTCGGAAGCTGGCGACCGCGAGACGATTCCTGGTTGGCTTTCAACTCATCCCGATCCTCCAGAGCGCGTCGTCGCCACACGCCAGTCGGCACAAGAATGGATCACCACGCTGGGTTTGACTGACGCCCGCATGCAGATCAATCGAGATAATCATCTAAAGAGCATCGACGGGATGGTCTTCGGCGACAACCCTCGCGACGGCTTCAACGAAGAAAGACGGTTCTATCATCCCGATCTTCAGTTTCAGATCACCTTTCCGGCGGGATGGCATATCGAAAACACGCGGTCGGCAGTAATCGCGGTGGACCCGAAGCAGGGTGCGCAGATGCAGCTGACGGTCGCGAAAGTGCCGGACCATACCACGGCTGAGGATTATGTTCGACAGCTGGCGCTCAACGGCACGTCGCCGCAATCGACTCAGGTGACGAACATCAACGGCAATCACGCAGTCCTCGCGTTGTACTCGATACGGACAGAGAGCGGCACGCTCGCCGCGCTGGTTGCGTTCGTTGAATACCGCGACAAGTTATTCCAGATTGTTGGCGTGACTCCAGATTTCCGGACGTATAGCGGGCCAATGGAGGATTCGATGCGATCCTTCAACCGCGTCACCGAGCAACGCATTCTGTCCGTACAACCCGATCGTCTTAAGATTTACACCGCTCAAACCGGCGACACGTTGGGTTCAATTGCCGCCCGGTACAACAATCCCCGCGTAAATGCCGATCAATTGGCGATTCTGAACCGCCTCGCAATCGATCAGCCGATCACGCCCGGCCGGTTGATCAAGATCGTAGAGAAAGGATATTAAGTACTATTTTCAAGATCGCGAGCATTGCACAAATCCGCATTGCAGGTTGTAGATTTCGAGATTCCAAGATTGCACGGGCTAAACTATATTCTGGCAAAAACGCAGCGTGTTCCCATCCGCGTCGGTGACATAAAATTCCCGCCTGCCCCAAGTCTGGTCTACCGGCCCTTGGTGTACAGGTGAATTCGGCCGGTTTGTATTCAGGCCGCGGCTTTTGTATTTGGCAAAAAGACTATCGACATCATCCACCCATACATAGATCACCGAGCCGAATAAGCGCTCGTTTTCATGCGTGGTAATCTGAAATTCCATCTCTTCGTGACCGAGATCGACAACAGGTGAATCGACGGTATCCTCGGGGCATGTCATCACAAAATCCAGTACTTCGGTGTAATGCCGGATTGCCGCCTGCATATCGCTGACCTTGAGCAATGGAATTATTTTCATGTAGAGGTGGGACAACCTCCGGGCTTTTTCCCCACAATATAAATCTTGGAATCTCGAATCTACAACCTGCAATGCGGATTAGTGCAATGCTCGCGATCTTAAAAATACTGCCCTAGGCCCGTTTGCGGAGAGTGGTCATTTCCTGCGCGATTGCATACGACACGATTTCTTCGCCGTATCTCTCGTCGAGGATCAATCTGCGGAAGTAGTCCTTCGCGGTCTGGTGGCCCAGCCGTTGGAAAGCAACGTTGATGCTGCTGTTCAGCACTGCGCCTGCGATAGGCACGATGATTCCCAGTTCCTTTTGAGTAATGACAACGCCGAGACGATCGGCGACATAGGTGATGAGGCGGATCATTTGCGGGGCTTCACGCTCGAGGACCTTCCGGTCGATGACCATCCCGCCGGTTCGTGCGAGAAACCGTCCGGATTCGTTGATCGATGTGACTACGGCGGTCTTCAAGGCCAGATATCCTTCGTCACCCGTTTCATTTTGCGGCGCCATCGCGGCGATTAAATGCGGCAGGTTTCCCGGTTCTCTGGACGAAAAGCCGTAGGCCGTGGCGACCTGGCAGGTATGACGCGAAAGAAGCGTCAGCGATGTGGTGATGTCCATCAAGATGAGAGACGGAATCGCGAGTTGCGCGCCGGGAATACCTTCCGCCATTGTGGTTGCGCCGCCGAGCAACGCTCCCTCCATACCCAGCATGAATCCGCTGCTGAAGCGAAAGGAATCCGCGACGCCATCAAGCATACTGAGCGGTAAGTAACGCAACGAGTCGATGTCGCCCACCTGCATTCCCATATCCGCGTACTTTTGTGTGACGTCCTTCGGGTTGGTGATCCGATTGGCGGCTTTAAAGGTTTTGATCAGGCCTTCCTCGACCCAGCCTTGAATACGGCCAGTAACCGTCCGAACTGCGCGACTTCGCGAATCACGTCCGGCGTGAAGAAGCTTAGTGAATGGCCTGCCTGCAGTATCGAGAACCCTTTGAACGGCGTGCGGCTTAATTTTATGTAGAGCGATCTCACGAATGACTTGTTGTTCGTATTCCGTGAACAGTGGCGACACTTGGGTCATGCTTGTCAGTATAACAGGGGAGCAGAGTTGCAACCGGGGACCAATAGGGAAGTGGGGATCGTGGAACCGTAGCGCAGCACCTGACGATGCCGCGCTACGGTTGGTCGGACTATTTACATTGGCTGCTCAGCGAGCTGCTGCAGTTCCGGATAGAAGCTCCTGGTCCCGTCGCAACCCAGTAAACAACCGCGCCGCCTGTGGCGAAGCCGCCGATCAAAGCCGCCCATACCCATTTCGACATGCCCTTGGAAGAGTCCTGACGACGGGCTGGAGCTGGCGCCGGTGCCGGTGGAACGGCGGCCGACGTTTCCTCGACGAGTGCTTTGGACACGACCGGTGCGGTAGCAGTCGGCGTATTCAGAGCCGTAGAGATTGCGTTGCCGCCGCGCAGGAAGGCTTCATGACGAATTTCTTCGCCAGCGCCCGCCGCGTTTAGCGGCAAACTATTAAAGAGAAGCACCGTACAAAGCAGGCTAACAATTACTTTTGAAACAGCCTTGGTGTTTTTCATTCTTCAATCTCCCTTAGAAGCTGTACCGCATACCGAGGCGGAATACTCTCGCCGGCAGAATGCCCGTCGGGAGGTGGAAATTCGGCACGGAGGTGCCGTCCAGCAACGTCGTTCGGGAACTTGAAGACGTATTCCAGGTTCGGACGGTGTTCGAATTGGTGATGTTAAACAGATCAAAGTTGGCGTCGATCTTTCCCAATCTTTCGCTGATTGTGAAGGTCTTTTTGATGCCGATGTCCCACAACGTCTGCGTCGGGTAATTGTTACCGTTGACGCCGTCTCGTTCAACTGTCTGGGCCGTGATGTTGCCCTGGGGCAGTGCCACGCCGCCAGCCTGGGCGCAAGTCTGACCAGCGTTCACAATTGCTGTACAGTTCACAGCAATCGTTCGCGTGGATGCCTCACCCTTTTGCGTGCGGAACGAGGTGTTGAACATGACGCCTCTCGGGAACATGTAGCTTCCGATCAATTTGCCTGTCCAGTCCCAATAATGGTTACCGGGCCGGCTGTTGAGGAAGAACAACGTATTCGGATCCGTCGAAAACAGGGACGGAGCCAAGTCACGTTTCGTCCAGTCGGCGCCCGCGATGAATTGCCAGCCGTGGCTCATGCGCTTGAACCCTTCGATTTCATAGGTGCTCGCCATATCGCCGGCACCTTCGAGGTAAGTCAGCACCGGGTCATCGGGCCGAGTCGCTACATTGCGTCTGTACATCGTCAGGATGTCATCGTCGGAGGTTCCCGCCAGTCCATCAGGTCCCATATCCCGGAATTGGAACGGGCTGTAGTCGGAAGTGGCGTACTGCTGGTTGATCGTGCCGTAGCCTCCGTGTTGGATCTTGCGCACGAAGTTGAAACGGGCGCCGACATCGGTAATCAGCTGCTGGTCGATGCCGATCGTGTATTCGTGCGTCATCGGCAGCTTCAAACCTTCGATTCGAGTATTCGTCAAGTTTGGAGCGGACTGAAGTGAGCATCCGCCTGCCGTAATACAACCACTCAAATGAGCCGGTTCCGACATTGGAAGTCGGCCGTCCCAGTTGTAGGTTGCGGTACGGTACTCGTTATCCAAAGCATTGTCGGCAAGCTCGAATGAAGGATTCCACGTGAATAACCCGTAGCTTCCCTTGATGGCCGTTTTGCCGTTTCCGAAGACGTCATAAACGAAAGACAGACGCGGTACCGGGTGGTTGAATGTACCAACAATCGTTTTGTCGTAATGTTGATTCACGAATGAATCGAGACCTGACTTCAGGTTCGCAAAGCTCGGACCTTGTTGAGCCCAAATATTGCCTCCTGCGGACTCGCGCAGCTGTTCAGGTAAAAACGCAACGTATCGATCGAAGCGGAGACCCATATTCATGGTCAGCTTTCGCCCGATTTGCCATTTGTCCTGAACGTAGAAGGAATTGTCGCTGAGGCTATTCTGCTGCCACTGAACTGGTGTGTTCTGGATAATCACGCGGTCCGGAACGCCGTTGTTGAAGACGTACCGGATGTGACCCGGATAACCGCGCGTGGAGCCGCGATAGTCTTCCCACAAGTAGGAGTATCCGACTTTCAGGTTGTGAGATCCGCCGCCGCCGTTGAAGAAATACGAGAAAACAACTGCTTCCTCCCAACGACGATTGTTGTTCAGGTCCTGATTGAATGGACCCTGAATGAAGCCACCCGTTCCAGTACCCGTGGACGCGCGGTCCTGGAAGCTGGTGCCGGTGGTGTTCGCCAGATTGACCCAATAGTATCCGAAGTTGTTCAGCGAAACGTCCAATGTTGCTCTGTTGGACAGCGTGGAAACCCACTGAACTTTGAAAATGTGGAACCAGGATTCTTGCTGCTGCGTCGTTTCCGGTGTTTGAAGGAATGCGTTGCCGCCGGAACCGCCGCGGAAAGGCTGGAATTTCTCGCGAATGTTTGCGCTGGCAGATAGCTGATTCTGCGAATTCAGCTGGTAGGTCAACTTGTGCGTCAGGTTGGTCAGACGCGTGTAGAACAACCCGCCGCGGGGGGCACCATCAAAGCTGTCCGCTAAGCAGGGAAGTTGACCGCAAAGGTTCGGTGCAGTGCCGCTCGCCGGCAGGACGTAGAGTTTTCCGCCGCTCTGCCGCATACCGGTCGAGAGTCCGGAATATTCATTCCGGAATGATGTGTAGTGCCAGAACTTATCGCGGATGAAGCGGCCGCCGAGATCGGCGTTGAAATCGGTATATCGCGTAAACGCGTCGCCCTGGCTAAGTTTCTGGTTGCGGAGAGTGTCGTTAACATTGTTCCACTGCATTCTGTCGTTCTCGTAAGTGAGAACGATGCCGCCGTGATACTGATTTCCGCCGCTGCGAAGCACAGCATTCAGTGCGGTACCCGCGGTTGCCATTTCAGCTCCGTTGCCGGCAGAAGAAACCGATACTTCCTCCCATGAGCCGTAATCGCCATACATGCTGCCGCTGCCGTTGCCTTCGGTCAGATCCACACCATCCAGCCGGATCTTTACCTGTCCCGAAAAACCATATGCGCGGTAGCCGACTTGCGTACCCATCGTGCTGCCACCAACGTCTGGAGTGGTTGTCTTCATTCCAGGCGTTTGGGACAACAGCGCCCAATAATTTCTTGCGTTGACCGCATTGTCTTTCACGGCGGACGAGAAGTTCACGCCGATCTTCGCTTGCTCGATATCCACCACTGGCGACTCACCAGTGACTGTGACGGTTTCTGCAACCGTCGCAACTTCAAGCTGCGGATTTATTGTCACCGTCCCGCCAGCCTGGATGATGATGCCTTCACGCACAAGCACCTTGAAGCCAGGAAGTTCGTATTTGACGGTGTACGTGCCCGGTGGCAGATTTGCCATGCGATAGTTTCCGCTCTCGTCGGTGATGACATCACGCGCGCTTTGAATTGCCGCTGACGTAACGGTGACCGTCACGCCAGGGATGCGGGCGGCGCTAGTGTCTTCGACTCGACCCGTGAGAACACCGAAGTTCTGTGACCATGCGGATCCCGCGAAGCACAGAATTACAACGAGGACCATGAAGATCCTTGATCTCATCTGTAGATTCCTCCTCCAAATTTGACTCTGCACTCGGCTGGGGCGGGGGTAGGTTACTTTTTTAGTTACCCAGCTTCTTGCAACTGAACTAAAACATTCACCCAAAACAAAAAGCTAACTTTGTTGGTAGCGGCAACTTATCACGCGGTTTTTGAATGGTCAATGTAGTTTTAGCAGGACTTAGCGGCCGCCTAATAGAATTTCAAGTTCTTGATAACATTAGCTTGACTAATGTGCGCCTTACGGGACCTGCCGGTACTTTTTGGCCTGCATATCCTGATCGGCGGCCCGGAGGAGTTCATCGGCAGTTTCCGGCGGGTTCTGGCTGACGGCAAAACCGAAGCTGCACTCGACATTGAGCGGAAGGCCGCGCCCGGCCGCCATGGTCTGCAGCTTCTGCTGCACCCGGGCAAGGACGGTGGTGGCGTCATTGGCGCCCGCCTCGAGCAGAAGAACGGCGAATTCATCGCTGCCGTACCGCGCCACCAGGTCCGTTGTTCGAGATGAATCAATCAATGCGTCGGCCACTGTCCGCAGTACGTCGTCGCCGACGTTGTAGCCGAAGCGATCGTTGATGTCTTTAAGGTGGGTGACGTCGAGCGCCAGCAGAAGCACACTGGCTTTGCGGCGGCGCGCACTCGCGGTCAAACGGCGGTAGAGTTCGTGGAAAGCCCGCCGCCCCGGTAGCCCGGTCAACGGATCCGGTGCATGACGGGCGAGCATCCGGTCGGCGTCATAAAGGCGTCCCGCCAGGACACGCAACAACTCAGTCGCCATGTCCATCGAACCTTGCAGGGTTTTGACAAAGTCATCCTCTGACAGGCGGAGGCATGTCGTCCTTTCCAACGCCAATACTGACGCGGATCGCGGCCGCTCACGCAGGATTCCAAGCTCGCCGAAAACCTCTCCCATGCCGAGTTCACCGAGGAACATCTCGATCGGACTGTCCGGAACCGCTTCCATAATCCGAACCCGGCCGCTAATGATGATGTAGGCGGCGTTTCCGGGTTCGCCCTGGCGAACGATAACGTGACCGTTTGGAAAGACATGTTCGGTTGAACTGGCGAGCAGACTGTCCAATTGAGCCTGCGTCAGCGATCGGAACAAGGGAATCGATCGCAGGATTTCCGAATAGTCGCTTCTGGACCGAGCGACGTCCGCAGCCACTCCGCTGAATTCGGGCGGTGTATCTGCTGGAGCGTTGGCAGCGGCCGTGCGAACCAGCCATGCCCGCACTCGAGTTCGCAGCATCGGAGGACTAAATGGAGTGGCCAGGTAATCCGTAGCGACAATCGCGGTCTTGCGAAGCTCCTCTGCCCCGGCCCGGCCGTCAGTCAGCAGCAAAATCGGCAGTTCGGGTCGCGATAGCCGCGAGCGGAGTTGCTCGATGAAGTCCGCTGCTGAGCCGTCCGGCAGAGTCGCATTCATGATGACAAGATCCGGCACCAGCGTTCTGGCCCGATCCAAGGCGGCGCGGCCTCCCGGAACCGGCGACATCAAAAGACCGTCTTCTTGAAGCACCTGGTCCATCGCCGTGATGTCCTGGTCGCGGTCACTCACAATCAAAATGCGGCTGCCGGCAATCGATCGGTGCTCCAGCGCCGATCCGTCGGCGACGGTGGTTTGAGCTCCGTTTCCGATCACCTCAATCTGCATGCCTTCCGCCGCGGCAAACACGTCGAGCGCAGAGTTGGCCGCAAACGCTCGAGCTCGCGCTTCCGTCTCCAGCTTTTGAATCGTCGCGTCATCGTGTGTGGGATCGTGGTGAAACAGCGCGAGACGCCGCACGCCGGCCGCGATCGCGACATCCGTGGCGTAATCGATGGTGCTGTGCCCCCAACCGAGCTTGGTCTTATATTCATCACACGTGTACTGCGAGTCGTGGATGACCAGGTCCGCGCCTCGAAGAAAGGCGACATGCCGCTGGTCGCCGGGATGCTGGAACAATCCGTCGGCGGTGCTCCAGAATGGCTCGTGGTCCGTCACATAAGCGACCGTTGTGCCCTCGCTCGAAATCCGATACGAAATCGTAGGCGCCGTGTGGTTCAGGTATTGCGTTTCGACCAGCACCTCGCCGATCCGGAAGAAGCCTTCCTCCAACTCTGTGAAATGAATTCTGCTCGACAGCTCGTGCAGCTTCACGGGGAAGTACGAATACTGCATTTGCCCGGACAACGAGTCTTCAAGGCTGCGCTGGAATCCGGAGGGTGCGTAAATATTTAGTTCCATCCCGGGAAGGAATGCAGGAGTGAAGAATGGAAAGCCCTGAATGTGGTCCCAGTGGGTGTGGCCAATAAGAAGGTAAATGCGATGGGGACTCGAACGGGATCGCAACAGGTCGAGGCCCAGCTCGCGAATACCGGTCCCACAGTCAAGAATGATGAGGGTGCCGTCTGCAGTCCGGACCTCGACACACGAAGTGTTACCACCGTAAGTGGCGGTTCGATGTCCAGGTGTCGGAATCGATCCGCGAGTTCCCCAAAACCGTACGTGCATCAAGGTTTTTGCGCCCCCTAGCTACCGCTCATAGCAAAGGAAAGGGACAGCATAGTGTAGGCTCAGGTCCCAATCCGTCAAGCAGATTTGCCGGTCCTCTCGCGTCGGGTATACTTGCTGGAATGTCACAGACTTCCAACTCGCCCCGTTTCGACAAACGCCCCTGGGGTAGTTTTACCGTCCTCGACGAGGGTTTCAATTATAAGGTCAAACGTATCGAAGTCTTGCCGCACCAGCGCCTGAGTTATCAAAAGCATTCGCAACGGGCCGAACACTGGATGGTCGTTCAGGGTCTTGCCCAAGTCACTCTCGACGGACGTGACGTGACGCTGAAGACCGGTGAGACCATCGATATTGCGATAGGCGCGGCCCACCGCATCCAGAACCCCGCCGACGAACCGCTCGTTTTCATCGAAATCCAGCGGGGAGCCTATCTCGGCGAGGATGATATTCAGCGGTTGCAGGATGACTACGGCCGTTAGAAGAAATAGGTCTATTTTCAAATCGCGAACAACGGAGATTGCACGAATCCGCAATGTAAATTCTAGATTCGAAATTCCAAGATTGCGCACGCGAAGCGCCTGATGCGGGCCGCTGCAATTTTGGAATTTCGAATCTAGAATTTACATTGCGGATTCGTGCAATCTCCGTTGTTCGCGATTTGAAAATAGACCTATAATCCCCTCGCCCCAGCAAAGGATCGCCTTTTCCTCAATCCCTTAACCAATGATCACCGACGAAGAGATTTTCCTGCTCTATGGAAAGCACGCCATAGTGTCCCGCAAGGGAACGTTCGTGTTGGTTCACCTCGATCGGCCTTCGCGGGAGCTGGTTCGGGCTCGCACCGAGAGCTTCGATCCCAATACCTTCTTTGATCGCGATTGCCGCGTTTGCTCGTTGATGCGCGAAGGTGGCATCGTCGTGTTCGATGATTCGTCTTTCGACGACGATGAGGAGATCATCGTCGAATAGGGTCTTGTCTAAACGGCAGCCCAATGAAAGAATCAGAAACATGCCAGTAAAACGCACGTATCTGTTGAGCATCGTAGGGTTGGTGCTTGCGGTGGCTTGCGCTTTCCTGCTGATTCCGCGTTCGAATCTGAATCCTTTGCCGCTGCCGTCGCAATACTCCGATTCGGAGTTTTGGCGAATAGTGAACGATTTCTCCGAAGTCGGTGGTTTTTTCCGGTCAGACAACTTCGTCTCGAATGAAACGAGCTTCCAGCACGTTATTCCCGAATTGCGCCGCAAAACAAAGCCGGGAGGGGTGTATATCGGGGTCGGGCCGGACCAGAATTTCACCTACATCGTGGCATTGAAACCGAAGCTCGCGTTCATTGTGGACATACGGCGGCAAAATCTGCTGCTTCATCTCTTGTACAAGTCGATCATCGAACGATCCGAAGATCGGGCCGCCTTCCTGTCGCGACTGTTCTGTCGGGCGATACCGCCGAATCTCGCGAAGGACTCCACGCCGCAACAATTGCTGGCAGCATTCGACAAAGTCGAAGCGAGTAAGGATTTGTTCGAGAAGAACTACGACGAGGTTATCAGTCATCTGCGCGCAGACCATCAATTTCCGATCGAATACGCGGACGCCCGAACTATCGAATACGTGTATCGCGCGTTTTATACGGCAGGTCCGGACATTCGATATTCGTTTCCGAATCAGTACGCGCGGCGGTTCCCCAGTTATGAAGAGTTGATGGCAGAGACCGACATGATGGGGCAGAACCACAGTTACCTGGCAAACGAGCAGAATTTTGCCGTTCTCAGACAACTGGAGACCGAGAACCGGATCATTCCGCTGGTCGGGGATTTCGCCGGCGATAGGGCACTTCGGCGGGTCGGCGAGTATTTAAAGGATCACGGAACTGCAGTAACTACTTTCTACACATCGAACGTGGAGTACTACCTCTTCCAGAGCGAAGATTGGCGCAAGTTCTTCGGCAACGTTCGCTCGTTGCCGCTCGATGAGAACAGCACTTTCATTCGAGCCTATTTCAGCGGAATGCGATTGCCGCAACAGACTGGTGGAGCGCGCCCTGAAACCTTATTGGATGGAATGCTGGACCTCGTCAATGCCTTCTCTAACGGCGAAATCCGCAACTACGAAGACGTCATACAAAGGTCGCCCGTCAACATTAACTAGTCGCCTGTAGGCGCGGTCTATGACCGCGCGCGGGCGCTCATAGAGCGCCCCTACAGTCCCAACACTGCCGACTGGCGATCGCGCTTCTGCCGGTCGCGAACGATAGGCTCATTCAGGAATCGAATGAGCGGCATCATCTCTTGAAAGGTCTCGACAACCGTTTTGTAAAACCGTTTGCTGGTTGCCTGCACGGGGTCAAGGCTGCGTCCAGCTAAAAACTGTTTGTGGCGAAGGTATTCGGCTGCCGCGTGATCCGGTGGAAAGCCGCGAGGCACGCGGGTCAGTTGCTCTCCGGACAACCGGTCGAACATCTTGTGAAACTGTCGAGACTCCACGATCGACTGAAGCTTTCGATGATTGGCGGCGATGTGCGTCCGGATCGCGTTCAAGTGCTCCGGCATCGGCATGTAGACACCGCCGGCGATCAGTACATCGTCGGTGCCGATATGGAGATAAAGCCCCGCCCCTTCATGCTTTTCGAAACCCTTTCGCGGGAAAATGGCGGCGATGTGGGTTTTGTAAGGGGTCTTGTCCGTGGAGAATCGCGTATCCCTATATATGCGGTAAATAGAGGTTTTAGGTGATGCGACGTGTTCGGGAGCGAACTTCGCGAAGTCCTCTGCGAGGGCTGTAACGAGGTCCTCCATCGGCTTCTTCACTGTCTCTTCGTAAATACTCTTGTTCGCCAGAAACCATTCCCGATTATTATGGCGCTTCAAAGAACGAAGGAATCTGAGCCCCTCCTCAGAAAAAGCTGCAAAGCGTTGAGATGTCATAGGGGTTATTATATGCACCGATTATGAAGGCAGACGTCAAGTCACCGCACACGTATATCGAGAAGTACGCGTCGCTTCTCGAAATCTCAAAGCGTATCAACTCGGAGAAAAACTTCGAGGAACTGCTGAACCTCATCGCGACCGAAGCCGCAAAGCTCATTGAAGCCGACCGTGCAACCATCTTTCTTCTCGATAAAGAAAAGGGAGAGCTTTGGGCCAAGATCGCATTGGGAGTGTCCGATACGATTCGCTTTGACGCAAGACTTGGTGTCGCAGGCGCTGTGCTGATTTCCGGCAAAAAGATGACGGTTGAAGACGCTTACAAATCGCCGCTCTTCTATCCATCGATCGATTCGTCAACCGGATTTCACACCCGCAACATTCTCAGTGTTCCCCTGACGAACTTCAAAGGCGAGATCAACGGAGTATTTCAGGTTCTCAACAAGAAGTCCGGAAGATTCTCATCCGAAGATGAGCAGTTTGTCGAAGCTCTGGCAGCGCAGGCCGCAATCGCCTTGGAGAACGCCCAGGCCTTGGCTCAATTGGCGAATCGCCAACAGGAGTTGCTCGAAGAAAACCAGAGTTTGCGGAGTCAGGTTGAGGAGCGGTTTTCAACCAAGAGCATTTTGGGAACAACAAGCCGGATAAGTGACATTCGATCGCTGATCGAGAGAACCGCGGAAACTTCAGTGTCGGTTCTCGTCACCGGCGAAAACGGCACTGGTAAGGAACTCGCTGCCCGATCCGTTCATTACATGAGCCCCCGGCGCAAAGGACCGTTTGTTGCTGTGAATTGTGCTGCACTTCCGGAAACGCTTGTTGAGAGCGAACTCTTCGGGATCGAGAAGGGAGTTGCCTCGGGTGTTGAACGGCGCATGGGCCGCATCGAGTCTGCTAATGGCGGAACACTGTTTCTGGATGAGATCGGGGATCTAAGCCTGCCGGCACAGGCGAAACTGTTGCGTGTTTTGCAAGAACGCGAGGTGGAGTGGGTCGGCGGCCGAAAACCTGTCCCTGTGGATGTGCGGTTGGTGGCGGCGACGAACAAAGACCTGAAGGAAGAGATTTCGAAAGCGAAGTTCCGGCAGGACCTTTTCTTCCGACTTAATGTGATTCATATCCACATGCCGCCGCTGCGTGAAATCCGCGCGGACCTGCCACTCATCGCAACTTTCTTTTTACGGAAATACAGCCGCGAAATGGGACGCGATGTGGACATCATCTCGCCTGAAGCCATGAAGTCGTTGGCCACGTACGACTGGCCGGGCAACGTTCGCGAACTCGAAAACGAAATCAAGCGCGCGGTGGTG
>Ga0209382_10007711_pt1 | contig 13639 bp, 17 predicted proteins | sample SoiMetdeltSBSDD5_FD_187599 | JGI IMG/M metagenome (GOLD analysis project Ga0209382, IMG submission 187599) | Bulk soil microbial communities from a Populus tree surrounding site in Tennessee, USA - Soil MetaG P. deltoides SBSDD5 (SPAdes) (version 2) | ecosystem: Environmental > Terrestrial >... | reverse complement strand
AATCCGTGGACGCGAGGACAAGCTCGTCACCGACACGCCAGCCAGACGCGTCCAGGACCTGGATGGAGGTGCTGCCGGCCTCGGCTGTCTGTGCCAGCTTGGTCCAGGTGTGCTTCCGATCGCCGTGCAGGTTCAGGGTGCCGCCCATGATCATGATTCCGCGGTCACCCATATCCTTCATGGGCTCTTCATCACGGACGTTGTTGGTGAGCGTAATCGTCGCCTTGCGGGTATGGGGGCGGGTCTCGCTGCCGATCTCCAGTTCCCCATGCAACACGATCCACTCGGTGGTCAGTTCAAGGTCGCGATTGTTTGCGAAGCTGAGTTTGCCTTCGATCGTCAGACTGCCCAGCGCCGGCGGAGTGACGTCGAGGACGACTTCCTTGCCCGCTGGAATGGTGACCTTGTCACCTGCGCGGGGCACGCGTCGGTCTGGCCAGGTGGCAGGATCAGACCAGCCCGCCTGAGTGGCCGAGGCCGATCTTCCTTGCTGGGCCTGAACGACAGTGAATACGCTGACGACCAGGAATGCTGGAAGGAGCGACGCAAGAAGGAACGAGCGATGGTGCTTACTCACGGAATCGACCCTCCGATACGCGAAGATGACCAAGAATCGCAGCGGTAAAACCTGGCGCGATAATCCGGCGCCCAGCACACATCGGGCAAACGTGCTATCCGAGACTCTCGAACCCGAACAGGATAGCCGAGTTCCGCAGAGGACTCCCGGCCGACTGCGCACATGATGGCGCTGACGCGTAAGCGCGTCAAGGACATCGGCTTCAAGGGGACGATGAACGCGGTGTTCCTGAAAGACCTCGCGGCCAAGACGCATCGAGGACTACGCGGACGCGTCGAGGGCGGCGAGTCTGCCAGCGGACTTTGTTACGGCTATCGCGTGGTGAAATCGCTGGCCGGCAGCACGGTGACAACTGGCGAGCGAGAGATCGAACCGACGGAAGCCGCGATCGACGAACGCATCTTCCGGGAATACGTTGCCGGCATCGCACCGAAAGCGATCGCCCGAGGGCTGAATCGGGATGGAGTCGCCGGACCGTCGGAGGAACCTGGAGCCCGAGCACAATCCACGGGAACGCGAAACGGGGCACCGGCATCCTGAACAACGAGCTGTACGTCGGCCGTGTGATTTGGAACCGACTGCGGTACGTGAAGAATCCGGTCAGGGACAAGCACATCTCGCGGTTGAATCCGAAGGCGGAATGGATCACGCGGGAGGTCCCGTCCGTCCGGATAGTGAACGACGAGCTGTGGAACGCGGCGAAAGACCGTCAGAGCGCCACGCGCTGCACGATCACACGTACGGGCTACATCGGCTTCCGGGCGACTGCGCTCTTACACGCTCCGGCGCAGTCGCCCGGTCGTGGCCCACCGGGGAAGCTAGTTCACTTCCGCGTCCAGACGATTATCAGTTGGTTGTTGCTCGGTGCGCCGCGCCTCGCAGCCACCATGACCTGGCCGCCCGCGGCGACGTTGAGACTGCCGTTGCCGAAGTCGTTAGCGGACGCCATGCTGAACGTGCCGTTGCTGTACGACCATGTGAAGTCGAATTCGAGGACTCCACCCACTTCGTCGCGCGCCCAGTTCTGCAAGGGCGTGCCCTCGGTCCATGCGATTCCACCTGCGGTCAAGGTCGCGAAACCCGTGTTGTCTCCTGCCAGCGTGGCAGTCCCCGTGATCGCGTACGACGTGAGCTGATTGGGCGACGGGCCGTCCATGGCCGTCGCCACGAAGTGGACGGCATAGGTGCCGGCGAGATCGCCGGGGACTATATTTCCCTTCAGCTTGTCGATCTGCCCCTGCAGTGTGGTATCGGCCGCCGCGGGAGCGCTGATCTCCGCTGCGACTGCGCCCACGCGGTCGTTGAACTCAGTGGTGATGTTGTTCTGCAACGTCGTATCGGCGGCCGCGCGAGCGCTGATCTCTGCTGCGACTGCGCCCACGCGGTTGTTCACCTCATTGTTGATGTTGGTCTGCAGCGTCGTATCGGCCGCCATGCGCGCCGCTCTCTCTGCCGCGAGATTCGCTTCCAAAGCCGTCACGCGCGCGGCGAGCTCGGTGAGGTTAAGGCTGCCACCGCCGCCACTTGGTGGGCCTTGTGCATGGGCGGGAAGCGGGGCCAGAACAAGGGCCACAACGAAACACAACGGGGCTACGCGGAAACTGTCCATAAGGCATCTTCTCCAAGGCGCCCGAGAGCGCAGGATCGCGGGGTGAGCGGGGTTGAGTAGCCAGTTCGTTGAACCGGGTTCGAGAGCTCAGCAAATGACGTGCGAAGCTCAGCTATTTGACAGTACAGCGATGGAGGTCGCAAGCGAACTCAAAGGCCCGCCGGCTCACGTTTTGTCGGCCGTTCTAAGACCTTTGCCCATTCCCTCTACGAGCGACTTGAAGTGGTGGCTTCAGTGAATCCCGGTCACGCTCGGCAGGTCGGCTTGATCGAATTCGCCTGATCGGTCCGACTGTGGCGCCGCTTCCTGAGGTTTCCAAGCATCGAATCGTCCCGTTAGCCGTTCTGACGAGCCACACTCGACGCTCAAGGTCGATGTCGGCGGGCTCGGCGCGTTTCACCTCGGCCGGTCCGACACCCGTAGAGGCGATGACCATGAACCGCGCGCGCGTCTTCGGATCGGTCAGGTTTGCGGCGACCGACCGAAACACGTTCCGCGTTGACGAGTACCTTGGGCGAATCCGGTACCGGCAACGGCGTTACCTCGTCGGCCGGCGTCGGCGCGCGTCGGCCATCGAGTGGTACAGGTGCCTTCGTTGCGTCGTGGAGTTCATCGTGCCCTCCGAGATCGAGAGGGCAGCAAAGGTAGGCGGGTAAAATAGAGCATGCCGCGCACCTTGCTAACCCAAGGCTGCCGGAAGTCGTGGAGTCGGCCGGCTGTAACCGGTCGGCTCCGCGCGTTTCAACTGCCGTCCAGTCTGCTCTCAGCTATTCGACCAGGTCAACCCGCTTCGGTTTTTCCGAATAAAGCCCTATGCTGTTCCTGACGGCTCACCTGCCGGTCCAGAAAATGTAGACGGGCCTAAAGCGGACCAAGCCACAGCCAACTGCTTTCATCACCTTGCTCTGCCATCCTGTCCTCGTGTCTTGGAACGCGAGGAAGTTGCATGAGCTGCAACCAACGCTGGCGAATTGCGGTCTCCCATAGGCACGACTAGAGGAACTCAGCCGCAGATTTAACCTTTTCGCAACCTTCCGGAAAGCGCTCGCTGACTTACGATCGACAACCCAGTGGAATCGACGCGCCGAACCCGAGGAGTTGCTCATGGCAGACCGTAAGTTGGATGAACTCGCTGCCGACATCGATGACGTTTCTACTGCTTTGGAAGAGCTCGAGGTTGATCACGAGGACGCGGGAGAAAAGCTGGACGACCTCCGAAAAACACTCGAGCACGCCTCCGACAAGATCGATGAGATTGGTGAGAGGGACAAAAAAAAGGTAAGGAATCCCTCTTAATTACTTCATCCCTGACTTCAGCATGTGAAAGAGCGATCACGACGGCTACGCAAAGGCGTTTGATGCGCTGCTCAAGGATCTCAAGAGCGCAGCAGACACCACGCCGGCTGGATCCAGATATCGGTGTCTGATGCCCCGTCGCATAGCACAAAGACATCCACTCATCCGGCGGTCCTAGTTCGAATGAGACTTGCTGGGCCACATCGATGTAGGCCGTAGGTTTGTCTCCGGGCGAGAGATCGACCACGCCCGTCTTCTTGTCGATTCCCATGACGTTCAATGCGTGCTCCACAAGCGCGGGCTGCCTAGGTCTAGGCGGAACGGCCTCCCCGTCCTGAAGTACGTCACAGACTTAATCACGACTCGGACACGTCGTATCGTTTCAGCGCTATCGTTTCTAATTCCGATGCGACACAAGCGCACAAACTGATCCTCTCGGCCTTTCGCTGTCAGTCGGAACTCGTGAAGATAGGGCGGAATATCCGGTTCATAGACGAAACTGAGTTTCGGCCTTAGACGCTCACGAAAACCATTCACAGCGACTTGAGCGTCGCGCCACATCTGCCAGGGGCTGACGACGAGCATCAGCACCGCGATCTACGCGATGGTTGCCATCGCCGTGTAGCGGATCACCAGCGGGTCGTTTTGCTAAACCCCGAAACCCAACGCTGTGAGCACGACGATCAGCAGACCGACGTACACTTCCCGGCCCTGCGAATCCTGCAGATCGGTGGAAATTTTCCTTCAGTACGCGTGCCTGAACGGGTCGCGGTCTTCCATGCGGCCGAGCTTAACTCACTCATAGCCGCTGCGCCCTTACCCTTGTTTTGTGCTCTGCAGCTTGCGCGCGTCACGACACGCTTGACAGCGTTTAAGTGGATGGACACCGCGTTCGCGGTAGTAAGCTTGTTCGCCAGCCGTCCAGACGAACGCCCGCCCGCAGTCGAAAATAGGCAAGCACTCGATCGTCGGCGGTAGCTCTGACGAGATTCGACATCAGTGGATCGTCAGGCGTTCGTCGAGCAACAGATGTAGCAATTCGGAGTAGTGCTCCTCGATCGCCTCTTCCGGATCGTCGTCCCACTCGATGTGCCTTGCTGGCGGTGAGGCGAAAAACTGGTCATCTTCGACAAAGCAGTGACAACCAGCCGCGCGCAGCGTGTTTAGCAGTCGGGTCGCGTCATCCGTCATCGCGCGTCGCCTCGTTTGACGCACAACCGCCAGCCACTATCAGGCGTGCCAGGACGTTGTGCTGTATCTCGTTCAGCGATCCAAACCGAACCTCGATCGTTGACGAACGAGCATTCCGCGTACGCCTTGCCGTCTGCGAATGTGCCGCACCACTTCGGGAACGGCCGCCGCTCGAGTGTCTCGAGTCGCCTCGTCAGCGCGGCGACGAAAGTGTCCAAACCTCGCACCACATCCCACACGATCGCGAGTGCGCCATTCGTGGCCGCCTCGGTCTCGCGCTTCGTGAGTTCAGCGGCGAACAGCTCCGTCACTTCCTCAAACGACTTCGAATCGAGATCGAGATCCTTCATAAATAGCTTTGTACGGTGTAGATCGCCGCGCTCGACTTGATCTTGTAATTGATCGTGCGCTCGCATTTCAGCCCGACAAGCCCGTGCATCCATAGATTTACAAGCACGGTCGATGCTGTCGGTGGTGATGCGGCTGTCCTGTACATTTCCACGCTCGCGTGCCGCGTCACGTCGAATGTGAGCTCGCCCGAATCAGCCACCATCAACTGGCCGGCGTCAACCATCGCCACACGTGCGCCCGCCGATGCCGACACGACCGCCGGCAATCCGAGAAACGTCCCGCCCTGCACGGTGAGTGTCTCTGAGTTCGCCGCGATGGCGTAGGCCGATGCGGACCGCGGCGACATGATCCAATACGCGGCCGTCGAATCAGGATTCGCCGCGAAGAATGCCGCGAGCAGTGCCTTCGCATCGGTCAGCGCATTGGCACTCAGGTGCCCGCCGAGCCAATACTCGGCGCGGTATTCAGAATCGAGCCAGGATTCGCGGTTGTCGCAACCACGGTCGGATCTATGAACTGTTGATCGAGAAACTCGGCGAGGCCGCGCTCGATGTCGTCACGCATCGCCACGTCGCTGTCGCTGAGCCGCGCCAGTTCTGCCGACAGCACAATGATCCCGGCCGCCTTGGCGATCGTCAGTGACGCCGCCGTGTACTGGAGATTGCCGACGTTTTTGGGTGCGCCTTCTCCGATCCACGCATAGGTGGCACCGCTGGTCTGAAACGCACCGGCGACGTTGAACGGTACCGACCGATACCCCTGCAGCCGGCCTAGAATCGACCGCGCGTGTGCCCGTCGGACCACGGCATTGATCGCCGGCTGCAACTGTGCCAACGGCGCAGCCCAGGACGGCTCTGCGATGGTGCCGGGATTGACACTCGCTTTGACCTGCAGCGTGAGCGCACGCGGGTACCGCTCACAAAACGCATCGAATCCGGTGAGTAGACGCCGCCATTGACGATGGTCGCCTTGATGAATCGCGCGAAGTCGAGTGAATAGATATTTTCGAGTTGCTGTTGCGTCAGCGTAGAGAGGCGTTCGATCGTTTCCATTGTTCCATTACGTGCTCTCGCTCGTTGAAAAACCAGAGGCCGCATGTAAGTCAGTCGGCACTTGCAGGACCGCCCACACCACACCGTGCTCGTCTCGCCCGACACGTTGCAACACGAGTCCACCCATCGACCGATTCGACAGCTTCCGCAGATACTTCCCGATCCGCTTGGCTGTCGTCGCGGGCCCCGGTGCGGCGGCCAGCTCGCGATTCACCTGTGCGTGTGCGCGTAGTTCCGCCGCGCTGAAGACGCCCCATCCGCCGCAGGTGCGCCAGTAGTTGCGCTTGGTCGTCGCGGGGGGGCCTCTCGAGCCTCGATCGCCTGGACACGCGACACCAGCGCCTCGAACTCGGCCCGGGTGACAGGACGCTCGTCGCCATGAGGCGCCGTTGCATGCTGCATTAGGCCGTCACCCTGAAACCTGCACGCGCATAAAAATGCCCGCGCGGCGGTCGCGGATCCTGTTAGCTCCAGACATTCCAGTAAGCCCCACCGTATCAATAACTTGCGATGTGGATTGCACCGTGATTGCATCGGTTCACGGAAGTACCCACATTGACGTCAACCAACTCATCGCTAGCCGTGGTAGATTTCCGGTTCCGAGTTCACAACATGAGTCAATCCTGGCTTGACCGGCGGTGCCCGCACTGCGGGGCGGGCGCTGTACTCCCACGGGCTGTGACCACCATTCTCGGCCGCCATGGTGTCGTGAACGTCAGGGTGGTCTGCGCGCGCTGCCAGACGGAGTGGACCGTCGAACAACCCGAAGATCCACCGCCGTTCTTCGCAGCGCAAAGACGTGACAGCTAGCCTCCACGCGCCCCTACCGAAGTGCCGCCGGCTCATGTGACTGCCGGCTGACCTCGTACGGGTTGCACCCAATAGACCTCCAGCCGGATCGCGTTCATCCTGTATCTGCTCCCCGCAGATGACCCTCGATCAGATCTGTCCAGCGTGCCATAACCGAGAAGGCGTGCCGCGTCGCGTAGCGACTGTGCTGGGCCGCTCCGATACGGTCACTGTCACGTTGGTCTGCCAGCTGTGCGGGAACGAATGGAACATTGACCACTGCGACGAATTTCATTCGCACAACCCTGAAGACTCGGTTACAAGTCAAACCTGGCTCACATCACCTAGCCCGGCGCCTTTAGCATCGGTGGCTGTGTTTGCTTTGCTCGCTCGAAGGCCATACGCTTAGATCACTTTTCTGAGCCTCGTGCCACCCGCGCGGTAACCCAGGCGCGCTTCTCACCAAAGTTGAGGCGCGCTTCGTGGCTAAGATTCACTCCACCCCTAATAGCCCCGTCGGCGGCATCCCGGCAAAGATTCGCTGCCGTGAAGAGGTTCGCCATGAGCCTCACTAAGCGGCGTTGCCCATCGTGTCCGACAGGCGTCGGTCTGGCTTTCAGCGTTCGTACCCTTCCCAATCGTCCGGGAGTGATGGGCGCGCGCATGCGCTGTCAGGCCTGTTTCCACGAGTGGAGCATCGAGTGGGACCGCGACATGCCGATCGACGACGAGGAGCCCACTTCCAAGTAGCAGAGGACTCTCATTGCTGCCAATCCGTTTTCTGGTTGCTGGCTTCGAGGTCCCAATCTTCGACAACGGCCTCGAACCATCGGCGGGTCACCGGCTTCAGGTGCTTGGAAGCCTTTGTTTTCTGCTGGTCTGTCATCATTCAGACACCAAACGTCGAAGTTACGAATCCATCGCGGTGATACGTTCGTCTGTAATGCAAGATCAGCCGTGCGACCAGTGTGGGAAGACAGCCAGACTTCACGTTAATTCGGACGCCACGCAGTTGACCTTCGGCTGTGATGTCTGCGGCGCGGTCTGGATACTTGACCGAACCGACCCTACCAAGCCGCCGTGCCTCGGTAGGCGACCCACGCCCGAGCCCAAGCCGAGCATCACGCCGTAGGCTTCGCGTGCTTCTCGAATCTGTTTTCTGGTAGGTCGGACGGTTGGACGGACAGGACACCGGACGGACAACCCCTTAAGGAGGTTGTTGTCCGTCCGCTCTGTCCCCCGGACATGTCCGGTGTTGTCCGATGATGTCCGTCCGGTCATACAACCCTCAGTGATTTCAATCCGATGCGTTGAATCCCGTCCGGCTGACCGGACACGACCGTGAATTTGTCGCTGTTCCTCTTCACAGCCTTCTGAATCGAGTCCACTTTCTGGCCCAGTTCGTCCGCAAGTGCGGCGTACGTCATCGGCCCGCGCTTCAGTGCGGCCTCGATGCGGGTCCGAATCGGCAACCGCTCTGCGAGGCCCTCGACGGTGGTCATGTCCGAGCGCTGGACCTGAATCCGATTGGGCATGAAGTCGAACGTGAGGCCGACAGGATGGACGCGCTCGCCGCCGTTCTGCTTGGCTGGAAACAGACCCACCGTCGCCTGATTCGGTGTGACCCCTGGTTGTTTCCGCACCGACCATGACATCCGGCAGAGATTCGAGAAGAACACCGATCCGAATGGCGTGACAGTGTGGTCGGGCCGTGCAGCCGCATCTGGCGTCAACGTCGCCTTCGGGACATGCGCTGCGCAGAGCTTGCCACCGGGTAGGGTACCGAGTGCCCGGTGAAACCGAATCGCGGTGTCGTCATCCGACAACTTGCCATCGGCCGCGAGTCCTACCGAGTCCACGCCGAAAAACGTGATGCCGTGCTTGTCTGCGAAGCGCCGAATCCGATCCACTTCGATCGTCAGAGGACCCTGGCAACGCAGGTAGAACAGCCCCTGTATGCGATCGGTCCCGAACAGTTTGCGCTTGCGGCCCCTGTGCCGTGCTGCGGTCCATTCCCAGTCGAGATACAGCACCTTGTAGCCGGCCAGGGCGAGGTTGCCGAGCACGAACAGCAGCAGGAGAGACTTGAGCGAGTCGCCATGGGCAATGAGCATTGACGGCGAATCAGCCGGTACGAGGATGCCGAGGATGTTGTGGTCCCGCTCGATAGTGTCGTCGGCATCATCGAGCACGATGGGATCGTCGCCGTGGCATTCTGCCTTGATCGTCTCCAAGCAGGCGCCGTCGATGGCCGTCATCCAGTCGAAGGTGTCTTTGCTGTTGCTGCGATCGGCGCAGTACTTCGCGAGCGCCTTCCGCGCCGACTGTGACGACAAGTTCAGGTCCGCGCAGGACAGGTGCCCGTCGTGATGGCCGGCGCCGGCCCACGAGCACAGCACGTCTACTTCGGCTACGCCGTGGTCGCGCCGCAGATAGCGCAGCTCGATTCTCACGGCGTCATCAGTGAACACGTACGCGTAGCCGCCGCCCGGCAATCGCTCGAATTGCCGCCGTGAGCCGATCGGCTCCGAAACGGCGTACAAGACGCCCCCTGTCATACCAGGGCGTCCTCGAGGAGTTCGTCGCGCAGCCGTTGGCACTCTTCGAGGAATCCTGCCGTGACCGACTCGCGGACGTGCGGCAAGCCATCGAGCAGTCTGATTACGCGCTCTGTACGCCGCGCTCGGCCTGCTCGCGGTCGTGGATGATTGTCAGCGACTGCTTCAGCATCACCGTCAGGACAGCTTTGACATCGGCGTGCGATTCGGCCAGTGCGCGCCAACAGTCGCGCTCATCGCGAAGGACGTCCATGGACGCGCGCCGCACCGCGCGCTCCATCGGCTGTTGTGGTAAATTCGTGCTCTCCCCCGTCGTATCTCCACCGTTTTGCCGCCGGCCAGGATTTGCCCCCTGCGTCCGGCGTTTTCGTCTTTAGCGACGTCCGCGGCGTCCTGACCTGCCACCTTCTAGCCAGCGCTCGATCACCACGCGCGACCAGCGCCCAGGGATCAAGGTGTCGGGTAGTTGGCCTGATCGCACGAGTCGCTCGACTGTCCGCTCCGACGTGTCGATCAAGAGCGCGATATGGCGTTTTTTCAGGACGTCAGGAAGTGGCTGCGTGAGGGTAATGTCGGACATTCCGCGTCGATTCTGACGCGGGCCCCGACAATACGGACAGTGACTAAATAGCGTCCGAGGGGGGACTAAATAACAGGGAGATCTTTAGCGCGTCCCACGCCGACTTGGTGAATACAGCCGAGCAGTTGCGTGACGCGTTTGACGCCATTCTTGACATTGGCGCGCCCGTGCTCGACTGACAGGCCGGCGGAGCGCTTCGCCGCGAGGTAATCGCGTTCGATCGATTTCCACTTTTCGCCCTTGACGACCTTTCGGTCCCACCACATGACGTTCCGCTCCAGATCTTCCTGGTGAATCTCGCCTTGCTTTGGCTTGCGGTTCGGCAAATCCCAAGGAAGGTCAACGAGGTCGTTTGGCAGCGTTTCGTCGATTCTCACGCCGGCGGCCGTGCGGCAAAACTCCAGGAGCAGCGCCTTAGGCAGCCTCGGATACGCCAAGCCCAGTCTCCGGACGAGCACGGCCAGTTCCGACACATCGACCCTGAGTCCGGCAACGAACAGCGACGGATTGGTCGCAGCGCCAGCGCGTTCATCTACGTCCGCGCGTTCCTGCCACGCCGCGTATGCCGCCTGCACGCGAGGATCCTCGCGAAGCAGCACCATCGGGAGCAGTCGCATTACCTCAGCGATGCGCTCGCATCGGCCGCCGTGCCGACGTCGCCGTGATCAAGGGCGATTTGCGCTTGGCTCTTTTGCGTCATCGTGCGACAGCTCCCGCCAGTGTACCAAAGCCGTGCTTGTGCCGCCTCTCTGCCAGCCTTTTCTGGCGAACACTGTCGGAATGTGGCGTTTTATGGCGAGTTTTTGCGAGTGCCCGTACATAGAAAAACGGGCGCGACTATGAGGAAAATCGGCCCGTAAATACTTGGTTGCGGGGGCTCGCAACCGCTTATACCGACCGCGTTGTACATCGTGGCGGCCTGACTATCCGGCGTCTGTTAACCGGAGGGCGTGGCAGCACGCCGGCGCTCTGGTGGCACTGGTCGTTTGCGTGATTCCGGCGCGAAAGGTGCGCGCGCGTCGACCGGATCGTTGCATTGCGCTGCGACTTATGCCGGACCGGAGCCGCCTGAATCGGCCCGGGTCCGTGGCCAGACAACCGAACGGACTCAGGCGCTCAGGCGTAGGCTGATTGGCTCGGCTCCGACTTCGAATGTGCCCGGCACGTTGACCGGCGAGAACTGTTTCTCGATCAACGTGGCGCCGGCGAGCTTCACCGCGCCTTTGCACTCGATTTGGCCGGTCTGAACTTCGCGAACGGCGCCGTCGCGGATGCGCAGCACCGCTCCTTGCAGAACGACCTCCAACGAGATCGAGAACGGCAGCCTGCCGATTTCCTGTCCGTTTTTGAGCAGCGCGATGTACGGATCGTGCGTCGACTTGATCGTGTGCTCGACCAATTCCAGGAAGAAGTCCTTCTCTGGCGCCTTCGCGCTCTTCTGGAGCTGTTGTCGCAAGGCGTAGGACTTGTTCCAGGCGCCGACCAGGATGTCGCCAAAGCCGATGTTCAGCAACGAGGACAGCTGGCCAGCGATCGCTTTCGGCATCATGCGCCAGGCCAGCATCCCGCCGCTGCCCCCTTTCACATCCAGATGGTGCTCGGCGAGCGCTGTCTTGATGTGCGCGGTGAGATCCGTTTGGCCATCGAGAAAGAACTGATTGAGAGTCACCATGACGGCTCCTGTTTGCCGGACCAATAGCCGGCAATGAATTCCTCGGGGCACTCCAGCGTCTGCACGCCGCTATCCCGCCGCGCCTCGAGCGCCATCTCGACGTTCGTCAGGTCTCGGTCGCCTGGAACGCTGAACTGGGTTCCCGCGTCGAGGTGGGGCACGAGGGTTGGAGTGCTCATGATTCGGTTGCGCCGCACTCGTTTCACCGTGGCTGTCGCGGCGAGTGCAAGCACGAGCAAGCCCCCAGTACTCAGCCACGGCGCGACGAGTGACCACCATGGAACGAGCGGCGTTGCGACGACGAGGTTGATCGCCGTCCCTTGCGCAACCTGGACGCCCGCCGCCACGGACTGGAACGTCACGGTGCCCGTCGTGGCCGCAGATGGCCGTTGATCGACCGAGCCCGGCCGGAGGCCGGCCTCACCGAGCATCGAGACCGCTCTGTCCAGCGATGACTCGACGACGCGGGGAACGGTGACCAGCGTGACGGGAGGTGGCACGATTGGAACGGCGAGCCAGACTGAAACCAACGAGCCCGCCTCGACGACCGTGCCCGCCGGCGGGTCCTGCGCGACCACTGTGCCGCGCGGTTCGCTGCTCTCGCGCTCGCCGAACTGGCCGAGACGCAGCTTGAGATTCTGGATTGACGCCGTCGCTTCGTTCTGAGAGCTGCCGCGGAGATCCGGAACGGTCACGGTTACAGGCGGCAGCGGTGCCGCGACCCAGACATCCACCGTCGATTCGGGATCGACCTGACGTCCGGCAGCTGGCCTCTGGTCGACGATGACGCCGGCCGGCTCCTTGGACGCTCGCGAAATGACACCACCGATTCGAAGCCTGTTGCGACCGAGCAGAGCTTCTGCGCCAGTCTGCCGTTGACCAACCAGATCGGGGACGATCGACTTTCGCACGGGAATAGCGAGCGAGAAGTCGACCGCAGTACCTGGCTGCACTTGCGTGCCCGCCGCAGGTCGCTGATCGAGGACAGTCCCTGGTGTTTGGCTGGACTCACGCTGACTGATCGCTCCTGGGGTGAGCTTCGCGGTGCCAATGAGACGGAGCGCCTCGGTCTGCGCCACTCCGGTCAGCGAGGGTACCCATGCAACCGGTGGGGGAGGTACTGGAATGGCGAGCCAGACGCCAACGGCTGCTCCCCACCTGACGGATGTATTGGCGGCCGGGACCTGGCCGACGACACTACCAGCCTTTTCGTTGGACTCTCGCTTGCCAAGATCGATGAGGTTGAGACCGATATCAGCAAGCGTTTGCCCCGCGCTAGCGCGGTCCTGCCCCTGGAGATTGGGGACTATGACAGGCTTCCGAACTGCAACCCACACATCGACCGGACTGTCCGGATTGACGATGGTGTTGGCGGCAGGCATCTGATCGACCACCGTGCCGGGCGCCGCTGTGGATTCGCGCTCGAGAGTCTTCCCGAGACGCAGGCCCGATTGCGTGAGTCGCCGGCCGGCAGCGGGCACGTCATTCCCCGACAGCGACGGCACACGCGTTACGTGCTGCGCTATCACGACATCGATTGCCGTATCACACTTCACCGTCGTTCCCGGCCCGAACGACTGGGTGAGGATCGTGCCGCCAACCTGGTCGGATTCCTGTCGACGCACGCTGCCGACGCGCAACTGTGCACCGGAGATCAGTTCGATCGCCTGCTTTTCATCGCGCCCGACGAGCGCCGGAACCTTGCAGTCCGGATCGTCGGCCAAGACGACGTCTACTGGCGAGCCACAGGAAACCAGCGCGTCTGCGAGAGGCCGCTGATGGATGACCGTGCCTGCAGGCTTGCCATCTTGACGTGAGGAGGTCGATCCGAGTGACAGGCGCGCATCGCTCAAGATGTTCCTGATCGTGCGGGCGTCGGCACCAACCAGGCTCGGCACGCGGCACGTCGGCGGCACATCAGGCCCGAGGGGGACGGCAACCAGGACATTGACTGGAGAGCCGCA
>Ga0209382_10007710_pt1 | contig 13639 bp, 9 predicted proteins | sample SoiMetdeltSBSDD5_FD_187599 | JGI IMG/M metagenome (GOLD analysis project Ga0209382, IMG submission 187599) | Bulk soil microbial communities from a Populus tree surrounding site in Tennessee, USA - Soil MetaG P. deltoides SBSDD5 (SPAdes) (version 2) | ecosystem: Environmental > Terrestrial >... | reverse complement strand
TGTGCCGGTGCGCAGGCTGCCCCGGTGACAGTGAACCTACGCGTCGAGGGCTCGTCCTCGACGATCTATGAAGCTCCGGTGACGACCGACGGGAAGGTCATCGCCAAGGGAGGCAACACACTGCTCTGCGACGGCACCACCAATCCCGGCAATCCCGGGCCGGGGCCGACCGTCACATCGGCACTCGACGACGGCCTTACCGCGCGGGGCATCCCGTGGGAGGCATCGTTCTTCAACGATTTCTTCGTGCAGAGCATCGCGGGCGAAGCCACGACCGCGAGCCAGTCATGGGGGTACGCGCTCAACTACCGCGCACTGGAAGTCGGCGGTTGCCAGCAGCAGGTGGCCCCAGCCGACGAGGTCCTGTTCGCGTTCGACTTCTTCGGTGGGCCACCGGACTACGTCGAGCGGCCGCTGCTGAGGCTGCGCGGGCCGGGCAGGGCAGCTACAGGCCAAACCGTATCCCTGTCCGTCGATCAGTTCACTCTGCCACCCGCAACCGGGCAGCCGCGCGACCTCCAGCAGGGTCCCGCGGCCGGCGCCACGGTCGCGGGCGCTCAGACGGATCAGACCGGAGTCGCGGCTGTGGCCTTCGCGTCGCCCGGTCTGCAGCGCATCAAGGCCGAACGTGCGGGCTCGATTCGATCAAACGCGGTGCTCCTGTGCGTGTCGGAGACCGGCAGCGGGGATTGTGGGGTCCCGGAGCAGCTGGGGTCGACGGCCGACCGCGGAAAGGTGACCGACAGCGCCGCGCCCGTCGCCCGGATCAGCGGTCCCCGCGACGGCCGCCGCTATCGCCGCGGCCCCCGCCTGCTGAAGGGCACGGTAGGAGATGACCCGAGCGGCGTGCGCGAAGTGAAGATCGCGCTGCGCAGGCACGTGCGCGGACGCAGCTGCCAGTGGTGGAGCGGGCGGCGCGAGCGATTCGTCGGCACGCACTGCCGGAAGGTGTTCTTCTTCTCGATCGGCTCCAACCGGAACTGGTCGTACCTCCTTCCGCGCGCGCTCCCTGCAGGCCGCTATGTCCTCGACGTGAAGGCGTTCGACGGGCGCCGCAACCGCGACGAGAAGTTCGTCGGCGGCAAGAACCGGGTCGAGTTCAAGGTGGTGCCCCGCAAGACGCGGGGCACCACCGCGGCCGCCCGCACGCGGGCCGCGGCGCGGGTGCAGGTGATGGTGGTGGGAAAGGGCGGCACGGTGGTGGACGCCGTGACCTTGCGGGCGCGCGCGACGGTGGTTCGGGCGTCGGGGCGCGCGTGCAAGGTGCCCGGCTCCACGCCGCTGGCCGCGCTGATCGCGGCGCTCGGCCCGCGCGACGTCGGCCGGCGCCTGCGCGACTACGGAAGCTGCGACCGGCGGCGGGCCGGCAGCTCCGCGCAGCTGTTCGTCGATCGGATCGGCAAGGACCGCAACCGGGGCCAGAACGGCTGGGTGTACAAGGTCAACGACTTCGCGCGCAACGTCGGGGCCGCCGACGTCGCGGCGCCGCGCCTGCGCACCGGGGACCGGGTGCTGTGGCTCTACTGCGTGCTCGATCCCGCCTCCCGCAGCTGCCAGCCATCCCTGCGCGTGACGGCCGGCGCCGGGTCTGCGGCGACCGGCGCGCCCGTTCGCGTGCGCGTGCGCGCATACGACAACGAGCGCCGCGACTCGCCCGCGGCGGGCGCACTCGTGGCGCTCGGTCCGGCCACGGCAATCGCTGATGCCGGCGGCACGGCGACCCTGACCGCGCCGCATCACGGCAGCTACACGATCGCGGCCACGGCACCCGGGGCCCTGCCGTCCTTCCCTGTCCCGTTCGAGGTCAAGTGAAGAGCCTTGCCATTCTCGCTCTCGTCGCGCTGGCGATCGCGGTCGCCGGCTGCAGCGTGGGCGCGGACGACGCGCAGCAGGGCGGCGCGACCCTCTCCGTCACCCGGGACTTCGGCGCGCAGCGCGTGCTGGCGGCGCGCGAGGACCCGATTCCCGGCGGGGAGACCGTGCTTCGCCTGCTCTCACGCAACGCGGACGTCGACACCCGTTACGGCGGGCGGTTCGTGAACGCGATCGAGGGCATCCGCTCCCAGGCGAGCGGGGGAGCGCGGCGGGACTGGTTCTACTTCGTGAACGGCATCGAGGCCGACACCGGCGCCGCGGAGCGCGAATTGAGCGCGGGTGACCGCGTGTGGTGGGACTATCGCGACTGGGGCGCCGCGATGCGGGTCCCCGCCGTGGTGGGCGCCTACCCGGAGCCGTTCCTGCACGGGTCGGAGGGAAAGCGCTTCCCCGTGCGGCTCGACTGCGCGCCCGACGCGGCGGACCAGTGCGAGGAGGTGCGCGACCGCCTCGACCGCGACGGGGTGGAGACGGCCATCTCGGCGCTCGGGACCGCGGTGGGCAAGGACACGTTGCGCGTGGTGGTGGGGAAGTGGGCAGACGTTCGCGCTGACGTCGCCGTCCGCAAGCTCGAAGAGGGCCCCGGGGAGAGCGGAGTGTTCGCGCGCCCGGTTGCGCGCGGCGAAGCCTTCGACGTCGCCTTGCTCGATGAACAGGGGCGGACCGTGCGCACGCTCGGGCCCGGCACGGGGCTGGTGGCTGCGACGCGGTTCGAGGAGCAGCAGCCGACATGGGTCGTGGCGGGCACGGACGCGGCCGGTCTCTCGCGCGCGGTCGCGCTGCTCGACCGCGCCACCCTGCGCGACAGCTTCGCGACGGCCGCCTCGGGCCCCGAGCCCATCCGGCTCCCGGTCACCGGCGGAGGCGAGTGATGCCGCTCGTCCCCGTTTATCGAGACACCGGATCGCCGCTGCACGCGACGCGCGCCGGCGTCGCCGCGGCGTTCACGCTCGCGCCGTGCGTCGCGGCCCTCGTCACCGCAAATCCGCTGGTGCTCGGCGGTGCGCTCGCCTGCGTGATCTCGATCGGGCTGTCCGCGGGGGTCGGTGCCGAGCTGCGCAGCGCCGCACGCTGGGCCGTGCCCCTCGCGGTCCTCGTTGCCGCGATCAACCCGCTCGTGTCGCGCGAGGGCCTCACCCTGCTCGTGCAGGGGCCGAGCCTGCCGTTGTGGGGCACCCTCGACGTGACGCTCGAGGCGGTGGTGTTCGGCGCCATTGCCGGGTTGCGGGTGATCGTGATCGTGCTCGCCTTCGCGGTGTACTCGGCGGTGGTCGACCCGGACCGCGTGCTGCGCGCCCTGCGCCGGGTGGCACCGCGCTCCGCGCTGACAGCGTCGCTGGCGACGCGGCTCGTGCCGCTGTTGACCCGTGACGCCGAGCGCATGCGCGAGGCATACGGGCTGCGGGCCGATGCCGTGCAGGGCGGCGGCCGCCGCGGGCGGCTGCGGCGCGCCGGCGTCATGACCAGGGCGCTCGGGGCGGGCGCGCTCGAACGCGCGATGGATGCGGCGGCGTCGCTCGAGGTGCGGGGTTACGGGAGCCGCGCGCCCGCGACGAGGGCCCAGCGCCTGCCCTGGTCCCGCGACGAGCGGGCGTTCGCGCTCGCCGCGCTCCTGCTCGCCGGCGTGCCCGTGGCCCTGAGGCTGTCCGGCGCGGGCTGGTTCGAGCCCTATCCGACCGCGGCAGTGGACGCGGGCACAGCAGCGCTGGCCGCGGCGGCAGCGCTGAGCGTCATCGCGCTGGCCCCCTTCGCGTTCTGCATGCACCGCCGCGCGCGCCGCCGGGCCTACCCGGGTCATGCGCGTGCCTGACGTCCTGCGCATGCGCCGCGTCACCTATCGCTATCCGGGTGGGGGGCGGCCGGCGCTCGACGGCGTCGACCTGACGCTGACCGAGGGCGAGCTGGTCGTGCTCGCCGGAATGTCGGCGAGCGGCAAGTCAACCTTGCTGCGCGCGGCGTGCGGCCTCGTGCCGCACTTCTTCGGCGGCGAGATGGCGGGCAGCGTGGCGGTCTGCGGTCGCGACACGCGGACGCACGGGCCCGCCGGCGTCGCCGACGTGGCGGCGATGGTCTTCCAGGACCCGGAGTCGCAGCTGGTGATGAACGGGGTGCGGGCCGAGCTCGAGCTCTCGCTGGAGTCCCGCGGTCACGGTGGCGCGGGCGCCGCGCGCGCCGTGGAGGAGGGGGCGCTGGCCCTCGGCATCGAGAACCTGCTCGAGCGCCCCGTGCGCACCTTGTCCGGCGGAGAGATGCAGCGCGTGGCCCTGGCCGCGGCGCTGGTCGCCGGCCCGCAGCTGCTGCTGCTCGACGAGCCGACCTCGCAGCTCGACCCCGTCGCGGGCGAGGAGCTCCTCTCGCAGCTCCGGCGCCTGAACGAGGAGTGGGGCACGACGATCCTGATCGGCGAGCACCGCCTCGAGCGCTGTCTGGCCGGGGCGGATCGCGTGGTCGCGCTCCAGGAGGGGAGGATCTTGTACGACGGCGATCCGGGCGCGTTCCTGGATTGGGCCGCGGTGCAGCGGCCGGAGCTGCTGCCGCCCGCCGCGCGGATGTTCTCGCTGGCCGGCATGCGGCCGCTCCCGGTGACGGTGAAGGAGGCGCGCAGCCGTCTGCCGGCGGGGCCCGTGGAGCGCCGCGCCACGGAGGCGCCCCGCGCGCGGCCGCGGCGGCCCGCGCTCTCGTTGCGTGACGTGTGGGTCGAGTTCGACGACGGATCCGGTGGCACGGCCGTGGCGCTGCGCGGTCTGTCGCTCGACGTGGCGGGCGGCGAGATGGTTGCGCTGCTGGGCCGCAACGGCGCCGGGAAGAGCACGCTCCTGCGTGCGGCCGCGGGTGTCGTGACACCCGACCGCGGGGCGGTGCGCGCGGCCGGGGAGGTGGCGCTCCTGCTGCAGAGCCCGTCCGACTACCTGCTGCACGAGCGCGTCGTCGACGAGCTGCCCGGCGACGCTGCGGCAGCAGCGCTCGACGAGCTCGGGCTGGCCGACGTCGCGCAGCGCGATCCCCGTGACCTGTCGGGCGGCGCCCGCCAGCGCCTGGCGCTCGGCATCGTGCTGGCGGGCCGCGGGATCGGCGGGGGAGACGCACCGGCGGTCGTCGCACTCGACGAGCCGACGCGCGGGATGGACCAGGCGCGGAAGCGCGCGCTCGCCGACCGCGTGGCGCGGCTCGCCGCCGCCGGCGCCGCGGTGCTGGTGGCGACCCACGACGTCGAGTTCGCGGCTCGGGCGTCCCGGCGTTGCGTCCTGCTGGGCCGGGGGCGCGTCGTGGCCGATGGGCCCACCGGCGAGGTGCTCTCGGGCGGGCGCTACTTCACGACCGAGGTTGCGCGCGTGCTCGGCCCCGACGCGGGAGCCGTGCTGGCCGAAGACGGCGCGTCGGTGCTCGCCGCGCGTCTCGCCCCGGAGCAACGCACGGCGGTGGCGCAGGCGTGAGCTGGCAGGCCGGCAGCGCGGTCGTGGTGCTCCTGGCGGCCGTCGCGGGCGTGTTCTGGTTCGAGAGCCGCCGGCCCCCGGCGAAGCTGGTCGCGCTGGTCGCCGCGCTGGCCGCGCTCGGCGTGGCCGCGCGCGTGCTGTTCGCGGCCGTGCCGAACGTGCAGGGCACGACCGACGTCGCGCTCTTGTCCGGCTATGTGCTCGGCCCGGCGCCCGGGTTCATGGTCGGGGCGCTGGCGGCGCTGGCCTCCAACCTGTTCCTCGGCCAGGGCCCGTGGACGCCGTGGCAGATGGTGGGATGGGGCGCGGCCGGGTTGGGCGGTGCGCTCCTGGCGTCGGCTGCGGGCCGGCGGCTGGGCCGCTGGCCGCTGGCGCTCGCGTGCGGCCTCGCGGGGCTCGCCTTCGGGGCCTGGATGGACCTGTTCACGCTCACGAGCTTCGCCGCGCAGACCTCCGCCGAGGGCTACTTCGCCATCGCGGCGCTCTCGCTGCCCTTCAACCTCGCGCACGCGATCGGCAATGTCGCCCTGTGCCTCGTGTTCGGGCCCGCGTTCGTGCGCCTGCTGGACCGCTTCCGGCGCAGGCTGCACGTGCGATGGGAGCCGGCCGCCGCGCCGGGTGCCCGCGGCCGGGCGGCGGTCACCACCACGCTCGTGCTGGCGATGGTGCTGGGCGCCTCCTCCGTGGCGGTTGCGGCGTCGCGCCCGGTGCGCGACGGCGCGCGATACCTGGAGCGCGCCCAGAACGCCGACGGCGGCCTCGGCGGTGCGCCAGGCCAGGCATCCAACCAGCTCGTCACCGGGTGGGCCGTGCTGGGGCTAGAGGCTGCGGGCCGCCACCCGCTGGACCTGCGCAAGGGAGGGAACACCCCGATCGACTACATCCGCTCCGGCGTCCGGTCGCTGGGCGAGACGGGCGAGCTGGAGCGCACGATCCTGGCGCTGCGCGGGGCGGGCGTCGACCCGCGGCGCTTCGGAGGCCGGGACCTGATCGCGGACCTGGAGCGCAAGCGCCGCCCGGACGGCTCCTTCTCCGGGCTGTCGAACTGGACCGCCTTCGGGATCATGTCCCTGCGCGCGAGCGGGCGCTCGCGGAGCTCTGCCGCCGTCCGCCGTGCAGCCGCGTGGCTCGCGCGCCAGCAGAACGAGGACGGCGGCTTCTCCTATGCGACCCGCGGGGGCGGCACGTTCGTGGACGAGACCGGCGCCGCCCTGCAGGGCCTGGGCGCCGCCGGGCGCCGCGGTAGCCGCACCGTCGCGCGAGCCGTCCGCTATCTGCGCGGCGCGCAGAACCCCGACGGCGGGTTCGGCCAGTCCGAGGGCTCGCGCTCGAACGCGCAGTCGACCGCGTGGGCGGTGCAGGGCATCGTCGCGGCCGGTCGAGCGCCCGCGGCGTTCCGCCGCGGCGGCCGGACGCCGCTTGCGTACCTCGCGAGTCTCCAGCAGGCCGACGGCAGTTTCCGCTACTCGCGCTCGAGCGCGCAAACCCCGGTCTGGGTGACGGCCCAGGTAATCGCCGCCCTGCGACGCAAGGCGTTCCCGGTGAAGGAGCCACAACGCCGCCGCGCCGCGAAGAAGGCCACGCCCGGCGCCCCGCCGAGGCGCAAGCGCACAGTCAAGGCAGGCAAGGAGGGTGAACGTCCGAAGGCGGCCGAGGTGACACGCCGGCCCACCGCCCCCGTCGAGACGGCAACCACACTCCCCACATCCACTCGCTCCCAAGCCAAGCACGAGAGCGACGGCGACCCCCCGCTGCTGGCCCTGGCCGGCGCGGCCCTGATCGCGGTCACAGGCACCGGCGCATACATCCTGCGACGCCGCCCGTAGGGAGGCGGGCGGGGGACCGCCGCAACCACACGCTTTACAGTCCCAAGCGATGATCTCCCGCGCCGACGCCCTAACAGCGCTCCAGCAGGAAGCATTCGACGTAGTGGTGATCGGCGGCGGCATCACAGGCGCCGGCGTCGCTCTCGATGCGGCCACGCGCGGGTTCTCGGTCGCCCTCGTCGAGCGCGACGACTACTCCTGCGGCACGTCGAGCCGCTCGTCGAAGATGGTCCACGGCGGGCTGCGCTACCTGCAGAACTTCGACCTCGGGCTCGTGCGGGAGGCGCTGGTCGAGCGGCAGCTGATGGTGCGCCTCGCGCCGCACCTCGTGAAGCCGCTGCCCTTCCTGGTGCCCGCGCTCGAAGGCGCGCGCCTGGACCTGCGCATCGGCGTGGGGCTCAACATGTACGACGTCATGTCCCTGCGCAACCCGCGCGCACGCCGCCGCGCGAAGCGCGAAGCGGCGCTCGAGGGAGGCGAGTACTGGAGCCCCGACCGGCATCGCACGATCGACGCCGGCGAGGTGCTCGAGATGGTGCCGGCCCTCGCGTCGCGCAATCCGTCCTCGGGCTATCTCTTCTACGACTGCCAGACGGACGATTCGCGGCTGGTGCTGACCGTGCTCGGCGAGGCGGAGCGGTTCGGCGCCGTGTGCGTCAACGGCGCGCGGGCGGTGGAGCTGATCGAGGACCAGGGCAAGGCCGCCGGGATCGTGTGCGAGGAAGCCGAGTCGGGCGAGCGGTTCGCGATCTCGGCCACGAACGTCGTGAACGCGACCGGCGTGTGGGCCGATCGGATCCGCCCCGAGGAACTGCACGGCGAGGAGGACGAGGACGTCCCCGTGATCCGCCCGAGCCGCGGGACGCATGTCCTGCTCGACCGCGAGCAGCTGCCGCTGAACGCGGCAGTCGTGGTGCCCGCGGGCGAAGACCGCACGATCTTCGCGCTGCCCTGGCTCGGCCAGACCCTGGTCGGCACGACGGACAACGACTACGAGGGCAGCCTCGAGCACCCGCCGGTGTCCGAGGACGACGTGGCGTACCTGCTCGCGGCGGTGAACTCGTTCTTCGGGACGGAGTTCGGGCCCGGAGACCTGGCCGGCGCCTACGCCGGTGTGCGCCCGCTGATCTCCAGTGCGGATCCGAAGAAGAGCGTCGACATCTCGCGCAAGGCGGAGCTCTACGAGACGTCGTCGGGGCTGATCACGATCACGGGCGGCAAGCTGACGACCTGGCGGCGCATGGCCAAGATGGTCGTGGACCGGATGGTGGAGCGCGAGTTCCGGGATGCGCCCTGCCGCACCCACGAGATACCGCTCGGCCATCCCGTGGACCCGGCCACCCTGCACGACTCGTCCGGGATCGGCGAGCACTCGCGCGCCCATCTGGCCGCGCGCTACGGCCTGTTCGCTGAGCAGGTGCTGTCGATCTGCGGAGAGGACCCGGACCTGGCCCAGCCGATCGTCGAGGGCATGCCGGACCTGCTGGTCGAGGCGGCCGTCGCGGCGCGCCACGAGCAGGCGCGGACGGTCGCCGACATCCTGTTGCGGCGCACCCGCCTCGGCCTGCTGGCGGGGCGCCGGCTCGCCGACGACCCGGGCATCGCCCTCCGGCTGGCCCGCATCCTGGGACGCGAGCACGGCTGGGGGAGGCGCCAGGTCAAGCGCGCCGCGGAAGCATGGCCGGAGATCGTTCGGGCAGAGCGGCTGACGGTGGCAGAGGTGGCCGCGGTCCGCAGCTGAGGGCCGGCGCGCCCCGGTTACGGGACGAAGATCCCCTGCGTGAGGAACAGGTCGTTGACCTGCGTCGAAGCCTGGCCGTCGGCGCCGCCGTCCCAGACCTGGATCCGGCCCAGCTCGATGATGGCCCGCTTGCTCTCCTTGATGCTCCCCGGAGTGATCGCGTCCCGGGTCGTCGTGAGGTTGCAGTTCGAGCCGACCGTTGTGCTTGCAGTCGTCACGCAGGACACGGTGAAGTTCCATGCGGAATCGACACTGGTTCCGGACTCCACGGGACTTGCCGCGCCGATGGCGTTCTCCTTGTCGGTCTGGCGCCGCGTCTCCGCGCGCACCCGCAGCTGCCCGGTGTAGTCGGTGAGGTCCGCCTTGTTGCGCACGTCCTGGATCCTGAGCTGCATGGACACATCGGCCTCGTCGGCCGGGGTGCTGGCGATGCCCGGAATCGCGCCGATCCGCACGGACGCGTCCATGTTCGACCCCGCTCCGTTGACGTCCGGCGTCCCGATCGTCAGGTAGCGCGAGTACGGCTTCGGTGGCGTGCAGGACGGATGCGCGAGCGGCGGTCCGTGCATGCGGTCCGGCGTCTTGCAGGGACGGAAGCTGGGCACGAGCGCGACCCGCACCTTGTCCGCCGTCTTGGGGCGCACGAAGGTCGCAGCGAACGGGATCGGCTGCCAGGAGGGCGACGTGTCGATCACCGTGTTGTTGGTGATGCGGACCACGTTCGTGCCGTCCGGGCTCATCGTGTACACCTCTGCATCCTTGAAGGCGCCGCGGATGAAGGCGATCTTGTCGCCCTGCGGCGACCACACCGGGTGCTCCTCGGGAATGCTGCCGTTGGTCGTCAGGACAGCCGGGCCGGTGCCGTTGGCGTTGACCTTCCAGAGCTCGTCCGCTGCGTTGGCGTAGCTGTGGAAGACGACCTGGTGGCTGGTGGGGGACCAGTCCGGCTGGTCCTCGACACCCACGATGCTCGTGAGCTGCTTGAGGCTGGTGCCTTTCGGCGTGAACTTGTAGATGTCGCCGTCGCGCGAGAACGCGATCGCGGTGCCGTCGGGCGACCAGCTCGGGTCCCTCTCGTTGATCGTGGGCGTGTTGGTGAGGTTCTTCTGATTGGTGCCGTCGGCGTCCATCACGAAGATGTCGAAGACCCCCGCGGTGCCGGCGCGGTCGCTGGCAAACGTGATCTTGGTGCCGGTGGGGTTCCAGGACGGGTGGGCGTCGGTGCGCGGGTCGGTCGTCAGCTGCACCCGGTTCGAGCCGTCGCCGACGGCCGTCCAGATGTCGGTGCGCAGCCCGGTGCTGCGTTCGAAGGCGATCTTGGCGCCCTTGGCGTTCCAGGTTGGGTTCAGCTCGTCCTGGTTCAGGCTGGTGATGCGTGTCTGGAGCGTCCCGTCGTTGGCCATCGTGTAGAGGTCGTTGTCCGCGGGAAAGCCGTTGCGGAAGCTGTCGAACGCGAGCTTGCCGTTGGTGCCCGGGAAGGCCGCCTGCGCGGCCGCCGGGACGACGCTCGCGGCCATCAGCATCGCCAGCAGCGCGAGCATGACGCGCACGCCGGCTCGGTTGCACTTCCCGGCGACGGCGTGCATCACGGGGTCGGGTCTACGAACTGGATCGGGACGCGGACTATGTCGCGGTCGAGCGTGCCGTTGCAGCCGCTCATGTGGTACCAGGTGTAGAACAGCTGCGCGGTCTGTCCCACGGTCGTGAAGTTGCGCGACGTGCTGCTCGGGTCGAGGATCGAGACCTCCTTGATCGGGTCCGGCAGCACGCAGTCCCTGACCCAGGTGATCTCGGCCTCCATCAACAGTGCCGAGTGCGTCCAGTTGAGCAGGTCGTCGGAGAGCGCGTAGTAGACGCCCGGCGGCTTGCCTTCAGCCGGCTCGCCCACGGAGTTGCCGACCAGCATCCACTTCTTCAGGTAGGTGTTGTAGGTGAGGCTCTCGCTGATCAGGCCGATGCTCGCGAAGTCGACCGGCGCGCAGACGTGGTCGGCGGGGTTGATCGACTCGATGTACGGGTTGGCGAAGCGGGTGGAGAAGTCGGTGCCGTTCCACGCCCGCCAAGAGGACGGGGTGCTGATGTCGCGCGTGCGCATCAGGCAGTCGCCGAACTGCTGCGCGCCCTTCGGGTTGGCGCGGAAGATGGCGTAGAACCAGCCGTCGCCGGTGCGCACGATCTGGCTCGGCGTGAAGTAGCCGTGCGGGCCGTCCTTCGTGAACTGGTACGGGATCGTCGCGATCATGTGCGCGGGTGCGCCCGTGTTGGTGAAGCCGGCCCCGCCGCTCGTGGAGACCGCGGTGGTGATGGAGTTCCACCAGCACTGGTACCCCTCGCCGCAGCCGGAGAGGAACTGCGAGCCCTGGTACTCGTTGTGCACCAGCGCGTACACGTTCGCGCCGTCGGCAGTCCACGGGGAGGCGATCCACTCGCGCGAGTTGAACGTCGCCACGTCCGGGCTGTTGGTCGACGACATGATCACGGTGCACGGGTGTGTGAAGGGACCGTCAAGCGAGTCCGCGAGCCAGCGGTAGTTCGTGAAGTGGCCCGCGATCAGGTTGATCTTCCCGGTGTTGTCCCGGAACGCCCGCGCCGACTGGTCGGGGATGTCGTTGTTCTCGCACTTCTGCGTGGTCCAGTCGTAGACCATCACCTCGGGCCCGGTCTGCTGCACGAAGTCGGTGTTGAACTGGAAGTTGTCGTACGGCGGCGGGAGGGCGCCGGCGGCAGCCGGCAGCAGCGCTGCGCCGACGATCGCCAGGCACGCAGAAACGACCAGGCGCCTTGCGCCGGTCAAGGTGAAACCCCTTCGTCTCACGCTACGAACTCCCATGCCCCCCGCTGCTGATGGATGGCCTTTGCGGCAGGTCACCACCGTCCCCCGCTGATAGCCAGAATACTATCGCCGGTCCGACCTTGCGACACAAGGTCAGATCGCTTCTGAGCCGGGACGGGCCCCGCGGTCCTATGCTAGGCGACCTCGGATGCGATGACTAGAGCAGCGGGCCACACCCTGGTCGCACGGGAGCGCCAGTTCGGCCTCGACGGCGCTGCGCACGTGGTCGGCATCCTGAACGCGACTCCCGACTCGTTCTCCGACGGCGGCGACCACCCGGATCTCGGGGCCCGGGTGGCCCGGGGGCGCGAGCTGCTGGCCCAGGGGGCCGATCTGCTGGACGTGGGCGGGGAGTCCGGGGTGACGAACAAGCCGGCGGTGGACCCGGCCGAGGAGATCGAGCGCGTCGCCCCCCTGGTGGAGCGCCTGGCCGGCTCGGGAGCAGCCTTGTCGGTCGACACGTACAAGGCTCCGGTCGCACGCGCCGCCGTGGCGGCGGGAGCCGTGATGGTCAACGACCCGAGCGGCCTGACCGACCTCGGCGTGGCCGGGGTGTGCGCCGACTCCGGCGCCGCGCTCGTGGTGACCCATACGCGCGCGCGCCCGAAGGAAAAGCTCCATCGCCCTCGTTACGACGACGTCGTGGACGACGTGAAGAGCTTCCTCTGTGAGCGGCTCGAGCTCGCGCGTGAAGCCGGCGTCGCGGAGGACCGGCTGGTGGTCTGCCCCGGCCCCGACCTGGGCAAGGACCCGGCACAGACGATCGAGCTGCTCGGCCGCCTGGACGAGATCAGCGCGCTGGGATACCCGGTGCTGCTGGCCGTGTCGCGCAAGGACTTCGTCGGCGCGCTGACGCAGAGGGCGCCGCGCGAGCGTCTGGGCGGAACGCTTGCCGCGATCGCCCACGGGCTCGACCACGGCGCCGACTTCCTGCGCGTGCACGACGTCGCCGCGACACGCGACTTCCTGGCGGTTCGCGCGGCGCTGCGGGGCGATGTGTCCGTGCCGGCCGACCTGCTGCTTGACGACCGCCTGCGGCGGGAACAAGTAGAGGAAGTCAGTCGTGAATCAGGAACACCTTGAGATGAGCTCTCTTCGCATCGCACACATCTCCGACCTGCACTGCGGCTCGCCGCACTTCCAGGCCGACCTGCTGGAGCGCGCGATCGAGGAGATCAACGAGCTCCAGCCGGGCGTCACCGTGATCAGCGGCGACCTCACCTCGGACGGGTTCCGCGGCGAGTACCAGATCGCGCGCGAATTCGTGGACCGGATCGAGTGCGAGCAGCTGATCGTCGTCCCCGGGAACCACGACTCGCGCAACGTGGGCTACGTGCATTTCGAGGAGATGTTCGGGCCGCGCCATTCCTCGCTGCACGTCGACGGTGTCTCGTTCGTGGCCGAGGACTCGTCCGAGCCCGACCTCAACCACGGCCAGATCGGCCGCAACCGCTACGAGCACATCGAGCAGAGCTTCTCCCACCCGGCCGACCTGCGCATCTTCGTCCTGCACCACCACCTGTTGCCCGTCCCCGGCACCGGGCGCGAGCGCAACATCGTCTACGACGCCGGCGACCTGCTCGAGGTGCTGCTGCGATCGCGGGTGGACCTCGTGCTCGCCGGCCACAAGCACGTGCCGTACGCATGGCGCCTCGAGGACCTGTTCGTGGTCACGACGGGCACGGTCTCCACCCTGCGGCTCCGCGGTCACACCCGCCCCTGTTACAACGTGATCGAGATCGATCCCAGCTCGGTGCGAATCGTGCGCCGGTATCCGTTCGACGATCAGGAGCCGATCATCGAGTGGTCCCGCCAGATGCCCCACGAGTACGAGAAGGCCGGCCTCGACCGGGAGGGAGTCGGCGGGTGAGGGCGTCGCGTTGCGGGTCATCGCGCTCGTAGACGGCGAGCACCATCCCCGCGTCGCGCG
>Ga0209382_10007707_pt1 | contig 13641 bp, 14 predicted proteins | sample SoiMetdeltSBSDD5_FD_187599 | JGI IMG/M metagenome (GOLD analysis project Ga0209382, IMG submission 187599) | Bulk soil microbial communities from a Populus tree surrounding site in Tennessee, USA - Soil MetaG P. deltoides SBSDD5 (SPAdes) (version 2) | ecosystem: Environmental > Terrestrial >... | reverse complement strand
ATAGGCGTTGTTGTACGAATGCATCGCCGTGGTGTGGCTCGCCGTCACTCGGCCCTGGAGCCCGAGGCGGATCGTCTCGGCCGCCATCACCTCCAGGAAGCGCGAGTGCTCGTCGTCGGTCTCGTCACAGTGGACGTCGACCAGCCGGCCGTGCTCTGCCGCCAGCGCCAGCGCAAACTCCACCGACCGGACCCCGTACTCGCGTGTCATCTCGAAGTGCGGGATCGCGCCGACGCACTCCGCGCCCAGCTCGATCGCCCGGCGCATCAGCAACTCGCCGTCCGGGTAGGAGAGGATGCCCTGCTGGGGAAACGCGACGAGCTGGAGCGTCATCTGCCCCGCAACCTCGTCCCGGAGTTCCAGGAGCGCCCGCAACGCCGTCAGCTCAGGGTCGCAGACGTCGACGTGGCTCCGCACGAAGAGCACGCCGTTTGCGAGCTGCCAGCGCAGGACCGTCCGGACCCGCTGTTTGACGTCCTCGACGGTCAGATCCTTGACCCGCTCGCCCCAGATCGCGATCCCTTCGAACAGCGACCCGGTCTGGTTGTAGCGCGGCTGCCCGACCGTCAGGACGGCGTCGAGGTGGATGTGAGGCTCGACCAGTGCGGACGTGACCAGCGCACCGGCGGCGTCGATCGTCTCACGGGCGCCACGCACGGCCTCGGCGGCATCCACGATCCGGCCGTCGCGGATCGCGATGTCGCTGGTCCCAGCCGAGCGCGGCAGCCGGGCGTTCGTGATCAGCAGATCGAGCGGTGGCTTCAACTGCACGTCGCCTTCGACACGGTTCCCTATGATACCCGTGCTCCGACAACCCTGGGAGGCGAGGTGGCGTGCCGGGGGCCGAGCGCGGCCCCCGGCATCGGCAGCGAGATGCGGTTGAGAGATCAGGACTTGAGCGCCAACTCGGTGAACACGAGCTGGCCGTCGACGCGCGGCATCCAGTCCAGCCGGGCCGACGCGCCGTGCGCCCAGTTCAGTCCGAACAGCGGCACGTACCAGTACTTGTCGTAGGCGTACTCCCAGAGGCCCTGGAACGCCTTGTCGCGCCCGTCTCCCGCGAGCTGCTTCGCTTCGGTGTACCGGCGATCCCACTCCTCGTCACAGCCGATGTGGTTGCGACCGCCGCACATGTAGTAGAGATCGAAGGGACGCGAGCTGTCGAGCGTCGGACTGCTGACGCTGGTCATCTGCAGGTCAGGTCGCTTCTGGTCCGGCTTGACCGAGCGCAACGCTTCCGTCGACGCGGCCGACTCCAGGAAGCGTACCGTGGACTTGAACCCGATCTCGTTGAGCGAGTTGGTGATCAGCTCGGCCACCTCGCTCGCGCGGGGGAACTGGCCCGGCCGGGCGAGGAACTCGACGGTCGTCCCGACGGCGCCGGCCTCCTGCATCAGCCGTTTCGCCTCGTCAGGGCGGTACGGATACGGCTGGAGGTTAGGGTTCCAGCCGAGCGTGCCCTTGCGGACAAGCTGACCGTGCACCGCCTCCGCGATGCCGTCCGGGTAGAGCGCCTTGATCATGCCAGCCGTGTCGACGGCGTAGACGATCGCCTGGCGTACCCGGATGTCCTTCATGACCGGGTGCTCGGCGTTGATCCGGAACATCGGCGTCTCTTGCGACTGTTCGATGATGCCGCGCGGGACCTTGCTGAGCTGCTCGGCGGGGATGTTGTAGGCCAGGTCGGCCTCTCCGGCAATGAGCATCGCCCCGCGGACCGATTGCTCGGCGCGGAAGACCACCTTGACCTCGGCGATCTTCGGCTTGTTCGGCCCCCAGTAGTTCGGGTTGGCCGTGAAGATCAGGTGCTGGCCCTTCTGGAACTCGGCCAACAGGTACGGCGCGCTGCCGACCGCCTGCGTCGCCCGCACGTCGAGGCTGGAGCTCTTCAGCCAGTTGGGGGCCGGGATGGCGAAGTGATTTAGCTTCTCGGGCAGGATCGGGTCTGGCGTCGGGGTCGTGATGTCGACGGTGTACTCGTCGACCCTGGCCGCCGACTGCGGGCTGCCGTAATCGGTGGCGGCTACACCGGGCTTCTGCGGATCCGCCAGGTCCTCGACGGCGGCGACAACCGCGTCGGCGTTGAACGGCTCGCCATTGCTGAACTTGACGTCCTGGCGGAGCTTGAAGCGCCAGACGGTCGGCTGAACCCTGCTCCAGCTCTCGGCCAGCTTCGGCACCATCTTGCCGGACGCGTTGTCGCGGGCGGTCAGGTGGTCGTAGATGTTGTCCACCACCAGCTGGCCGTTGTTGGTGGAGCTGTCCTTCGTGACGATCGTGTTGGGCTCGGCCTCGATGACGATCGTGATCTTGCCAGTGGCCGAGCTGGCGGGCTGCGCGATGGCGGGGGCGGCAGCAACTGGTTTCGCGGGCTCAGCCGGCTTTGACACGGCAGCGGGCGCGGCGGTCGGCTTCACGTCGGCAGCGGGCTTCGCTGCTTCAGCAGGCTTGGGAGCCTCGGCTGGCTTCGCGGGCTCGGCGGGCTTCGACATCGGAGCGGCTGGCGCGCAGGCGCCGAGGAGGCTGATGGCTGCCAGACTGATCAGGCCGGTGGTGAGGAACGTACGTCGCGAGAGACCGGGCGTCGTTGCCATACGGTGCTCCTAAATGGGACGGCGGCCATCGCCAGGGATGGACCGCAACACTCCATCTCCTCGCTACTCGCTCATGGTGGGACGATCGTCTCCTCTCTCGCCGCACGAGCGCCGGGCACGATTGCCACGCCCGCGCCGACTGATGTGGGACGGCGGATCCAAACTCCACGCCGCGCTGCCAGTCCCGTCAGGAACTCTGTAGCAGCATCAGCCCCTGCGTGGCAATAAAAGAGGTCAGCTACTCGCCGCGAAAGACCGGACGCCGCTTCTCCTGGAACGCCAGCATCCCCTCGGCCAGGTCGGCGCTCCGATTTACGCGCTGGATCTCGGCGGCAATCCGCTCGGCGGCGTCGGCCGAGGCGGCCTCCCCGCGCATCTCGCGCAGGATCAGCTTCGTGCCCTGGACCGAGAGCGGGGCGTTCGCGGCGATCTCCTCGGCTAGCGCGTAGGTGTGCGCCTCCAGCTCATCGTCAGGCAGCACCTCGTCGACCAGTCCGTACTGGAGCGCCCGCTGGGCGTCGATCAGACGCCCGGAGAAGAACATCCACTTCGTCCTGGCCGGTCCGATCAGGTCGACGAACGGCCGGAGCTCGGTCGCGCTGTACACCAGCCCGAGCTTCGCCGGCGGCATCCCGAACCGCGACGAGGCGCCGACGATCCTGACGTCGCAGCCTGCCGCCAGCGTGCAGCCGCCGCCCACGGCGTATCCTGAAACCATCGCGATGATCGGCAGCGGGTGCTCGACCACGGCCGCCAGCGCGATCTCGAACGGGTCGTCGGGCGTCGACAGGACGATCCCCTCCTGCTCCAGCTCGTGCAGGGCGCCGATGTCGTACCCCGATGAGAACGCCCGGCCGCCGGCCCCACGGATCACGATCGCGGCCGAGCGGTCGGCGGCGATCTCGACCAGCAGGTCGCGCAGGTGGAGCCACTCGACGGGCTTCAACGCGTTTCGCTGGGCAGGGCGGTTGAACGTGATCGTGCGGATCGGCCCCTGGGCCTCGACGAGCAGTGCATCATCACTCATGGCAGGGCGGATGCTAGCGCACCGGACGGCTCCAATCCACCATCATTCTGTCGCTAGAGCATCGGACTCGGAACATGAAGCGCCATCTGATCGTCATGCACAGTGGACTGCTTCTCGCGGCATGTTCGAAGCCGCGATCGCTATCAACCTGAAACTGCTGAGGGGGATCTGATGGGTGTACGAATCGTCGCCATCCTCGGGCTGATCGCCGTGCTCTCGACCAGCGCCTGCGCGGCGGCCAGCTCGCCGCCAGGAAGCATGAGCCAAGATCGGGGCCGCGCCAGCGAGGCGGCCCCACAGTCGGTCGCTCCGGCCGCCCCGCCAGCGCCGCAAACCGCTGCCTCTGCGCCGCGCCAGCAGGCCCCCGGCGGCGGAGCTGCCGCCAATCAGGCGGCAGATCAGGCCCAGCAGAATCTCCCCTCGCTCGATCGGATGATCATCCGCACCGTGACGATGACGCTGGCCGTCGGGAACGTCCAGGAGGCGTTCCGCCAGGTCGAACAGGTCGTCGGCGAGCAGCGCGGCTATCTGGCGGGATCCCAGATCCGGCAGGACGGCGACCGGATGACTGCGACGATGACACTTCGCGTGCCCGCCGATCCCGTCACCTACCAGGCGACCCTCGAGCGGCTGCGCGGCCTCGCCGAGCGCGTCGTCGACGAGCAGGCCCAGGCTCAGGACGTCACCGAGGAGTACGTCGACATCGAGTCGCGGCTCCGGAACCTGCGCGCCACCGAGGAGAGCCTGCTCGCGCTTCTGAGCAAGGCTCAGCGCATCGAAGACATCATCAACATTCAGCGCGAGCTGACCAACGTGCGCGGTCAGATCGAGCAGATTCAGGGTCGGAAGCAGGCCCTGGAGCGCCGCGCCGACATGGCGACGATCAACCTGACAATCCGCGAGGCCGGAGCCTTCAGTCGGCCGGGTTGGAGCCCGGGCTCGACGTTCGAAGAGGCGATCAGGGCGCTCGGCGCTGCCCTGCGCGGGCTCGCCGTCTTCGCGATCTGGCTGCTGGTCTTCTCGCCGATCTGGGGTGGGCTCCTGCTGCTCGGCTGGGGCATCGTCTGGCTGTTCATTCGGCTGGTTCGGCGCGCTTCGCGCAGCCCCCGGGCGGCCCGTCCCGGTGCGCCATCGACTCCACCCGCCGCCCCGGCAGCTCCCGCCGCCTGATCGTTCATTCTGGAGAGAAGTACCCCGGCCGGCATGAGGTGCTTCGGCACGCGCCCTGCGAGATGAACCAGCGATGACCGTCCATCCCAATCCACGCCTGCCCGCACGTGCCGACGACGATCTCCTCGTCGACCGACCTGCTCGCCAGGACTGGCGCGAGACACGCCCTGAGGTCCGCTACGAGGAGCGCGCGTTGGACCGGCCACTCCCGGTCGCGACGCTGCCGCGACCGCTGTCGCCCGTCGATCACTTCAGCCGAGGCATCGGCGCGCTCATCAAGCTGACGGTGCTACTCATACTCCTGGCCGTGCTCTGGGGCCTGATGACGATGGTCAACGCTGGCGTCCGCGCCCCAGGCGCCATCTCGGAGCAGATCGGCAGCGCCGTCGAGCGGAGCGCCAACGCCATCGGCGCCGCCGGTCAGCGGGTCGCGGACGCCTTCGATCCGGCCCACCCGCCTCGACAGGCGCTCGCCCAGGACGTCGAGATCGACGAGCTCCTGCGCCTGAACGTCGGCGGCGAGGTTGCCGGCTCGAACACGCGGACGCTGACCGTGGCCTCGATTCAGCGGCGCGCCGACCCGTCCGGACCGGACGGCGCCGTCTACGCCGTCCTCCACGGCGAGCTGCGCGAGCCCCAGGAAACGAAGGTGCTCGGCGTCACCCTGCGCTCGACCCGCGACCCCCAGGACTACTACCTGTACAAGGGCGAGACGATCCGGATCGGCCGAACGCTGTACAAGGTGAACTGGGTGTCGATCGAGCGGCAGCAAGTGGCGCTGATCGCCTACCGCGAGCAGGACCGAGTGACGGCCCCGCTCAAGGCCGAGATCGACTGAGCGAGTCGGAGCATCCCTGCGACCGCCGCGATCCTCGCGGCCCCCGGGGGCCGCGAGGATCGCGGCGGTCGCAGCATGGTTAGCGGACCCGCTGGTACTCACCCTCGATCGTCGCGCGTTGAGAGGCGCCAGCGGCGGCCGGCTGGCGGCCGTCGACCCGGCCGCTCAGCGCGTCCTCGTGCTCCTGGACCAGCCACTTCGGGCAGGCCCGCAGGAACAGATTGAGGCCGGCCAACAGCACCACCAGGTCGTCCGCCTGGCCGAGCACCGGCAGCCAGTCCGGCACGACGTCGATCGGCGACAGCATGTAGACGACGGTTGCACCGAAGAGCAGCTTCGCGGCGGTCGGAACGCGCGGGTCGCGGAGCAGCCGCAGCGCCAGGCGTCCGGTACTCCAGAACTGGGGCAAACTTCTGAATCGTTCGAACATCGGGGGCCTCCAGGGGAGCCAGCGCAGGGGGCGTGCCAACAGACGCGGCGCGCGGGAGCCGCGTCTGCATCATACGAACAGACGCGCACGTGCCTGAGCCAGTTCCTTTCTCTCCCCGGGACTACGTCGATGTCCTCGCTGCTCCCGACGAGGCCGCGCCTGGACGCAGCCGCGCCTGGACAGATGTAAACCCCAGCACCAGCAGAAAGATCGTGGTGCTGACCAGCACGATCGCGCCGCCCGACGCGACGTTCGCGTAGAACGACAGGTACAGGCCCAGGATCGAGGCTAGCGCCGAGAGCAGCGCGCCGAGCAGCATGATCCGGTGGAATCGCCGCGTCAGCAGCGAGGCTGTCGCGGCCGGAGTCACCAGCATCGCGACGACCAGCACGATGCCAATCGCCCGCATCGCCACCACCACCGTAACGCCGATCATCGCCAACAACAGATACTGGAGCAGGCCGACCGGCAAGCCGCTCGCCTCGGCCATGACGGGGTCGAAGGCGACGAAGAACAGCTCCTTGTACAGCAATACGATGACGAGCAGCACCAGCCCGCCGGCCGTCGAGATCAGCACGAGATCATCCACGCCGACGCCCAGCACGTTCCCGAACAGATACGCGAACAGATCGACGGTGTAATTCTGGACACGGCTGATCACCACGATCCCCAACGAAAAGGCGAATGCGAACAGCACGCCGATCGCCGTGTCGGAGCTGATGCGGGCGGTCCGGCTCAAGAACGTGATCGACAATGCGGTTGCGACGGCCGCGACGGCCGCGCCGAGGTAGATGCTCTGGCCAGCCACGAAGGCGATGGCGACGCCCGCGAACGAGGCGTGCGCGAGCGCATCGCCGACGAACGAGAGGCCCTTCCAGACGACGAACGCCCCGACCACGGCACAGAGCACGCCCACGATCAACGTCGCGGCGAGCGCCCGCTGCATGAACGGGAAGAGGAATGGATCGATCAGCAGATGCGGCAGGTCAGGCATCGCCGACGCCCGCCGTCTCGCCGTGACTCCCGACGTCGATCGCGTAGTAGCGGTCGCCCACCTGCACCAGCGCCATCCGCGGACCGTACGTCGCCCGCAGCGTCTGCTCGCCGAACACCTCCGACGGCGGACCCGACGCCACGATCCGCCGGTTCACGAAGGCCACCAGGTCGAACTGCTCGGCGACGGTCGAGAGATTGTGCGTGGTGAACAGGACGGTGACGCCGCGATCGACCAGTTGCCGCAGGAGGGCGTAGATGTCCCGCTCCGTCAAGGCGTCGACGCCGGCCAGCGGCTCGTCTAACAGCAACAGCTCCGGTTCTTGCACCAGCGCCCGCGCGAAGAACACTCGCTGCTGTTGACCGCCCGACAACTCGCCGACCTGTCGGTTACGCCGGTCCGCCATCCCCACTCGGTCGAGCGCCTCCTCGACGGCGCTCCAGTCGCGCCGGCCCGGCCGCCGGAGCCAGCCCAGCCGGCGGTACCGGCCCATCATCACGACTTCGCCGACCGTGGCCGGGAAGCTCCAGTCGCCGCTGCCGGTCTGCGGTACGTAGCCGATCCTGGCGCGCGCCTGGGCCGGTTCGGTACCGAGCACGCCGACCGAGCCGCGCCACGGCGCCAGCAAGCCGAGCAGCAGCTTCAACAGCGTTGACTTCCCACCGCCGTTCGGACCGACGATCGCCATCATCGCGCCAGTCGGAACGGTGAGCGTCACATCTTCGAGAGCGGGATGGTCACGGTAGCCGGCCGTGACGTCCTGCATCACAATCGCGGGCTCTGTCGCGGTCGCCAGAACCGGTTTGCGATCCTCCGCGCCGTCTGGCGCACGGCCACTCACGACGAGGGCCTGGACTTATAGCTGAGATGCGATCTCAGCAGATGCGCGGACGAGTCCCGCTTCGGTTGAGGTGTGCCCATCTCGGATTACGAGGCGGCCGGCGTGTTCGTGGCGGCGCGCTCTCGACAGGCGGAGCAGCGGCCGACCAGCTCCAGGTGGTGGGTCAGCAAGTCGAAGCCGGCCTCGGACGCTATCCGGCGGATCTGCCCCTCGATACCGCCCGCTTCGAGCGCGATCACCGTCCCGCACTCGACGCACATCAGATGATGATGGTGCTTCGTCTCGCAGACCGTGTACCGATGGCAGCCGTCGCCGGTGTGAATCCGGTTCAGCACACCAAGCTCGGTCAGCAGGTCGAGGGTCCGGAATACCGTCGCACGCCCGATCCCGCTGTACCTGGACCGCACGTCGTCCCAGACCTCCTGGGCGCTGAAGTGATCCTGGCGGGGGGCCACCATCTTGATGATCGCCTGGCGGGGGGTCGTCAGCCGGTGCCCTTCCCTGGTCAACTGACCGATGATCTGTGTTGCGTCAGCCACGTCGAAGGGCTCCTCGTCGACAACCTGCGCGATCTCCGCGCTCTTCAGAATTCTCCCAAACACGATCCCGACCCGTCAACAAGTGCCACGTCCAGCTCGACGAATGAGATTGTATCTCAACATGCGCCCCTCGGCAAGGCGTCATTGGCGCGTGGCCCCACAATTGCCCGGGTGGCCGTCCTGGCGTGTGCTACCATCCGTGGAGGCTCCGATGAAGAGTTTCCTCATCGCCTGGCTCGTAGCGTTTGGCCTGATCGCGGTCGTCGCGACCGGCGTGAGCTGGTACGTCGGTCGAGCGCCGCAGCCGGCGCCGGGTGGCCGTCAGGTTGGCCCAGCCGAAGCATCCGAGGCCGAAAGCGGCCCGTTCACCGAAGCCGACGCTGTCGAGGTCGTCTCGCGCCGCCTGCCGGCGAACGACAGCGGCGACCAGCTTCGTCGGGCACTGCAAGGATCGGCGACGGTCACCTATCACTCGGCGCAGCACTGGCGAGTCTGCTACGACAGCGCCTGTTGGGTAGCCCATGGGCCGGGACGGTACGCCGAGCCTGAGAACGACGCGGCGGTCCAGCGCGAGGCGCGTCCCGCCCTGCCCAGATGACCACGTCGGCCGCGACTGACGCGGCTCCGCACCACTTGCCGAATCGCTCCTGGCTCCTGGTGGCGACCGGCCTGCTCAGTGCCGGCATCTACGCCGCCGCGTTCACGTTTACCTGGCCGCTCTGGCAGCACTTCGGCCAGCCGCAGGCGGACTACGCCTGGTTTGGCCGTTACACGCGCGAAAGTCAGGCGATCTACGTCAGCGCCTTCGGGGCGTTGTTCGTGCTCCAATACATTGCTTACCGCCTGGTGCGTTCGCACCCACAGATTGCACCGTTAGACTTGATCGTGGCAGGCCAGGTCATCTTCGGCGTGCTCAACGTCTGGATATACCCCGTCGCCGCGCTCGATCTGTATGACTACCTGATGTACGGCCGGATCGTGCTGGAGTACGGCGGAAACCCGTTCCTCCAGCCGCCGTCGGCGTTTCCAGATCCGCTGGTCGGCTACTCGCCCTGGCCGAACGAGCGCTCCGTGTACGGGCCGCTCTGGCAGCTCATCAGCCTGGTGCCCACGGCGGTCGCCGGCGAGAGCATGCTGCGCGGGCTGGTTGCCTTCAAGCTGCTGGGGCTGATCGCATACGTCGGCTGTACGCTCGTGATCTGGCGGCTACTGACGCGGCTCTGTCCACGGTACGCGGCTGCCGGAACCGTGTTGTTCGCCTGGAACCCGCTGCTCCAGTTCGAGCTGGTCGGGAACGGCCACAACGACGTGGTGATGGTGCTCTTCGTGTTGCTCGCGCTCTGGGCGCTGATCTCCGAGCTTCGGCTGCTGGTGTTGCCGCTGCTGGCCCTGGCTGTGCTCACCAAGCTACTGGCGGCGGCCCTTGGTCCGGTCTTCCTCTACGGGCTGTTGCGCGGCCACCTCCCGCTCCGCGAGAAGCTGATCGCGATCGTCGGCGGCAGCGCGATCTCGCTCGGGCTGGCCGTTGTGCTGTACGCGCCGTTCTGGGGCGGACTCGACACGTTCTACTTCCTCTCGCGCGGCAACTGGTTCACGGCCTCGATCCCGACGATGCTGCGCGAGCTACTCCGCCAGTGGTACCCGTTCGAACAGGCTGGACGACTGGCGGCGACGTTGGTCGGCATGGGGATCGTCGCATTCACCCTCTTCCGGCTCTGGCTGCTCTGGCGCGAGGAGCGGCGCGACGGCGTCGCCGAGTCCTCCTGGCTTCCCTGGCTGCGTGCCGCGTATGACGTGACGTTCGCCTACCTGGTGTTCGCGACGCTCTGGTGGCAGCCGTGGTACCTCGTCTGGCTGGTGGCGCTCGCGGCACTCGTCCCGTCCCGACTCGTGCATGAGCGCACGCTGCTGTTCTGCTACGGCGGAGTCTTGAACTACCTGGTCTTCAAATACATCTGGCCGATCTACCAGCCGATGACCTACACCACGATCATGGGGATCTCGGTCATCCTGATCTTCGGGCTGCCGCTGCTGCACCTGGCGTGCACGATCGCACTGCCCGGCGGCCCGCGCCGGCACGAAGAAAGTCCAATGACTGCTCCCCAGCTCCGCGCCGGTACGGGGGCAAGGCTTGCGCCCCCTGGCGGGTGAGGCCTGCGCCCACTGGGGGCTGAGGCCTGCTACCTGACTACCGCCCGATCGTCGTGCTTCGCCACGCCGGTCGTCGGGCCGCCCGGCCCTCGCGGTTCGCGCAGGTAGAAGCCGGTCTGGCCGTTCCGCCGGATCTTCCAGAGGTCGACCAGCATCCGGACGGAGTCCTTCACGAGCTGCACGCTACTCTGCTCGCCGAGGTACAAGAAGTAGACCGGTAGCTCCACCACCTGGTAGCCGAGCTGCCGCGCAATGAAGATCGCTTCGACGTCGAAGGCGAAGTCGTACAGCGTCGTGCGAGCGAAGATCTTTCGCGCGGCATCGCCGCGCAGGCACTTGAATCCAGCCTGCGTGTCCGTCACCCCCAGCGAGAGCACCCGATTGACCACGTTGATGTACGTCCTGCCGACCAGGTAGCGCTGGTAGATGTACGAGAAGTGGCGTGGGTGGAGCGCGAACAGCGTCCCCGGGTGGCTCCGCGATGGAATCGCGAAGTCCGCCCCCGCGTCGAGCGCCTTGATGAACGGCTCGACGCCCTCGATCGGGTAGACCAGGTCGGCATCGGTGAACAGCACGTACGCGCCGCGCGAGGCCATGATCCCGTGCTTGATCGAGTACCCCTTGCCGCGGTTCCGGTCGTTCTGGAGCAACCGAATGAACGGGAAGCGCTGAGCCGCCTCGCGCACGATCTCGCGCGTCCGGTCCCGGCTGCCGTCGTCCACGACGATCAGCTCCGGCTCGGGCGTGCCCTCCAGGTACGCGCCGAGCCGTGCCAGGCTGTCGCCGATCACCCGCTCCTCGTTGTAGGCCGGGATCACCACCGAGAGCCGCGTCATACCGGGCGGCTCGCGAACATCACGTGCGGATACGGCAGCCAGGTGTTCAGGTCCACGACCTGAGGACGGAAGCCCGCCAGCTCGAGCAGCCCCGCGTTCTGTTCGCGGCTCATGAAGTAGAGGCCGTGCCCCATCGTGAGGCCGATCCCGGTCATCGCCTCCTCCTGAAGGCGTGCCACCTGGTACTTCCACGGCGGGCGCGTGTCATTCGTCTTCAGGATCAGCACGCCATCCGGTGCGATCCGCTCGCGGCAGGCGCGCAGCACCGCCAGCTTCTCTTCGATTGGCAACAGGTAGAGCACGTCCAGGATCGATATCGCGTCGAAATCGCGCTCCTCGACCTCCTGCACCATGCCCTGGACGTACCTCACGTTCGGCAGGCCGGCCGAGGTCGACCGGGCGACGGTGATCTTGGCGCCGGACGGATCGACGCCGAGCACCTGCCGATCCGGCGAGCCGAGCGCGGCGGCGTTGGCAAACAGCCCGTGCCCGCACCCGACGTCGAGCAGCCGGCCACGGGTCGGGACAGCGGCCAGGACCCGTCCGAGGGGCGCCAGCAGATGACGGGCCAGGACGAAGCCTCTGATCCCGAGCGACTGACCGCCGTACCGTGCGAGCGACCTCCGAATCGCGATCGAAGGCGGCAGCAGCGCCGGCGCGGATTCGGTTGGGGTCTTAGCGTGCATCAGTGCGACAAGCCTGCTGGCGCCGATCCAGTTGCGGGAACGTGCTTGCTGGCGCTCGATCTGGCGGGGGAGTATACAATCGCCGCCCCCATCAGGCAATCGGAGCGACGGTTCGCCAACATGCTACGCAACACGCGCCACCTCGTCGTGAACGCCGACGACTTTGGGATCAGCCGAGGCGTCAATCGAGGCATCGTCGAGGCGCACCGGTCGGGGCTGGTCACGAGCGCCAGCCTGATGGCGAACCTCCCCTCAGCCGAGGACGCTCTGACGCGAGCCGCGATCTGTCCGGATCTCGGCCTCGGGCTCCACCTGACGCTCACGGCTGGCCGGCCGCTCTGCCCGCCCGAGCAGGTCCCGACGCTGGTCAACTCATCGGGCGAGTTCTTCGTGCTTGGCGAGCTGCTGGTCCGACTCTCGCTGGGGACCGTGAGCCGCGATGATCTCCGGCGCGAGCTGACGGCCCAGGTCGAATGGTCGTTGCGACGTGGTGTCCAGCCCGATCACTTCGACGCCCACCACCACGTCCACGTGCACCCGCGCGTCGCGCCGATCGTCATCGCGCTGGCCCGCGAGCACAACGTCTGCTGGGTTCGGTCTGCGATGGAGGGTGGGGTCAGACCGGCGATCCTCGCGCTCTCGCCGAAGGACGTGGGCCGCACATTTGTCGTCTCGACGCTCGGGCTGTTTGCTCGCGTTATGTTCAGGCAGGCCGGGCTTCGCACCCCACGCCACTTTCGAGGCATCGGCCTCGGCATGGGGTTCGGCGAGCCCGACCTCTTGCCGGCCCTCGACGCGCTACCGCCTGGCCTCACCGAGTTGATGACGCACCCCGGATACCCAGACGAGGAGCTTGCCCGCCTCACCACGTTCGCCGAGGGGCGCGAGAACGAGCTCGCCGCCCTGCGGTCGCCAGCAGCCCGAGAAACGGTCCGCCGAGGGCGGATCCGCCTGACAAACTTTCGCTGGCTCAATGAGGCCCGGTCACGCGCGGACCGGCCGTATACTTAGCGTGTGAAGATTCGCCTGCGATTGTTCGCATCGTTCCGAGAAGCCGCTGGCAGCGGCACGCTCACCTGGGAGGCGCCGGAGGGCGCCACCGTCTCAGACGTCGTCGCGGCCCTGCGCGAGGCGTACCCGCGCCTCGGTCCGGCCGCCGAGCGGGCGCTGCTCGCGGTCAACCAGGAGTACGTCGGCGGCGACCTTCGCCTCAGAGACGGCGACGAGCTCGCACTGATCCCGCCCGTCAGCGGCGGCTAGTCACCGCGCCGCCATCCTAATCTCCTTGCGGCAGCGCCTCCTCCTCGACTGGCTGTGGCGTCACGCGGGGCAACGTCGGGATGGCGGGCGGCGTCGGCGCCTGGTCGGGATCGTCATCGTCCTGCCCGTTCGCGGGCGGCGGGGGAGCGCCGGACGGACGAAGCGGCTCCGCTGGCGGAAGCGGCTGACCTGGCTGTCCGTTCTGCCCAGGAGCCCCTGGCCTCTCCTCCTCGTCCTCGCCGGGCTCACCCTCCGGCACCGGCGTCCCGTTCGTG
>Ga0209382_10007706_pt1 | contig 13643 bp, 6 predicted proteins | sample SoiMetdeltSBSDD5_FD_187599 | JGI IMG/M metagenome (GOLD analysis project Ga0209382, IMG submission 187599) | Bulk soil microbial communities from a Populus tree surrounding site in Tennessee, USA - Soil MetaG P. deltoides SBSDD5 (SPAdes) (version 2) | ecosystem: Environmental > Terrestrial >... | reverse complement strand
GCCTGACGCGTGACGGCCGCCGCCACCTGTCGGCGGAGAAGGCGACGTGGCAACGCGTCGTCATCGCCATGACTCTCGTGCTCGATTCCTCGACCTAGCCGTGTCGATCCTGCGGACGCTTCTCGCGAGGGTCAGGGCGCTCGGGCGATCAGTGGACGCCGAGCGCGATCTCGATGACGAGCTGCGCGCGTTCGTGGAGGCGCGCGCCGTCGCTCACGAACGGCAAGGGCTGGCGCCGGCAGACGCGAAGCGCGCTGCCCTCATCGAGGTGGGTGGGGTCGATCAGGTAAAGGAGCGCGTGCGAGACGTGCGCATCGGGTCCGCGCTCGAAGCGGCTGCGCGGGACGTGCGATACGGCGCCCGAGTGCTCTGGCGATCCCCTGGCTATTCACTGGTCGTCATCATGACCATCGCCCTTGGCATCGGCGTGAACGCCGCGACCTTCAGCGTGGTGCACGCAGTGCTGTGGCGATCGCTCCCGTATCCGGACGCCGGAAGCCTCGTTGCCATCGAGGCCGACACCGCAACCCTGCCCACTGCCTACTCGTCCTCCGGGCCTGTTTTCGATTTGCGAATGCAGAGTCGTCTGATCACGAGCATCGCCCAGATCGAAGGACGTGACGCGAGCCTCATGATCGACGGCGTCATGGAGTCTGTCGCCGCCGTCAGGGTAACAGACGATGTGCTTCCGCTCCTCGGGGCGCAGTCGTTGCCCCTCGGGCGCCCGGTTATTGCCGCCGAGGATTCGCGCGACTACGTCCTCAAGGGCGTCGTGATCAGCCACGATCTCTGGGTGCGCCGCTTCAACGGCGATGCCCAGGTCCTCGGCCGTCGTCTGACCGTCAACAACTTCGATGTGCGGGTCGTCGGCGTCATGCGGCCCGGTTTTCGCCTCGTTCTTCCCGCACGGAACCACGCTGACGAGTCGATCGACCTGTGGCTTCCGAGAGACTTCGCGCCGACCCTGTTGTATCGGGGATTACCGCTGATCGGACGTATCGCGCCTGGCGCAACCGTCACCGAGGCGCAGGTGGAGGTCACGACGCTGGCGTCGGCTTTCGTGGCCAGTCATCCGTCGGCGTACCCCGGCGGACTGCGCCTGACGGTGCGGCCTCTCGGCGAAGTCGTCTCGCGCGAGGTAAAGCCGGCGCTGATGGCGCTCAGCACGGCGGTCGGGTTCGTGCTCCTCATAGCCTGCGTCAATGTCGCCAGCCTGCTCCTGGCGCGGGCCAAAACGCGTGCGCGCGAGCTCGCGGTCCGGCGTGCGCTCGGCGCGACGCGACTGCGGCTGATGCGGCAGCTGCTCGCCGAGAATCTGGTCGTCGCCATCCTCGGCGGCGCCTGCGGCCTGCTGCTGGCGCGCCTGGGCGTCGGTCTGCTGGAGTGGCTTCGACCCGTGCATCTGCCGCGTCAGGCCGAGATCGCTGTCGACGGGGCTGTCGTGTTGTGGACGGCGGGATTGACGCTGGTGTCGGGCATGCTGTTCGGCCTGGCTCCCGCGCTCGCGCTGACGCGCGGCTCGCCAGGGCTGACACTTCACGCAGGCCGCGCCGGTTCGCTCATGATCCGCAGCCGCCACCTGCACCGCGGTCTCGTGCTGTCCGAGATCGCGCTCTCGATTGTTCCGCTCGTCGCCGCAGGGCTGATGCTGCGGACGTTTGGCAACCTGCTCGACGCGCCGCTCGGCTTCGAACCGGCGCACGTCGTCACCGCGCGAGTCTCGCTGAACCTCGAAGAGTTCTCGACGGTCGATCGCCGTTCGGCGTTCTATCGAGACGCGATTGCGCGCGTGCGCGACCTGCCCGGCGTCGAGGCAGCCAGCGTCGGCGGCCCACCACCTCTGGCGCCGGTTCGGAGCACCTTGCGTTTCTGGCGAAGCGACGACCGAGAGGGAACATCGTCGCTCGGTTCGCAGCAGAGCGTCATGCCCGGCTATTTCCGTGTGATGGGGATTCCATTGCGCTCGGGCCGCGACATTTCAGATGACGACATCCTTCGCCGCCGGCGCGTCGCGATTGTCGACGAGCGGCTCGCGGCGCAGCTGTGGCAGGGCAATGCCATCGGCCAATCACTATCGCTCGAGTACTCGAAGCAGCCGCTGGAGGTCGTGGGCATCGCCGGCTACATTCGTGCGCGTGACATCCGGGATGCCGGGACGTCGCTCATTTACGTGCCGTCTCACGTCTACGAGATCGAACAGACGCTCGTCGTCAAGACGCCCGCACCGCTCTCGACGGTCGCGCCAGCGATCAAGCAGGCGGTCGAGGCGCTGGGCCCCGGCAGGCCGGTCTTCGCCATCCGGCCGATGGAGGAGATCGTCCAGGCGTCGATCGACGACACGCGATTCACGATGCTGGTGCTGTCGGGGTTTGCGGTGGCCTCGCTGGTGCTTGCCGGCGTCGGGCTCTACGGCACGCTTGCGTATCTCACCGCGCAACGCACCCAGGAGTTCGGTGTACGCCTCGCGCTCGGTGCAACCGCCACCACCATTCTGCGGCTCGTGATCCGCGAGGGATGCCTGCTCAGCGGGCTGGGAGCGGCATTCGGCCTCGCCGGCGCGATGGCGGTGACGCGCGTGCTGCGCGGCCTGCTGTACGGCGTCACGCCGCTCGATGGTCTCACCATCGCAGGCGTTGTCGGGCTCGTCGCCGGCGTAGCGCTCGTTGCGGTGGGCTTGCCGGCCTTGCGCGCAGCCCGTGTCGATCCGGTGACCGCACTGCGAGCGGAATAGGGGGCCGCACTGTCCCCGCGCTGCCAGCCGCGATGGCGCCGGCCGTCCGTTGTCCGAGAACTTCAGTCCCCTCAGGCTGGTGACACTGCCTATTTCCGTTCGAGCGGGAATCCGAACGCGTAGACCGCGCCGTCGTTGCCGCCGACGTACACCTGGCTGTTCGACGTCCAGAGCGCACGTCCGGGCATGGACGACTTGATCGCCGTACCGCTGTTCCAGAGCTCTTTTCCGGTCGTGGCATTCAGCGCATAAAGCACCGCCGTGGAGCCGGCGCCGCCCTGGCCGGATGAAACGGCAAAGACGACGTTGTTCACCACGAGCGGTGCCGGCGGTGATGTCAGCGCCCGCGACGTCCATCCAGGCGTCAGCGACGGCTTGTCACCGGACTCGATCTTGAACGCGACGATCGCGTTCGTCGTGCTCGCGAGCAGCCATGCCTGGCCCGGCACCATCGGGACGGCCGGCGCACCGCCGAACCCACGGCCGCCAGCGGGCGGCTGTGCCGCGATCGGCGCGGCGGGCGCATCCGGCGGGGGCGCGGAATACTCCTGGAAGAAGGCGAGCGCATCCGCGCCGAACGTGGCACCGGCATCAGAGGAGACCTTCACGGAAGCGATTGGCGCGGAGAGCGTCGTGTCGAACAGGACGATGCGGCCGTCCTTTGTACCGGCCGCGACGACGTCCTTCCGCTCTTGCGTCATGACCAGCGGCCCGGTGACGAAGGTTGTCGCATTGTCGGTGTAGGACTGTTTCACCGCCAGCGTCTTCGGGTCGAGGGTGACGACGCCGTTGGTGACGACGATCACGACCGTACCATCGGTCGTCAAGGCGACAGCGCCGACCGGACTGCCCGTTGTCTTGTAGGACACAACCGGCCTCGCGTCGCTCGCGAGATCCATCGCGTAGACGGCATCCGCGCTGCCGCCGCACTTCCCGGTCGTCGAGGTGTAGAGCATGTCGTTGACGGCCAGCAGATCGGTCGCCCTCGATCCGGCCGGGATGAATGACGCGGGCTTGTAGGTGTCCTTCGCGGACGGCAGACCCACGACGTGCACCATACCGTCGCGCGCAAGCGCATAGACGACGCCGGATGGACGGCCGAAACCGCCCCCGCCGCCCCCGCCAGCACGCCCTGCAGCGGGTGGAGCTCCTGGTGCGGGTGGACCGCCGGCCGGTGGTGCCCCCGGCGCCGGAGCGCCCGCAGCCGGGGCGCCCGCCGGCGCTGCCGCCGCAGCCGGAGCGCCAGCCGCAGCCGGAGCGCCAGCCGCAGGCGGAGCGCCAGCCGCAGGCGGTGCCGCACCACGACCTGCGCCTGCTCCAGCGGCGCCGCCGCGGCCGGCACCCGCGGGAATCGGCGCGCCCTCTCCGGGATTGCCGACGGCGCTCGAATATCCTCCGCGGCCCCCACGGCCGCCGGCACTGCCCATCGTCGGTGCCGCCGGGACGAGCGGCGCCTGCCGCGTGGCCGCGACCGGGGCGGCGGCGCACGCACCGGATCCGGCGGCAGCAGATCCGAACGACTTGAACCAGAACGTCTCGCCGGTGTCGTTGTCGATGGCGATGACGCCGTTCGCGCCGGTGACGATCGAAAGCGGGGTGAACAGCGTCACGCCGTTCACGGTGACGCCCTGCACGGCGGGCTTCAGCCCACGCTGGCCTTCGAGTCCGGCCTTCCACTGCAGGTCGAAGCCGGGCTTGGCGAGCGACTCGATCGAAATGTTCGGATCGGATCGCATCCAGTTGGTGCGTTGCGCGTCACCGAGCGCGGTTGGCCACTCGTTCCCGATGTTGCGACCCTGCGCGAACAGCGCAACACCTGCAACCACAGCGGCACTGGAGATCAGAAGCGTTCGTGCGATGCGCATTACTTCACTCCGAAGCAGTACAGGTAACCGTCGAACGTGCCGATGTAGGCGCGGCCGTTGGCGATTGTCAGCCCGCTGAAATGGTTCCACGACGTGATCTGCGTGCCGCTCGACCACAGTTCCTTGCCCGTCAAGCCGTCGAGCGCCACCAGCTCGGCACGGCGCGAGCCGGGAATGCGGCGGCCCGAGCTGCTGTCGAGTCCTCCTCCGAGACGGCTCGGATTGGGTTCGTTCCACGCCGTGTCCTGCACGGTCTGCGTCGAATCCTCTCCCGCGCCGTACACGAACACGATGCCGTTGGCGACGATCGCTTCCTCAGCCATGTCGATGTCGCGCGAGAGCCACCCTGGCGTCAGCGTCCACTTGCCCTTCACCAGCTCGAGCTTCAGCGCCGCCACCCCGCCCATCGTCGGCCGCCCGTGTTCGATCGGCGCGTGAAAGGTTCTGCTCACCGGTCCCCAGAACGGCACAATCACCCATTGCGCGCCGGTCGCGTCCTGCCACGCCGCCAACGACCCCCACACGCCCTTCGCGTCGAACGCCTGGATGTCGTTGCAGATCAGCGGCGATGTGTAGAGGGGAGTCCGGTGATCCTCTCCGCCGAGCCCGTCGCGATCCAGCACCCAGAGCCGGCATTCCTTGCTCGTGCCGATGAGGAATTTCGTGCCCTTGTAGTCGAACGCCATCGGCGTGACGTTCACGTCGAGGTCGCGGCGCTGCATCCAGTTGGCGTTCTTCGGCGCGAAGAAATCGACGAGCTGCAGCTGCTTGTTCTCGTCCAGCTTGACCCCGACGATGCCGTTGCCAAGATTGCGTGTCGTCGGATCGAACCGCGCATCGCCCGTGCCCATGAAGACGCGCCCTTCGGGATCGACGGCCGCGCCGCGACGTCCCCAGAGTCCGCCGCCCGCCGGCAGGAAGATGCTGGCCTTCCTCGTCGCCAGATCGAACGAGTAGAACGCATTCGGATTGCCCCCGCATCCCTGGGCGCTGGCGGTGTAGATGACGCCGTTCACCAGGTTGAGCGCATAAGGTTTGCCGTTCGGGGGGAGGAACTTCTCGGGCGGGGCCACATCCTGACCCGTTGCCATGTCTACCTGGCGCAGCCGGCCGTCCCACGACACGGCGTAAATCGTCTGCTTGCCCGGGGATGATCCCGGACCAACGACGGGCACCGCGGTCTGGCCGCCGGGGCAGAGCGTGCTACTGCCGCGTCCGCCCGGAACCGGCGCCGGCGCGCCGTCGAAGTGCTTCTTCCACGCCAGCTCGCCACTGGCGACGTCGATGCCGAACAGATCGTCGGACACGCCGGCGACTACGGCCATTTCACGCGCGCCCTGCGCCGTCGTGATGTTCTGGAGGATGAGCGGGTTGAAAAGGTTGTGCATCTCGCGCGGCGTGCTCTCGAGCTTGACCTTCCACAACAGCTTCATCTTCCCGACGTTCGCTTTGGTGAAGACTTTCTCGTCCTTTATCCAACCGGTTCGTCCCGGGTCCACGCCGTGGGTGACATAGTCGGATGCGAAGGCCGTCGCAGTGGAACAAATCACCGCTGCGAGCAGGGCGTGTCGAAGCGTCATGCTGGACCTCGAAAATGTGTGTCAGCGAGCGGGCGCGTCAGCCGGCCGCCTGCCGACGCGGGTTCGCGCGCTAACCGTACCGGTGCGGCATGCGCGCAGTCAAACGGTGAATCGTGGTTGGACCGCGTTTCGCTATCCGCAACACAAGTAGCGGCCGTCCATGTGAGAACGCGCGGCGAAGACGATTTCGGCTTCAGCGGGGAATTCTGCGGCACGGAACGGCGATGGCGCCGGTGGAGTCGCTCAGGGCAGGCGCGGCGAGCAGATATCTCGATCTGTGTAGAAATCGTGTGGCTTCCGGCTGAAGCCGGAAGCCACGACTTCACGTATTCACAATCCCCTCGACATCCTGACGCATCGTTGGTCCATCGCGTGCAGGCCGAGAGTCCGCAAAGCGCGCGGAACGATCCGGTCTCCCAGGTGGCCTAAGCCTAGGCGAACAGATCCGCCTGGGTCGTGATCAGGCGAGCGTTCGGCCTGCCCACAGCCTCCGGGCCAGCGGGCATCGTATCGAGCTTCTTGAAGGCCGTGGTGAATCGAACTCCGGTCTCCTGCTCGACTCGACGGAGCGATACCTGGAAAACCTGGAACTCGCCGAGCTCGAGCGCTTCCGGCTCGACGAGATCGTCGACCAGGTTGCGTTGGGTCAGAATGAACGCGCGAACCTTGTCCACATCGTCGGCGCTGTCTGTGTAGGCGACGAGCTTCCAGAACTCGGTCGGGATCGGAATGCCCTGGAAGGTCGGGTCGTTCTTTCGCAGGATCGGCCCGCCCATCAGGGACACTCGAAGGTCCTCCACGTCGACGTCCTCGAAGATGGCATCCTCGAGGCGCCCCCAGAGTCCTCCCCGTTGCCCCTGATTGAAGCGCTCGTGCTGTGGAGTGATGTTGGAGAAGAAGAAGCTGTCTCGATTCGCTTGACGAGCTTCGGCGATCACACCCCAGCAGAGATCTGCACGACGCGCAAGGTGCCCGCGGTCAATCGGGTTGTTCGCGTAGAGCTCGTCGCCAATCTGGAATGCCTCGAGGCCGCCACGCTCGTCTTTGACGAACCGGATGCCGGTTCGGCTGACTTTCTTGATCACCGAGCCATCGATGTTCCATGCAACGAGGCGCGGAAACTTCCGGGACATGCTCAGGCACACCGAGAAGTGTGTGTACTTGATCTCCCGGGAGTTCGACAGCTTCGCCAGATCATTGGTGAGAGTGTCGGTGAAGCCTGCGAGCGGGACGGCGAAGGACAGGAAGCCGGGATTGAATCCGCGCCGAAACTCGTTTGCCGCCTCCGCTGTCCGAACAAGCACCTCAGGCCCGGTTGCGCTGAGCGGTGCGATCTCCAGTTTTTCGAAAACCGCGGTGGCGTTGCACGCAAGGGCAAACTCCGCGTCCGACTCCTCGGCTTCGCCGGCGAAGTGGAGGCCGAGCATGATGTCGGTAATCTTGTTTCCAGCGTCGACTGCCATCCAGCACGATCCGGAATCTCCACCCTTGGAAATTTCGCCTTCCGCCGGCGGTTTCTTTGAGTCGACCCCGATTTCGAACCCGCCAATACTGGCCGTGACACCCTGGCCGTAGTCCATCTTCGTGATGACCTCAACCCGCGTCACCACGCCAAAGGTGATCGCCGTCGTCCGGCCGGATTTCACGACGCGGTCATCGAGTTGCGCCGTTCCGAGGCGACCCACTCCAGTTTTCAGCCCCAGGATCGTGGGGTCGACCTCGCGCGATTCCACCGAGCAGATCGCGCAATCACCGGCCGGGCCCAGGTGACTCCGTCGGAGATGGCCAATGCCGTTGAGGTCCGTGCGGTTGTCATCGAAGGGACCAGGTTGGACGATGGGGTCGCCGATGACGCCGTGTGGCGTGTTGAGAATGTGCCAGTTGCTGAGGATCACGCGGTCCCCGCTTCTGCGATCGGTCACGAACGTGCCGAGCGTGCCGGCGGTCGTCCGGACGTTGGCGATGCTGATGCCGGGCACCATCGTGTCGAGCCGCCGCTTCCGCTCGTCCTTCTGGATAGCCTCGGGTTGAACCAGAAGGTACGCCGGCTTGAACGTCCGCTGAACGACATCAGTTGGTATCGACACGCCTTCGAATTCGATGGTCGGCGGGATCGGCGTGGAGGTGACGTCCTCGAGCGCCTCCGGCCGAACTTTCTTGTCGACTGAAAACTGCAGGGCCAATTCGCTTGAACGCTTGCCCTTCACCGTCTTGTAGCCGATGCCGATGCTGGAGATGTTCGGGTCCTGCAGATAGTCGTCGCACCTGGTTCGGATGAAGCGCTTCATCACTTCATAACGTGAATCGGCTGATTGTGGAGTTCTGCCCTCGCCGCCAGCAGTGCGCCGAGACCGGGCACGTGTGGCTCTCGACGTGGCCGTCTTCGAGCCGGTGGTTTTACGGGCGGAGATCTTACGAACGCTCTTGCGCTTAGCCACGGTCGTCCCTCCCAAGGGCCGGATGCGAGGTGCGAGTCTGGGATCGTCGGGTCCAGACACTTGAATAGACCGCTTTGTTGGCCCGCCTCTCCGGCTGAGAAAGTAGACGGACGGCTGCCGGGTTTTCCACACCCCGGTGGGCCGCGCAGAGGGTAGTAGCGAGAGGAGTTGTGTATTTCGGTTTCAGCGGGGAATTCCGCGGCACTGAACGCCTGTGTCGCCGGTGGAGTCGCTCAGGGCAGGCGCGGCGACCAATTCACGAGTACGTTGATTGGAGGCGTTCCCCGCGCCCGAATCGGCTCGGCAACGAGGAAGCGCTGCCCGTCGGCGGTAACGCCATATTCATCGAGGATCGGGGAGCCGAGACCTTCAGGCACTGAAAACAGTCGACGCGGTGCGAGGGGGACGAAGGCCTGCCCCGGCGCGATCGCGACGGACATCATCGAGCCGTCCGGCGCGAGGTAGAACAGCTCCCGTCCGTTGCCACGCCATCGCGGCTGCACTCCGCCGGCAGACGACACCTGCCATCGCTCGCCGGTGCCCGGAAGGCGCGTGACATAGATTTCCTGGCGGCCTGAAGCGTCGGAGTTGTAGGCCAGCCACTTCCCATCGGGTGAGAAGTGGCACTCGTCGATGATGTCTCCAGCCGCCGGGACCGTGACGGGTGTGCCGCCGGCCACGGGAACCAGCAGAAGGCGCGGTTCGCGCCAGCCCCTGCTGCTGCCGACGGCGAGGTAGCGTCCGTCCCGGGACCAATCCTCGACCCAGACATCATCGTCCTGGGGCTCGTAGATGGTCCGGTCCGCGCCTCCATCGACGGGGCGGGCGGTGATTCGCGAACGATCGCCACGCTGCATGTAAGCGAACTCGCGGCCATCGGGGGACCACACCGGATCGTTGGCCCATCCCCGCTCGCCGGCGACGACACGCGACTGCACACCTCTCGTCACGTCGATGACGGACACGATGTCGTTGCCGCTGGTGTCTGTGCCCGCGACCAGGATCCGGTTGCCATCCGCGCTCACATCGAAGTTGTCGTGGCTACCGGTGGCGACGACGTCACCGCGCCGGCCCGAGCGGTCGAACCAGACCAGCCGCCGCTGTTCCGCCGCGCCGGGCCGGAATGCGATTGCACCGGAACTCGAATACGACACCGGCGCGCGGTTGCCCGCCGATCGCAGATGGAGCTCCTCGGTGATCACCGGCGTGGCCGCTCCGGTATACGTCATCGCCTGCGCGTCGAAGCGCTCGATCATGAGCGATCCCCCGCGCAGGGAGAGGAGGTGTGTCGAGTCGATGGAGCCGACGAGCGCACCGCTGGCCTCGACGCAGCGCATCTCCGGCCCGTCGATCGACACGGCGCACGTTTGTGTCCCGGTCGCGGTGAGGACCGGAAACAGCAGGCGCCCATCGCCAAGAAACACCGGGCGTCCGTGCACTCGATCGCCGCTGCGAGGCCGGGTCAGCACGGAGGCTTCACCGCCTGCTGCGGGCACGCGCAGCAAGCCACCCGGGAACACGGCGAAGACAATCGAGTCCTCCCACCATGCGGCGCCGATGAACTGGCCGGACAGGGTGGTGACGTTCCTCGCGGTGCCGCCGGCGAGGGATCGTTGATAGAGCTGGCGGCTGACGGCGTATCCGACATGCTGGCTGTCAGGCGACCAGAACACGCCGCGAGCGCCTTCGGTCCCAGGCAGCACGGTGGCATCGGCAGCACCGAATGGGCGGATCCAGACCGCGGGCACCTTTTCGTCCGCGAGCGCTACGAATGCCAGCGTGCGGCCGTCGGGCGACACGGCGAAATCGGTGAGATCCAGCATCGTCGGCGTGGCGATCTGAAACCGGTAGGGGATGGCCATCTGAGGGGCCTGACGGTTGGCCTGATACCAGTTCGCCATCGCCGCCCCGCCGGCGCCCGCAAGCACCATCGTCAGTCCCCAGCCCGCCACTCGCGACAGCGTTCGGCGTGATCCGGACGGCGGATCTGTTGTGATCGGGCCATCTTTCTGTAACAGAGCCACACGCATTTCGCCGATGTCCCTCAAGCGAGTCCTGGGATCGCGGTCGAGACACCGCCGCAGGATCACGCGCCAGTGTCCAGGCACTGATGGCGTCAGTCGACCCAGGTCAATCTCACGCGTGAGTACTGCGGCAATGGTGTCCGACGGTGTTGCGCCGAGGAACAGCGGACGACCGGTCAAGACCTCGTAAAAGACGCAGCCGAAGGACCAGATATCGGTGCGCTTGTCCACCTCTTGCCCTCGTGCCTGCTCGGGAGACATGTAGGCCGGCGTGCCGAGGACGATGCCAGGCTCGGTCAACGCGAAGTCGCCGTGTGCGAGGGGGGCGGTTGTCATCGATCCGGTCGCGGCACCGGCGAGGGTCGAAGTCGGCCTTCTGGCCAGTCCGAAATCGAGAACCTTGACCGTGCCGTCGCGGCGGATCATGACGTTGGCGGGCTTCAAATCACGGTGGATGACTCCCGCCTCGTGCGCGGCTTCGAGCGCAGCGGCGATCTGCGCAAGAACCTGGTGTGCCTCGTCTATCGGCAAGGGGCCCTGCGCGAGTCGTGCCGCGAGCGTCGTCCCGTCGATGAACTCCATCGCGAGCGCGAGCACGCCGTCCGACTCTTCGATGCCGTGAACGGAGGCGATGTTGGCGTGATTGAGTGATGCGAGCAGTCGCGCTTCGCGTTCGAACCGCGACAGTCGGTCATGATCGCCGGCCCCGGCCGCGGGCAGCACTTTCAGCGCGACATCCCGCTGGAGCCTGGTGTCGGTGGCCCTGTAGACCTCGCCCATCCCGCCGACACCAATCACGGACAGAACCTGGTAGGGCCCAATCCGCCCGCCACTCGACAACCCCATCGGTGCCGCGGAGTATAGCCCATCGACTTGATGGCAGTGAGCGCTGTACCGGGCGCTAGCTCGTGATGAACGCCAGCAGGTCGGGATTGATCAGGTCGGCGTGCGTCGTGCACATGCCGTGCGCCAGTTTCTCGTAGACCTTGAGCGTGCCGTTCTTCAGAAGCTTTGCCGAGAGCAGCGCGGAATCGGCGATCGGAACGATCTGGTCGTCGTCTCCGTGCATGACGAGTGTCGGAACGCCTACCGCTTTGAGATCGTCCGTGAAATCGGTTTCCGAGAATGCCTTGATCCCGTCGTAGTGTGCTTTGGCGCCGCCCATCATGCCCTGACGCCACCAGTTGTCGATCACCGGCTGCGAGACGTTCGCACCTGGACGGTTGTACCCGTAGAACGGGCCGCTTGCGACGTCACGATAGAACTCCGCGCGATTCGCCGCGAGCTGTTGCCGGAAGCCGTCGAACACTTCGATCGGCAAGCCGCCCGGATTCGCGGCGGTCTTCACCATGATCGGCGGGACGGCGCCGATCAGCACCAGCCTGGCCACGCGTCCACCGCCGTGCCGCGCGGCATAGTGCAGGGCCTCGCCGCCGCCCGTCGAATGGCCCACGTGTACGGCATTGCTCAGATCCAGATGTGAGACGACGGCCGCAACGTCGGAGGCGTAATGGTCCATGTCGTGGCCATCGTCGACCTGGCTGGATCGTCCGTGACCGCGGCGGTCGTGAGCAATGACCCGAAACCCTTTTCCCAGGAAGTAGAGCAGCTGGGCATCCCAATCGTCGCCGCTGAGCGGCCAGCCGTGATGAAACACGAGCGGCTGCGCGTTCTTCGGGCCCCAGTCCTTGTAGAAGATCGTCGTTCCATCTTTCGTGGTAATCGTCGGCATGATGACCTCCGGATTCAATCGAGGCGCAGGCGTTGCTCCATCGAGTAGCACTGATCCCGGATGTACACAACCATGCCGACAGAACCCGTTGCAATCAGGATGAAAGACGAGGCTCGGCCGTTCTTCGCGATGTTGTGGATGGATCGATCGCCTACTCGGACCGCAGGAGCACGCCTGGCTCGGCGCGTGACGCCGTGAGCGCGGGAATCCAGGTGGCAAGCATCGCGACGAAGAGCACCAGCGAACCCGTCAGGGCAATCACCATGGAACCTGGGCTTTCGAGGCCAACGATTAGCGATCGGGCGGACCAGCCTGCCAGAACTGCCACGATGACGCCGGCAGCGATCCCACGCGCGGCGAGGGCGGCCCCTTCGCGAAGGATCATCAGCAACACGTCGCCACGCGAGGCACCGACGGCGAGGCGAACGGCGATTTCGTGCCGGCGCTGCACCACCACATGCGCGAACGCGGCATGAATGCCAACCGCGGCCGTCGCGAGCGCGAGCGCGCCGAACAGCAGGAGCAGCTTCGTCCCCATCAACCAGTGGACCAGGCGCGGCCTCTGAAGCGCCGCAAACGGGCGAACGTCGAGTAGCGGAAGGTCGTTCTTGCCGCCGGCGACTGCACGACGAATCAAATCACCGGACAGATCGATGCCCGACTCCTGTCGAAGCACCAGGCCGGACACGCGCGGCAATGCCATCCGGGGCGGGCGCTGAAGCCCCTGCGAAAATGGCACGTAGTAGTGCGCGATCCGCCTGGCGCCTCCAGGTGAATCGGAGGGTGGCTGCCAGTCGCGAGCGATGCCAACGATCTCACGGCACGGCGCCGTGGCGGGCGGTCTCGGAGGACCGCTGGCCGTCCTGGGATCCCAGTCAGGATCGAGGCCGATACGGATGCACTGTCCGAGAGCACTGACTCCGGGCCAGAGGGTCCGCGCCATGGCCTCGCTGACGATGGCGACCGGAGGCGCGCTCGCAGCGTCTGCCGCGGTGAAGGGGCGACCGCGAACGATTTCGACGCGGAGGATGTCGAGGAGATCGGGAGTGGACTCGATCAGGAACGGGAGCTCGCCGCCGACCCGAGGTTCGCCACGCCCGGGGACCTCGATTGGCGGCGCCATGACGTTGTAGTACGGGAGCACGAAAAAGACGGTCGCCGCCGCGACACCCGGCAGCCCCCGGACCCGCTCGACCGCCGACGTCAGCATCGCGTCCTGCTCGGTCGCGCTCAGCAATCCTGGACCACGCGCCAAATCGGCTACAACGACGTC
>Ga0209382_10007705_pt1 | contig 13645 bp, 14 predicted proteins | sample SoiMetdeltSBSDD5_FD_187599 | JGI IMG/M metagenome (GOLD analysis project Ga0209382, IMG submission 187599) | Bulk soil microbial communities from a Populus tree surrounding site in Tennessee, USA - Soil MetaG P. deltoides SBSDD5 (SPAdes) (version 2) | ecosystem: Environmental > Terrestrial >... | reverse complement strand
GCGCGACACTGCGTCAAACATCAGCAGGGGAGCGAATCGCGCTCCCCTCTTTTTTTGATTTCTGCGCTGGCCTACCAGAGCAGCAATTGAAGCATTGCCGATGTGTTCGGCGGGCGCCGACTTGCGTGTACGCCGACATGAATCGCCTGAAATCGAACGAAGCGATTCTTCGCCGCGAGTTCGTTCCGCGCGATCCGTGTCGAACGAATCAGCTTGTGGGTGCTTGCCGCGCTGGCAGGCGTCGGAATCGAGGACTACTCGCGGCGGCTGCGAGAGGGCACGAGCTGAGTGAGATTTCCGGCGTACGACGCAGGAGGCGTCGGCCGAATACATCGGCGATGCCCCAACCAACGGCGCGAGAAGGGCGGGGACCCGCGACAAACGAGCCCCTGGTCTAGAGTTCCTGCGTATCGATTTGGGCTCGCTGCAATCGGCCGCTGAAGTCCACGTAAACCGACTTCCATTCGGAAAAGACGTCCAGCGCCGCAGTCCCGGCTTCGCGGTGGCCGTTGCCCGTCGCCTTGGTCCCGCCAAACGGCAGATGTACTTCAGCGCCAATCGTTGGCGCATTGACGTAGAAGATTCCCGTGTACAGGTCCCGCATGGCCGTGAATGCCTTGTTTACGTCGCGGGTGTAAATCGACGCAGACAAGCCGTAGCTGACGTTGTTGCCGATCGCGATTGCCTCTTCGAGCGAATGGCTCCTCATGACGGCGACGACAGGACCAAAAATCTCCTCCTGCGCAATTCGCATCGTCGGGCTGACATCGCCAAAGATCGTCGGCTCGTGGAAAAACCCGGAGGCGTACGCGCCGTCGCGCAGCTGGTGGCCGCCCGTCAGCAGCGTTGCGCCCTCCTTGCAGCCGATTTCTACGTACTGTGCGACAGTCGCAAGCTGTGCTTCGCTGACCACCGGACCCATCTGAATCGACGGATCGAGGCCGTCGCCGACGCGGAGCGCTTTCGCGCGCCCGACGAGCTCCGTGACGAACCTGTCGTATACCTTCTCGTGGACGACCACCCGGCTGGCGGCCGTACATCGCTGACCGCTGGTGCCGAATCCGCCCCACAGGCATCCCTCGACCGCAAGCTCGAGCTGGGCGTCGTCCATGATCATGATGACGTTCTTGCCGCCCATCTCGAGGTGGACCTTCTTGAACGAGTCCGCGGCGTTCTGATTGACGAGTCGGCCAACCGCCGTCGAACCGGTAAACGAGACCACCGAAACGTCCTGATGCGTAGAGAGAAGCGTTCCGACCTCGGATCCCCCGGTGACGAGGTTCACCACACCGGGCGGCACGCCGGCCTCCTCGAGCACCTTGACGAAATTCACCGCCGACAGCGGGGTGAGCGTCGCAGGTTTGAACACCACAGTGTTGCCACAGACGAGCGCCGGAATGATCTTCCAGGACGGAATCGCCATTGGAAAGTTCCACGGCGTGATGACCGCACAGACGCCAATGGGCTGGCGAACTGACATGGCGAACTTGTTTGGCAGTTCGGACGGCACGGTTTGGCCGTAGAGCCGCCGCCCCTCGCCCGCCATGAAATAGGTCATGTCGATGGCTTCCTGAACGTCGCCCCGCGTCTCGTCCAGCACTTTCCCCATTTCCCGCGTCATATCGCGAGCGAAGTCTTCCTTGCGTTCTGCGATCAGCTGCGCTGCGCGAAAGAGAATTTCCGCCCGTCGCGGCGCCGGAACCTGACGCCAGGACGGGTATGCACGGCCGGCGGCGGCAATGGCGTCGGCAGCGTCTGCCGGCGTGGACTCCTGGAACACTCCAATCAGATCCGTCCGATCCGCGGGGTTCCGATTTTCGAACAGTTTGCCAGACACAGAGTCGGCCCACCGTCCACCGATGTAGTTTCTGAATGTCATACGTAACATTCTGCACTCACGTGCCTTCTGAAGACTGCGCGCCTATGTGATGTTGAACAAACGGGTTACGGGCTTCGCTCCGCAGAGCTGATGCGGAGAACAGATGCAGGGCTCAACGAAGAGAATGGAAAGAGTGGGCAAATACCTCGATTTCAGCCGTGGCACGGATCCTGAATCAATCCTAGGCGAAGGGCGGATCAACTATGGCTGACACGGACCGTCTCGCCATCACGCCGGTGCAGAAAGTCGTCGTAGTCGACGGCAATGCCGAAGTGCTCGGCATGCTCGAGGCTGTTCTCGATGCGGGACGCTACGACATGGTGTTCGTGGAATCCAGCGATCATGCCTATTCACAGATCAAGAAAGTGCTTCCTAACCTGGTCATCGTCTGCGCGAGGATTGAGCAGCTAGAGTCGTTCCAGTTGCTCACGATGCTGAAGCTCGACTCGGAGACGCGCGACATCCCCGTGCTCACCTACACTACAGAGTACGAAGGCCAGGACATCGATACCGCCACCTCTCGACTTACCGACGACGACGAGGAGTTCCTTCCGAGCAGACGGCCGGTCGCGCTTCGGATGAACTAGGTCATCCTCGCCGCCCGGAGGATGTTATATTCCTCCCGGTGGAGGGCCACAAGCGCGACGAACGCGTGCCGATCCTCGGTGAACTACGCGCGGAGGTGATGGTCTATCAACCAGTTCTGGTGACTGACATCAGTCGCACGGGCGCGGCGGTCGAAACCCACTTTCCGATGCAAATCGACTCCCTGCACGACCTCCGGCTGACGCTCGGCGACAAGTCGATCGTCGTCAAGGCACGGGTGGCTCATTCCCACATCAGTGACGTCGATCAGGTGAATGTGGTGTACCGGACCGGACTCGAGTTCGTCCAGCCGCCGGCACTGGCGAGTGCGGTGATTACCCAGTTCATGGCCGCCTTGAAAGCCAGCCGAAACCGGGTGCAGAGAGCAGCTACCTGAGTTTCAGGTGTTCCAGGTAATCGCCCGAATGGATACGCTCGGCGCGGCCGAGCGGGGCGTTGTAGAAATATACCCACGCATCGATCATCGGACCGCCGTCGAGCGCTACGGGCGCCAGCGCGCGTGTGTAGAGGCTGCTGTCGGGCTCCTCGGTCCGGCACCCCTCGAATTCGTCGAGCACCTGCAGAACAATCGCAGGATGCGTCATCTTGTACACTTCGCCCCAGGCCGTGGCATCCGACGCGGGTACGGCGGCCGGATAGATCCCGAGGTCGAACAGCGCTGCCGAAATCGTTCCACGGCCAACGTACACGAGATGGTCGGCCACGCGAAGCCGGCCGGCCCGGTTGAACGGCCTCATCAGGGTTCCGTAGAAAAAAACGAGATCTTCCATCACCGAACTGGTGCGTTCTGAGCGAGTTACGCCCGGGGGGCAACCGGCGTTTACTCGGGCGCCCGTCCAACGGAGAGTCAAACGCCCCTTGTGCCGGCGATCGCGGCGTCCACGCGTGGCGCGGCGGGGGTGAAAAGGGGCCAGTGCGGACGGTCAGAGGGTGCCGCGGAGTCCCAGGGCGTCGGCGCTGTTCCGCATGAAGGCAATGACGTTGGCGACATGTTCTTCAAGCGGCAAGCCGAGCTCTGCCGCGCCGCGCCGCAGGTCGTCACGCGACACCGCACGGGCAAACGCCTTGTCCTTCATTCGTTTGAGCACCGAAGCGGCTTCGAGGTCGAGGATGCTTTTCGTGGGGCGGACGAGCGCGGCAGCCGTGACGAATCCGGCCATTTCGTCGCAAGCATACAGTGTCCGCTCGAGCAGGCTCTCGCGGGCGATCCCGCTGTAATCGGCGTGTGACAGGATGGCGCGCGTGAACCAGTCCGGGTATCCACGGCGCTGCAGCTCCTCGCATCCACGAAACGGGTGGTCCGCGGACGTCGGATAGCGCTCATAGTCGAGGTCGTGCAGCAGCGCGACCGATCCCCACGCCTCTTCGTCTTCACTAAACTTGCGGGCGTAGCCCCGAACCGCAGCCTCGACAGCCAGAGCATGCTTCCGCAAGCTCTCGCTGAGCGTCCATTCTGTGAGCAGCTGCCACGCGGCGTCGCGAGCCGTGAACGCGCTCACGAGCGGACCGTCCCGGGCGCTTGGCGCGCCAGCTCCATGGCACGGTCGATGACTGCCTGCGCCTTTTCGGTCAGGTTGTATGGGCCGAGGTCGTCGGGATCAACGAAAATCGCCTCGTCCACGTCGGAGCCGGCACACAACTCGCCCCCTGCGGGCCAGCAGAGATAGTCCACGAGCACAAAGTGGTACCGCACGCGTTGTGCCTCGTCGAACATGATGCGATCGAACACCTCAATCACCGGTCCCACATCCACGTCGAGCCCCGTTTCCTCTCGCATCTCGCGGATCAGGCCCGATTCCAACGTTTCTCCCAGCTCGAGGGTACCGCCAGGAAGGCTCCAATGCCCGGCGAGCGGCTCGTAGCGGCGTTTGACAATCAAAACCTGCCCATCGCGTACGATCACCGCGCCAACGCCCACGACGGGACGCTCGGGGTATTGACGTGAGTCGGTCCTTACTTCGTTCACACTTCTATGTTCTCTCTTCTCCGTTCGTGTTCACGTTCGGTTCCGCGTTCTCGGTTTTCTTGGGTTCACGTTCGAGCTGCGTCGAACCTGAACACGAACCGAGCACCGAGAACACCAGAAGTGTGAACGTCGAGCTTACTCACCCATCACCTTGACGATCACCCGTTTGCGGCGCTGCCCGTCGAACTCCGCGTAGAACACCTGCTCCCACGGACCTAAGTCCAGCTTACCGTTCGTGATTGGCAGCATGACCTGGTGTCCCATCAACGTGCGCTTGAGATGCGCGTCTGCGTTGTCCTCGCCCGTTTGATGATGGCGATAGTCCAGTCCCTCGGGCGCGAGCTTCTCGAGCCACACCTGAAAGTCGTGAATCAGGCCATCCTCCCAGTCGTTTACGTAAACCGCTGCCGTGATGTGCATGGCCGAAACGAGTACGAACCCCTCGTTCACCCCGCTCTTGCGGACGATCTCGGACACCTGATCGGTGATCCTGATGAATTCGCGCCGCTTCTTGGTTTCGAACCAGAGATATTCGGTTCGCGTTTTCATGACGGTCGATTGTCGTTGAGCGGCAGGGCCGCATCGGCGTTGAGCTCGACGCCACCGGTCAGCCCCCTGCGGTACTGACGAAGACCCGCAGCGGCAATCATCGCCGCATTATCGGTTGAGAGCGCCAGGCTCGGCAGATACAGGGGGATCCCTCGCGCGGCCGCGCGGGTCGCCGCGGTTTCCCGCAGGCGGCTGTTCGCAGACACGCCACCCGCGATGCCGACGCTTTGTGCGCCGAACCATCGAACCGCATCGAACAGCTGGTCGAGCAGTGTCTCAACGACAACTCTCTGAAAGCTCGCGGCGGTATCCGCAACCTCCGGCGGCGGCAACGGGTCGTCCGCGGCCAGGCCGAGCTCGGCGCGACGAACCGTGACGTGGCGAAGGACCGCCGTCTTCAGTCCGCTGAAGCTGAAATCGCGCCGCCCGGGCAGGTGCGGCGCGTTGCGATCGGCATGCGTCAGTCGAGTCTTTGGAAACGCCACCGCGCGATCGTTGCCCTGTCGCGCCACCAGATCGATCGCCGGCCCTCCGGGATATCCGAGCCGTAGCAGCTTGGCCACCTTGTCGAACGCCTCCCCCGCCGCATCGTCACGCGTTCGGCCGAGGAGCTCGTACCGGCCAGGTTCCTCGATGCGGTAGAGGCTGGTGTGCCCGCCCGACACAACGAGAACGACCGCAGGGGTGGGCATTTCGCCGTTTTCGAGGACCAGTGACTCGATGTGGCCGGCCAGGTGATGAACGGGGACGAGCGGCACCGATTGCGCCCATGCCAGCGCTTTCGCGAAAGAAAGCCCCACGAGCAGCGATCCGACCAGCCCCGGCCCCTGCGTCACAGCAATCGCGTCGTAACCGCGACCGGATTCTGCGATCGCCTTCTCGACGACGCCGCAGATGTCGCGCACGTGCAGGCGTGCAGACAGCTCCGGCACGACACCCCCCCACTCTCGATGGATGTCGGTCTGCGACGCGACGACGTTCGAGAGAAGTCGCCACGGGTGGCGCGCGTCGTGCGTCTCCTCGACAATGGCGGCGGCCGTTTCGTCGCAGGACGTCTCGATGCCTAAGAACTAAGAAGATCATGACTGCCGACTGCCAACTGCCTACTGCCTACTGCCTACTGCCTACTAATTGGGCGAGCGTCTCCCCGTACGGCGGACGTGCGATACCGCGCTCCGTCACGATGGCCGTGACGTATTCGGCCGGCGTGACGTCGAACGCCGGATTGCGGATGCGTGCTCCTCCCGGCGTCAAACGAGCGGAGCCGACGTGCGTGACCTCGCGTTCGTGACGCTCCTCAATCGGAATCCGGCTCCCGTCCGGAGTGTTCAAATCGACAGTGGAAACCGGTGCCGCAACGTAAAAAGGAATGCCGTGTGCCTTCGCGAGCACCGCGACCGCGTAGGTGCCAACCTTGTTCGCGACGTCGCCATTCGCGGCGATCCGGTCGGCGCCGACGACAACCAGATCGACATGACCCTGACGCATCATCGCGCCTGCCATGTTGTCGGTGATTACCGTCGTGTCGATGCCGTCCTTGATGAGCTCCCAGGCGGTCAGGCGGGCGCCCTGCAGGAAGGGGCGTGTTTCGTCAGCCAGCACCGCCACTCGCTTGCCCTGTGCGACGGCGGCGCGGATGACGCCGAGAGCGGTGCCATAGCCTGCCGTGGCCAGGGCGCCTGCGTTGCAGTGGGTCAGGATGTTCGCCGACTCGGGCACAAGCGAGGCGCCGTGCGCGCCCATCGACTTGCAGCTCGAGACGTCTTCGTCGTGAATACGCTGCGCTTCGGCTTCGAGGCGGTCTTTGATTTCCGCGACCGAACAGCCAGCCTGGGCGGCGCTCGCGAACGTCTGCTTCATTCGATCGATTGCCCAGAACAGGTTGACGGCTGTTGGCCGCGTGGCAGCCATGAGGTCGCACGTCTTCTGGAATTCGGTGGCGAACTGCTTCGTACCGGTCGCCTTGCTCCTCCTCATCCCGAGCGCAATCCCCATCGCCGCCGCCACGCCAATGGCGGGCGCGCCTCGAATGACCATCGTCTTGATGGCCTTGGCCATCTCGGACGCCGTCCTGCACGTCACGTACACCTCTGACACAGGCAGCTTCCGCTGGTCGATCATCACGACGCAATCGCCCTTCCATTCGATTGTTGGCAACATCTCAGGTCACAAGCAGTAGGCAGTAGGCGGTAGGCAGCCGGCAGTTAACAGTAGCAGGTTCAGCGCTCGAGCGAGTTGGCCAGACCGGTTACCAAGCGTCCGACCTCGGCGGCGGCCGAAAGCATCGTCTCCACCGACTCCCGGGGAATGAAGCCGAGTCTTCCTGCCAGCATAACGTGCGTCTCAAGCTCCCGTACTGATCCGTGAGCAATGGAGAGATGATTCAAGAACTCTCCGCAAGTTCTGCGCCCTTGTCCCTCGGCAATGTTGGCAGGAATTGCCACCGCGGCGCGACGTGCTTGAGAAACAAGGCCAAAGCGCTCTTCGGCGGGGAGGCAGTTCGTCAGTCGATACACAACCTCCACGAGTTCCATCGCACGCTGCCACGCCATCAGATCCTGATAATTCCGCGACGGCATCCCGACGACGATGCGAACACCATGCCGGTTCGCATCCGCGCACGCCTGGCTCCTCGCCTACTGCCTACTGCCTACCGCCTACTGCCTACTGCCTACTGCCTACTGCCTACTGCCTACTGCCTACTGCCTACTACAAGAGACTCCGATCGAACGGCACCGGCAGCAGTTCGCTTAGCCGATAGCGGCCAGTTTCGCGACGAAGGTTCGCGAGCACGATTTCCAAGTCGCCGCCGAACTCCCAGAGGATCTGGCGGCAGGCTCCACACGGTGGTGTCGGACGCTCCGTGTCCGCGACGATCGCGATGCGGCGGAATCGCTTATGTCCCTCCGAGAGCGCCTTGAACATGGCAACGCGCTCGGCACAGATGGTCAGACCATATGTCGCGTTCTCGATGTTGCACCCGGTGACAACCGTTCCGTCGACGGCCTCGAGCGCCGCACCCACTTTGAACCTCGAAAACGATGCGTGCGCGTTTCGTCTCGCCTGACGTGCCGCACGGATCAGATCAGAGTCTTTCAATGATGCCCTCCAGCAGCCCGATGAACGCATCGCGGACGCGCCGGGCGGTTTCGAGCACTTCTTCATGGTTGAGCGGCTGTGGCAACACTCCGGCAGCCATATTGGTGATGCAGGAGAGGCCAAGAACCTCGATTCCCATGTGCCGCGCGGCCAGGGCTTCCGGCACCGTGGACATGCCGACTGCGTCCGCGCCAATCGTGCGAAGAAAACGGATTTCTGCAGGCGTCTCGTAGCTGGGTCCGTGCACGGCAACGTACACCCCGTGCGACACCGGAATACCTCGTGCGCGCGCCGCCGCGTCGGCGATTGTTCGGAGACGCTTGGAGTACACCTCGCTCATGTCCGGAAATCGCGGACCGAACCGCTCGTCATTGAAGCCGAGCAGCGGGTTGCTCCCGAGCAGGTTGATATGGTCGTCGATCACCATCAGCGCGCCGCTTGCGAAACCGGTATTGATGCCCCCGGCGGCGTTCGTGAGGATGATCTCGCGTACGCCGAGCCGCCCCATCACGCGTGTCGCAAAGACGACGGTCGAAAGATCGTGTCCTTCGTAAAAGTGCGCCCGCCCGGCCAATGCGGCGATCTGCCTGCCGCCTACGCTGCCGACTACCAGCCGCCCGGCATGCCCGACGACGTTGGAGGCGGGCCAATGTGGCAATTCGGCGTAGGGCATCCTGACCGCATCGAGCAGCGTGTCGGCAAACTCGCCGAGGCCTGAACCGAGCACCACGGCCGTTTGTGGAAGTGTCTGGCACTGTGATCGAATCGCGGCGGCGGCTGCCTCCACGTCTTCGTACATGTCGTTCGACATCGTGTGCACACGACTTCGCGTGCGTCACCTCAGAGCAGCATGCCCGCGATGGTGGCGCTGATGAAATTGGCAAACGTGCCCGCAAGCATGGCTTTCAGCCCGAGACGAGCGAGGTCGTGCCGCCGTTCCGGCGCCAGCGCGCCGATCCCGCCGATCTGGATGCCGATCGAGCTGAAATTCGCAAAGCCGCACAGCGCAAAGGTGGCGATCGTGAACGATCTCGGGTCCAGCATGTCCTTCATTGGCCCGAGCTGGGAGTAAGCGACAAATTCGTTCAACACCATGCGAGTGCCGAGAAGGTTGCCGATGGTGGGGGCGTCGCGCCATGGCACACCGAGTCCCCATGCAATGGGCGCGAACACCCATCCAAAGATTTGCTGCATGCTGAGCCCGACCACGCCTAACAGCGCGTTGACGAGCGCGATGAGTGCAAGAAACGAGATGAGCATCGCGCCGACGTTCAGTGCGAGATGAAGGCCTTCTCCCGTGCCGCGACCTACGGCGTCGATGACGTTGACATCGGTCTTCTCCACCTCGAGTCGCACAGTTCCCGCCGTCTCGGGCTGGCGTGTTTCCGGCACGAAGATCTTCGCCATCATCAATGTGCCTGGCGCCGTCATGATCACGGCCGTCAACAGGTGTTGTGCCTCGATGCCAAAGAGGATGTAAGCGGCCATGATGCCTCCGGAGATGTGTGCCATCCCGGCGGTCATCACCGTCATCAGCTCCGACTCGGTCATTCTGGGCAAAAAGGGCCGGATGGTCAGCGGGGCTTCCGTCTGACCCATGAAGATACTGGCGGCAACGTTGAGCGTTTCTGCGCCGCTCGCCCGCATGAATCGCCGCATCACGAGGGCAAAGGCGCGCACGATCAGCGGCATCACGCCGAAGTAGTACAGCATCGCGAAAAGCGCCGCGATGAAGATGATGGTCGGCAGCACCTGGAACGCAAAAACGGTCGCGTACTGTGTACCTTCCTGCCCCAGGACGTTGGTCATGATCCGCGGCCAGACGTCCGGATTGCCGAGCGGCCCGAAGACAAACGAGGAACCGACGAAGGCGAAATTCAGCAGTCGCGTGACTGCGGTGCCGGCCGCCTGAAACGCAGCACGTCCCGCTCCCGTCTTGAGCACGATGAGGGCAAACAGGAACTGAAGAGTGAGACCCCATGCGACCGTGCGGTAGTCGATGGCACGCCTCGCCGACGACAAGCAGTAGGCGAGCGCCAGGAGCAGGGCGAGGCCGGCAACGGGCTGCACGTTCGATACTCCGAGTGCCCCAATGGCGATCGCAACGGCCGCGACAGCAGACAGGCTGCCGAGCACCAGCAGGTCATGGCTGGTCCAGCGCTGGCGCCCGAGTTCTACGGTGTCGGTGGTGACTTGCAATGCGGCTCCTTAGCGCACCTCTCCGAGCACCTTGTTACGGGCCGGCGGCGGCTGATCAGCGATGGTGACGGCGGCCCGGCACAGCTCGATGGCCCGCTCGAGGCCACGGCCGCCCCGGTGGTGCAGCTCGATGAGCGGCTCCCCGGCGGCCACGTGCGCGCCAAGCGCAACCTTTGCGACAAGGCCAACTGCGTGATCTACAGGATCGCCGACCTTCAGGCGACCTGCACCCAGCACATTGCTGGCGCGGCCGAGCGCCTCGGCTCGAAGCGCGGCCACGAAACCAGTCGCCGGTGCTCTGAACAGCTCACGGTCAGGCGCCTGCGGCATGACGGCGTAGTCTTCGACGATACGGGGGTTGCCTCCGTGCTCCTGAATCATCGACCTGAACGTCTCGAGCGCACGACCCGAGCTGAGCGCATCCTCGACTGATCGCGCCGCCACCTCCGCGTCGCGCTCGCGGCCGGCCAGAAGCACCATGCGTGTCGCGATATGCAGCACCACGTCAGCAACCTCGCCCGGCCCTTGCCCTTTCAGCGTCTCGACACACTCGATGATCTCGAGCGTATTTCCGATTGCGGAGCCGAGGGGCGCATCCATGTCTGTGATCAGCGCCTCGGTCCGTACGCCGGCATGGGTTCCGATCGCGACCATCGAGGTGGCTAAAGCACGTGCGTCGTCAACGTTCTTCATGAACGCGCCATGGCCGCATTTCACGTCGAGAATGAGCGCATTGCTGCCTTCCGCGAGCTTCTTGCTCATTACTGACGCCGCGATGAGGGGGATGCTTTCCACGGTCGCGGTCACGTCCCGCAGGGCATAGAGCTTTTTGTCGGCCGGAACGAGCGAAGCCGACTGGCCGATGATACTGGCGCCGACGGTACGCAGGATTCTCTTGAAATCGCCGATACCAAGATCGGTGCGATATCCAGGTATCGATTCCAGCTTGTCAAGAGTGCCGCCGGTATGGCCGAGCCCGCGGCCCGACATTTTCGGAACGATCACCCCGCACGCAGCGGCGACCGGAGCGAGGACGATCGACACCTTGTCGCCGACACCGCCGGTACTGTGCTTGCCAACCTTGATCCCCGGAATGTCGGAAAGATCGACGCGCTCACCGGATTGGGCCATCGCTTCGGTGAGCCAGGCGGTCTCATCCTCTGACATGCCTCGCAGAACGATCGCCATGAGAAGAGCCGCCGACTGGTAATCCGGAATGCGCGCCGCCGTTACCCCTTGGACGAACTGATCGATGTCGCCGCGCGAGAGCGCGTGCCCATCGCGCTTCTTCGCGATCACGTCGACAAAATGCATGGAAGACCGCTCAGTATAATCAACATTCCGACGATGGCGCCCACCACGGCGGCAAATCCGATGTCGGCCGACCAGAGCAGCGCGCTTGCTGAGTTCGCGCGCACATGCCGGGCGGCCGCGCGTTCGGTATCGCTCTACCCACGAACGCACCCGGCGATCCAGGTCGCGTTGGTGCGCGTGACCGCTGCGGCCGGCCGACTGATCCCGGCTGACGACCTCGTGCTCACGATCCACCCCGATACGCTGGTGATCGACGGCCGATCGCCTCAGCGCCCCGACGCGGCGATCGGAGAACTCGCGATTCTCATGCACGAGCGCCTGATCGGAGAGATCCGCATCGAGCGCACCGCCACGCTCGAGGATTGGCACGCATTGCTGCTGCTCCTTGCTCGCCCGCCAGAGGAGCTGATCGCCGAGGGCGGAATTGGTAAGGGCTGGACTGCAGCGGGACGCGAACACTTCCAGATTCGCGAAATCGACTACGCCGAGGTGCTCCGCGAACGGGCCGGGGACGGCGCGAAAGAATGGGACGCGATCCTCCGGTTCTGTCTTGAAGGCGGCGGGACCCTCGAGGAGCGCGAGCTGGCCTCGCTGGTCGAATTGCTCAAGGATTCGTCGCGCTTCGGCGAGCTGCTCGAACGACTTCAGACCGCCGAGACCGCCGGAGATGGGTCCGTCAGCGCCCGTGCAGCGGCGCTGATCACGCTGGTCCAGAAGCTGCTCGAAGCCACCTCCCGGATGCCGAAGGCGCAGGGCGAAGATGTCGTTCTTCAGATGACCGCCGACGGCGTATCGCGCTTGACGCCCGACATGCTGCTCGCGCTGGTCCACCACTCACAGTCCGAAGGCGAGCGCGCGCAGATTGCGTCGGCCGTCATAGACCGCGTGACCGACGAAACAGCTGCGTCATTCGTGGCCAACGCCATCGTCAAGGAGCGTGGCGCCTCCGAGCGTCTTGCGCAGGCTCTCGAGGCCCTGGTCGTCGATGGGGATCACAAGCAGCGCCTTCTCGACATGGCGAAGGAAGAAGCCGCGGGCACCCCCTTCGGCCGTGAGGCGAGCTTCGAGGAACTCTGGCAATCGGCCACTGACATGCTGACGTCGTACTCGGACGAGCGCTACGTCTCGGCCGACTACGCCCGCGAGCTGTCAGGCGCACGCAGGCAGGCCATCGACGTGGAGCGCGTATCAGACGATCCGGCCGAGCGAATCCAGGGCTGGCTCGCGACCATTTCCGACGCGGCGGTCAGGCAGCTCGATTTTCAGCTGCTCCTCGACCTGCTCAAGGTCGAAAAGGATCCGATGTGGTGGGGCGAGATTGCCGGCATCGCTGCCGCGGAAGTCGAGAGACGGGCACTCGCGGGCGATGTGCAGGCTGCGCTTCAGGCAACACAGGTGATCGGACACGAAGCCGGTCCGGGCGGGCGCGAGCTGTTGCGGGGCGCAGCGCAATCTATGGTTGACAGACTCGCATCCGGCCGCCTGGCCCGGCACCTGGTCGTCCAGCTTCGCAAGGTCGATGACGATGGCGTCGAGCCGATCGCGCAGCTGTGCCACGCGGTCGGCCCTCGAATCGTCAAGGCGCTCGCCGAAGCGTTGATGACCGAGGACAATACCCGCGCAGTTCGACGCTTGCGCGACCTGCTGTTGGGATTCGGCGCGGCCGGCCGCGAAGCCGTCGAGCAGTTGAAGCTGTCGCCGAATCCGGCTGCGCGCCGCACGGCAATCGAGCTGCTGCGCATGTTCGGCGGGCACAATGCGCTAACCGACCTGGCCGCCATCCTCGGAGACGCCGACCCGCAGGTACAGCGCGAGGCGGTGCGCGCGCTCATCCATGTGGGATCGCCTGAGGCGGTCGCAATCGTGCAGCGGGCGTTGGACACCGGGGCTGCGACCACGATTCTCCAGGAGCTCATCGGTCTCCGCGACGAGAAAGTGGCGCCTCTACTCTGTCCGGTACTCGCACGATCGAAGCCACGCGGTCCGCTCGTTGATCTCCACACGCAGATCATGGAAGCCCTGGGAGCATTGGG
>Ga0209382_10007704_pt1 | contig 13645 bp, 15 predicted proteins | sample SoiMetdeltSBSDD5_FD_187599 | JGI IMG/M metagenome (GOLD analysis project Ga0209382, IMG submission 187599) | Bulk soil microbial communities from a Populus tree surrounding site in Tennessee, USA - Soil MetaG P. deltoides SBSDD5 (SPAdes) (version 2) | ecosystem: Environmental > Terrestrial >... | reverse complement strand
GCGCCACCCATCGGCATGCCCGCAGCGGACGTCGTGCCGACCGGACCGACCGCGCGACCCACCAGGAAGCCGGCGACGAGCGCGACCACCAGTCCTACCGCGAACCCCACCAACCGCGACGGCGGCTGGCTGGCCGTCCGTTTAGGACCGGACGAGCCGCGCGATGGCATCCGACGCCTCCTTGACCTTGGCGGTGGGGTCGCCGTCGCGGGCCGCCTCGACGACGCAGTGGGCGAGGTGCCCTTCCAGCAGGCCGACCGCGACCGCCTGCAGCGCGCGCGTCGCCGCGGAGATCTGAGTAAGGACATCGATACAGTACGCGTCCTCTTCGACCATCCGGTGAACCCCCCGCACCTGTCCCTCGATGCGGCGGAGGCGGCCGAGGAGCGCCTGCTTGTCAGCGGCGTACCAGTACTGGGCGGTCGAGGCATCGTCGGTGGTCACGGTGCAACGATACCCCCCTGGAGTATTGCCGCAACGACGAGCCGGAGAGGTTCGTTGTACCCGGCGTGCCGTTACCGAGTTTGCGCCGGTTTGTCGCGCTAGGTGCCATAGCGGTCGCCGTGAGCGCGATGCCGAGTCCGGCCCCCGCCGACCCGCCGCCGGCCGAGCTGGAGCGGCAGATCCGGGCCGCGTCGGAGCAGCTCGAGGTCGTGGTCGAGGAGTACAACTCGCTGCGCGAGGACCTGCGGATCACCGTGGCTCAGACCGGCGTGCTCGCACGCCAGATCGCCCCGCTGGAGCGCCGGGTCGAGGACCTGCGCGACCGGGTGGGCCTGATCGCGGCGACCGCGTACCGGTCCGGTGGCATGGACAGCGCCAATGTCCTGCTGACCGCGGCCGCCGGCCACGATCTCGTACGCCGGCTCGACGCCCTCGACCTGCTCGCCCGGCGGCGGCACCGGGAGATCGCCGCGCTGGGCGCCGCACGCGACCGGTACGTCACCGCCCGGCGCACGCTCGACGCGCTCGTCGAGCAGGCCCGCTCGCAAGAGACCGAGCTGGCGACCCGGCGTACCGCGATCGAGAGGCAGCTCGCATCGCTGCGCGAGATGCGGCTGCGGGCGTACGGCGCTGGCGAGCGGGCCGCGCTGCGCGCCGTGCGACCCGGCTACGTACCGGTCATCCCGAGCGGCCGGGACGGCGACGTGGTCCGGTTCGCGCTGGCTCAACTCGGCCGGCCGTACCGTTGGGCCGCCGACGGGCCGGACGGCTACGACTGCTCCGGGTTGGTGGTCGCCGCGTGGCGGTCGGCCGGCGTCACCCTGCCGCACAGTTCGAGCCGGCAGTTCGCGACGGTACGGCGGATCACGCGGAGCGAACTGCGCCCCGCGGATCTCGTCTTCTACTACGACGACGTCCACCACGTGGGCATCTACCTCGGCGAGGGACTGATGATCCACGCGCCGGAGCCAGGCGCCACCGTCCGCATCGATCCCGTCGACCACGCACCGATCCACGGGTACGGCCGGCCTAGGTAACCGTCGCGAGAACCAGCGGGAAGACCGCGGGTGCGCCGGCCAGGCGCAGTTCCCGGGCCACGAGCGTCGCGGTCCAGCCACTGTCCACATAGTCGTCCACAAGCAGCACCGGGCCGGCCAGCGCGGGCAGGACGGGTGGCGTGAACGCTCCGTACAGAGCGAGCACGCGCTGCGCGCTGTTGGCCCGCCCGTCCTGGTGTTCGGCCACCCCGACCCTGCCCAGCAACGGTAGCCGGCCCACCGTGGCGATCCGATCGGCCAGGCTGGCCACGAGCCGCGGCCGGCTCCGGGAGGCGACGGCCACGACGCCCACCGGGCGGGCCGACCACGGGTTCTCACCGCGCGCCCATTCCCGCAGCACGTCGACGACCGCGGCGAAGACGTCGTCAGGCACCGGACCGTCCGCTCCGGAGACGAGCGACCGTAGCCGCGACCCCCAGCCCAGATCGGACAGCCGGCCCACCGCGCGACCCGGCTCGGCCTGCTCGCCGACGGGCACCTTGCCGGACAGCGGTACGCCTGCCGCCGGCAGACCCGTCGGCCACATGCGGCGCGGTGCGACGTGCACTCCGGGGCGACCGAGGAAGGCGCGCGCGGCGGCCAGCGCGTCCGGTGACACGTCCAGCGACAGGGAAACGCCGGCGCAGCGGTCGCACCGTCCACAGGGGACTGCGTGTGGGTCGTCGAGCGCCCGGCGCAGGAACTCCATGCGGCAGCCGGTGGTGTCGGCGTACTCCCGCATCGCCTCCTGCTCGGCGGCCCGGGCGTCCGCGATGCGCCGGTGCCGCTCGCGGTCGTAGACCCACGGTTCGCCGGTGGCCGTCCAGCCGCCGCGGACCCGCCGCACCGCGCCGTCCACGTCGAGCACCTTGAGCATCAGCTCCAGCCGGGCTCGGCGCAGCTCGACCATCGGCTCTAGCGCCTGTGTCGACAGTGGATGGTCCGTTGTGGACAGTACGTCGAGAACCTGGCGTACCTGGTCCTCGGGCGGGAACGCGAGCGTCGCGAAGTACCGCCAGATCGCGGCGTCCTCCGGGCCCGGCAGCAGCACCACCTCGGCGCTGTCCACCGCCCGGCCGGCGCGGCCGACCTGCTGGTAGTACGCGATCGGGGACGGCGGCGCTCCTATGTGGACGACGAAGCCGAGGTCGGGTTTGTCGAAGCCCATTCCCAACGCCGAGGTGGCCACCAGCGCCTTCAGCTTGTTGTCGAGCAGGTCCCGTTCCGCGTCGCGGCGGTCCGCGTCCTCGGCTTGCCCGGTGTACGCCGTGACCGCGTAGCCGCGACCAGCGAGAAACGCGGCCGTCTCCTCCGCTCCGGCGACTGTCAAGGTGTAGACGATGCCCGATCCCGGCAGCCGGTCGAGGTGGTCCGCGAGCCAGGCCAACCGGTGTGCCGGGCTCGGCAGCGAGAGCACGGCCAGCCGCAGCGACTCACGGTCGAGCGGACCGCGCAACACGAGGGCGTCCCCGAGCTGGTCCGCCACGTCGTCGGTGACCCGGGAGTTGGCGGTAGCGGTGGTGGCGAGCACCGGCGTACCGGCCGGCAGTTCGGCGAGCAGGGTACGCAACCGGCGGTAGTCCGGCCGGAAGTCGTGCCCCCAGTCGGAGATGCAATGCGCCTCGTCCACCACGAGCAGCCCGGCGGTAGCGGCCAGCCGCGGCAGCACGGAGTCGCGGAAATCGGGATTGTTGAGCCGTTCGGGGCTGATCAGCAACACGTCCACCGCGCCGTCGCTGATCTCCACGGTGATCTCGTCCCACTCGGTGAGGTTCGCCGAGTTGATGGTGCGGGCGTGGATGCCGGCGCGGCCGGCCGCCTCGATCTGGTTGCGCATCAGCGCCAGCAGCGGCGACACGATGACCGACGGGCCACTGCCGCGCTCCCGTAGCAGCGCGGTCGCCACGAAGTAGACGGCCGACTTGCCCCAGCCCGTACGCTGCACGCACAGCACCCGGCGACCGTCCACCACGAGCGCCTCGATGGCCGCCCACTGGTCCTCGCGCAGCCGTGCGTCGGGTCCCGCCAGGAGCCGCAGCACCGCCTCGGCGCGCTCGCGATTTGTCTCGCCGGCCGCAGGGGCGCCAGCGGCGTCAGCGGCCAAGGACCGAACCCCCGTTGACACCGAACACCTGACCGGTCACGTAGCCGGCCGCCGGACTCGCGAGATACCGGATCGCCTCGGCGATGTCGGAAGGTTCACCCGCCCGGCCGACGAGGGTCTGGGCGACCCGCCGCGCGTGCCCGTCCGGAGTCATCCGGTCGCCGAAGAACTCCGTGTCCGCCACGTAGCCCGGGACCACCACGTTGACCGTGATGCCGTCCGGACCGAGTTCGGCGGCGAGGTCGTACGCCCAGCCGTGCAATGCGGCCTTCGCGGCGGAGTACGGCCCACCGCCGCCGCGCTGTGCCGCGATCGAGCTGACCAGGACCACCCGGCCGCCGGGCCGGCGGAGCTTGTCGCGCAACGCCTCGGTCAGCAGTACCGCGGTCAACAGGTTCGCGTCGAGGTTGCGCTGCCACCAGTCGGCCAGGCCCGCCAGGCCACCGTCGCCTCCCGTGAGGTAGCCGCCGGCGTTGTTGACGAGGACGTCCACCTCCCGGTCCCCGACCGCGCTGGCGACCTGCGCCACGTCCTGCGGCAGAGTCAGGTCGGCTATCACGGACGTGGCCGACGGTCCGATCGCCGCGGCCGTATCGGCCAGTACCGCGGCCCGCCGGCCGACGATCATCACGTCGTACCCGTCCTCGGCGAGCATCCGGGCGGTGGCCGCGCCGATCCCGGTACCCCCACCGCTGACTATGGCTAGCCGCACCCGCACACCCTATCCGGATGGTATGAAGGCTCGCGATGCGTCGTACCGTTCAGCACCCGGCCCGGATCGTCCCGATCGCCTTCCTGCTCGCCATCGTGATCGGCACGGTGCTGTTGATGCTGCCGATCTCCCGCGCCGGGGCGGGCGGCGCCACGCCGCTCGTGGCGCTCTTCACCTCGACGTCGGCGGTCTGCGTCACCGGTCTGGCGGTTGTGGACACACCCAGTTACTGGTCGCCGTTCGGCCAGGGAGTCATCCTGCTGCTCATCCAGATCGGCGGCCTGGGCATCGTGACGCTGGCGACACTGCTGGGCCTGCTCGTGTCCAGGAGGCTCGGGCTGTCCCAACGGCTCATCGCCCAGGCCGAGAACCGCTCGGTCGGCCTCGGCAGCGTGCGCGCGCTGCTGGTCCGCGTCGTGGCGACCATGCTGGTCATCGAGGGCGTGCTCGCGGTCGTGCTCACCGGGCGGTTCTGGCTCGGGTACGACTACCCGTTCGGAAAGGCCGTCTGGTACGGCGTCTTCCACGGTGTATCCGCATTCAACGACGCAGGGTTCGCGCTGTTCTCCGACAACATGGTCGGCTTCGTCGGCGACTGGTGGATCTGCCTGCCGCTCATCCTCGCGGTCATCGTGGCGAGCCTGGGCTTCCCGGTGTTGTTCGAGCTGATCCGCGAGCTGCGCAAGCCGTCGACGTGGACCGTCCACACCAGACTGACGGTGGTCGGCACCGCGATCCTGCTGGTGACGGGGTTCGCGCTCGTGCTCGCGTTCGAGTGGGGCAACCCGGGCACGCTCGGCCCGCTCGACACCGGCGACAAGATACTCGCCGCGCTGTTCCAGGGAACCATGCCGCGTACCGCCGGGTTCAACAGTATCGACTATGGACAGGCGACCCAGGAGACCATCGCGCTGACCGACGCACTGATGTTCATAGGCGGCGGCAGCGCCGGTACCGCCGGCGGCATCAAGGTGACGACGTTCTTCCTACTCGCCTACGTCATCTGGGCCGAGGTACGCGGCGAGACGGACGTCGTCGTCGGGCGCCGGCGCATCGCTGAGGGCGCCCAGCGCCAGGCGCTCACCGTCGCGCTGCTCGGCGTCGCGGTGGCGGCCGCCGGTACCCTCGCCTTGTTGCTGCTGTCCGACCAGCCGCTGGATGCCCTGCTGTTCGAGGCGGTCTCGGCGTTCGCGACCGCCGGCATGTCGACCGGCATCACCGGCACCCTGCCGGCGGGCGCGCAGATCCTGCTCGTCATGCTGATGTTCGTCGGCCGGGTCGGTACCGTGGCCGTGGCCACCGCCATGGCCCTGCGCGTCTCGCACCGGCTGTACCGCTATCCAGAGGAGCGACCCATCGTTGGCTAGCAACGGCGCGCCGGCGCAGCCGGCGGACAACGTGGTGGTGATCGGGCTCGGCCGGTTCGGCGGGCAGGTGGCCGAGTCCCTGGTACGCCTCGGACACGAGGTGCTCGGCGTCGACGAGGATGCCCGGCTGGTGCAGCAGTGGGCGGACCGGCTCACCCATGTCGTGCAGGCCGACGCGACGGACGAGGAGGCGCTGCGCCAGCTCGGCGTAGCGGACTTCGCGCGCGCGGTCGTCGGCATCGGCGCCAACCTCGAGGCGAGCGTGCTGACCGTGCTCGCGCTGCACGAGGTCGGTGTACGGGAGATCTGGGCGAAGGCCATCTCGGCCAAGCACGGCCGGATCCTGCGCTCGGTGGGCGCTGCCTACGTCGTCCATCCCGAGGCGGAGATGGGTGACCGCGTCGCCCACCTGATCACCGGGAAGATGCTCGACTTCATCGAGTTCGACGATGGCTTCGCGATCGCGAAGACCCGTACGCCGGCCGACGCCGCGGACCGGACGCTCGCGGAATCCGCGCTGCGGTCGCGGCACGGCGTCACGATCGTAGGGGTCAAGCGCACCGGCGAGGACTTCGTCGCGGCCGTACCGGAGACCGTGGTGAAACGCGGCGACCTGCTGATCGTGGCCGGGCGCACCGATCTGGTCCAGCGGTTCGCATCGACAACGTAAATCGCGTTGAGTCTCCACCGGCTGGAGGGTTCAGACTCAGGATCATGAACGAGCCGATGTCGATCGGCGCCCTCGCCCGGCGTACCGGGATGTCCGTCAAGACGATCCGCTACTACTCGGAGATCGGTCTGGTACCGGAGTCCCGGCGCACCCGTGCGGGCTACCGCCGCTACGACGCTGAGGCGCTGGTGCGGCTGGAGCTGGTGCGTACCCTGCGCGAGCTAGGCCTGGACATCGCCACGATCCGGGCCGTCCTGGACCGCCGGGCCGACCTGCCCGAGGTCGCGGCGGCGCACGTCGAGGCGATCGACGCGCAGGTCCGGATGCTGCGCCTGCGCCGCGCGGTGCTACGGCGGCTGGCCGACATCGGCTCGAAGCTCACCGATCAGGAGGTTGAACGCATGCACCGGCTGGCGCACGCGTCGGCGGACGAGCGCCGACGCATCGTGACCGAGTTTCTGGACCACATCTTCGAAGGGCTCGACGTCGACCCGTCGTTCGAGGCCCGGTTCCGTTCGGCAATGCCCGAGCTGCCGGACGAGCCGACCGACGAACAGGTCGACGCGTGGGTCGAGCTCGCCGAGCTCGTCGGCGACCCCGACTTCCGGGCCCGCATTCGCCAGATGAGCGAGGCATCGTGGTCGTCCCCCGACCAGCGGCCGGAGACACCGGCCGATCCGCAGGCAGCTATGCGGGCCGTGGCGACCATCTCGGACCGGGTGGACGCCGCGCGGGCGGCCGGGGTGACGCCGGAGAGTCCGGCCGCGTCCCCGATCGTCGAGGATGCGATTGCTCAGTTCGGCGCGGCCTTCGGGCCCGGCGACCCACTGTCCAAACTGGAGAGTGGGACGGACGCCCGGGCCGAGCGGTACTGGCAGTTGCTAGCCATCATCAACGGTTGGCCGCCGATCCCGTCGCGGGTACCGGCCATGGAGTGGCTCATCGCCGCCCTCCGGGCGCGAACCGAATCGTCGTAGGGGGTATCAACGGGCCACGATCAGCAGCACAATGCGTTCGTGGCCCGCATACCCCGCCTGATCCATCCCAGCAAGGAACCGGCGACCGTCCCGCCTCCACTGGAAGGCGTCTGGGCGCCCGAGGACACCCGCCTCGACCACCCCGACCTGTTCCCGCTCCCTACCGGTCACGCGCCCGAAGACGTCGCGATCGACCACAACGGACGGTTGGTCGCCGGCGGCGACGACGGGAAGCTGTGGCGCTGGCCGGCCGACGCCGAGCCGGGCGACCCGCCGCGCCTGCTCGCCGAGACGCACGGTCGGCCGCTCGGCATCGAGCTGGATCCCACCAACGACACGCTCGTCGTCTGCGATGCGTACAAGGGACTGCTGCGGGTCAGTGAGCATGGCCAGATCACCGAGCTGGCCCACGAGGCCGCCGGTACGCCGATCCTGTTCTGCAACAACGCGTCCATCGCGCGGGACGGCACGGTGTACTTCACCGATACCTCCAACCGGTTCCCGCTCTCGCACTGGCGGCGGGACCTGATCGAGCACCAGCCCAACGGCCGGCTGCTGCGGTACGACCCGGCCACGAACACGACCGACGTCGTGTCGACCGGGTTGTACTTCCCGAACGGGGTCGCGCTGCTTCCCGACGAGTCCGCCATCCTGCTGGCGGAGACGTCGACCCACCGGCTGCTGCGGGTACCGCTGAACGGCGGTGAGCCGACCGTGCTCACCGACCTGCCGGCGTACCCCGACAACGTGTCCGCGATGGGTGACGGGACCTACTGGGTCGCGCTGCCGAGCCCGCGGCTGCCGATCGCCGAGCGCCTGCTCCCCCATCCCGGGGTACGCCGGGTGGCGGCCCTGCTGCCCGAGGCGGCGCAGCCGCACCCGAAGCGGTACAGCCTGGCGGCCCTCGTCGACAGCGACGGTCGGGTGCTGCGCGTGCTGCACGGACCGGGTGGCGCGTACACGATGGTGACCGGCGTCCGGCAGCACGGCGACGTGCTCTGGCTGGGCAGCCTCGTGGAGCCCGCGGTCGGTCGGGTGCGGCTGTAGCGCGAACGTCCGCCACGGACAAGGTAGACAATACGGGCATGACCTATGGACTGGGAGAACGGGACACGCCCGCGGCCGAGCGGCCGGGCGCCGCCAGAATCGCGTTGGGTCTGGCCGTCCTGGCGGGTGAGCGGGTCGGTGCCGGGACGGCGTACCGCGGCGGTGTGGCCACCGCACTCGGCCTGCTCCGGCAAGGCTCGACGGCCGCCCGGCACGCGGCCGGCCTGGCGGGCGACCGCGTGGCCCGAGCTGGTGGTCGTCTGCTGCCGACCGGGTTGCTGCGGCGAACTCGGGACCGGCTGGCCGACGCCGAGCAGGTCGGCCGAGCCACGGCAGCCGCCAGCCGGGCGGACGCCGTCGCGTTCCTGTGGGCCACCGTCGACGACGGCGTCGCCTGGGCACAGGTACGGATCATCCCGAAGATCATCGATGGACTCGTGCCCCACCTCGTAGCCGAGGTCGTCCCGCGGATCATCGACGGCGCCATGCCCGACATCCGGGAACGGGTGCTGCCGGTCGTGATCGAAGACCTGACGGACGATCCCCAGATCCGGGAGTTCGTCGTCGAGCAGAGCCGCGGCGCGATCGGCGAGGCGACGAACCGCCTGCGCGCGACCACCGCCACCGCGGACGACCGGGTCGAGGCGGCCTTCCGCCGCCTGATCGGTCGCGAGCGGAACGCCGGCCCGGCGTAGCCCGTGGAGGAGTACGCCGGTCTGGTGTCCCGGTTGACGGGACTGATCATGGATGTGGTTCTGCTCACTGTGCTGTGCCTGACGGTCCGGATCCTGCCGGTCGTGGCCTGGGAGCAGGTGCTGCCTGGCGATTCGCCCGGGTGGCTGGAGGTGCTGTGCGGGGTCGCCGCCGCGCTGCTGCCCTGGGCGTACTTCACGACCGCCTGGTCGTTCACCGGACAGACCGTCGGCGGCCTCCTGATCGGTACCGTCGTCCGGCGCAACGACGGGCGGGAGCTGGGCTTTCTCCAGGCGGCCGCCCGCGCGCTGGTGGGCTTGCTGCTGGCACCGGTATGGTTCGTGGGCCTGATCGGCGTCCTGGCCGACCAGCGCCGGCGCGCATGGCACGATCGAGTTTTTCGGACGGTTGTTCGGTTCGTACAGCGACACCACAAATGAGGGCTAACCGGACTCGGCCGCACGTGCTACCGTCGCAGGGCAGCGTTGCACGTTTTGCGGATCTAAGTCTGGGTATCGAGGGCCAGTCTGACCCGCCACCACTTGCGAGTTGCGGAGGATCACACCGTGAGCCTGTCGATCACGACAAGTAGGCACGTAGACGGCACACTCGAGATCTGCCCTCGCGGCGAAATCGACATGAGCACCGCTCATGAACTGACCGATGCGCTCAGTTCGGCGCTCGTGAAGTCCGCGCCCGACCAGATCCGAGTCAACCTCTGGCTCGTGACCTTCATCGACAGCGTCGGCATCGGTGCGCTCGTGGCGGCGTACCGCATCGCGACGGCGAGCGGCGTCGACTTCGTGGTCATCAACCCGACCGACACGGTGTACCGCCAGCTCTGGGTGTCCGGTCTCGTCGGCCTCTTCGGCTCACCACAACCGGTACCGAACGGCAGCCGCCCCGCGCAGGTCGTCGACCCGATCACGCCCGTGCACTAGCGCTCCCTTTCCCCGTCGATCAAGGACTTGTGCACATGAATCGGAGATCGAACCATGTGCACAAGTCCTTGATCGACGGACAAGGGGGGCGCGTGAGCGGGGTGTTACCTTTCCGTCGCGGCTCGTAGGCTCTACGCATGGCCGGAGTCGCGTTGGACCTGGATCTGGGTCCAGTGTGGACGGTCTGGGCCGCACTGCTCGGCTTGGCGTTCCTCGTACTCGCGCTCGTTGGTCTGCTCGCGTGGATGCAGGGGCCACCGAGGCCGACCGCCGCGGAGCTGGCCCGGCTGCGGGCCGAGGCGCAGGAGCTGATCCGGCAGGCGGCCGAGGTGGTCGAGCGGGCCGCCCGGGTGGACGCGATCGCCCACGCAACCCGGGCCCGGTGCGCGGAGGCGCAGCAGTCGCGGGAGCAGGCGTGGCGCGCGCACGACGAGGCGCAGCAGGCTCATGCGAACGCCCGGCTCGCCGCGGCCCGTGGCCTGCCCGCCCCGCGACCGAGCGCCGACCCGCCGCTGGCGCAGGAGGTGTCGCGCGCGGCACTGGCCGCGTTCAAGCGCGGTGACCTGTCGGTCGAGGAGCTGCGCGAGGTGTGGCAGCGGGCCGGCGGCTGGGACGCGAGCCAGGACCAGCAAGACCAGACGCTGCTGCGGGCGCGGGCCGAGGAGCATGCGGCACAACGGGCGTACGGGCTGGCGGCCGCCGGCGAACGTCACCTGTGCCGGGAGGCGGAGATCGCGGAGGTGGCGGCCCGAGCGCTGGCCGACGAGGCGGTACAGGCGACCGAGGAGGCGCATGTCTACCGGGCGGCGTACGAGGAAGCCCGGCGGGCGGCGAAGCGAGGACGGTTGAGCCGGGGCAGACGCTGACGTATTTCTATATGTGCAACTTGCAGCGTGCACTATCAGCGGAATGTGCCGAGTTGACTTCTATCCCGAGCACCTCTTGTAACGAGCAGTATCGAATCATATTCTCTCTGTGACGAGCGCACCCCGGTACCCACCGGAGCGCTCGTTTTCATCACCGTCAATGGCGTCGGGGAGGCGGCCATGGACATTTCCACGAGGACCGAGGACCACAGGCTGCTGCAAGCGAGTCTGGCCCTCGTAGCACCCCGAGCGGACGAGTTGGTCGCGTCGTTCTACGACCAACTGTTCGCTGAGCACCCCACCGTACGTTCACTCTTCCCCCCGGTGATGGACATGCAGCGGGAGAAGTTGCTCAAGGCGATCATTGCGCTCGTCACGCACTATGACACGCCCGAGCAGCTGATGCCGGCACTCACCACGATGGGACGCAACCACGTCCGGTACGGCGCAGAGATGGACCACTACGCCGCGGTCGGCAACATCCTGCTCGCGACGCTGAGCAGGTTCGCCGGCGATGCCTGGACACCGGAAATCGAAGGTGCCTGGACCCGGGCCTACACCTTCGCGGCGGGCGCGATGATGCAGGGCGCCGAAGCCGCCAAGGCCGAGGAGCAGGCCGAAGAACTCGCCATGGCCAGCGCTGGCAGTACTGCTGGCCGCCGGTGGTGGCGGCGGCGCAGAGCCGCCTGACCATCGGGGAGGCGACCGAGACGCACCCCCGGCGGTGGGGTGCCGCGGCGGCGACCGCGGCGCCCCGCCGGGTGCTCTGATCACGAAACTGCGCCGCTTCGCTTCGCAAGGCCGCGCAGTCCGAGCTAGTCGGTCTCGCTCGCGAGCTCGCGAAGCGAGCCTTGCCGTACTGGCAGACGGCGTATTCGCCATGACCAATATCGGCGGTCTTCGCACGCCGACGCACGGTCGGTATCGACCACGGCCCCATGGCGCTGCTCGAGATGCTCGACGCGGCCAAGTTCGGCGCCGAGCGGGTCCGACCCGTCTGGCCCCAGTACCCGCGCCTGTCGGCTGATGGCCGTCCCACCGTCCCTCACCCGCCGCCCTGCTGCTGGGCTGGCGCGCCCCCGACGAACCCGCACCGGACGAAGGTCCGCCGGGCGGCCCGGCGGCCGGCGCGCCACACTGGCAAGATGCTGCTGCGGCGGGGCTCCGCACACCAGCGAGATTTTCTAGCGTGGTGTCACCTTCGAGCATTTGCGGACGGTCGGGATGACGGATGCGGTCACGACGGATGCGGTCGATACAGGTGATCATGCCTGTCTGACGTTCACCGATGCCGAAGAGCGACTGGATCTGGTGGCGGCCTTCGTGCGGGACGGCTTGCGCTCGGGCCAGAAGGTGGTGTGCTGGACGGATACGATCAGCCCGGACGGACTTGCCGATGAGTTGACGGCTCGGTCGGTACGGCCGCGGGCGGCGTTGCGCCGGGGCCAATTGAGCATCGCGGCAGTGTCCGGGTCCCTGCTCGGCCCGGCCGACGTCACCGCGGTCGGGATGGTCAAGGTGTTGGCCGGCGAGGTTGCCACGGCAGGGCGGGAAGGGTACCGCGGGTTGCGGGTCACCGCTGACATGGCGTGGGCGACCCGGCCGCTCGCCGCGGCCGGTGAGTTGATGGCGTTCGAGGCCGCCGTGACCGGTCTGCTGGGCGAGGGACGGCTGTGTCTGATCTGCCAGTACGACCGGGACCGCTTCGACGCGGTCACCCTCGCTTTTGCGGCCAAGGCGCATCCCAAGACGGTCGCCGCGCAGGTCTACTTCGAACATCCGCTGCTGCGGATCTGCCGCCAGTACAGCCCGCCCGGGGTGCGTATCGCCGGCCAATTGGACTACCGCCACCGCGACATCCTGGAGCAGGCGTTGACCGAGTCCACCCGCCTGGACCGGCACATGCACCTCAACCTGACCGGTCTGGACTACATCGACGGCGCCTGCGCCGGGGTGATCGTCGCGGCCGCGATGAGACTGCCGGCATCCCGCCGCATGACCGTGACCTGCCGGCGGGCCGTGGCCACGGTTCTCGATCTGGTCGGTGGGAGTGCCGCCCCCAGCATGCGGGTACAGCAGGCACATGAGCAGCAGCCCTGACCCGCCCGCGAGTCGCTCGCGCCGGCGGCGGTCTGCGGCCCAGGCGCCGGAGGTGGTCGATGTGGACCACTCCTTCGACGCCAACGGGTTGTACGCCTTGCGGGCCACCCTCGCCGCTCACGCCAGCGAACTCGGCGCCACCGACCAACAAATCGAACACTTGATCATTGTCGGCAGCGAGCTTGCCAACAACGCAGTCCGGCACGGCGGCGGCAGCGGTCGTCTGCGCCTGTGGCACCACGGCAGCACCCTGTACTGCCAGGTCACCGACCAGGGTCCAGGCATCGCCGACCCAACCGTCGGCCACAGCCGTCCTGATCCGAGAAGCAGTGACGCCGGCCGCGGCATGTGGATCTGCCGGCGACTCACCACCGAACTCATCATCGAAAACGGGCCTGACGGCCGCGGCACCGTCGTGACCGCCGCCATCCCGGCGCCGAAGATCCGACAGCCGGGCCCAGACGCACTCAGGTGACAACGGCCGCGACCGAAGAAACGGATCTGGCGATCTGCGCGGGCGCGGCGTTATCGTCCGTTAGTTGCCCTGCCGGCCCCTTCCCCCTTCGCTCGCACTGGCGGGCTCGGCAGGACCTAACATGCCAGCCATAGCACCGCCCAACCCATCGTGTCCTACGCCCACCGACAGGAGGGTGGTCGAGATGGACCTCGACTACTCGACCCACCGCA
>Ga0209382_10007702_pt1 | contig 13645 bp, 14 predicted proteins | sample SoiMetdeltSBSDD5_FD_187599 | JGI IMG/M metagenome (GOLD analysis project Ga0209382, IMG submission 187599) | Bulk soil microbial communities from a Populus tree surrounding site in Tennessee, USA - Soil MetaG P. deltoides SBSDD5 (SPAdes) (version 2) | ecosystem: Environmental > Terrestrial >... | reverse complement strand
ATACTTGAAGATGAACGCGCCATCGAAGCGGATCTCCTCCACGAGCCGCACGGTCTCCTGGAACTCCGCCTCGGTCTCTCCGCAGAACCCGACGATGAGGTCCGTGGCGAGGGCAAAGCCGGGGATCCGCTCGCGGCACTCGACGATGACGCGGCGATAGTGGTCGGCGGTGTAGGTGCGGAGCATCCGCTTCAGGACGTCGTCCGACCCGGACTGGACGGGCAAGTGGAGGTACTCGCAGACCTTGTCCAGCCCTGCCATGGCCTCGATCAGGCCGGGCCTCATGAACCGTGGGTGCGAGGTGATGAAGCGGATCCGCTCGAGGCCCGCGATCCGATCCAGCTCGTGAAGGACGTGCTCGAGACCGATCGCGAGCCCCTTCGCGAGCCGCTTCCCGTAGGAGTTGACGGTCTGGCCGAGGAGCGTGATCTCGCGGACGCCGCCCTGGACGAGAGCCTTCGTCTCCTCCACGATCTCACGCACGGGCCTCGAGACTTCCTTCCCCCGTGTCCTCGGCACCACGCAGAACGTGCACGCCTGGTCGCATCCCCGCATCACCGACACGTAGGCCTGGAAGGGGCTGGGACCGAGGTTCCTCGTCCGCGTGAAGACGGGCGACCTGGAGAGGTCGAGTGCCGCCACCCGCCCCGTCCGCCGCGCGGTCTGGATGAGCTCCGGGAGGCGGAGGAACTCCCCGGTCCCGCACACGATGCCGACCTCGGGGTGGCGATCGAAGATCGCCTCACGGTGGTTCTGCGCGCTGCAGCCGAGGACTCCGATGACGAGATCGGGGCGCTTCGACTTGAGGCGCCGGAGCGTGCCGATCCTCGAGAAGACGCGGTTCTCCGCCTGCTCCCGGACCGCGCACGTGTTGTAGAGGATGACGCCCGCGTCGCGGGGGTCGGAGGTCAGCCGGTATCCTTCCTCCTCCAGGGCGGCCACTGCGCAGAGCACGAGCGGGACAGTCGCGAACGTCACCGGGTCCGACGGCGTCACGCCAAAGAGCTGGCTGGCAATGAGCCGCGTCGCACCCAAGGCCGCACCGAGTCCGAGCAACAACGCGACGGACGTGAGCCGCAGGCCCTGGCCGACGATCAGTCGGAGCACCTCGCCGCCGCTCGCGCCGAGCGCCATTCGCACGCCCACCTCGTGCGTGCGCTGCGTGACCGCGAAGGACATCACGCCGAAGATGCCGACACCCGCGAGCAGCAGCGCAACGCTCGCGAACGCACCGACAAGCGCGAGCAGCACACGCTTCGATCCGAGTGTGTTGGCCACGAGCGAATCCATCGTTCGGATCTTCCACACCGGCTGATCGCGATCGACCCGCCAGATCGCCTCGCGCACGAGTGGACCGAGTGCGTTTGCCTCGAGATTCGCGCGCACCACCACGCTCGTGAAGATCTGCGGCGCCTGCATGTACGGGATGTACGCCTGCGGCGTCGGCTGATCGGCGGGCCCGAAGTGCTTCGCGTCGCGCGCGACGCCAACCACGGTGAGCCAGCGATCGCTGTCCACGAATCGAATGCGGTGCCCGAGTGCGGACGCGTTCGGCCATTCTCGCCGCGCGAACGTCTCGTTCACCACCACGACCGGCGGCGCATCGGCGTCGTCGTGCTCGTTCACGTCGCGCCCGCTCACGAGCGGAACGCCGATTGTTCTGAAGTAGCCAGAACTGACGGTGTTGAGCTGCAGGATGGGGGCCCGCCCCTTTTCCGGTTCCGCTGCGCCGCCAACCGCGTACGCTCTGGCGTCGGAGTTGCCGCTCAGCGGGACTGCCCTAACGAGAGCTGCACTCCGGACCCCCGGAACCGAGCGGATCTCGGCGATGGCTCGCGTGAAGAAGTCGGAGATCTGCCGCGGCTGCGAGTACTTCGCTGCGGGAAGTCTGAACTCCATCGTGAGCAGGTTCGACGGGTCGAACCCGAGATCCACCTGCTGGAGCTTCACCAGCGTCCGGCTCAACAGACCCGCGCCGATCAGGAGCACAATGGAGAGCGCGAGCTGGACGACGACGAACACCCCGCGCATCTCGATGCCTCGAACGCGCCCGGCGAGCCCACCCGCGCGCGTCGACAGTGCGTCGTTGAGATTCGTGCGCGACGCGTGGAGCGCCGGCGCGAGTCCGAATACGATTCCCGTCACGATCGACACGAGCGCGGCGAACGCCATCACTCGCCCATCGACGCGAATCGGGCTGAAGAAGGTGAGGTCGATCGGAATGATCTTGATCAACAGCCCAACGCCGCCGTACGCCACGGCTACGCCGAGCAGCCCGCCGAGTGCGGACAGAATGGTGCTCTCGGTAAGGAGCTGGCGGGCGAGACGCCCTCGGCCGGCTCCTAACGCGGATCGAACCGACATCTCTCGTCGCCGTGCGACAGCATGCGAAAGCTGCAGATTGGCGACGTTCGCACAGGCGATGAGCAGGAGGAGCGTCACGGCGCCCATCACGATGTATAGCGGCGCACGGATGTCGCCGACCAGCAGCGTATGCAGGCTCTCGACGTGCGCACCGCTCCCGGCGTTCTCGACCGGGAACTGCTCCGCCAGCCGGGTCGCGATCGCGCGCATTTCCGCGTCTGCGGAGGCTAGCGTGACTCCAGGGCGCAGTCGCCCCACCACGGCCATACTGTGGTCTTTCCGCGTGAGCCCCCCGTTGTTCGGATAATACGTGATGGGCAGGTACACCTCGGTGCCGCCGAAGAACGCAAATGTCGACGGAACAATTCCGATCACCGTGAACGGCTGTCCGTTCAGCACGATCACACTGCCCACGGTCGCGGGATCTGCGCCGAACCGCCGCCGCCAGAGCCCTTCACTGATCACTGCAACAGGAGATGCGGTCCCGACCTCGGTCTCGTCGTACGCGAAGAGTCGTCCCGCAAGCGGTTCGGCGCCGAGGAGCGAGAGGAGGCTTGCCGAGACGAAGTTGCCACTCAATCGCTCGGGCGTTTCGCGCCCGGTGAGGTTCACGCTTTGGGTGCGAGTCGCCGCCAGCGATTGGAACGAGCGCGACTGCTCGCGCCAGTCGAGGAAATCCGGGTACGCCGGGGCCTCGCGCAGCGAACCGCCGCGCGTCATGCTCACCATGACGATCTGCTCCGGAGCAGGGTAGCGGAGCGGGCGAAACAGCATCGAGTCGATGACGCCAAAGATGGCGGCGGTCGCCCCGATGCCTAACGCCAGCGTGATCGCCGAGACGATCGTGAACGCTGGACGGCGACGCAGCGTACGGACGGCGTACCGGGCGTCGTGGACGAGTGTGGGCATGAGCTCCTCGGGCGGTTCGTTGTCAGGGAGGGGCGATTGGCGGCCCGGTGTTGCACCGCTCGGGGATGAGAACGACACGCGGGCGGCCAGCTGCTGGCGGACGGCGCCGGCGACGCCGTCCGCCACGAGGTGCGAGACGAGCCGGAGCCGCCCCCACGGGGGCGCGTAACGCGGCTCGGCGAGCCGCGCTCGCACGAACGCCCGCATCTCGTCGCCATACTGCCGTCGAAATGCCGTCGGGTAGAGACGCAGGATGAGCTCGAAAACCTGATCGACTGCACGCATCAGGCGGGCTCCGGGCGGCGGAGAACGTTCTTCGTTCGGGCGAGCGCGACGACTCTCGCGAGGCGCTCGGTTTCAGACTCGAGCACGCGGCGGCCAAGCGCGGTCATCCGGTAGAACCGGCGCCGGTCATCATCTGCGGCTCGCCCACGTGGTCGAATGGATTCTTCGATCAGCCCGCCAGCCACCATTCGGCCGATGGACCCGTACAACGTCCCGGGCCCCATTCTCACGGTACCCTCGGTCAACGCTTCGACCGCCTGCGCGATGGCGTAGCCGTGCTGCTCGCCGTCGGCGAGCGCGAGCAGGATATGGAGGACGGCAGGCGTCAGCGGAAGAAAGTCCGCCGGGCGTGGTTCCCTGGAGCGCATGGGGTCTCGGTTCGTGTGTCCGTGTGGGATATATCCGTTACGGACATAGTAGCGCCGTGGTTTCCAGGTGCCAACCGGACTGAGCCCGCGCGCACGGTTCGTCCCGTCTCAGCGCGGCGTACCCCAGCGGGCCGCTGGCGAAAGAGAGGTCTCTCGCGCGGCGATTGCACCGCAACTACTATAGGAGGACGGTGCACGCCTCGTCGCGCTCTGGAGGCCCACGTGTCATTGGCGCTCTACTCGTCGCTGCCCTGTTCGCGGCGATGCCCAAGGTTGCCCGGGCTCAGGACCCACTGCCCCCGGGTGTCATTTCCGTCGTCGTTCGCGACTCGCTCGGCCGATCGATAGCCGGCGCGGAGCTGACCGTCGAAGGCACCGCCGTGCGCGGCGTGACCGACGAGCGGGGTGAGATCCGCTTCACCGCCGTGCGCGGCGGGCCCGCCACCGTGCGCATACGCCGCCTCGGGTTCCGACCGACGACCCTCGATGTCATCGTCGATCAGCGCGTGCCGGCGACGAGCATTGTGATGCTCGCGCCGATCGCACAGCGGCTCGCGCCGATCGTCGTGAGAGGCGGCACGAATTACACGGGTCGCATGGCCGGATTCTACCAGCGGCGGGACCTCGGTATCGGACACTTCGTTTCGCGCGAGAGGCTCGAGCACGATAACCCCGCCCAGCTCACCGACGTATTCCGTCGTCTGCCCGGAGTGCAGATCACGTCCACGCGCACGATCCGCAACGCCATTCGCTTCCGCGGGAATGGCGGAGCGTGCTGGCCGCTCGTGTGGCTCGATGGCGCGCCACTGCCCACGGCCGAGTTCGACCTCGACTTCCTGTCGCCGACGTCGGTCGAAGGAATCGAGGTGTACAGCGGCATCTCGCAGGTCCCGCCCCAATTCATGGGCGCGCGCGGTCTGGGCTCCTGCGGCGTCATCGTCGTGTGGTCGCGTGAAGGCGAGCGGCGCGAGAAGAAGCGGAAGAAACCCGTCACCGCGACCGAGCTTGCGGAACTGGTGGCGTCGCTCAAGGTGTACACGGCGGAGCAGGTGGACATCCCGGCGCGATCGGACAGCCTGTCGCGGGTACAGCCGCAGTACCCGGAGGCGCTGCTGTTCACGGGCGTGCCCGGGCAGGTCCTTGCCGAGTTCGTGGTGGACACGCTCGGGCACGTGGAGTTCGACACGTTCGGCGTGATCTCGTCGACGAACCCGAAGTTCACGGTCGCCGTGCAGCGTGCGTTGCCCGAATGGAACTACGCGCCAGCGATGTTGAACGGGAAGCGCGTGCGGCAACTCGTTCAGCAGCCGTTCTCGTTCGTCGTCGATTCTTCGGTTTTGAAACGCGCGAGCCGCGAGTAAGGCTCAAATCGCCATGGCGCGCAGGAGCGCCGTGATGGTCGCCAGGTGGTGATCATCGTGCTCGGCAACGAACAGTACGTGGTCGAGCACGCGCATCGGCTGCTCGAGCCGAGGGTGAAGTGACGTGCGGACGATGAAGCGCTCGTCGTAGCGCTCGAGCCGACTCACAATCCCCTCACGCTCGCGCCGGAATGCAGCGAGCAGGTCGGCGAGGTTCGACGCGTTGTGGTTCGCATCGAACGTGCGCCGGTTCAGGAGATCTGCTGCCACGAGCCGTTCCGAACCGCGCTCGAAATCGTCGAGCCGCGCGGACCAGAGCGGGTCCAGATCGAGCAGATGGCCGGCGTTCTCCTGGATCGACCATCTGCCGTCCACGCGCGTCGTCAGCGTTGCGCTGTCGAGCGCGCGCAATCGATCCTCCAGCCGAGCCGGCGTGCCGCGCAGCCGCTCGACGATGGTCGGATACGCCCACGGCTCGAGGTCGAAGGCGAACCGACGTGAGAACCAGAGCTTTCGTTCGACCGGCGCGTTAGGCACCGCGGCGTCTGGTTCGGTGTGCGCTGCCATCGGCTACCAGCCCATGCGCTCTCGGAGGCTCGTCACGTGGGCCGTATGGTGCGGCCCGTGCCACGCGTAGAGCGCGAGCACCTGGTCGAGACTCTGGCGGCCCGACTCGGGGTGAACGAGCGTCCGATCGAAGTCCGATGCCTTCATCCCGCGAAGGATCACGACCCAGCGCTCGTGGACGGCGTCGAGCAACGTGAGCGATGTTTCGATCGGCACGGCCTTCACGTCCGGGAGCATCGCCCACAACGCCTCGTCGTATGGCTTGATCGTCGGCTCGTCCTCGGTGAGCGCGAGCTTGAAGCGACAGTACGCGTTGAGGTGGCTGTCGGGCACGTGATGGATCACCTGCCTGACGGTCCATCCTCCCGGCCGGTACGGTGTCTCGAGCTGTTCGTCGCTGAGGCCGCGAGCCGCCGCACGCAGCCGGGCCGGGGTTGCGGCGATGATGTCGATCGACTTCGCTCGGGATTCGGGGTCGAGCCTGGCGGGACGCTGGAACTTTCCCGTCGGAAACCTGAGGTCGGGGGAAGTCTGAGCCGCGGAAGTCATCGCAGGACACTCCGAGTGTGCGTGGATCGAAGAATCGAAAGATGCCGTCGGGCACCGCCGCGATCCAGACTGCGCGGCATCTATCACCCGCATGACCCGGTAGCGCGAAACCCGCTACGTTATCCGCCGAAAAACTCCGAGAGCGAGTACGCGACGTGCTCGATCGGGACCTTTTCGAACGGGTGTGGCGTCCGCGGAACCACCTCAAGCTCGCCATGCGGCAGTTGTCGCACCGCGGCGACGCACTCGTCGATGGTGACTGTCGCGTCGCGATCGCCCACCGCGATTCGCACGGGCTGGCGGATCGATGCCAACGCGTCGTTCGTGATCCGAGGCCGCGCCCCGAGGTCGTGAAGCAGGTCTGCTGTTTTCGTGAGCAGTGCCTCCCAGCCCATCGCGATGTGCCTTGCCTCGAGCGCCGCGGCAAACGTCGGCACCTTCGTGCGAATGGTCGCGGCATCGAGCAGCGCACACTCACGAGCCACGATCTCCGGCGTCCAGGCGAGCTTGGTCGCGAGCGTCGCGACACGGCGGACACGATCAGGAGAGCTCGCGGCGAGATGCAGCGCGACGTAGCCACCCATACTGTAGCCGAACAGGTCCGCTTTGCTGATGTTCGCAGCATCCATCATCTCGAGTACGGCGGCAGCGAACGACTCGATTCTGAGCAGGCGGCCACGCGACGGGGTGGCGCCATGCCCCTCGAGCTCGACGACAGTCGTGCGATAGTCCCGACTGAGGCGATCGGCGAGCGGCGCTAGCTGCGAGGCGTCGCCGAGGGCGCCATGCAGCAGGATGAGGTCAACGGAAGTCAGCGACCGCCCCGAGTTCGTTTCGCGGGTGCCGATTTGCTTCGCGCCGAAGCGACCTTCTCGTACTGCGCAGGCAGCACGGCCACGTGAAAGTGAGGAGGACGCCGCTCCTCTGTCGCCTCGATCAGGCCACGACGCTCCGCTGCCAGCAGTGTGCGTCGCAGCCACGTCCGGCACCGGCCGGTCGGCTTGCGGAGATCGACCGCCATTCCGGTGGGGTGCACCGAAAGGGACGATGAGTTCACGAGCTTGCGGGCCATTGGCCGCGTCGCGCTCGTGATCACCATCGGCGCACCGCACGCGCGATGATAGTCGGCAGCCAGATCGAGCACGAACGCCTTCGTCTCCGGCCGCACGTATGGCATCCCCGCGTTGGCGATCACGTAGTGTGCGTTGCCGTTGAGCCTGACCAGCTCACCGCGCACGACGGCTCGCTTGACCTCCGAAGTGGTTTCATAGAAGTCCAGGCCGCCACGCACCGCACGACGGTACATGAGACTGACGCTGGCGTGCGAGCCGCGGAGAGACTGCGCCGCGCCAGGCTCCGCGGACGCTATGAGCGACGCTGCGATGAGCGCGGTGGCAATGAACGGAGACTGCATCGATGACAGGACGACTCAGCGAAAACCGGGTCAGCGCACGGGGCTATCGGCTTGCGAAGACCTTCGTCTTTCCGCCCTTGCTGAACGCAATGACGTCGTACTTGTCCGTCTGGCCGGTTTCCATGCCGGGCGTCCCCTGCGGCATTCCCGGAACTGCCAGGCCTATGACGTCTGCCGGTCGCTGCGCAACGAGCTTGTCGATCACGTCCGCCGGCACGTGGCCCTCGACCACGTAGCCGCTCGTCACGATCGCGGTGTGACAGGAGCTCAGCGAGTCAGGCACACCGTACCGCTTCTTGTAGACACCCACGTCGGGGACGTCGTGCGCGGTGACAGTCCAGCCGTTTTTCTGCATGTGCTCCACCCACTTCTTGCAGCAGCCGCAGCCGGCGTCCTTGTATACGGTCGCTTCCTTCGCCGGCGCCATGGCGAGCAGGCGCGAGGCGCTCGCGGTACCGAGCGCGAGACCGCTGGCGGTCAGACGCAGCCAATCGCGGCGGGAGATCATCGGTCCTCCGAGGGGTAAAGGCGTACACACCGACGCGCGTGTCGGATGGTGCGCTCCGGACGCGTCGGGACAGCACAATAAGCGAGGTCCCGTGCTTGGGCTACCCGTCATACGTCCGGGACCAGCCGAAGATCCCGAGCGACCCCGACCGTCGCGGTGGGTCAGGCGGCTCCGCGAGACGCCGCCTGGTCGTTGGTCGACGACGCGACCTTCCCCAGATGGCGGTTCTGGAGAAAATAGGCGTACCCCGCGAACAGGAACCGATTCCTGTCGCGCGAGACGCCGAACTCCGGGATGTACTCGGCCCTTGCGGTCGTGAGAAGGCGGATGGCCGCCACTCGATCTCGGATGATGGGCTCGAAGAGAAACTCGTGCTCGCCGTCGCGGAACAGGATCCAGGCGTGCCGGCTGTTCTCGGAACCTGGCGGGACGCGCCGTCCGATGACGAGATCGGCGTCAATGCCTAACTCGATGAGCTTGCGCCACGCCCAGAGCGCGAAGTCCTCGCAGTCGCCCCGGCGGAGCTGCTCGAACGTGTGTGGGTGCTGCCAGTAGTCCGCTTCGCGGAAGAGGCTCACATCCGTTTCGTACTCACACGTCTCGAGCCACTCGAGGATGTCATCGAGGCTCCCGACTGCTACAGTGCTTTCTCCTTCGAAGACCCAGTCGAAGCCGTGGCGCGCCCCATCACCGTATACACCGAGCGGCGCCTCGTAGGGGAGGCGCTGCCACGGGTCACGGACAGGGAACAGACGCAGCCGAAGCTGGTGCAGAGCGCGACGAACGGGACCAAACAATCCGGCAGCGCCTCGGCTCACCTCGTGCCAGCGCCGGCAGCGACCGATTCAGCGCGGCGCAGCTGTTCGCGCAGATCCCAGACGGTCGAGTCGCGCGCGTCCTTGGGGGCGAACGTGTAGCGCTTTTGCTCGCCTTTGTCGCTCACGAACGAGCGGTAGTGGTTGGTGGCACCGTCCGGGGAGGACTCGGTGAAGTCCTTGTGCTTCCACCTGTCGCCGGACTCCGTGTGGAACGCGACCCACCCATCGGCCAATGGCTCGAGCTTGTCTCGTTTGCTCATGCCGTATCCTCCGAGCAAGAAGGACGTCCTGGACGTCGGCCCCAACAACTGACGATAACGCCGCGCTCCCAAGCCGGCTAGTTGGGGATGGTCAGGGCTGGCCCCCGAGCGCGCTCGGGACGGGCGGATCCTGCGAGTAGTCGTAGAATCCGCGACCCGATTTCCGCCCGAGATGCCCGGCGAGCACGAGTCGGCGCAGGAGCGGCGGCGGAGCGAAGCGCTGCTCCCGGTACTCATCGAACATCACTTCGGCGACGCGCTGCGCGGTATCGAGGCCGACGAAGTCCAGTAGTGTGAACGGCCCCATCGGATATCCCGCACCGAGCTGCATGCCCGCGTCGATGTCTGTCACGCTGCCGACGCCGTTCTCGAGCGCACGAATCGCGTCGAGCATGTACGGGATGAGCAGCCGGTTCACGATGAATCCCGACTGGTCCCGCGCCACGATCGGCTCCTTTCCGATCCGCCTAACGAACGCGAGCGAGCGCTCGACGGTGTCCCGGCTCGTCGTGATGGTCCGCACCACCTCGACCAGGCGCATCAGCGGTACGGGGTTGAAGAAGTGCAGCCCGATCAGTCGGTCGGGCCGGCCGCTGGCGGCAGCCATCGCGGCGATCGTGAGACTCGACGTGTTCGAGGCGAAGATCGTTCTCGGGCCGGCGAGCGCGTGGAGCTCGCGCCACAGCGCGTTCTTCGCGTCGAGCTCCTCGACCACCGCCTCGATGATGATGTCGCATGTCGCGAGCGCATCGAGATTGGTCGTGAAGGTCAGGCACCCCAACGTCACGGCGTGGCCGTCGGGTGTGAGCTTGCCCTTCTCGATGGCCTTGTCGAGTGACTTCGTGATGGCGCTGCTGGCGCGCGCGCACAGGGGCTCGGTGAGCTCGCGGACGATCGTCGTTAGGCCCGCCTGCGCCGAGACCTGCGCAATGCCACTGCCCATGAGCCCACCGCCGACGACTCCGACCCGCGAGATCTCCGTCGTCGCGGTCGGGCTGGCGGACGCCGTCAACGGATCACCGATGACAGCACGTCGAACAGTGTTCCCGGGCGAGGCGGTTCGGGGTGCTCCAGCCGATCGAGCGCCTGCTCGAGCGCGAGCTGCGCACGTTCCACGCTGGAGCGGTACGACTTCGCGACGGCCGTGAAGCCCACGCCCCCGATCGCCGCCCAGACGCCGCCGATCATCAACGCGACGGCCATCGACGAACCCGGCATCGTCGCCGCGACAGCAATCACACCGCCCGCACCGGCGAGGCCCGTCCCGGCGAGCACGCCGCCGCCGGTGACGCTCCGACGTCGCGCGTCGCTGAACGCTGCGTCGAGCCTCACCAGGACGCGGCCGGCGTCCACCGGGACGACAGTCGCCCCGACTTCATCGGCCTTCGTGAGCGCGTAGGCACGCCCGCCGATGCCGAACCCACGTTTCATCTGGCCGAGAAAGTCACGCCGCGCCTCCCACGTGATGCGTTCGGCGTAGCGCCGTCGCACCGCCAACGCCTCCCGGCCTTGCATGTAGCGGTCGATCCGCGCGAGGACGTCGGCCTGTGAACCGGAGATGACGCGCTGTGCCCACGCCGTGTTCGGGCCGAACACACCTGAAACGCGCCCTTCCGGTTGCTGTACGGCGACCCTCGTCTGCTCCTCCGCGATCGCCTGCCTAACGTGTTCCGGCGACAGGCCGACTTCCTTGCCGAGCTCGATGAGCTGCTCCTCGGTCATCGCTTCGGTGGGCTCGGTCGTGCCGGCCTGCAACTCGCTCGCGCGCGCGAGCACCCGCTCGAGCGCCGCGCGATCGAGCGACCGACCGCTCGGCGCCGGCTTATCGGGCAAATCTGTCATATTCCGCCCAACACCACGTCTAGCTGTCTCTGGATCCCGTCGCGTACAGCGTCCGGCAGCGGGAACGCCTTGGCGAGCGCCGCCATCGCGTCGCCACTGGTGAAGGATACGCGCGCCGCACGCAGGTAATACCGCGCGTACGCGTCCGCCATCTCCGGCGCGAGCCGCTGGATCAGCATCGCACCGCCTCGCACGAGGGCCAAGCTCGCGTACCGGTCCGTCGTGCCGCTGCGCTTTTCGGCCGGGCTGGTGTTGTCATCGATGGCGACGGTCGTCACCGAGCTGACGACTTCGTGGGCGAACGTGAAGATCGCCTCGCGCGCATCCGCTGGCGTCTGCGGGTAGTTCACGGCAACAAGGCGATTGCGCTGGCCGACGTCGAGCGTGCGTCCCTCGCCATCGAGGGGCAGGGAAAGGAGGATTGTTCCGCGGTCCGCGCCGGAGTTGTTCAGAAATCGCGCGAACCTCTGCCGGAGTCCGCTCCGCCACATCGAATCGACCGCGGCGCGTACGCCGACGTGCCTGGTCTGCTGCTCCCGCCAATAGGCGGAGAAGAACTTCACGCGCTCATCTTCGACCGCCTGGACGAACAGGCGCAGCCACTCCCGGTCGGCCTGGGTCGGGAAATAGCCGGCGAACAGCTGGATGATCTGTTGAGAGCGAAGATCACCGGCCTGATTCGGGTCGCCCTGCGTTCGCAGGAACATCTCCGTGTTCTGACGCGTTTCTTCCCACGTTCCGAAGTAGAGGGGGATGAACTGCGCGGAGACCAGATTTGGGAACGCCAGAAATCGTGCGACGAGCTTCTCCCGGTTCGCGTCGATCATCGATACGACGTTCGCGCGCTTGCGCGCGGCGACGACCGAATCGCGGTAACCGCGGCGAAAGAACGGAACGAAGTTGGAGTCGGCTTGCAACAGGGCGAACGAATGGAGCCACAGGTCGACGTGCTCGCGCGAGTCGACGGTCCACTGGCCGGTGACAGGCTGTTGAGTGGGGGCGGGCTGCGGCACGGGAACGGCGTTGCCACCGAGTCCCGTGCACGCCACCCCCGCGGCGGCGAGCGCGCCCCACACCACGACGCCTAACGCTACACGCACGGCTGCCTCAGCCGGCTGCGCGCCCGCACGTCGTGCAGAACTTCCAGCCTACGTCCAGCTCCGTGCCGCAGGCCGGGCAGTTGACGACCGTGAGATTCTGGCCGCAATGCGGGCAGTACGTGATGTTCCGGCCCTCGGGCAGCGCGCCGCCGCAATAGCGGCAACTGCCGGACGCGACGATGGAACGCTGTCCGGTCGCGGACAGGGTCGGCTGCGGCGCCTCCACGGCGGTCGGCGCGGCTGCCGCAGCCGGGGCGGGGCGGGGCGCGGGCTGGCGTGCCGCGGTCTGGTCCGGAACGCCTAACGTGGGCCGATCGGCCATCGCCTCCGCGGCGGGCGCCGGCGCGCTTGCCGGGATCGCGGCAGTGCCGCCGCTTCCGGGACGCCGAAGCGCGGGCGGCTCGGTGGACCGCGCGCCGTCAGGCGAGATCGACACCATCGTCGTCGCGTATGCCCTGAACTTCGTCAGGTCGGGGTTCGGCGACTCGAGCTCCGAGCGAAGGTCGGCCTGCATCTGCGGGTCTCCGATAAGGTAGCCGCGCTCACCGGATAGCAAACGCAGCAGCGCGTGCTCGTAGTCCTGGTTCGTGTCGAGCTCCAGCTCGCGCCGATTGTGCCGGTATGGAATCAGCGTCGTGTACAGCTCGGCGACTTCGAACGGGCGGCCTAGCAGGTCGGGGAAGCCCGTGCGGACGTTCTGCACGAGCCGGCGGTACATGCGGTCGAGTTCGTCCATGCGTGGAAAAGAGGGGACGACGTTCACGAAAGGCAAGATCGTGACCTCCGGAAGCTCCGCGAGCGTGCGACCCAGCATCGTACAAAGAACGAGGGACGCCGTTCCATCCTGCGTTCGGATGGTCGGCGTCCCTCGTCGGGTGCTGCAGGCCCGCGGGGCCGGAGCCGGGCCTATCTATCTTTTCTCGAGAGTATCCATCCGCTTGTCGATGTCGTTGTTGTACTTGCCGCGATTGCTCCCGCCGACGCGGTCGACTACACGCGTCACGACGTTGTCGTCGTGTTTCTTCGCATCGTCGAAGCCGTAGAAGTAGCCGATCGAGATACCGACCACGAGCGCGAAAGCAAACTTGAACATGACAGGCGATTCCGATTGGGTCTGTTAGAACTGACGCCCTGTCGAGACCGCCGGTAACGGCGCGTCCGGCCTGAACGACTCCACGGACGGAAACGCGTCGATGTCGCTGCGCATTGCGCCACGCTCTCGCTGTGATGCAAGCCACACGTCGAACTGCGACGCGACCAGCCCTTCCGATTGGGTCTGCCTGGCAGCAGCGGACGTCGC
>Ga0209382_10007701_pt1 | contig 13646 bp, 17 predicted proteins | sample SoiMetdeltSBSDD5_FD_187599 | JGI IMG/M metagenome (GOLD analysis project Ga0209382, IMG submission 187599) | Bulk soil microbial communities from a Populus tree surrounding site in Tennessee, USA - Soil MetaG P. deltoides SBSDD5 (SPAdes) (version 2) | ecosystem: Environmental > Terrestrial >... | reverse complement strand
GCATTACATCGTGATCAACCTGACGGCTTCGCTTTTCTTCCTGATCGGCGCCGCGCTCCTTTACGGCGTGACCGGCACGCTCAACATGGCCGACCTTGCGATGCGCATCCCGCAAGTGCCCGTGGAGGATCGCGTGCTTGTCGAGGTCGGCGCGGCAATCCTTGCCATCGCGTTCTTGGTCAAGGCGGCTATGTGGCCGCTTGGATTCTGGCTGCCTTCAACCTACGCCGCCGCGGCCGCGCCGGCCGCCGCCATGTTCTCGATCCTGAGCAAGGTCGGCGTGTACGCCGTCCTGCGTCTCTGGCTGCTCCTTTTCGGCGGCGCCGCCGGCGCAGAGCTTCTCCTCTACGGCGGCATGGCGACCATTGCCTATGGGGTGAGCGGCATGCTCGCCGCTCAGACGCTCGGGCGCCTTGCCGGCTTCAACCTGATTGTCTCCTCTGGCACGCTGCTCGCCGCGATCGGCGCCGGCCAAGCGGCCGCGACCGGCGCGGCGCTCTATTACCTGCTGGTCTCGACGCTCGGCAGCGCCGCTTTCTTTCTCCTGATCGAGCTCGTGGAGCGCGCGCGCACGCCGGGCGCCGACGTGCTCGCCGTCACTGCGGCTGCGTTCGGCGTAGGCGACGAGGAGACGGAGCCGGAAGAAGAAGCCGGCGTCGCGATCCCCGCAACCATGGCGCTGCTCGGCCTGAGCTTCGCCTGCTGCGCGCTGCTGGCGGCCGGCCTGCCGCCGCTTCCCGGGTTCCTCGCGAAGTTCGCGCTGCTCGCGGCGCTCCTTGCCCCTGATCCGGTGCCGGGGGTCGCGTGGGCCATGCTCGTCTTGCTCACGCTGTCCGGCCTTGCCGCGGTCGTTGCCATGGGACGCTCCGGCGTGCGCATCTTCTGGGCCACGACGACGAGCCCGCCGCGCGTGCGCCTGATCGAGATGGCACCGGTCGCCGCGTTGCTCGCGCTCTGCCTCGCGCTGACCGTGGCCGCAGGGCCCGCGATGAACTATCTCAACGACACCGCGCGCGCGCTGTACGCACCGGGCGGATACATCGAGAACGTGCTTACGCCATGAGACGCTGGCTCCCCTATCCAATCCTTTCGCTCGCGCTTGCCGCGGCCTGGCTGGTGCTGAACCAAAGCGTCGACGCGGCGCACATCCTGCTCGGCGTAGCGCTCGGACTTGCCGGCGGCCGCATCCTCGCGGCGCTCCAGCCGCCGCACCGCCGCCCGCGCCGCGCCGCCGTGGCGCTCGAGCTCTTCTTTCTCGTGCTCGCCGACATCGTGCGTTCCAACATCGCCGTCGCGCGCATCGTTCTCAATCCGCGCCAGAAGCGCACCGCCGGATTCCTGTCGCTGCCGCTCGAGCTGCGCCATCCGGCCGGCCTGGCGGCGGTCGCCTGCATCGTCACGGCGACGCCGGGAACGAGCTGGGCGCGCTACGACGCGGCGCGCAACATCGTCACGATCCACGTGCTCGACCTCCTCGACGAAAACGAGTGGGTGCGCCTGTTCAAGCAGCGCTACGAGCGGCGACTGCGGGAGATTCTCGAATGAACGCCGGTCTGCCGGGCGCCATCCTGATGGTCGCCCAGGTCTTCCTCGCGCTCGCGATGGTGTGCGCGCTCTACCGCCTGCTGCGCGGCCCGCGCGCGCAGGACCGCGTGCTTGCGCTCGACACGCTCTACGTGAACGCGATGCTCCTCGTGCTCACGTTCGGCATCCGCGAGGCCACCACGCTTTACTTCGAGGCCGCGCTCATCATCGGCGTGATGGGGTTCGTCTCGACCGCGGCGCTCGCCAAGTTTCTGCTGCGCGGCGAGGTGATCGAGTGATCACCGCCGCCGCGCTCCTCGTCCTCGCCGGCGCGAGCCTCGCGCTCATCGGCTCCGTCGGCCTGCTGCGCATGAAGACCTTCTACGAGCGCGTGCATCCGCCGACCATGGGAACCACGCTCGGCACCGGGCTCGTCCTCGTCGGCTCGATGGTTTTCTTCACACTGCACGAATCGCGTCCGGTGCTGCACGAGAATCGTCATCGGCGTTTTCATGACGCTCAACACTCCGGTCACCTACATGCTTCTCGTCCGTGCGGCGCTGCATCGCGATCGAACAACGTAAAGGACATGCCATGGCGGAAACGATCTGGGCGCTCTCGAACTGAACCGGAACGCTGAGGACCTTGGCGCCGGCGCGATGGCGCTGCGCACCATCGTCATCTATGTATTCACGCTCGCCATCGTGCGGCTCGGCAGCCGGCGCCTGCTCTCGAAGCCGAGCGCTTTCGACGTCATCGTGGCGATCATGGTCGGCTCCATCATGAGCCGCGCCATCAACGGCACGGCGCCGTTCGTCCCCACGATGCTCGCCGGCATCGTGCTGGTCGTCATGCATTGGCTACTCGCAGCGCTCGCGTTGCGCATGCACTGGGTCAGCGCGACCGTAAAGGGCACGCGCATTCCGCTGATCCGAAAGGGTATGGTGCTGCAAGAGGGGATGCGCGAGGCGAGCATTACCGACGACGACCTCGCCGAGGCGCTGCGGCTGCAGATCCACGACGACGATCCCTCCAAGGTCGAGGTCGCCTATATGGAGCGCAGCGGCCAGATCAGCGTCATCCCGCGGCGAACTTAACGCTGGGCGAAGCGTCCGACCATCATGCCAGCCGCGGCCAGGGAATTTGGCGTCGTCGGCCTGGGCCGGATCGGCGCGGGCATCGCCCATCATGCGATCGAGCAAGGCATGCGCGTCGTCGGCACGAGCCGCAGCGGCGCGCCGCGCGAGCTGGTCGCGGCAGGGCTCACCGAGATCGCCGGCGTGAGCGGCTTTCGAGCGCAGCTGCGTCCTCCGCGCGCGGTGCTTCTCTACATACCGGCCGGTCCGGCGGTCGATGCGATGCTCGATGAGCTGGCAAAGGCCCTGGAGCCGGGGGACGTGATCGCCGACGGCGGCAACTCATACTGGGGCGACTCGATGCGCCGTCACGCGCTTCTGCGCGAGCTCGGCATCCAGTTCGTCGACGTCGGCACGAGCGGCGGGCTTGCCGGTGCGCGGCACGGTGCCTGTTTCATGGCTGGAGGCGATCGGCCGGCGGTGGCGCTACTCGAGCCGATACTCAGGAAGCTTGCCGTCGAAGGCGGTTACGTTCACGCCGGCCCCTCCGGCTCCGGACACTTCGTGAAGCTCGTGCACAACGGCATCGAATTCGGAATGATGCAAGCCATCGCCGAAGGCTTCGAGCTCCTGACCCGCCACCGCGAGCCGCTCGATATCGCCGCCGTTCTCGAAGCCTGGCGCCATGGATCGGTCATCCGTTCGTGGCTCGTCGATCTGCTCGCCTCAGCATACAAATCCGATCCGGGGTTCGACCGGCCGTCCTCGTGGATCGAGGACACCGGAGAAGTGAACTGGCTCGTCGCCGATGCGCTGCGGATGGAGGCGCCGGTCCCCGTCATTGCGCAGTCCGTAATGCAGCTCTTCGCCTCTCGCGACCAGCGCAAGAACTGGGCGCGGGCCATCGTCATGATGCGCCACGGCTTCGGCGGCCACCCGCTGGGCCCGAAGGAAAGCATCGCGCAGGAGCGCCGCGAGAGCCGCGTGGGCGGGATCGTGCGGCCCGGCGAGTGAAAAAGGCGCCTAGGGGTGATTCAGCTTCCATGCGAGCGAAAGCACGCCGCGCGGTAGATGCACGTCGCGCATCAGGTGTGGGTCGGCGGGCGTCTCCTCCGCTTTGCATGTGACTGCCGCGCGGTAGTAGCGGCGCACGCCGGCGAGCGTGCGCTCGTCGAAATCGCCGTTGGGATAAGAAAAGAACTCCACGGGCCGCGCCAGCTTCGCTTCGATCATGCGGCGGCTATCGCTTAATTCCGCCTCGATCTCGCCGTCGCTCATGCTGGGCAATACCGGATGCGTCATGGTGTGCGAGCCGACGGTAACGATCGCGGGATCGAGCGCACGCAATTCGTCCCACCCGGCGAGGTCGAACGCTTCACGGTCCGGTTCCGACGGAACGAATGCCGCAGTGGCGTGCTTCAGCATTGCCTCCACCCGAGTTCGGCTCCGGAAGTCGAGCTGCTTCATCCAATGGACGAACGCTTCGACCTCCGGCGGGGCACCGACTTCGCGAGCGAGCTCTTCCCGCAAAGACGGCGCGGCGAACTGCAGGCGCCTGCGAGCCTCGTGGCTCCACAACCAGCGCCGCTCCTCGATGAGGCCCGGACAAACGAAGAAGGTGGCTGGAATACCGAGCGCTCGCAGGAGCGGATAAGCGACCCGCACATTGCTGCGCACGCCGTCGTCGAACACGATCGCTGCCCGCCGCCGCCGGCCCGGGACGCGCGGTGCGCCGAACGATGCGGCAAATTCTCTCAGCGGTACGAACGTGAATACGCGCCGCAGGTAGCGCAACTGCCGCTCGAGCAGCGTGGCGCTGCGACGCGGGGTACCGTGGCGCAGAAAAATGATGTCGTCGCCCCGCTCGAACGCGCGCGTCTGCCCCACACCCAGCCAATACGAAACGGCCGGTGGCGCGCGCACCAGTTTCCTTACCAGCATACCAAGCAGACATACGTGCTTGCTGTGACAGGCAGTTGTTACGGCCCGCTGGTTCTTACGGATGGTCATATAAGTCACGCGGATCATTCGCCCCTACGCCGCGTGCCCTACGACGTGAGGTAAAAGCGTCAATGTCGGTTCCGACGGCCTACGTTTGAACTCTCCTGAATGAGAGGTTCGATTTTCATGAATCCGCAAACCCATAGAACGACGATCGATACGCGCATCGCGGCATTTGTATTGGGAATGAACGAGACGGGGCTGACCGCGGTCCGCTGCCTGGGCAGGGAAGGGATAACCGTAAGAGGGTTCGATATCGCGGCTAAGCGCGTGGCCTTCCGGTCGCGCTATTGCCGCGGCGGAGTCTGCCCCGACCCCCTCCACCAACCCGACGAATTGGTTCGATTCTTGAGGGGGCAGGTCCGCGATGGGTCGCAACAGGTCGTGCTATTACCGACCTCAGACCTGTTCTTTCTCTTCCTTTCCCGGCATCGCGCGCGCTTGGCCGATAAGTTCCTGATGAATCTGCCTGCGGAAGATGTTGCCGAAAGCGTAGTCAATAAACGCAGTCTCTATAAGCTCGCGGCGGCGAATCGCACTGCGTTTCCGAAGTCCTTCTTCCCGAGCACATACGAAGAAGCTCTGGCCATACGAAGCACGGTACGCTATCCCGCATTCATCAAGCCCTACTGGGGCCACGAGTGGAGGCGGCACTTTGGCGGACGTCACAAGGGCTTCAAAGTGCAGTCGCCCGACGAGTTCTTGGCTCGATTTCGGGAGGTCCTAGACTCGGGTCATTCAGCCCTGGTCCAGTCGTATGTCACGAGCGCTGACGACAACCTGTTCAGCCTTTCCTTGTATGTCGGCCAGAGAGGCGAAGTCTTGGGCGCTTTTCCTCGCAGGCAGGTGCGCCAATATCCGCCTAATTCGGGAACGGTTTCGCTGGCGATCAGCGAACGCAACCCTGAGCTCGTTGCCAACGGCACACGCTTTTGCCAATCCATCGGATATCGAGGCATCGCAGGACTGGAATACAAGCGCGATCGGGAAGATGGTGAATACAAATTGCTCGATTTCAATCCCAGGCTGATGCTCTCCGACGCGCTGACGGCGTATTGCGGTATCAACCTGCCCCTGCTTCAGTACCTGGACGTGACTGGCCAGAAGCCTGCTCCACGCCGCGAATATGTGGAAGGGGTTACGTGGTTGGAATCCATCGCGGATTTCCGCGCGTTCAAGCAGTATCACCAGAGCGGCGAACTCGGCTTCAAGCAATGGTGGAATTCCATACGACGAGCCCGAGTCTTCGCGCTGTTCGCCTGGGATGACCCTCTCCCTTTCCTGGTTGCACGGAAGTTTGGCTTGTCCTACGGCCGGGTGCTGCAGTACGCGATCAGCGATTTTCTCTATCGAAAATTCCCCGCGCGTCGCCCGAGATCGCCGACGACGCGCACGGTGTAGGCCGCGGCGGTTGTGCCCCCGCAGCAACAGCAGGAGGGCGTGCAGAAGTACGCCGGTCAAGCGCCGTGCTGACGAGCGACCCGCTTGGTCAGCTCCTCAGCGTCGCCATTGGTGACCGGACCGACGCGGACAGCACGATAGCTTCGGGGATACGCTCGGCGCCCAGCTGCGCTGATTCCGCCGGCGAGATCACTGGTCGTGCGGCTGCTCTCACTGTTGCCGATCGACTGGGTGCTGTAACCGGCGTATCGTCCGGTGTGAATTCACAGGAGACCGCGCGCATGGATTATCAGCAGGCCCTGAAGAATCCCGGAAAGATGTTCCGCATGCCGGAGGATCTGGAGGCCTCGGCAGAGTTCGACGCCGCGCAGAAGCGCGCCATCCTGCTGCAGTGGAAGGATCAGCTGATGCAGCTTCAAAGGGCGACCAACGAGAACATGCCTGGTCCGGAGTCGGACGGCGCGGGTGCCGAGTGCCTGCGGCGTGTAGTCGATGCGCTCATACGGATCGACGGGGCATCGGCTCGTAAGCCCTAATCGAGCCCGGACGTAATTGCTGGCGTGTCGAGCGAGCGCAGCTGCTCGTGCTCGCTGGGCTCGCCGCGCTCTGGCGCTGGACGCCGCTGCACGCGATCGTCACGCCGGCCGCGATCTCGCCCGCGTCATCCTTCTCGCTTTCCCCATCGCGGGCCTCGCCGGCGTGCCCATCACGCCGCTCGTCATCCTCGCCTGCTTTCTCTTCGAGCCGCTTGCCGGAGGGTGCTACGCGCTCGCCGGCGCGCTCATCAGCGCCGCGGTCACCTACGTCGCCGACCGGCTCCTCGGGCGCAACCTGGTGCGCTGGCTCGCCGCCAATGTGGCACTCATCGTCGCCGCGGTGGCCTATGTGCGAAGGAGATTTGGAGGCCCTGCATGAACCCCTGGCCGGCCCTGCCTTACGAAGCCTGGAAAGACACGTACGCCACGCTCCACATGTGGCTGCAGATCGCCGGCAAGGTCCGGCTCGCGCGCTCGCCGTGGGTGAATCACCAGTGGCATGTGACTCTCTATGTCACCGCGCGCGGCCTGACCACCTCGCCGATCCCGCACGGCACGCGCGTGTTCCAGATCGACTTCGATTTCATCGACCATCGCGTCGCCATCAGCACAAGCGACGGCGCGACGCGAGCCGTGCCGCTCGAGCCGCAGTCCGTCGCCGCCTTCTACCGCAGGCTGATGGAAGCGATGGACGAGCTCGGCGTGCCGGTGCGCATCTCGAAGAAGCCGAACGAGGTGGCCGATGCGATCGGGTTCGACGCGGACGAAACGCACCGCGCCTACGATGCGGAATTCGCGCAACGCTTCTGGCGCGCATTGGTGCAGGCCGACCGCGTTTTTAAGGGTTTCCGCGGACGCTTCCGCGGCAAATGCAGCCCGGTGCACTTCTTCTGGGGCTCGGCCGACCTCGCCGTATCGCGCTTCTCGGGGCGCACCGCGCCCGAGCATCCCGGCGGCATCCCGAACTTACCTGATCGTCTGGTGCGCGAAGCATATTCGCACGAGTGCTCGAGCTGCGGCTTTTGGCCCGGCGGCGAGCGCTTTCCGCAGCCGATGTTTTACGCCTACGCGTACCCGGAGCCAGCCGGGTTCAAAGACGCGCTCCCCCGGTACGATCCTGCGCTCGGCGAATACGTGCTGCCGTATGAGGAGGTGCGCACCGCTTCCTCGCCCGACGACGCGCTGCTCGAATTCCTGCAGTCCACCTACGAAGCGGCCGCGAACCTCGCGCGCTGGGATCGCGGCGCGCTCGAGATGCAATAGCCACCACCTCATGGAGCCCTTCCATGATCAAGCCGGCGGACGTGGGCGAGCTCGCCCGGGCCGCGCTCGTGCCCAACATCAGGCGCGCGACGCCGCTCCGGCCGTGCGACACGAGTCTTTGAAGCACTTTCCTGTCGCCGTGGGCATAGATGCCGGAGTCCGTCTTGATGGCGGGCATGTCGTAGTCCTCGAACACGATGCCGCGCTTCTTCAGTTCGCAGCATCGGCCAGCTCATCGGCCGCATCGACCGCAAGTGGGATACGCGCGACGTGCTATCGTTTGCACACATGTCCAAGCGACCGTCGCTCTACCTCACGCAGGACGACCTCGAGCGCCTTTCCCAGCTCCTCGATGCGCAGGGCGGCCGGTTCGCGCAGCTCGAAGGCGAGCTCGCCCGCGCGCTCGTCGTGCCGCGCAGCGAGATTCCGCGCGACGTGGTGACGATGAATTCGCGCGTCGTTTTCGAGAACGAGACGACGGGCGAGCGGCGCGAGGTGACGCTGGTCTATCCTGCCGACGCCGACATCGATGCGGGAAAGATTTCGATCCTTGTTCCCGTGGGAACCGCGCTCCTTGGCTTGCGGGTGGGCCAGTCGATCGACTGGCGGCTGCCGAACGGAGAAGAGCACCGCTATCGAGTGATCGAAGTACCCTACCAGCCGGAAAGCGCGCTCCGCTAGCGCCTTCAAGTGCCGTACCGCATCCTCGCCGCAACCGATGGTTCGCGCTCAGCGCATGCGGCTATCGCCACGGCGCTCGCGTTTCCATGGCCGGATCCGTCCCGCGCAAGAGGCGTGGTCGCGCTCGGGCGAGTGGCGCCGGCGCTCGCGCCGACGTTACGCGCCGCCGCCGTGCGCAGCCTTTACCAGGAGGTGGAGCCGACGCGCCGGCTCCTCGCGCCGCGCTGGCCGGATGCGGATGTTGTGGCCCTGCACGATTCTCCCGCCGAGGGCATTCTCGCCGAGGCGCGGCGCTTTCGCGCGGATGCGATCGCGCTCGGCTGGCGCGGCCATGGCGCCGTGCGGCGCCTGCTCGCCGGCAGCGTATCGCGCACCATCGTGGCACGCGCCGCCCGGCCAGTACTGGTCGCGCGCACGGCCGCGCGGGAGGTGCGACGGCTGATCCTGGGATTCGACGGCTCGCCCGGCGCGCGGCGCGCAGCCCGCTTCCTCGCGCGGCTCGAGCCGGAGCGCGACAGCGTCGCGATCGTCGTGACCGTGACCGAGCCGCTCTGGGTGCCCCGGGTGACGCGGCGCTTTCCGTCCGGCAAGCGCGGCTCGCTGCGCAGTGAGGCGATCCGGCTCAATCGCGAGCGCGCCAGGCGCGCGCACGATCAGGCGGAAGCCGCGGCCTGGAAACTGAGACGAGCCGGCTGGTTCGCCAGGGCCGTGGTGCGCAAAGGCGCCGCGCTGGAAACGCTGCTCGCGGCCTGCACGGAGCTCAACGGCGACGTCCTCGTGGTCGGCAACCACGCCGGCAGCGTCAGCGTCGGAGCACTGAATCATTCACGTATTCCTGTCCTGATCGTGCCCTAGCTAGCCGCGCGCATGGAGCGCACCCACGGGGAGCGGGAGGAGCGCGACGCGCTGCCGCAGCTGCGCGAACTGGCAACGCACGCTTTCTCCCGTACTGCCGGTGCCCCGCTCGTGCACGGCAATCGCATCCGGCTGCTCAGGGACGCGCGCGAGAACTATCCGGCCTGGCTGGATGCGATTCGCGGCGCGCGCCGGCACGTGCACTTCGAGATGTACTTCATCGAGGAGGACGCGAGCGGCCGGGAATTCGCCAACGCGCTCACCGGCAAGGCGCGCGAAGGCGTTGCGGTGCGGCTGGTCTATGACTGGCTGGGTGGCTTCAGACGGGCTTCACGGCGTTTCTGGAATGCATTGCGCGACGCCGGCGTGGAGGTGCGCTGCTACAACCCGCCGGCGCTCGATAGCCCGCTCGGCTGGCTGTCGCGCGACCACCGCAAGATGCTCGCGGTCGATGGCGAGATCGGCTTCATTACCGGCCTCTGCATCGCAGACGCGTGGGCCGGATATCCGGCGCGCGGCATCGAACCCTGGCGCGACACCGGCATCGAGATCCGCGGCCCCGCGCTCGCCGAGCTCGAGCGCGCGTTCGCGACAACATGGGCTTCATGCGGTGAGCCGATGCGCGAGAGCGAGGGCATCATCGCCCCGCCTGCGGGCGATGTCAGCTTGCGCATCGTCGCGAGCGCGCCGGCGACCGCAGGAATGCTGCGCCTCGATCAGCTGGTAGCCGCGCTGGCGCGTAGCCGCCTCTGGCTCGCGGACGCTTACTACGCCGGCATGCCTTCGTACGTTCAGGCCTTGCGCGCCGCCGCGCAGGACGGCGTGGACGTGCGCCTGCTCCTACCTCACAGCAGCGACATTGCGCTCCTGCGCCCGCTTTCGCGCGCGGGCTACCGGCCGCTGCTCGAGGCCGGCGTGCGCATCTTCGAGTGGAACGGCACCATGATGCACGCGAAGACCGGCATCGCCGACAGCCATTGGGCACGCGTCGGCTCGACGAACCTCAACATCGCGAGCTGGTTCGGCAACCTGGAGCTGGACGCCGTCATCGAAGACGACGCTTTCGCGCATCGAATGGAAGAGATGTATCTGGAGGACCTCCGCAACGCGACCGAGGTGGTGCTCGACCGTAGGCGCCGGCACAGGATATCGGCGCCCGGCGAGCCGCGTCACGCGCGTGCCGCATCCAGCGGCGCAGGCAGCGCGAGCGGCGCCGCGGCGGGTGCGCTGCGCATCGGCAATGCGATCGGCGCTGCCTTCACCGGCCGCCGCCTCCTGGGTCCCATCGAGGCGCGCCTCTGCGCTGCCACCGGTGTCGTGCTGCTTGTGCTCGCCGCAGTGTTCGCGCTCTTTCCGGAGGCGCTCGCGTTTCCGCTCGCGGCGCTCGGCGCGTGGGCAGGCGTCGCTCTGCTCTACCGCGGCTACACGGTGCATCGCCGGCAGCAGAGGCCCTGATCGCTACGTGCCCCTTAGATGAAAGAAAATCTCCATGGATTGCTGCTCGGCAGCAGCCATACAACTACGCCCGCCAGGTCGCATCGCTGAGCTTGACGAAAGTCGGCGAAGGACTCGCAGACGCGAAACTCGTACTTGCCTGGCTTCTCGACGCTGTCGCCGCGCCAACGTGGACGGTGGGCCTCTTGGTGCCGCTGCGGAAATCTCTCGCAATGCTGCCGCAACTCATCATCTCCGCATGTGCGCCGAGAAGGCGCGCGAGATTGGACGGCGTCACGCGCTCGCGCACGAGGCGCACGCCTTTCTTGCGCCAAGGTCGCAATTGCGGGCGCTCGGCGAACTCGACGACGGTGATCCGGTGGGCGGGCACGCGCAGATGCTTGAGGAGCAGCGGCAGCAACGCCTGCGCGACGATGCCGAAGCCGGTGATGAGGATCCTGCCGCTGAAAATCGTCATAGCGGCTTCATATCTTCGAGCACGAAGGGGAGCAGCTCGCTTACGTTGGGATGGATGCGCACGCGCCGCTGGAACTCCGGATACGGCGTCTTGGCGTAGACGAGGTCGATAAGCGAGTGCACCGATTCGTCGGCGCTCGTGCCGAGGAGCGAAGCGCCGAGGATGCGCTGCGACCCCTGCTCGACGTGGATCTTGAGGAAGCCGGCGGTCTCACCTCTTTCAACCGCGCGCGAGACTCGGGTCATCGGGCGCTTGCCGACGAGCGCTTTGATCCCGGCCTTCCGGATTTCCGTCTCGTTCATGCCGACACGCCCCAGCGGCGGGTCGGTATAAAGGGCGTAAGCGGGCACGCGATCGGTCCACTTGCGCTTCGCACCGTTGAGCAGGTTGTCCGCGACGATCTCGAAGTCGTTGTACGCGGTGTGCGTGAAGGCGCCCTTGCCGTTGCAGTCGCCGAGCGCCCACACGCCGGGGTTGGTCGTGCGCAATTCCTCGTCCACCTTGATGTAGCCGCGCTCGTCGGTCTCGATGCCGGCCGCTTCGAGGCCGAGATCATCAGTGTTCGGTACGCGCCCGACGGCGAGCAGGATGTGCGAGCCGTGAACTGCGGGTGCGCCCGCCTCGCATTCCACGCCGATCGCCACGCCCTTCTTCGTTTTCTCCAAAGTAAGGCATTGCGCACCCAGGCGCACCTCGATGCCTTCGGCCTCAAGGAATTCGCGCACCGCGTGCGATACGTCCTCATCTTCGCGGCCGATGAGCCGGGGCCCCATCTCGACAACGGTGACGCGCGAGCCGAAGCGGCGAAACATCTGTGCGAACTCCAGCCCGACGTAGCTGCCGCCCACGACGATGAGGTGCCGGGGCAAAAAATCCACGTCCATCATCGACACATTGGTGAGGAAGGGTACGCTGTCCACGCCTGCCATCTTCGGCACGAGCGGCCTGCCACCCACGTCGATAAAGATCTGCGGCGCGGTGAGCGCCTTACCCTTCACCTCGACCGTGTTCCGCGCGGTAAACCGGGCGTGCCCCTTCACGACCGTGCCGTTCTCGAGGCCGCGCATCCACTTCGCGACGCTCGCCGACGACTTGCCGACCACGTCGTCCTTGCGCGCCTTGACGCGCTTCATGTCGACCCTGGGTTTCGTGCGTATGCGCACTCCGTACTCGGCTGCGCGAGCGGCGACGCGCGCGGCGTACGCGCTCGCGATCAGGGTTTTGGTCGGCGTGCACCCGTCGTTCACGCAGGTGCCACCAAACTTGTGGCGCTCGATGATGGCGACCCTGCGCCCCGCGGCTGACAAGCGCGCCGCGAGCGCGGGACCTGCCTGGCCCGTGCCGATCACGATCGCGTCAAACGACGCTGTCATATGGCGCCAAGAGCGGCGCTCAGCCACAGGACGGGGTCCACGTGCTGTTCTCTTCCCTCGCGGCATCATCAGCCCGGCGCGCCAGAGCGGCAAGCGGCTTTGCGAGACAGCCTAGTCCGGGTCGGCCTCTTTCACGGGTGTCACGGCGATCGGATCGCTGGCCGGGAACGTAAGCTCGAGCGCCTCATCGAGCGCCGCGTTCAGCTTCTGGGTGTCCCGATCGAAGATGTTTTCCATATCCACACTGTAAGACACGTAGCGCGTCTCGATTAGACGGCCGCGGCAGGAAACATCATGCAGGGGCCTGCATAATCAGCTCCCGCCGCCTCGCATGGCGAGCGCGGTGTCGATGAAAGTGCGTACGTTGGCGGGTACAAAGCGCTGGCCCGGATAGACGAACGACAACGCGCCGCTCATCCACGTCCACTTGGGCAGCACGCGCACGAGCGGCGTGTCACGCGCGAGATAATCCGGCAGCAGCCCGATGCCTTCGCCGCGCAGCAAGAGGATGCGCATCGTCCCTGGATCGTCGACGGCGAGGCGTCCGGCGGGCTTGACTTCGATGCGGCTGCGCGCGTCGGCGAGGCGCAGCGTCTGCGTGGAGAAGCGCGGGAATACAAGGTAGGCGTGGTTGTCCAGGTCTGCAGGCGTCTTCGGCGTCCCTTTGCTCTGCAGATAGGCGCGGCTCGCCCACAGGCCTACGCTGAACGGCATGAATTTGCGCGCGACGAGCGAGGAGTCGCGCAGCGGCGCGGCGCGGATGGCGAGATGGATGCCTTCGGCCAGAAGGTCGACGACGCGGTTTGCCACGACGACTTCGACGCGCGTTCGCGGATAGCGCGCCATGAAGCGGCTGACGATCGGCGGCAGCATGCCGTGCGCCACATCGCCCGGCGCAGTGATCCTGAGAAGGCCGCGCGGCTCGGCAGCCGAGAGCGAGAGCTCCGCTTCCGCCGTCTCGATCTCCTCCAAGCCGCGCACGCAGCGCTCGTAGTAGGCACGGCCTGCCGGCGTGATGTTGAGC
>Ga0209382_10007700_pt1 | contig 13646 bp, 13 predicted proteins | sample SoiMetdeltSBSDD5_FD_187599 | JGI IMG/M metagenome (GOLD analysis project Ga0209382, IMG submission 187599) | Bulk soil microbial communities from a Populus tree surrounding site in Tennessee, USA - Soil MetaG P. deltoides SBSDD5 (SPAdes) (version 2) | ecosystem: Environmental > Terrestrial >... | reverse complement strand
TCGGGCACGGACCGGCCGGCGCGCAGGACGCGGACCACGCCGGCGTTGCCGATCACGACCCACGGCTCGCCACGCTGCCGGCAGACGTCGACCGGGTCGCGGTTGAGCGCGTGGAACATGTTCCCTTCCCAGCACCCGTAGATCGGCTCGACGAGCACCTCGGTGTCGGCGATGGGGCCGAGGTCGACCTCGGCCAGCTCCAGCCGGGCCGGCGCGGCGGGGCCGGGGCCGGGGCCGGGGCCGGGGCCGCCAGGATTGCCAGGGTTGCCGGCGCGGCCCTGCCGGTCGGCACCCTGTCGCAGCACCCAGGCCTCGACGGTGTGCGCGGTCACGGTCACGGCCGTCACCCGCGCTCGGCGGAGGGGGCGGCGCCAGCCCGGGCCTCGCGGGCGGCCAGCCAGTCGTCCCGGGTGAGGCCGTACATCACGACGTCGTGCCAGGCGCCGGCGCGGTACACGGCGCCGCACAGCACGCCCTCGCGGCGCAGGCCGACCTTCGCCACCGAGCGCTGCGAGGCGATGTTGTCCGCGTCGGTGTAGCCGTCCAGCCGGTTGACCTCGGTGTTGGCGAACAGCCACTCGATGAGCAGGATCATCGCCTCGGTGCCGAAGCCCTGGCCGCGGGCCGCCGGCAGCAGCTCCCGCCCGAGCCGCCAGGCGCGGGAGCGGGGGTCCTTGCCCGGCCCGTAGTACACCGGCTTCCAGACGATGTCGCCGATCGGCTGGTCGTCGGTGAGCCGGACGATGAGCAGTATCCCGCCGTCCGGGCCGATCAGCGGCCCGCCGGCCAGCCGCTCCTCGATGGTGCGCGGGCGCCGGGCGTGGGCGTTCCACTCGCTGCGGCCGCCGGCCGCGGACCAGGTGTCGATCACCGGCTGGTCGGCCGGCTCCGGCGGCCGCAGGCGTACCCGGCGACCGCACGGCCAATTGTCCATCTCGCTCCCTCCGTCGCAGGTAGTTGGTCGTGAGTGGCAAATGGTGTTCCAGCACCATTCGCCACTCACAGAGCGTCTCGGGCCTCGGCCCAGGGCGCCCCGTCCGGGACGGCACCGCGCAGCCGGGCCAGTGCCGCCTCGGCGAGCGCCAGCCGCAGCGGCGGCGAGGAGCCGGAGCCGATCGCCACCAGGTCGGCGCGCCGCACCGGGAGCCCGGGGTGCCGCTGCTCCAGCGCCGCGAGCTCGGTGGCGACCTTCTTGAAGCTGGCCGCGCTGCGGTCGCACAGGCACAGGGTGGACAGCCCGATGGCGCCGACCGCGGCCATCATGAGCATCTCGAACGCGAACGGGTCGCCGGCGTCCAGCAGCCGCCGCGCGGTCTGGACATGGCCGGCGGCGGAGGTGAAGTAGAGGACGAACGTGGCCACCGGCAGCCTGGCCAGCACCCGCTGGTCCACCAGACCGGCCAGGTACTCCTCGCCGAGCACCGGCACCCCCACCCGCAACCGTTGCAGCAGCACGATCTCGAATTGCTGCAGGGCGGGCGTACGCAGCGGGCCGATCGGCGCGGCGAGCAGCCCGGCGAGCCGGCGGACGGTCACCGCGGACACCGCGGCGACGTTGACCTCCTCGCCGCCGACCCGGCCGAGCCAGTTCTCGCCCATGGAGTTGGCCATGCTGACCGCGCCGGGGTGACCGATGGCGGCAGGGACGGCGGCCGGGTCGTCGAAGATCGCGAGGAAATCGACGTCCGAGCCGGGGTAGTCGCCGCCGGCCACCCGCGAACCGGTCAGCAGGATCGCGCTGGCGCCGGCCAGGCCGAACTCCTCCCGCAGCCGCTGCACGGGGACGACCTCCAGGTGCGCGGTCACGGCCGCTACCAGGCCGGCGGGAAGTAGGCGGAGGTCAGCAGCACGATCTCGGCCCACGGGTCGCGGTCGAGGCCCAGCCCGGCGCACCGGACGAGCAGCTCGCGCTCCGGCAGCGCCGGCAGGCCCGGTTGCCACTCGGCGGTGAGCAGCTCGTGCGCCGGGTGCGCGCGGCCGCCGGGCAGACCCTGCGCGATCCGGGCGCCGATGCCGACCTCGGCCAGCGAGCCGGGCGCGGACGGCTCGACCGGCGAGGCCGCCGCGGCCAGCGCCCGGCCGTCCGGCGTCAGGTCGTGCCACGCGGCCGCGATGACGCTGGCCCGGTGGTCGGCCAGCACCTTGGCGAACCCCCTTGTCTCCGGCGCGCCCGTGGTGAGCAGCCGCAGCACCGCCCGCGCGTCCTCGGCGCTGGTGCCGTCGGCGCGGTCGCCACGCAGCGGGGTGTCGGCCGAGACCTTGGCGCCGAACAGCATGGTGGCCTCCTGCACGGAGACCTCTGGCTGATCGGAGGCGTGCAGGAAGGACAGCATGGCGTTGACGCCGCGGAAGTCGCGGCGGATGGTGCCCGGCGGGGACGTGCCAGGGTCGGTGGCGCCCTTGAGCCGCTTCAGCCGCTGGTGCGGGTCGTCGGCGCCGCCCGAGACGTCCTCCAGCACCAGCCCGATGACCGGGCCGAACGCCCAAAGCCGGTCGAGCAGCCGGTAGCGGTACGCCTCCCAGGTGGTCTTGATCTGCTCGTCGTACATCTCGGTGAGCTGCTCCGGGGTCACGTTCAGCAGCTCGAAATAGGAGATGGCGAACCCGGCGTCGAGCATCCGCCGGACTACGCCGGTGTGCAGGTGCCGGACGATGGCGTCGGGCAGCACGAGCGCCAGGACGAAGCGGTGCCAGGGGTGGGGTTCGGTCACGATGACGCCTCCTTGGCCGGATCCGGGGTCGGGGCCGGGGCCGGGGCCGAGGGCGGGCTCGGGGCCGGGGCCGCGTCAGTGGCCGGTTCCCTTGCCGGTTCCGGGGCTGTGGCCGGCGGCTCCTTGGTGAGCTCGCGGATGCTGCGGACCTGCATCACGGCCAGCGCCATGGCCAGCGCGACCGCACCGGTGACGATGGCCGTCGCCCTGGTGCCCAGCAGCACGATCAGCGGCCCGACCAGCAGCGTGCCCAGCGGCATGAGCCCGTGGAACGCCAGGTAGACGAAGCTGCCGACCCTGCTGAGCAGCTCGCTCGGGGTGCGGCTCTGCACGACGCTCGGGAAGATCGAGTTGAAGAAATGCAGGCCGAGGCCGTAACCCACGGCCATGAGGTAGGTCGGCCAGGCCTCCCCGAACACCCCGACCAGCGTGATCGCGGCCGCCATGACCGACAGCGCGGCGAACGACACGCTGCCCATCCGGGTGATCGTCAGGCGCGCCAGCACGACCGCGCCGAGCAGCGCGCCGGCGCCCTGCAGGGTGTAGTACAGGCCGAGCCTGGCCGCCTCGTCCACGCCCTCGTCGGAGATGATCAGCGGGACGGTGACGTCGAGGTTTCCCGCGAAGATCGCGTTCGCGACGGCACCGACCAGGCAGGACACCAGCAGCCACCGGGTCTTGGAGACGTGCGAGATGCCGGCCCGCGCGTCGGCGATGACCTGCCGGAAGCCCCGGGATTTCGGCGCAGGCTCGACCGTGCGGGCCGGGCGCGGGCGGATGGCGGCGATCAACGCCGCCGAGCCAAGGAAGGTCAGCGCGTCGAAGGCGAAGGCCCACGCCACCCCCGCGGTGGCGACCAGGACGCCGGCCAGCACGGGACCGACGATGATCCCGACCTGGCGGCTGATCGAGTTGGCGGAGTTCGCGGCGGTCAGCTGGTCCTTGTCGACGACCTCGGTCATGAACGCGAACGACGCCGGCAGGTAGAAGCCGCTGCCGATGCCGATCACGACGCCGAGCAGGATGACCGCCGGCACGCTGGAGCCGACGGCCACCACGTAGGCCGCCGCCACGGTGGCGAGGAAGCGGAACACGTCCGCGGCGATCATGACCATCCGGCGGGACTGCACCCGGTCCCCCACCACGCCGCCGAGCAGGTAGAACACCAGCGGTGGCGCGAGCAGCGCGGCACCGGCGACGGCCAGCGTGTTCGCCGAGTCGGTCTCGGTGATGATGAACGTGATGAAGGCGAGCCGGAACGCGTAGTCGCCCATCAGGGACAGCGTGGACGCCGACCACAGCAGGCCGAAGTCGCGTTCGGCCACCGGGCCGAGCCAGCGCGGTGCTCTCATCGTTCACACCTCCAGCCGGACCGGCGCCGAAGACCTGCTTGCAGGGTCGAGCATCGGCACCGGCAGGCGCGGTACGAGCCGGGACGTGGTGCGGTGCAGGCGTTCCGGCGGGCAATCGGCGCCGAAGGCGTCGAGCCAGTCCGCGGCGCGGACGGTGTCCCAGTGCGGGTAGTCCGAGCCGAACAGCACGCAGTCCCAGCCCAGCTCCCGCAGCGCCCAGGCGGCGTACCGCTCGCCGGGGTCGGGCACCACCGCGAAGTGGCGCGCGAAGGCCTCGCTCGGCAGGGCCGCGCCGGAGCCTGAACCCGGGCCCGATCCGAGGCGCCCGGCGTGGCCGTCGAGCCTGGCCAGGAAGCTGGGAATCCAGGAGACGCCGGACTCCAGCAGCACCACGCCCAGCCCGTCCGGCAGCCCGCCGGGGCGGGTGAGCAGGTCGACCAGCGCGATGAGCTGCTCGCCGGTGTGCCCGAGGGCGTGCGTGACGGCGTAGTCCTGGTAGCCGTCGGCCAGCGGCGACCACTGGTAGCAGCCGGTGCCGCCGTGCACGAACAGGGCCAGCCGCCGCTCGGCCAGCTCCCGCAGCACCGCGCCGAACGCCACCGAGCTCAGCCGCGCGGAGCTGGTCCTCGCGGTCGGCCGCACGGTGGCGCCCACCGCGTTCGGGTCGTCGCCGTGCCTGGCCAGCTCCGCGAGGCTCCACCCGGGATCCTCGGCGGAGAGCAGGATCGACCACCGCAGCCGCAGCGCCGAGCCGGCGCACGCCGCGGCGGCCAGGTCGTTGTAGCGGGCGGCGATGGCCGTTCGCTGCGCCGGGTCCGGCACCGCCTGCACGGACAGGCCGACGAAGCCGGGCTGCAGGACGGCCGCCAGCACGCCGTTATCCGCCATGAATTCGGCACGATCGTCGTCGTGACCTTCTCCAATCAGGTGTTCCAGCCCTCTAGGGTTGCCCCGGCCCGGACCATCCGGCCGTGGAAAGAGCAGCTCACCGATCCGCAGCCGGCGGTGGCCGCCGTGCTCGACCACTTCGGGCCGGACCCCTAACGACGGCACGTCCCACAGGTTCGCCTCGTGATCGGTGAAGTGGGTGTCGCAGTCCAGCAGTCGGGTCTCGGCCATTCGCTAGCCTCCAGGTCGGTGTCGCGGTGCCGTCGTGATGGGGCACTGGTCCGGCGGAAAGATGCGGCCGTCGTCGGGCAGCACGTACTGGCGCCATTTATGCGTCGACGAATGCTCGGCGTCCCCCAGGTGCGGGTGCGCCGGCATGCCGTCGTATTCGACGAGCCTGGCCCGAATGCGCCGCTTGGCCTGCTGGCCGGCCGGCGTCGAGCCGCTAAGCCCCTGGAATACCCGCGGCGTCTGGAACACCAGGGTCAGGCAGGTGCCGACGCTGCGGCTGCGGCGCGCGAGGTAGGCCGGGCTCAGCGCGAAGACGAACCACGGCTGGCCGCCGAAGCACCACTGCCAGCGGGGATGCGCCGGGTCGCCGGGCACGGCGGCCGGCCACGGAGCGGGGTCCTCGGCGGACAGTTCGGCGAGCAGCCGCCAGAACCGGCTGCTGTGCTGTTCGAGCTGGGCGGCGTCGGTTGGATCGTCGGGAGGGCCGCAGAAGGCGACCAGGGACTGCCGCGGCGGGCCGTGCGCCGCCCGCCGGGCGAACGCCAGCAGGGCCGCGGCGAGCGCGGGCACGCCGTGCTCGCCGGGCAGCCGCGAGTCGACGGCCGTCAGGCAGTTGTGGCCGCGCTGCTGGCCGTGGACGCCGAAATCGCACGGGTACGGCTCGGCGGCCAGCAGCCGGGCCTGGAACGCGGCCGCGGCGCCGGCCAGCCAGTCCCACGGCGGGGCAACAGCACGCGGCGGGGCAGCGGCGCGCGGCCGGCCCGCGGTGCCGGCGCCGGCAACCCCCGGTCCGAAACTCCACAACGGGCCGGCTTCCATTATCCGCCCCAGCATTCGAAAAGCAGCTGCCAGTGGTACGAGCCGGGCGTGTCATGTTCCCGGTCGAACGCCTCCAGCAGGGAGAATTCCCGGTGGGTGCGCAGAATGTCGTGCTCGTCGACAAACAAGTGCGGGTGGCTTTTGTCGTCGGCGGCGGCCGAGTCGACGAATGTGTTCCTGGCGATCTCGACGCCCCGCCCGTACGCGGTATTGCGTTTGGAAATCATGGTGGACTGGTAGAAGCCGCCGGGGCGCAATACCCGGCGCACCTCGGCGAGCGCCGCGGCCAGCACGTCCTCGTCGCCGTGGTACACCACATTCCAGGCGAGCACGTAGTCGAGCGAACCGGTCAGGTACGGCAGCCGGGTGAAATCCCCGACGTGCAGCCCCACGGGCAGCGCCGACTCGGCGGCCGCCAGCCGGACGTGCTCGACGCCGGCGAGGCTGCGGTCCAGCGCGTGCGTCATCAGGCCGAGCCGGGCGAAGGCCAGGGTGTGGCGGCCGACGCCGCAGCCGAGGTCGAGGACCTGGTGCACGCCGCGGCGGCGCAGCCGGCGCACGGTCGCCAGCACCCACGGCTCGGGTTCGCGCCAGCCGGCCCGGCCCTGCGCGGTGCGCCACACGCCCTCCCAGTGCCGGTGCGCGGTCGCCCGCTCCGCGGTCACTCTCTCCGCGGTCGCCCGTTCCGTCGCCGCCCCGCCGTCAGCCACGGGCGCACCCCCCACCGGGGACCGTGCCACCGGGGGCGGTGGCGTTGGGGACGTTGGGGATGGGGATGGGGAGGCCGGGCACGGGGAGGCAGTCGAGCGGGCCGACCAGGTCGCGCACGTGCGCCAGGTCGTCCACCAGCGTGCGCAGCACCAGCCTGGCCCCGGCCTCGCCCGCAACGGCCAGGCCCCACAGCACCGGGCGGCCGACGAGGACGGCCCTGGCACCGAGGGCCAGCGCCACCGCCATGTGGCTGCCGCGCCGGATGCCCGAGTCGAACAGCACGGGCACCTCGCCGCCCACCGCATCGACCACCGGCGCCAGCCCGTCGATGGCGGCGATGCAGCGGTCGAACTGCCGGCCGCCGTGGTTGGAGACGATCACACCGGCCGCCCCGGCCGCCACCGCCAGCCGCGCGTCCCCGGCGTCCAGCACGCCCTTGACGAGGACCGGAACGCCGGCCCTCCGGACAAGGCGCTCGACATCGGACCAGGTGGCGCCGGGATTGGGGAAGAGCTCGGCCAGCAGCCGGCCCTCGCCGTCGCCGGCCGCGCCGCCACCGGCCACGCCGCCACCGGCCACGCCGTCGCTGGTCGTGCCGTCGCCGGCCGCGCCGTCGCGGCTGGCGAGCAGCCGCCGGAAGCAGGGGTCGGCGACGATCGCGGGCGCCGCCGATGCGAAGCGGTCGAACCGGTTGCGCAGGTCCCTGGTCCGGCGGCCGACGACCGGGACGTCCACCGTGACCACCAGCGCGCTCGCGCTGGCGGCCACCGCGCGGGCCACCATGCTGTCGGTGACGCCGCGGTCGCGCAGCAGGTAGATCTGCTGCCAGCGCAGCCCCGGCCCGGCGTGCGCGGCGACCTCCTCGACCGGCCGGCTGGAGAACATGGACAGGCAGAAGCCGAGGCCGAGCGAGGCCGCGGCCGCGGCGCTGGCCACCTCGGCGGCCGGGCAGCACAGCGCCTGCAGCCCCATCGGCGCGACCAGCACCGGCGCGTCGAGGTGACCGCCGGGCACGGCAACCCGCAGCGCGCCGGGTCCGGCCGGCGGGGCGAGCACCCGCGGCGTGAGCAGCCGGGCGTCGAGCGCGGCCACATTGCGTGCCACGGTCGCCTCGTCGCCGGCGGCCCCGGCGCAGTAGTCATAGGCCGGCCTGGTCATGGCGGCCCTGGCCAGCCCGGCCAGCTTCCCGGTCAGGACGGCGCCCGCGGTGAGCTCGGCGACCCGGTTCACGGCGCACGCCCGCCGTCCGCCGGGCCGCCCGCCGTGAGACCCGCCGAGCCGTCCGCCGGGCCGCCCGCCAAGCGATCCGCCGGGGCCCACGCCGTGGCCACGGCGTCCAGCGCCGCCACCGCCGCCGGGGTGAGCCCGAGCGTCAGGCAGGTCAGCGGCACCAGCCGGGCGCCGCGCCGCAGCTTGGCCTCCTCCGCGCCGACACCGAAGGAGATCCGCCGGATGCCGCGCTCCGCAGCGGCCTCCACCGGTGTGTAACAGGTCGCCTCGAAGTAGGCGTACCGGCTGCGGGGGTCGTCGTAGTCGGTGCCGCAGCACACCTCGTGCCAGGTGTCGCCGTCCAGTGCCTGCAGCGCGAAGCACACCGGGTGCCCGCCGGCGCCCTCGACCACCACCGCGCTGGCCAGGCTGCCGAGCGAGCGGATCAGGCGGCCGAGCCGCCGCCGTTCGGCCCCGACGTCGGCCGGCAGCCCGTACTTGGCCCGGTGCCGGGCCCGCAGCTGCGCCATCCGCCCGAGCAACTCGGCGTCGATCGAAGCGACCAGCCGCACGTGCAGGCCGGACCGCGCGAGGTGCCGGCGCTCCGCGGCCAGCCGGCGCCGCCGGTGCGCGCTCTGCCTGGACAGGTACTCGCCGAACCCGCCGGGCGGCACGTCCAGGTAGGCGTCACTGGTCAGCGGGATGGCGCGGAAGCCGGCCTCGGCGGCTGCCGTGGCGAGCGGGCCGCCGGCCTCGGTGTACGGCAGCGCGACGGCGCTGGCACCCGCCGCGCCGGCCCACCCGACGGTCTCGGCGAGCAGCCGGCGCAGCGCGTCCCGGTCGGCGCGGCCCGGCCCGACCGGGAACGTGGCGTAACCCGGGTGGGTGATGATCAGGTTCGGCAGCAGGTCGGCCGGCGGCACCGGCGGCAGCCGGTGCAGCGCCGCGCGGACGGCCGGCGTGGCGAACGGGGAGCCGGCGTCGGCGACCAGCGTGCGCAGGTTGCCGTAGCCATAGGCGTGCGGGTCGGTCACCAGCACCGCGGGCAGGCCGACCAGCGCCGACCCGCGGGCGTCGGCCAGGGAGAGCCAGTGCGCGCGCCCGTCGAGCCGGCCGGCCATCGCGTCGTGCCAGCACCGGCGCGCCAGCAGCGACAGCGGCAGCGACTGCCAGCTGGCCGGGTAGGTCAGGTCGACCAGCAGCGTCATGGCCGTTCCCCGCCCGGGTAGCCGTTGATCAGCGCGAAGACCTCGTCCACCGTGCACAACCTGGCCTCGACGGCCGCCGCCGAGCGGCTCTTGTGCAGGTCGCGCAGCGTGCCCAGGACGCCGGGGATGAGCGAGCGCAGCCCGTGGTTGGCGTAGATGACCAGCCGGTAGCCGGCCAGCTGCAGCTCGTCCTCGGAGGTCTCCGGGTGCGTCGTCGGCACCACCACCAGCGGCACGTCCCGGTCCCAGCCGGCGGCGAACTCCAGGACCTGGCCGGGGTCGCGGCTCTTGCTGTGAACCAGCACGGCGTCCGCGCCGGCGTCGACATAGGCGCTGGCCCTGTCGTGCGCCTCGGCCATTGAACGGCCGGCGATGAGCGACTCGGTGCGCGCGATCACGACCGGCCCGCCGGGCTCCCGCGAGCGCACCGCGACCCTGACCTTCGCCGCGAACTCCGCTGCCGGCAGCAGGTCGTGCGGCCCGCCGGCGAGGCTGTTCATCTTGGGAAAGACCTTGTCCTCGATGCACACCGCGGCGATCCCGCGCCGCTGGTAGCTGCGGACCATGTACTCGACGTTGAGCGGGCCGCCGAAACCCGTGTCGCAGTCGGCTATCACCGGGACCCGGACGGCGGCGTCCATCGCCTCGGCGGCGTCGAGGTACTGGGTCATGGTGACCAGGCTGGCGTCCATCAGGGCGAAGCTGGTCGAGAGCTCGAAGCTGGAGACCCACACCGCGTCGAAGCCGGCCAGCTCGACCAGGCGCGCGGTGAGGGCGTTGTGCGCGCCGACCGCCCGGGCCATCCGGTCCTGACCGAGCAGGCCGCGCAGCGCGTCGGCCTTGGACGGCCTCATGGGCGCCTCATCCCTTCCTCGGTGCAGGCGGTGACGGCGGCGGCTTTGTCGGCTTTGGCGGCTTTGGCGGTGACGGCGGCGGCCACGAACCGCCGCGCGATGTCGCGGGGGTGCCGGGGAACGCGAGGATGGATGGCGGCGCGGCCTGGCCCGCCGGGCGCCGGGTCGACGCGCACCCGCAGGTAGGTCGGCCCCGGCCGGGCCAGCGCCTCGGCCATCGCCGCGGTGAGCACGGCACCGCCGGTCACGGCCCGCGCCGACGGGTAGCCGGCGGCGACGGCGATCGCGCACAGGTCCACGCGCGGCGAGAGGGTGCGCTGGCCGCCGGTGGACTCGTAGACGCCGTTGTCCAGCACCACGTGGACGAACGGGCCGCGCGCGGCCTCCCCGCCACCCCGGCGTGCCCCGCCACCCCCGGCGTGGCCGCCAGCCCCGGCGTGCCCGTCGCCCCCGGCGAGCGCGGCGGCGACGGCCGGCAGGCTGGAAAGGCCCATCAACGCGTTCCCGTCACCCTCCACGACCACCACCGGCAGCCCGGTGCGGTGCGCGAAGCCGGCCGCCAGCGCCGGGGCCAGGCTCATGCTGCCGAGCATGGCGAAGTTGAGCGGCCGGTCGTCGATGGTCACCGCCGCTCGGGCCACGAAGCCGTTGCCGGCGAACAGCGCCGCGCCACCGCCCCGGGTGGCCAGCAGCACGATCCGCAGCGCCTCGTCACGGTGCATCGCCGGCCGCCTCTCGCAGCTGCGCCGGCACGGCCAGCACCGCGACCGGGCCGGGACCGCGCCTGGCCAGCGCGACGGCGCGCCGCACGGCCGCCAGCATCTCCGCCGGGCGGCCGATGGTGTGCCGCACGGACGGGATGCCCAGGCCGGCCAGCGTCGGCTCCAGCACCTCGCCGAGCACGTTGTGGTGCGGCACGTCCCGGCCCCGGTAGCCGACCCACGACACGTAGAGCACCAGCGGCAGCTCGTACACCTTGACCAGGCTGGTGATCGCGTCGACCGCGGTGCCGAGGCCCATGCTCTTCATGAACACCAGCGCGGTCGCGCCGCCGAGCGTCGCGCCGGCGGCGAGCGCGACGGCGTTGTCCTCGCGAGTCGCCGGCAGGTAGGACACGCCGGTCTGGCCGAGCTCCGGGCCGCGTTCCAATTCCGCGACCAGGGTGGCCAGCTCCGAGTCCGGCACGCCGGTGACGAAATCGACGCCGGCCGCGCGGACGATGTCCAGCGGGCTGGTGAGCGTCGGCATCGCCTCCACCCGGTGCGCCAGCGACAGCTCGGACAGCGAGCGCAGGGTTCCGCCGGCCCGCTCGCCGGCCACCCGCACCCAGGCGTCGAGCGGTGCGGCGACGCAGCCGCGCAGCACCTTGTGTTCGAGGTGGCTGATGCCGTAGTCCACCTCCGCGCCGGCCGGGGTCAGGCCCAGCCGGATCGGGGCGTAAAAGGCGCTCTCGTAGTGCGCGTACGGCAGCTCGGCGGCCGGGTCGGTGGCGGCCAGCACCAGGTGCAGCTGGACCCCGTGCCGCAGGAACAGCGCGCAGCTGGCGGCCAGGTCCCCGCGCCCGGTCAGCACCAGGCCGAAATCACGCTCGGGGAAGTTGTCCAGCACCTGTGCCAGCCGGCGCCGCTCGGCGCCCTCGTCCGGCTCCCTGCCGAACTTGCGCACGTGCGCGCAGCGCAGCCGCACCATCGTGTCCAGGCTCCGGCGCGGATCCGCGCGCCAGGACCGCACCCCGAGCCGGCGCAGCCGGACCAGCTCGTTGCGCAGCTTGTGCCGCCGGTGCCGGGAGAAGCTGTCGGTATAACCGGACAGCGTCGACCACCGCACCGGCAGGCAGGCCCTCGCGGTGAGCGCCACCGGCAGGAACGATGCCCGCCGCAACGCCGCCGTCAGCTCGCCGTCCTCGCGGGGCACGTACAGGAAGGCGCAGGTCGTGGCCGCGTTCTCGGCCGCGAGCGCGGCCACCGCGCCGATCATGGCGTTCAGGTGCGCCGCGGTCCACCGGCCGCCGGCCACCCAGCCGGCGTCATAGCCGGGCAGCACGACCGTGACCGCGGGCAACAGCGCGGCCGGCAGGTTGCCGCCGCCCTCGAGCAGCGCGCGCAGCCGCTTCTCGCCTTCGGCCGACCACTGGAACACGGGCGGGTCGCCGAGCAGCAGGCCGTGCAGGTCGTAGGCCTCGGAGGCGCCCGCCGTCCGGTGCACATAAGCCAGCGCGCTGACCGCCCCGAAACCGTCGGATACCCGAACGGTATGCACATCACGGCCGGGGCGGTTGGCATTGGCGCGCAGCCATCGCGGATCGGCGTGCAACCGGTCGACCCGTTCCGGCCAGAGCCGTTCCACGAATCCCCGCTCGGTGTCGACGCGCATTACAGCTTCTTGAGATGGGCCACGAGATCGAGCCGGCGCAGCCGGTGGCGGGCCTTGAACTCGTCGTTTCGCCGGCCACATTCCAGCCGGCGCACACCCAGTTCGAAGGCGAGCCTCAGCTCGTTATGCAGGAGCACGTGGTTGGGGCTCCAGTTCAATTCCCTGGGATAGTGGGCCCCACCCGCCCAGGTGTGCAGGACCGGCCCGTCGTGGAAACACACCGATGCCGCGAGGACCCGCCCGTCGAGGCGGACGGTGATGGTCACCAGCCGATCGTCGAGCGAATCGAGAAACGCGCGCAGCGCGGCCGGCGGATAGTAATGGTTGCCGTGCCTGGCCGCGGTCGCCGCGCACATCGCAACCACATCGTCGAGATCGGCGCCCGGACCGCGGCCGATCGTCACCACCGCGCCGGCCGCGCCGGCCCGGCGGGCGGCCAGCCGCAGCGTGCGCCGGGTGGCCCTGGACATGGTGGCGAGGAAGGCGTCGAGGTCGGCGAACTCGGTCACGTCGAGGAACCACCGTGTCCCGTTGGGCATCGGCGCCACACCGGTCAGCGACGGAAGTTCGCGGGCGAGCACGCCGCCCGCCGGGATGTTGAAGAACCCGCACAGCGCGGCACGGACCCGCCGTGCCTCCGCCAGCATCTCCGCCCACACCAGGCCGAGCTGGCCGGGCGACCACGGATGCATGGGAACGGAGGTGTCGTAGCAGTGCGGGAAATGGCTCACCAGCGCCCGGCTTGCGGCCTCGGCCGGCACCGGCATGCGCAGAATGGCAAAGATCTCGCGGCCGTCCATGAAATACAGCGGCACCGCCGAGGTTAGCCAACCGGTCCGATCTCGAACCGTAAGATACCGCGTGAGGCTTTGCCCGCCGAGATCAGTGGCCTCGTAACCACTCAACAGACGATGGCGGTAGAAAACGGCGGCACCGGCCGATGTGATCAGGTTATCCCACTCGGTCGCGTTGATCGCGGCGACGCTCGGCAGCACCTCGATCCTGTGCAACGCCCGCCCCTCGATCGGCCGGTGTCGGCGCCACCACGCGGTGGTTGATTGATTAGACGCATTATCAGCCCGGCAGCAACTCTGTGTCAACCATTGATCCACATTCAGTAATGGTCACTTCGGGCCGTCGCAGCAGCGCAGCCGCGACCGCCAAAAATGATCAGGGGGCCAGCGGGCCGCGGTAGAGGCAGTAGATTTCGCTGCCGCTGAGGTTGATCGTGATAAGGCCCGCGCCGCCCCCCGGATCCTCGGCGTCCCGGTTGATGGCGTAGTAGGTCCC
>Ga0209382_10007699_pt1 | contig 13647 bp, 14 predicted proteins | sample SoiMetdeltSBSDD5_FD_187599 | JGI IMG/M metagenome (GOLD analysis project Ga0209382, IMG submission 187599) | Bulk soil microbial communities from a Populus tree surrounding site in Tennessee, USA - Soil MetaG P. deltoides SBSDD5 (SPAdes) (version 2) | ecosystem: Environmental > Terrestrial >... | reverse complement strand
ACCCCCGACTGGATCACGCAGGTGCCGATGAGCGCCTCGACGGTGATCACGCGGCCGGCGGACTGCGCCGTGGTGGAGCAATCCCCTCCCGACATCAGCTGGCCCGACCACGACGCACAGGCGAGTTACACCGTCACGCTGCAGTATCCGGACGGCAGCAGCCGCAGCCTTGCCGCCCCGCAGAACTGGATCAACTGGGACGAGGCCCTGCCCCCCGGCGAGTACGCCTGGCGCGTGCGGCTGGAGAGCGCCGGCACGCAGCTCGAGAGCCGCGCGCGGCGCTTCACGGTGGGCCAGGGCGCCGTGCCGTTCGTCGTGCCGGACGCCGAGACGCTGTTCGGCCGCGCGGTATCCAAGCCGCGCCCGCGCGCCCTGCCCGATGCGGCGAGCGCGCAGGCGATGCTCGCCGAACGCCAGGCGGGCCTGGCGCAGCTCAGCGCGCGCGTCGACGCGCATCTCGGCGCGCCGTTGCCCCTCGAACCGGCGGGCGGCACCCTCGAGCAGATCCACCTGCAGGCGCAGGACGCCTCTCTGCGCATGCTCGAGGCGGCGCTCGCCTGGCTCGCCACGCGCAACGAGGCGTATTTCGCCGAGGCGCAGCGCCGGATGCTGGGCCTCGCGGCCTGGGACCCGCTCGGCAGCACCTCCCACGCCGCCGCCGACCTCGCCTCGCGCGAGCTGAGCTGGAGCCTCGCCCTCGCCTACGACTGGCTGCACCCGGGCCTGGACGAGAACCAGAAGAGCCTCGTACGCGCGCCGCTCCTCGCGCGCGGCAGCGCCATGTATGACGACCTGATCGGCGGCCGCGCGCGCGTCGCGGTGCACCCCTACGACTCGCACGGCAACGCCAACCTCGCCACGCTGGCGCTGCTGTGCGTGCTGCTGGCCGGCGACGTTCCCGAGGCCTGGAACGGCCTGCGCCAGACGCTGCCGCTCGCGCTGCACTGGACCAGCCCCTGGGGCGGCGAGGATGGCGCCTACGCCAACGGCACGGCGTACTCCGTGTGGGACTCGGGCAGCCGGCTGCTGCCCTGGTTCGCGCTGCGCTGGACGGTGGGCGTGGACGTGGCGCAGAAGGCCTGGGTGCGCAACTATGCGCGCTACCTCGCGTACTTCCTGCCGCCGGGCTCGCCCTCGGGCACCTTCGGCGACGGCGCCGAGCTGCCGGTCGACGCGCAGCTTTGGGCGAGCCTCGCCAGGCCCTACGCCGCGTTCAACCCTGACCCGTACGCGCGCTGGTACGCCGCGCAGCTCGCGGCCGGCGACGCGAGCCGGCTGGAGATGATCCTCGCGCCGCTCGCCGCGCCCGGCCCGGCGCCGCTACCCGTGGGGGCCGCCGACGGCGCCGTGTTTCCTTCCGTCGGCTGGGCGGCGATGCACAGCGCGCTCGCCGATCCGGCACGCACCTCGGTGTATTTCAAGTCGAGCCGCTTCGCCTCCTACAACCACAGCCACGCCGACCAGAACGGCTTCGTGGTGGTGGCCGGCGGCGTGCCCTTGGCCATCGACTCGGGGCATTTCGACGGCTATGCCACGCCGCACTGGTGGCAGTGGTACAAGCAGACGCGCGCGCACAACGCCATCACCTACGACGGCGGCCAGGGGCAGCTGGTGTACGAGGCGGGAGGCTACGCACCCGGCGCACTGACGCGCTTCGAGCACCAGGCCGCCCACGACACCGTGCAGGGCGACGCCACCGCCGCCTACGGCGGCGCGTTGACCGACGCCCGGCGATCGCTCCTCTACCTGCGGCCCGACCGCATCCTGGTCTACGACCGGCTCGCCTCCGCCACCGCGCGGCGCTGGGAATGGAACATCCACGCCGCGCAGCAGATGAGCCTGCTCTCCGCGCAGGCCATCCGCATCGACAACGGCGGCCAGAGCCTGTGCGTGGACATGCTGGCGGGCCCCGCGATGGGCTTCACGCAGACCGATCAGTGGAGCGCCGAGCCGCTCACGGGCACGCGCCAGTGGCACGGCGTGTTCGCCGCCACGGTACCGAGCGGCGCCGCGGAGTTCATCGCGCTGCTGCGCGTGGGCTGCGCCCCGGTCGAGGCGAGCGCCAGCCAGCAGGACGGCGTGTGGACCGTGCGCATCGGGACCACCACCGCGGCCATCGACGCCAGCGGCGCCATCTCGGTGCAATAAAAAAAACCGGCGGCCAGGGGCCGCCGGTTGGTACTGCGCTTTCCGGTCGAGCGCTCAGTTGCCGGGATGCCCCAGCCCTTGGCACATGTCGAACTCGGTCGGCGCGGGCGTCGGCCCGGTGGTCGACGGATTGGGCTTGTGCAGCTGGATGTTGCCGCCGCCGCCCGTCGGTCCCGCCGGTCCCAGCTCGCGCGTGGTGACGACGTAGCCGTTGCCCAGGCGCACGCCGAAGCGGTCGGAACCGCCGGGCTCGCCGTTGTCTTCCATGCGCACCCGGAAGCGCGTATTGAAGCGGCTGCCCTGGAAGGTCACCTCGCCCTCGCCGCAGATGTCGCGCGCGTTGGGAAGCTCGGGATCCATCAGGTAGCCGGTGATACGCGTGCTCTTCAGGTGCCCCGGCGGATTGGTGCTGTGGTCGAGCACGTTGACGTGGCCCCAGAACTCGCCGTTCTTGCAGCCGCCGTGGGAGCCGAAATTCACCTTGGCGCCCGAATCGGCGATCACCCAGCCGCCGCCGGTGATGAAGTCGCAGGGCGCGGGAATGAAATGCGCCTGCGCCTGGCCGGCGAGGAAGGCGAAGGGAAGCGCGCAGAGGAGTCTTAGTGCGTGTTTCATGGTCATGGCTCCTTTCAGATTCCGGCGCGCGACGAGCCGAGGGCCACGTCGGTGAGGCCGTCGAGCGTGCGTACGCGCAGCGCGTTGACGACGATGCCGTTGGCGGTCTGCGTCTGCTCGTTGAGGATCACGCTCAGGCCCGGCACCGAGACCTGCTGGTTGGGCAATCCGGTAACGGGAACCGCAACCCCGCCGATCGTCAACCCCTCGATGGCGCTCCCGCCGCTGAGGGCTCCACCGGCGATCGCCAGCGCCTCGGACCCGAGGAAGTCGGCCGTGATGCCCAGGCCGGCGACCGTCAGGACGAGATTGCTGAGCGAGGCCTGCGAGCCCACCTGGTCGGTCCAGGCCATCGCCGCTGAATGCAGCGACTCGGCGCTGAGCAGGCCGGGGATGCTGCCCAAGGGCTGGCCCCCGCCGACCGGCTGGGACGGGTCGCTCACCGTGCCGCTGTCGCCGAGGTTCACTACGTTGCCCAGTACCGTGGCGGTCACGCCGGCGGCCTGGCCGACTACCGTGGCCGTACCGCCTCCGCCTCCGCACAATCCCGGCAGGCAGGGCAACGGCAGGCCCAACTGCGCCTGGGCGATTCCCGCCCAGCCGAAGGTCGCGGCGAGAACCGCCGCGCCCGCGGCCATTTTCCATCGTGCGCTACTCATGTGCTTCTCCTTTCATCGCAACCGCCGCGAATGCGGCGTGTGCGGGACAAGTTAGGCGCGCGGCGTGACGCCGCAGGGCGATGGGCATGCGCTACCGGGACCATGCCGTAGTCCTAGCGGGCCACGCCGTTCGGCGCAGCCGCGTGTCATCTAGAAGCCGATGCGCGCCCCGACGCCGGCGACGTCGACTTCGTACGCGCCGATGCCCACCGCATCCGAGCGCTTTTCGCGCCGCAGCGCCAGGCTCAGCGTGACCTGCGGCAGCGGCCGGTAGCCCGCCTGCAGCCCGGCGGCGCCCAGCCGCTCGCTGCGCGCCGGCGCCGCGCCGAGCAGCTGCGCCGCGTCGCCCAGGTAGCGCCGGTCGGCGGTCTCGAGCACCGCGCTCAGCTCGGTGAGGGCGCTCGGCCGGTATTTCGCCTGCAGCGCCACGCGCTCGGCGAGCACGAAGCTGACGTTGATCTCTTCGGTGTCGCTGATGGCGCGCTGCGCGACAACGCCGAACTCCAGTTTGCCGCCCGGCGCCCAGTCGAGCAGCAGTTCCCAGGTGCCGCCGGAGAAATCGCGCGCCGGCAGCTGCTCGTAGGTCCGCTGCACGCGCCCGGCGTGCGCGCGCAGGCGCGTGTGGCCGCCCGGCCGCCAGTCGAGCACCGCCGCGAGCTCGCGCTGGCGATAGGAGCTGTCGATCGCCGTCCCGAGCAATTGCGGATTCGGCAGTTCGCCGCGCGCAGCGCGGCCGCGCAGGCCGAGCCGGTTGCCGGCGCGGCTGACGTAGGCGAGGACCGCCTCGCCGCCGTCGAGCGCGAGGTCGTTCGGCCGGCGCTCCTCGGCCGCGTTCGACTGCTCCAGCCTCGAGCCCTCCAGGGAGAGCGCCCAGCTCGGCCCGAGCATGGCTTCGCCCGAGGCGTAGGCGCGGCGCGTGGTGAGCGCGTTCGGGATGCGGCTTTGCACGCCGTCCTGCACGCTGCCGAGCGAGGCGAGCGCGCGGCGGTGCGCGGCGCCGAGCTTGCCCTTCAAGTCGCCCGCGCGCCATTCCCAGACGCCCTGGCCGTCGTGCCCGTCCAGGTCGAACTCGCCGAAGCTGTCGTAGCGCACGCTGTTCACCGCCAGCGCGCCGCGCAGGCGCTGGTCGCCGACCGGCGTGTCGAGGGCGAGGCCGAGGGTGGTGACGCGGTAGGTGTCGGCGCTCGGCGGGCTGCCGCCGGGCTGGCGCAGCACGTTGTCGTCGCGGTACGCCGATTGGGACGCCGAGAGCTCCAGCCGCTCGTCCAGCAGGGCGAGCGCTTCGCCCGTCGGCAGCAACGCGAGCACAAGGAAACACACGCCCAGGCAGTCCGGCATTCCGGTGCCGGTCTGCCCCCTCGGGGCCACGCTGCGCAGGCGCCGAAATTCCGGCTGGACCGCCTCAGGGGGTATGGGGGGTGGGCGTCCCATGCTGCCTGCGCGCGGAGCGTAGTGCCTTACCGCTGCCCGAGGGTTTTGGGCGTGCTGGATGGAAGCTTAGGCCAGCGCCGCCGCCGGGCACATGCTCCGCAGTGACCGTGCCATGGTCCGGTCGGACTATGGCTCAAGGCGTCAGCAGGCGCGACTCCAGCGCCTTGCCGACTGCCTGGGTGCGGTTCACCACGTTCAGCTTGCGCAGGATCTTCTGCACGTGGTTCTTCACGGTGAGCGGGCTGATGCGCAGGATGGCGCCGACCTCGAAGTTGCTCTTGCCGAGATAGATCCAGCGCAGGATTTCCAGCTCGCGCAGCGTGAGCACGCCCGCGTCGGCGGCGCCGGCGCGGGCGCCCGCCGCCAGGCCGCCCTCGGCGCGCGTGCGCGTCCAGGCGAAGTGCAGCGACGGCAGGGCGAGCTGGAGCAGGTAGGCGTCGTTCTCCCCCGCGCGGCGCGGCCGGCCGGCGAACACGAAGAACGCCGCCAAATGCCCATCTGCGCCGCGGCTGCCGTGCGCGAGGAGCTGGGTGGCGCCCAGCCGCTCGAGCTCGCGCCCGAGCAGCCCGCCGCACAGCGCGGCGCCCTGCTGCGCGCGGCAGCTGACCGGCAGCTCGCCGCCGTCCTCCCAGGCCTTCAGCAGGCTGGCGGCGGTGGCGTCGCGCTGGAACAGCTCGCCGAACAGCGCCGCGTCCGGCGCCAGGCTGGAGAAGCTGTCGACGCGCAGCGCCTGCGCGCCCGCGCCGCCCTGCGCGCAGATCAGCACGTCGTGCGGCACCAGGCTTTGCAGCAGCCCCTGCGTCCAGGCGAAGAACTGCGTGCGCGTGTACACCCGCAGCGCGGCGTCCAGGTTGAGCGTCAGCGTTTCCATCTGCACGCTGTCCAGCGTCGCGATGCCCGCGCCCGAGGCCGCGTGGGGCCTGCGCTCCTGCAGGGTGGCACTGTGCTCGAGGTCCATGGCAGCTGCGTTCGCCGTGGTCAGGATAGAGGATGCAATATGACGCAGCCGTGACACGGATCTGCCGGCGGACGCGGCACTAGGCCGAACGAGCTACCGCGGCGGGGGCGAGGGATCATCCGCGCAGCATGCTGCCTACCGTAGTCTGGCCGCTGACCATGCTCGCCCTGCACGACGCCCGCACGCAGCAACTGCACCGACGGCTGGGGCCCGCCGCCCTGGTGCGCGCGGGGCTCGATGCCGCCGCGGCGATCGGCAGCCTGCTCGCCAGCGTGCTGTGGTTCGGCGGCCGCATGGACGGCGCCTGCCTGATCCTCGCGCTGCTGGTGTTCGCGCTCACCTATCCGTCCAATCCGGCGCGCGAGACCGCCGACGCGAAGCGCCTGGCGCGCGACATCCTGGCCGAATGGCTGGCGATCGCCGCGCTGCTGCTGCTGCTCGGCTGGGCTTCGCGCACGCTGGACGCATTCGACACGCGCGCGCTTTCCGCCTGGCTGCTCTCGGCGCCGCTGGCCATGTACGCCGCGCACCGCCTCGCCCCGCCCCTGCTGGCGCGCGCTTTCGCCGCCGAGGGCCTGCACCGCACGGCGGTGATCGCCGGCGGGAACGAGCTGGGCCGGCAGCTGGCGCAGCGCATCGGCGCGAGCCCCTACCTCGGCACGCAGGTCGCCGGCTTCTTCGACGACCGCGCCGGCGGGCGGCTGGAGGGCATCGAACCCCGCGAGCAACTCGGCCGCCTGGGCGACATCGCCGGCTACGTCAAGCGCCACCGCGTGGACGTGATCTACATCGCGCTGCCGATGGCGTCGCAGCCGCGCATCCTCGGCCTGCTGGAGGACCTGCGCGACACCACCGCCTCGATCTACTTCGTGCCCGACATCCTGCTGTTCGACCTGATCCAGGCGCGCATCGACAGCATCGGCGGCATGCCGGTGCTGGCGGTGTGCGAGTCGCCGTTCTACGGCCTGAACGCGCTGGTGAAGCGCGCCAGCGATGTCGCGCTTGCCGCCGCGATCCTCGCGCTCATCGCGCCGCTGATGCTCGCCATCGCCGTCGGCGTGAAGCGCAGCTCGCCGGGCCCGGTGCTGTTCCGCCAGCGGCGCTACGGCCTGGACGGGCGCGAGATCGTGGTCTACAAGTTCCGCTCCATGACCTGCACGGAGGACGGCGTGGAACTGCGCCAGGCGCAGCGCGACGACCCGCGCATCACGCCGTTCGGCGCCTTCCTGCGGCGCTACTCGCTCGACGAGCTGCCGCAGTTCGTCAACGTGCTGCAGGGGCGCATGAGCGTGGTCGGGCCGCGCCCGCACGCGGTCGCGCACAACGAGATGTACCGCCGCCTGATCCGCGGCTACATGATCCGGCACAAGGTGAAGCCCGGCATCACCGGCCTGGCGCAGGTCAACGGCCTGCGCGGCGAGACCGACACGCTGGACAAGATGCGCGCGCGCATCGAATGCGACCTCGCCTACCTGCGCGGCTGGTCGCTGCTCCTCGACCTGCAGATCGTGCTGAAGACGGTGGCCGTGGTGCTGAAGGGGCACAACGCGTACTGAGCGCGGCTGCCCAGGGCTCACGCCGCCCTCAGGCGCGGCAGCGGCTCGGTCGTCTCGGCGCGGAAGCGGTAGCCCGCGCCGCGCACCGTCTCGATGAGCGTCTCGTGCCCGCTGGGCGCGAGCGCCTGGCGCAGGCGCCGGATATGCACGTCGACCGTGCGCTCCTCGACGAACACGTGGTCGCCCCAGATCTCGTCGAGCAGGCGCGCGCGCGCGTAGACGCGCCCGGCGTGGGTCATGAAGAAGTGCAGGATGCGGAACTCGGTGCTCCACAGCTGCAGGTCGCGCCCGCCGGCGCTGGCGCGGCGCGCCGCGGGATCCAGGCGCAGGCCCGCGTGCTCCACCACGTCTTCCGAGAGCTGCGGCGTACGCCGGCGCATCACCGCCTTGATGCGCGCCAGCAGCTCGCGCGTGGAGAACGGCTTGGTCACGTAGTCGTCGGCGCCGCTCTCCAGCGCGGCGATCTTGTCCTGCTCCTCGGCGCGCGCGCTCAGCATGATCAGCGCCACGCTGGCGGTGCGCGGGTCGGCGCGCAGCTGGCGCGCCAGCAGCAGGCCGGAGGTCCCCGGCAGCATCCAGTCGAGCAGCGCCACGCTCGGGCGAAGTTCGCGCACCTGCGCCTCGGCCTCGGCGGCGCTGCCCGCGCAGGCCACCTGGTAACCGGAATGCGCCAGGTTGGCCGCAAGCAACTCGCGAATCGCCGGGTCGTCGTCGACTACCAGGATCGAAGCTTGCATGATCTGGGCACCCCCTGTTGGATAGACGAAGGGGATGCTAGGGGGCGGCCGGGCCGGCAGCTATCGCCCGCGGGGGCATTGCGCTGTGGTGGGGCCACGGCGCGTTGTAGCGCGCCGACTACAGGACGGGCGGAAGTCTCACTTGCCCGGCGCGAACAATGCCTCGCCGTTCTTCCAGGCGATGCGCTCGGCGACCTCCGCGGGCAGGTCGGCGAGCCACTCGCGCGACCAGCGTGCATGCTCGGCGACGTAGTGCCAGCGCTCGGGGGTGAAGCTGTCGGTGCCGACCAGGAAGCGGTCCGGAAACTCGAGGAACGCCTTGCGCCACTCCGCGTCCACCCTGCCGCCGCTCGCGTGGTCGGTGCGGAAGGCGAGGTCGCACCACAGGTTGCGGTGCTTCTGCAGCATCTCGCGTACCTTCGCCGGCTGCTCGAAGCCCGCGTGCGCCCAGAGGACGCGCGCCTGCGGCCACTGGCGGAACAGCCGCTCCACCGCGTCGGCGTCCGAATGCGCGTGCAGGTGCAGGCCGTACTGCCTCGCCAGCTGCACCATGCGCCGCGGCACCGGCAGGTCGGCGTCGGCGCCGTACAGGTGGAATTCGCCGATGCCGGCATAGCGGAATTTCTGCAGGCGTTCTTCCAGGTAGGCCGGGACCGACTCGTCGCGAAACCAGGTGCCGATCACGCCGCGCGAGCGGTAGGGACGCAGCTCGAGGACGAACAATTCCGGCGCCAGCGCCTTCAGCCGCTGCTGGCCGTCGTCGCCCGAGGAGGACACCAGCGCGCGGCGCACGCCGGCCTTCTTCAGGATCGCCACCGCGTCCGCGGGCGGCACCACCTCCCAGGCGTCGTGGCTGTAGTGCAGGTGGGCGTCGAACACCGGCAGCTCGGCGCCGAGCGCCGCAAGCGGCGCGAGGAGCAGCGCCAGCGCCATCGCCCTACCGATCATGCCCCACCTCCCGCGTCGCGGGCAGGCTGAAGTAGAAGGTCGCCCCGTGCCCGCGCGCCGATTCTACCCACATCCGGCCGCCGTGCCTCTCGATGATGCGGCGGCAGCCGGGCAGCTCGGTGGCGCCGGAAAACGCGCTGAAGATGGCGTGGTGGCGCCGGGGATCCACCCCCGCGCCGTTGTCGCGCACCGAGAACAGCCACTCGCGCCCGGCCGGGCGCGCGGCGACGTGGATGTAGGGCGGTTCGTCGCCGTGGTGGCGCGCGGCGTTGCCGACCAGGGCGCGCAGCACCCGCGCCAGCAGGCGCGGGTCGGCGCGCACCACCGGCAGCGAGCCGCCGGAAAGCTGGGCGCCCGCGGCATCGAGCGCCGGGCGCAGCTCGGCGAGCACCTGCGCCAGCACGCGCTCGCCCTCCACGCGCCGCGACCAGCGCGGCGACGCGCTCGCGCGGGCGAGCGCCCACAGCGCGCGCAGCAGCCGCTGCAGTTCAGTCAAGGGTCCGTTCCATGCCGCGATTCTATGGCCTGGGCTAGACTCGGGCATGGGCGCCGTTTCACTCGATGAAATCCGCGCGGCGGCGGTGCGCATCGCCGGCGCGGTGGAGCGCACGCCCTGCCTGCACAGCCGCACGCTGTCGCGGCTCGCCGGCTGCGAGCTGTGGCTGAAATTCGAGAACCTGCAGTTCACCGCCTCGTTCAAGGAGCGCGGCGCGCTCAACAAGCTGCTCACGCTGAGCGACGCGGAGCGCGCGCGCGGCGTCATCGCCATGAGCGCCGGCAACCATGCGCAGGGCGTGGCCTATCACGCCGCGCGCCTGGGCGTGCGCGCGGTGATCGTGATGCCGCGCGGCACGCCCAACAACAAGATCAGCAGCACGCGCGTGCACGGCGCCGAGGTGGTCCTCGAGGGAGACACGCTGGCCGAGGCGGCGGCGCAGGCGCGTGCGCTGGCCTCGCGCGAGCGCTATACGTTCATCCATCCCTACGACGACGATGCGGTGATCGCCGGCCAGGGCACGGTGGGGCTGGAAATGCTCGAGGCGGTGCCGGACCTGGAGATCCTGGTGGTGCCGGTGGGCGGCGGCGGCCTGATCGCGGGCATCGCCACCGCCGCGAAGGCGCTGCGCCCCGGGATCCGGGTGCTGGGCGTGGAATCGAAGTCCTGGAGCGCCATGCACCAGCGCCTCAACGGCCTGCCGGTGACGGCGGGCGGGGACACCATCGCCGAGGGGATGGCGGTGCGCGACGTGGGCGAGCGCACCCTCGCCATCTGCCGTCGCACGGTGGACGAGGTGCTGCTGGTCGAGGAGGAAGACATCGAGCGCGCGGTGGTGACGCTGATCGAGATCGAGAAGACGGTCGCCGAGGGAGCGGGGGCGGCGGGGCTCGCCGCCCTGCTCGCCTTCCCGCAGCGCTTCGCCGGCAAGCGGGTCGGCATCCCGATCTGCGGCGGCAACATCGACTCGCGCATGCTCTCGGCGGTGCTGATGCGCGGGCTGGTGCGCGACGGGCGCCTGGTGCGCATGCGCGTGGCGATGCCCGACGTCTCGGGCAACCTCGCGCGCGTGGCCGCGCTGATCGGCGAGGCGGGCGGCAACATCGTCGAAGTGCAGCACCAGCGCGTGTTCGGCACCGCGTCGGTGAAGACGCCGCAGGTGGAATTCGTGGTGGAGACGCGCGACCGCGAGCACACGCGCGCCATCGCCGCGCACCTGGGCACGCACGGGGCGCGCGCGGAGCTGGACGACTAGGGCGCCGGCTCGGAGATCTCGACCAGGTTCAGGTCCGGGTCGCGCACGTACACCGAGCGGATCCTGCCGGTGGCGCCGGTCTTCATCACCGGACCTTCGAGGATCGGCACTTGCGCCGCCTTCAGCCTCGCGATCACCCCCTCCAGGGGAATCGCGGCGATGAAGCACAGGTCGAGCGTTCCCGGCGCGGCGACGTGCGCGCGCGGGCTGAACTCCCTGCCCCACTCGTGCAGGTTGATCTTCTGGTTGCCGAACTTGAGCGCCTGGCGCGTCTCGGTGGGCGTCCTGAACGACTCCAGCTTCATCCCCAGCACCTCCGCATAGAAGCGGATGCAGCCCGCCAGGTCGCGCGTGGTGAGGACGATGTGGTCGACGTGGTCGATCATGAAAATGGGGTCTGACCCTATTTTCGCTTGAGCATGCGCAGCGGGTTGTACTCGAGCACGGTCTCGCCGCGCTGGTTCACCACCTGGTTGCGCGAGCGCACCAGGCCGCGGTCGCCCTTCGAGGTGAGGCGGCATTCGGTGACCTCGACTTCGACGTGGATCGTGTCGCCGATCACGGTCGGCGCCTTCACGTCCAGCGTCGCGCTGAGGAAGGCGAGGCCGGTGTCCTGCATCGAGGGCAGCAGCAGCCCCTCGGCGAAGGAGTACACCAGGGCGCCCGGCACCGCACGGCCCTTGATGGCGCGGTCGGAATCGTCGGCCACCGCGAACAGCTCCTCGGTGAGCCAGGTGAGGTTGACGAAACTCGCCAGGTCGCTCTCCGCGATGCTGCGCCGGTGGGTGCGGAAGCGAAAGCCGACCTTCAGATCCTCGTAGCAGAAGCCGCGGCCGATCGGGTGGACGTTGTCCTTCATGCAGCCAGCACCAGCCCCATCGCCACCGCCGCGGGCGCCGCCTGCACCCAGAGGATGCGTCGGCTCACGCTCCAGGCGCCGTAGATCCCGGCGGCGATCACGCAGCCGAGAAAAAAGAGCTGGATGTCGCGCCCCGGCGCGCCGAGCCACAGGCCCCAGGCGAGCCCGGCGGCCAGGAAGCCGTTGTACAGGCCCTGGTTGGCGGCGAGCACCCGGCTGGCCTCGGCCTTCTCCGGCGTGTTGCGGAACACCTTCAGGCCGAGGGGTTTGGTCCAGAGGAACATCTCCAGCACCAGGAAGTAAAGGTGCAGGAGCGCGACCAACCCGACAAGGACTCCCGCCAACGTGCCGAGCACTGCGGCTACTTCTTCTCGAAGTGCGACTTGGCCCGGTTGAAGGCCTCGTGCATGTCTTTCCACGCCTGGTCGGCGCCGCGCATCATGTCCTGCCAGGCGTCGGCGGAGGCGCCCTGCAGGAGCTTCAACTGGTAGAGCGCGTCGGCGCGCCGGCTGTTGAGCGTGCTGAGCTGCTTCTCGTACTCCTGCTGCATCGTCGCCTGCGCCGCCTTCGCCTTCGCTTCCCACTTCGCGGCCTCGGCGTTCCACTGGTCGAGCTGCGCCTTGAGCTTCTGCACGTACTCTTCGCGGTTGATCATGGCTGCCTCCTGCGCGGAAGGAAAGCCGATTCTAACGCTTCAGGCGAGGTCTTCCCGCGTCACGCCCTCGCATTCCATCACAAGGTCGGCGCCGTAGACCCGCGCCGGCGTCTGGAAGCCGGGCATGAAATTCCCCGCCAGCACCTTGCGCACCACCGCGAGCGCCGCGCGCGTGGTCCACACCAGCCCCGCCTCCGGCCCGTGCAGGCGCGAGACCGCCGTGCGGCCCTGCGCGTCCGCCACTTCTCCCCAGACGTGCGTGACGGTCTTCGCGCGCGCCTCGGCGCTGGGGCCGGGCTTCACGCCGCGCTTGAGCAGCGCGCGCAGCGGCGCGAAGTGGAACAGCGGGCGCAGTTTCTTCATCAAGCCCATCTGCTTGCGCATCGCCGCCGGCAATGCGACGTACACCTCGATGTCGGGAATGCCCGTGGTGTACCAGGCGGTGAACACGTCGCCCCAGGTGAAGCGCGCGGCCTCTGCCGGCCCCTGCCCGAAATCGAGCGTGCGCGTCTTCACGCCCGCCTCCGGCACCACCAGCTTGCCGCCCTTGCGCACGCGGTCGCCGAAGGGCAGCAGCTCGATCATCGTGCGCTGCGTGCCCGGCGGCAGGCCCGAGCGCCCGACGCTCTGGAAGGCGAGCGTGAGGCGCGTCGCGGACGGCAGGCGGCGCTGGAGGTGCGCGGCCAGGCAGTCGGTGGGCACCACGTCGAATCCCACCGCCGGCAGCAGCATCACCTTCCTCGCCTTCGCCTCGGCGTCGCGCGCGGCGAGCGCCTCGAACACCGGGATCTCGCCGGTGATGTCGAGGTAGTGCACGCCCGCGCGCAGGCAGGCGTCGGCCATCGGCCTGGCGGTGAACTTGTAGGGGCCGGCGAGGTGCAGCACCAGCGGCACGCCGCGCAGCGCGCGATCGAGCGCCGCGGCGTCGTCGAGCGCGCAGGCGCGGTATTCCAGGCCCAATTCCTTCGCCAGCGGCTCGATCTTCGCGGCATCCCGTCCGGCGAGGATCGGCTTGAGCCCCCGCTGCACCGCCAGGCGCGCGGCCGCCTCGCCGACGTAGCCGTTGGCGCCGTACAGAAGAAATTGCGTCATCGCCATCTCAGCAGTCGGGCCGCGCCGGCCTGTCCATCGGCGCCGGCAAGGCCTTGCCCTGCTCCAGCGCCGGCTCGCCGTCCGGCAGGCCGGCGCTCCAATCCATCACCTTGTAGAAAGCGAACCCGCCTGCGACGGCGACGAAGACGCCGATGCCGGCGATCGCCGAGACGATGACCAGCGCGACCGTGCCGAGCGCGGATCGCGGCGACGGCGCCGGCGCGCCGCCCGCCGGGTC
>Ga0209382_10007698_pt1 | contig 13647 bp, 15 predicted proteins | sample SoiMetdeltSBSDD5_FD_187599 | JGI IMG/M metagenome (GOLD analysis project Ga0209382, IMG submission 187599) | Bulk soil microbial communities from a Populus tree surrounding site in Tennessee, USA - Soil MetaG P. deltoides SBSDD5 (SPAdes) (version 2) | ecosystem: Environmental > Terrestrial >... | reverse complement strand
AGGAGAACTCGAAGTAGGGCACGCAAAATGGGGGGCAGCCCCCGCGCGTGCTAGACTGGTCCGGGCACTCGTTCAGGGAGCCGGCGCTCCAACACCAGGGGTGAAGACCCCGGCTCTGCGCGCCCTGGATTTGATCTTCGATCAAGCCCGTGCGCTCCGGCCGGGGACGCAAGTGGGCGTTCCCGGAAACCGAGACCCCGACCGTCAGGTCGGGGGCAGAGGTTATCCGGGACCTTCCCCGCTCGTGCTCGATCGGCCAGCCCTCGAGCACGGCCCGGAAGCCGTCTAGGTCGAGGTTCGACGTCAGGATCACCTTGTCCCCCGCAGGTGCCCCGCGACCCGTCATGCTCTTGCCGCAAAAAGCGGATGGGGATACCAGCGGCAGGGGGACGACGGACGCGCCGGGGGCGCCGGCAGGGGCAATGACGATTCTCATCACGGGGGCCACGGGCCTCGTCGGGCGCGCGCTCGCGCAGTCTCTGCTCGATCAGGGCGCCGATGTGCGTGTCGTCACGCGGCGCCCGCACCGCGTGCTCGAGGCCTTCAACAGCAGCCGGCTGTCCGCCTTCGAGTGGCATCCCCGCACCGAGCCGCTGCTGCCCGAGGCGCTGGAAGGCGTGGAGCGCATCGTCCACCTGATGGGCGAGCCGATCTACGGTGCCGCCACGCGCGAGGGGCGCCGGCGCATCTCCGAGTCCCGCCGCATTGCCGCCACCCGCCTCGCCGAGGCGCTGGGGCGGCATCGCGTGCACTTCATCGTGGCGTCGAGCGCGTCGGTCTACGGCTTCGGCCAGGGTCCGCTCGTCTCGGAGTTTGCCGGCGACCTGCCGCGCTCGAAGAACAAGCTCGTGCGTGCGCTGCGGACCGCCGAGCAGACGGCGGAGCAGATTGCCGCCAACGGCTCCACCGTCACGATCGTGCGCCTCGGCCTGGTGATCGCCCCCGGGGGGTTCATCGAGCCCTTGCGGCAGCTGCACGCCGCCGGCCTCACCTGGAACGCGCCGCATCCGGATGCCACCAACCCCACGGTCATCCCCGCCATCGACCTGGAGGACGCGGTGACGCTGCTCGCCTGGCTCGCGCGCGCACGCCGGGTCGCCGGGCCCGTCAATGCGGTGGCCCCCGAGCCGCTGCGCTCGGGCGACCTCAAGGCGCTGCTGGAGGAGGCGGCCCCGCGCCGGGTGCGCATCCCGCTGCCGCGCATGCTCCTGCGCCGCTACATCGGCACGCTCGCCGATGTGGTATACGGCCGGCAGCCGGTGGCCCCGGAGCGCCTCATGAAGGAGGCGGGCTTCGAGTTCCAGCACCCCCACCCCAACGACAGCGTGCACGCCGTCCTGGCCCACCACGCGGAGGCCGCCGCCGCGGCACGTCCGGCGCGCAAGCGCGGCTCGCTGCTGGCCGGCGTGGTGCAGAAGGGATAGCACGCATGTCCGAGAGCGAACTTCACCGCGCGACCCTGAGCGAGCTCAACCGCAACTACATTCGGGCTGTCGACCAGGCCGATGTTGCCTGGTTCGACGTCAATCTCGCCGCCGATTTCCACAACAGCAACCCCGACGGCACGCTGATCGGCCGCGCCGCCTTCCTTGCCCAGATCGGCCGCGGCTCGTCGGTCAGGAACATCCGCGAGCACGACGTCGTGATCCGCATGCTCGGCAACTTCGCGATCATCCACGCGCGTACGACCTATCAGAAGGCGGACGGCACCCCTGGGGCCGGTCGCTACACCGACGACTGGCAGCTGCGGGACGGACGTTGGCAATGCGTCTCCGCGCACGTCACGCGCTCCTAGTGCGCTGACGCTGGCGCAGACCCGGCCTAGAAACCAAGCCACCTCTCCGCCGTCGCCTCTACTTGCGGCCGCGCTTGCGGAAGAAGGCGACGTTGATCATTTGGGCCGCCAGGCCCAGGACGAGAAGCAGCAGGACGCTCGCCGAGCTCCATTTGTCGCGATCCGGCAGGTCGACGATCTCGAGCAGATGGAAGCCCAGCGCACTGCCCGCGAGCAGGGTGGTGATGCGCCAGTCGTTCCAGTGCGCCATGGGGCGCCGCACCCAGGCCTGCACATAGCGGTGCCAGGGGCGATCTCCATGCAGCACGCGGTGGGTCGCCATCCACACCCCCGCGAAGGAGAGGAGGATCAGGATATTCGCCGTGGTGCGCCAGTTGCGTTCGGTGAGATCGCCGTCGCCGAGCGTCAGCAGCAACAGGCAGATCCCCCCGGCGAGCACCATGAGCGTGTGCCAGCCGCTCCATGTCTTCATGCGGCAGCCCCCGTCCCGCCGTTGTCGGGCGCGCCGGCCCGTCGCTTCGATTACGTGGCGGCGGGCGAAGAGCCCGGGCCGCCGCGGCTAGGTCCGCAGCGCCCGCAACGCGGCCCTGCCCGCATACCTGGCCTGGTCGCCCAGCTCCTCCTCGATGCGGATGAGCTGGTTGTACTTGGCCGTGCGGTCGGAGCGCGAAAGCGAGCCGGTCTTAATCTGACCCGCATTGGTTGCCACGGCAATGTCGGCAATGGTCGCATCCTCGGTCTCGCCCGAGCGGTGCGAGATAACGGCGGTATAAGCTGCAGCTTGGGCCATGGCGACGCAGTCGAGCGTCTCCGAGAGCGACCCGATCTGGTTGACCTTGACCAGGATCGAGTTGGCGATGCCCTTGGCGATGCCCTCCTCGAGCCGCCTGGTGCTGGTGACGAACAGGTCGTCGCCGACGAGCTGGCATCTGGCCCCGAGGGCCTCCGTGAGGGCCTTCCAGCCCTCCCAGTCGTCCTCGGCCATGCCGTCCTCGATGGAGACGATCGGGAACCGGCCCACCAGCCCGGCGAGGTAGGAGACCATGCCGGCGCTGTCGAGCGACTTGCCCTCGCCCTCGAGCCGATATTTGCCGTCCCTGTAGAACTCGGTGGCGGCGCAATCGAGCGCCAGCACGATGTCCTCGCCGGGCCGGTAGCCGGCCGCCTCGATCGCCTTCACGATGAAGGAGAGCGCCTCCTCGGCCGACACGAGATTGGGGGCGAAGCCGCCCTCGTCGCCGACGTTGGTGGCGTGGCCCGCATCCTTGAGCGCCTTGCGCAGGGTGTGGAACACCTCCGAGCCCGTCCGGATGGCGTCGGCGCAGGAGGCCGCCCCCACCGGCAGGATCATGAACTCCTGGATGTCGATCGGGTTGTCGGCGTGCGCGCCGCCGTTGACGATGTTCATCATCGGCACGGGCAGGAGATGCGCCCCCACGCCGCCGAGATAGCGGTAGAGCGGCAGCTCGCACGCCTCGGCCGCCGCCTTGGCGACCGCCAGCGACACGCCGAGGATCGCATTGGCGCCGAGGCGGGCCTTGTTGGGCGTGCCGTCGAGCCTGATGAGCGCGTCGTCGATGCGGCGCTGGTCCTCCGCCTCCATGCCCGACAGCGCATCGAAGATCTCGCCGTTGACGGCATCCACCGCCTTCAGCACGCCCTTGCCAAGGAAGCGCGCCTTGTCGCCGTCTCTCAGCTCGATCGCCTCGTGCGTCCCCGTGGAGGCGCCCGACGGCACCGCCGCACGCCCGAGCGCGCCGTCCTCCAGCACCACGTCCACCTCCACCGTGGGGTTGCCCCGGCTGTCGAGGATCTCGCGGCCGATGATGTCGACGATGGCGGTCATGGGGTCGTCCTCTTCGTCTGGATGGGGCTCGTGGGCCGGGCGCCGTCGCGAGGCCTTTTAGCCCGTACGGGATGCCTCTGGAAGCACCTGCCTGGCCTGGGGCCGTGGCGCTTGTCATCGTCCGCGCCATCGCCACATTGTGGGGGCGACATCTACCGACCCGTCATCCCGGAAGCTGAGGGCACAGCCCGAAGCTATCCGGGACCGCGAGAGGCAATGAACCAACCCTCCGCCAGTGCAGCCTCGGCCCTTGTCCTGTTCTCCGGAGGCCAGGATTCCACGGTCTGCCTCGCCTGGGCGCTCGACCGCTTCGAGAGGGTCGAGACCGTGGGCTTCGGCTACGGCCAGCGCCACGCGGTGGAGCTGGCGCAGCGCCCCGTCGTGCGCGCGGCGCTCGCCGCCCGCTTCGCGCAGTGGAGGCCTCGTCTCCGGGAGGATCACCTGCTCGAGCTGGCCACGCTCGGCCGTATCAGCGACACGGCGCTGACCCGCGAGGTCGAGTTCAAGACGACGGCGGCAGGGCTGCCCAACACCTTCGTGCCCGGCCGCAACCTCCTGTTCTTCACCTATGCGGCGACGCTGGCCTGGCGGCGCGGCATCCGCACGCTCGTCGGCGGCATGTGCGAGACCGACTACTCGGGCTATCCCGACTGCCGCAACGCGACGCTGCAGAGCCTCGCCCGGGCCATCTCGCTCGGCATGGATGCAGCGTTCACCATCCAGACGCCGCTGATGTGGATCGACAAGGCCGCCACCTGGGAGCTGGCCGACAGGCTCGGCGGATCGGCGCTGGTCGACATCGTCGCCGAGCATACCCACACCTGCTATACGGCGGACCGCACCACGCGCCACCCCTGGGGCTACGGCTGCGGTGCGTGCCCGGCGTGCGGGCTGCGCGCGAAAGGATGGGAGACATGGCGGACCGGCAGGACCTGATCCGCGCGGTGGACCTGGCGATCGCCGGCGAGTGGAACGCCGCGCACGAGATCGTGCAGCTGGACGAGGCCGATCCCGGCTTCTGCTGGGTGCACGCGGTGCTGCACAAGATCGAGGGCGATGCCGCCAACGCCCGCTACTGGTACCGCCGCTCCGGCGGCCAGTCCTACGAGGCCTACGCCGACCCCAAGGCGGAGCTCGCCGCCATCAAGGCCGTGCTGACGTATTGACGCCATGGAACCGCAAGCGGCCGAAACGAGCCTGCTCCGCGCCTTGGAGGAGGAGTTGCTGCGACCCGAGGTGCGCAGGTCCCCGGATCGTGTCGGCCGTCTGCTGTCCCAGGACTTCGTCGAGTTCGGAAGGTCCGGCCGAACGTACGACAAGGGGCAGATCATCGCTGCCCTGCAGCAGGAGGCGCCCGACCCGGCCGTCCAGATCCTGCTGACGGACTTCTCGGCGCGGGAGCTGGCGCCCGGGGTCGTCCTGACCACCTATCGAACCGTTCGCCGCAGTGGTGCCGCCGAGCCGGACCTCTTCGGCTTGCGCAGCTCGATCTGGAAGCTGATCGACGGGCGCTGGCAGATGGTCTTTCATCAGGGAACGCCGGCGAGCGGAGCGTGGTCAGACCCCTCGCGTTGACATCGCGATTGAGATGCGAAGGCCGGAGGCGAGAGGCCTGACCCTGTGCGCACCCCGATGGGGAGTGTACTGCCAACCCCGGCGGGTCGAATCGGTCTAGGTTGCGCCCGCAAACCGCGCCGGAGGCTACGTTCGGGGACTGCCGCAGACAGGCACTTTGCTGCGGCATAGCTCCGGAAAGCGGCAACTAGAAGAAGGGTACTCACAATGTCGCCAGCAATGCGCAAGGCAATGGATGTCCTCACCATCATCGGCCTCACCGCCGCGGTATTCTTCATCATCGTCGTCGCCAACGCGTTCCTGATGGCGCGCGGCGGCTATTCGTCCGGCTTCAGCCTCTGGTATCGCTTCATCCTGCGCCCCGACATCCTCGGCACCATCGTGCTCACCGCGGTCGTGGCCAACGTCTACGTGTTCTGGAAGCAGGGCGGCCGCCCGCGGCTCTGACAGCGGCGCGATTGGGTCAGACCGCTCCTGATACCCGTCATCCCGGTCGGAGCGCTGCGAGCGGAACGCGAGCAGCGCTCCGAACCGGGACCTCGGGAAGCAGGGCTCGACTCGTTCGCCGAGGTCCCGGATAGCCTCGCCTGCGGCTCCCCGGACTTGATCCGGGGTTGCGGGATGACGGGTGGTTGCGCAGCACTTGGAACGCGGCAGGAAATCCGGCACAGTGCGCGCCTGCTCAGGCCACGCCAACATCCGAGCGCGCCGATGCCCTTCACCTATCATGTCCTCGACGTGTTCACCGGCCGGCGCTTCGGCGGCAATCCGCTCGCCGTGGTGCTCGACGCCGACAGCCTGGATACGGGCCGCATGCAGGCGATCGCGCGCGAGTTCAACCTGTCGGAGACCACCTTCGTCCTGAAGCCGCAGAATCCCGCGCACACCGCGCGTGTGCGCATCTTCACGCCGGCGGCCGAGCTTCCCTTCGCCGGCCATCCCACCGTCGGAACCGGCGCGCTGCTGGCCGAGCTGCGTGCGCCCGGGCCCACTGCGCCCGGCGACGCGCTGATCGTGCTGGAGGAGGAGATCGGCATCGTCCGCGTCGGCGTGCGCCTGCGGCCCGGCGTGCCCACGCACGCCGAGTTCGACGCGCCGAAGCTGCCCGCCGATGCCGGAGCGCTGCCCCCCGCCGACCGCCTCGCCGCCGCCCTCGGCCTGATCCCCGCCGAGATCGGCTTCGAGAATCACCGGCCCACGAAATACACGGCCGGCATGCCCTTCGCCTTCGTGCCGGTGGCCTCGCTCGACGCCATCGCCAACGCGCGCGTCGCCTCGGTGCACTGGGACGCCGCGCTCAAGGGCCAGGGGCTCTCGGGCGCCTTCCTCTACTGCCGCCAGGCCGTGCACACCACCTCGAGCTTCCACGCGCGCGTGTTCGCCCCCGACTTCGGCATCGCCGAGGATCCTGCCACCGGCTCGGCGGCGGCGGCCTTTGCCGGCGTGGTGCACCGCTTCGATGCACTGCCCGACGGCGTGCACAGGCGCACCATCGAGCAGGGCTACGAGATGGGCCGGCCCAGTGACATCTTCCTCACCATGGAGGTCGGGCACGGCAAGCTCACCGGGGTGCGCATCGGCGGCCAGGCCGTGCGGGTGGCCGAAGGCCGGATCGAGGCGTGACGATCGCGCGCCGTCACACCAGCCGGCTCTGCTCCACTGCCGCGGCGATGAATGACTTGAACAGCGGGTGCGGGTCGAAGGGGCGCGATTTCAGCTCGGGGTGGAACTGCACACCGATGAACCAGGGATGGTCGGCAAGCTCGATGATCTCCGGCAACAACCCGTCCGGCGACATCCCCGAGAAGCGCACGCCCGCCTCCTCGAGCCGCGCCTTGTAGCGCGTGTTGACCTCGTAGCGGTGGCGGTGGCGCTCGGAGATCTGCTTGGCGCCGTAGATGCGGGCGACCCGGCTGCCCTTGGCCAGCACCGCGGGATAGGCGCCGAGCCGCATGGTGCCGCCCAGGTCGCCGCCCTTCCGGCGCGTCTCCAGCTCGTTGCCGCGCATCCACTCCGTCATCAGGCCCACCACCGGGTCCGCGCAGGGCCCGAACTCGCTCGAGCCGGCCTCGGCGATCGCTACGAGGTCGCGCGCGGCCTCGATCACCGCCATCTGCATGCCGAAGCAGATGCCGAAGTAGGGCACCTTGCGCCGACGCGCGAACCGCGCCGCCAGGATCTTGCCCTCCGAGCCGCGCTCGCCGAAACCGCCGGGCACGAGAATGCCGTGCACGTCCTCGAGGTAGGGGGCAGGATCGCCGCCCTCGAACACCTCGCTCTCGATCCACTCCAGCTTCACCTTCACGCGGTTGGCGATGCCGCCGTGGAACAGGGCCTCGTTGAGCGACTTGTAGGCGTCCTTGAGCCCGGTGTACTTGCCGACGATGGCGATTTTCACCTCGCCTTCGGGGTTGCCGATGGCATGGGAGATGGTGCGCCACCGCTCCAGGTCGGGAGGCGGCGCATCCTCGATGCCGAACTCCGCCAGCACCTGCTGGTCGAGGCCCTCCGCGTGATAGGCGAGCGGCACGTCGTAGATGGACGGCATGTCGAGGGCCTGGATCACGGCCTCGGCCCGCACGTTGCAGAACAGCGCGATCTTGCGGCGCTCGGAGGCCGGCACCGGGCGGTCGCAGCGCACCAGCAGAATGCCGGGCTGGATGCCGATGCCGCGCAGCTCCTTCACCGAGTGCTGGGTCGGCTTGGTCTTGAGCTCGCCGGCGCTCGGGATGAAGGGCACCAGCGTCAGGTGGATGAACACCGCGTCCCGGCGCGGCAGCTCGTTGCCGAGCTGGCGGATGGCCTCGAAGAACGGCAGTCCCTCGATGTCGCCCACGGTGCCGCCGATCTCGACCAGCACGAAGTCGAGCCCCTCGTTGCCCGACAGGACGAACTCCTTGATGGCATCGGTGACGTGCGGGATCACCTGCACGGTGCCGCCGAGGAAATCGCCGCGCCGCTCACGGCACAGGATCTCCTGGTAGATGCGCCCGGTGGTGATGTTGTCAGTCCGCTTCGCCGGCACGCCGGTGAAGCGCTCGTAATGGCCGAGATCGAGATCGGTCTCGGCCCCGTCGTCGGTCACGAACACCTCCCCGTGCTGGTAGGGGCTCATGGTGCCGGGATCGACGTTGAGATAGGGATCGAGCTTCTTGAGGCGGACCCTATAGCCGCGCGCCTGCAGAAGCGCCCCGAGAGCGGCGGAAGCGAGACCCTTGCCGAGAGAGGAGACCACGCCGCCGGTGATGAAGATGTACCGCGCCATGGAGTTGCAGAATACCCCGGCCGTGCCCGATTCGGTGAGTTGCTTTTTGGTAATTCCCACGGCCTTTTCGTCGCGGCCATCACCCGTCATCCCGGCCGGAGCGCTGCGAGCCGAAGGCGAGCCGCGCTCCGAGCCGGGACCTCGGGAGGCAGGCTCCGACTCGTCTCACGAGGTCCCGGATAGCCTCGCCTGCGGCTCGGCTTCCGGGATGACGGGTGCGCTACCGCAGCGCCGCGGCGATGTTGCCGCCGTCCACCGTCTCGATGTGGCCCGTGGTGGAGCGGGCCTTGGCCAGCGCCACGAAGGCCTGGGCCACGTCGGCCGCGGTCACCTCCCGCCTCAGAAGGTTGCCGCCCATATACTCCGCCTCGCTCACCCCGCGCGCCTTGGCGCGCTCGGCCACCATCTCGCCGGTGAGCAGCCCGGTGCGGATGCGGTCGGCATTGACGCCGTTGGAGCGGATGCCGGCCGCCCCGTAGTCGACGGCATACTGGCGCATCAGCGCCAGCGTGGCCGCCTTGGGCAGGCCGTAGGGACCGAAGTCAGGCCCCGGGTTCACCGCCTGCTTGGAGACGTTGAACAGCAGCACCCCGCCGGTGCCCTGCCTCAGCATGATGGCCACGGCCGCCTTCGCCACCGCCTGGTGGGCGAAGAAGTTGAGCTCGAAGCTCTCGCGCAGGATCTCGTCCGGCACCTCGCCGATCTTGCCCTGCCAGGCGGCGCCGGCATTGGAGACGACGATGTCGACGCCGCCGAACTTCTCTGCGACTGCCGCGAACGCGCCCGATACCTGTACGTGGTCGGTGACGTCGCAGGAGACAGCGAAGCCCGTCACCTCTTTGGCCGCTGCCACGGCGGCTTTGTAATCGCGGTCCAGCACTGCAATGGCTGCGCCCTCGGCCGCGAACGCCTTGGCGGTGGCGAGGCCGATGCCGCCGCCGGCGCCGGTCACCACGGCGACCTGGCCGGTGAACGGTTTGGCCACGGCGCCCTCGAGCTTGGCCTGCTCCAGGCTCCAGTACTCCACGTCGAACAGATCGGCCTCGTCCAGGGGCTCGTAGCGGCCGATGGCCTCGGCATCCGTGACGACGCGGACGGTGTTCTCGGCGAGGCCCGCGGCAATCGCGGCATCCCTGGCGGTGGCGCCGATGCCATAGAGGCCGACGCCGGGGACCAGCACCACGCGCGGGTTGGGGTCGAGCTTGGCCTTCACCCCGCCGACGCGTGCGTTCTGGCGCTCGAACATGGCGTCGTAGCGCGCGACGTAGGCCGCCACCGCCTCGCGGACAGCCTTGGCGAAGGTGTCGAGCCTGCCGGCCACGGGAGCCGGCACAATCGCCGGGAAGTTCTTGGTCCGGATGATGTGATCCGGTGTCACGACGCCGCGCTGAGCATAGTCGGCGAGGTCGGCGCCATCGACGTAGTTGCGGATGTCCGCACTGGTGCGGAAGTGGAGGATGAAACGCCTGGGCTCGCCGCCCGCCTCGGCCGGCCTCACGGCCACGGCCCCCCGCAGGATCGGCGCCACCTCCCCCGCCGCAGCGACGGGGTCAGACCCCCCGCCTGTACGCTGGAGACTCGACTCCGACTTGGAGGCGAGGGGTCTGACCCCGATCGACCCGGCCGACGCGAACACGTTGCGCCGGCCCTTGGCGAGGCGCGCCTCGGCGCGCGACACGTGCGCGATCATGCGCTCGTAGGCCTCGCGCGCATCGGCGCCGAAGGTGAAGATGCCGTGCTTGGCGAGGATCAGGCCCTCCACGTCGGGCTTCCCCTCGTAGACCTCGGCCGCCAGCTTGGCCAGGCCGAAGCCGGGGATCACGTAGGGCACGAGGCCCATGGTACCGTCCCACACCTCCGCCACCAGCTGCTCGCCGTTGGGCTGGTCGACGAGGCTCAGCACCGCCGCCGCATGGGTGTGGTCGACGAACTTGTGCGGCAGGAACGCGTGCAGCAGCGTCTCCACCGACGGGTTGGGGGCGCGCGCGTCCAGGAGATTGACGCGCTGGACGTTGACCATCGCCTCGTCGGCGAGCGTCTCGAGCTGCCGCAGCCTCCGAAGCGGCGCGAGCTTCACGGCGGGCAGGCCGGCGGGCTCGATGGTGCCCATGTCCCAGCCCGAGCCCTTGACGCACAGGACCTCGTGCATCTCCCCCAGCAGGTCCGCCATGCGGGTCTTGACCGAGGTGTTGCCACCGCCGTGCAGCACGAGCAGCGGGTCGGAGCCCAGGAGGCGGGTGGTGTAGGCGCGCAGCGCCAGGTCGCGGCCTACGCCGGCTTGCCCATAAGCCTCCACGGCGCGCTCGGCGTCGGCGTCCCTCCAGCGGCTCTGCATCCACGGCCCTCGGCGGCAAAACGTGTCGGCACGGTCGATCTACATAGTGCACGCCGCGGCGATGTCCAATGCAAGGGAACCCCAATGGCGCCGCGCCGGCGTGCCTGCGCCGGCCCGAACGGGTGCCGACCGGGAAACGGGGATGCGGCCGCCTTCGCATGCGCGGCCGCATCCCCGGGATTGCCCGCCGGCGCGTGGCTCAGCGCAAGCAGTCCCGATACCGCCGCCACCAGTAGCGGCTGCCGGTCTCGACCGCTCGGCGCCTCAGCCAGCGGCACTCGCCGCGATAGCCGTAGCCCGGGACCACCTCGATGCGCGGGCCACCACGGCGGCGCCAATCGCGGCCGCCGCGCCACTCGTCGCGGTAGCCGCGCCGCCACTCGCCACCATCGCCGCGCCGCAGGTCGCGGTCGCCGCGCAACTCGCGCTCCGGGCGGCGCAGCTCGCGGCCGCCGTCGATGTAGCCGCGGGGTTGGCCCAAGCGGGGGCCGTCCCCGCGCGTCCCCCGCTGCCCGCGCTCCTCGGAGCGCATCTTGCCCCCTTCGCTGCCGGGGCCGGGCATCGTCTGCTGCACCTTGTGGACAGCGCCCTGATCGTCGGCCTGGCCCCCCAGAGGAAGCGAGGCAGCGGGCTCCATGCTTGCGCCGATGGCGAGCACGGAAGCGGCCATCGTCGCCGCAAGCAAGATTCGCATGGGCATTCTCCTCGTTGGCTGCTGGTGAACCCCTGCAGCGCGCAGGGGGACGGCGGTCAACGCGGGGTTGCATCGGGGCGTTCCGAGACGGCGGCGGCTTTCCGGTACGGCAGGTGAATCGCAGAAGTGAATCGGTGAATCCGGGCGGCCCTGCCGCATTGGCGCCCCACCAGCCCGCCACGCTCCGGCGTCGTCTGCTCGAGTCCTCGCGGAAATCGTGGCAACGGAGCAAGGAGTCCATCATGCACAACGTTTCGAAGGCCGGGATCTGCGCCGCGGTGCTGACGGCGGCCCTGTTGGCGGCGCCGGTCGCAGCCGAGGCCGGCAAGGCTGAGGGAGTAGGCATCGGCGCCGGCGCCGGCGCCATCATTGCAGGGCCCGTAGGGGCCGTTGTCGGCGGTGTGATCGGCTACAAGGTGGGCGGTCCCAACATCTTCACGGGCAAGCGCCGCTGCTGGCGCAACGATCGCGGCCGCCGCATCTGCCGCCGCTGACCGCGGTGCGTCGGCGCAGCGCCGCGACTGCAGTGCTGCGCCGGGAGCGAGTTGCCGCCTACTGGGCTCTGAGACGCTCCCGCGCGCGCGCCTTCGCGCGTTCGCGGTCGGTATATCCGAAGCCTCTCTCTTCGAGGCGCTGCTGCACACGCCGCTTGGCGCGCTGGCGCTCGGCCGGGCTCATCTCATCGATGCGCTCGCCGGCGCGCTGCCGCAGGCGGGCTCGCGCACGCTCGCGGTCGACGTATCCGAAGCCTCTCTCATCGAGGCGCTGCTGCACACGCCGCCTGGCGCGCTGGCGCTCGGCCGGGCTCATCTCATCGATGCGCTCGCCAGCGCGCTGCCGCAGGCGGGCTCGCGCACGCTCGCGGTCGATCTCCTGCGTTTGCTGCACCTTTTGCACCGCCGTCTCCGGGCTGGCGCTGCTCCAGCCGAGCGGGCGCGACTGCGCAGGCTCGACATTCAGACCGATGGCAAGCACCGAGGCGGCCATCGTCGCCGTTAGCAAGACTCGCATGAGGCGCACTCCACGTTTTCCGAGCTTCCGTCTCATCGCCCCGCGCCGCATCGCGTCCGCCGGGCGAGGACGGATGCAAACGCCCTGTTTCTGAGCCCGTTCCGGAGGTTTTCCCTGTATTTCGAGGGGGGAACCCCGGCTCGCGCCGCGAGCGTCGGAACCGAGCCGGCGGCCTAGCCCCCGAGGTAGGCGCCCTGGACGGCGGCGTCGGCGCCGATCTCGGCGGGGGTGCCCTCCGACAGGATGGCGCCGTTGCTCATGACGGTGATGCGGTCGGCGAGCTGCATCACTACGTCCATGTTGTGCTCGATCAGGAGCACCGTCGTCTCGCCGGCGATGGCGCGCATCAGCTCGCAGAAGCCGGCGATCTCGGCGTCGGACAGCCCTTGCGTCGGCTCGTCGAGGATCAGGAGCCTGGGCGCCAAGGCCAGGCCCATCGCCACCTCCAGCAGCCGCTGGTGGCCGTAGGACAAGGTCGATGCCTTGGCGTCCTGCCTGTCGGCGAGCCCGACCTTGCCCAGCGCATCGCCCACGCGGCGCTCCAGCGGGGTCAGAGAAGGGGTCAGACCCCTTGCACCGCTCGGGGTCAGACCCCTTGCCCCCATCGCTGCGGAGTCTGCCTCAGCCGGCGGTGCAAGGGGTCTGACCCCATTGGCAAGGGGCCTGACCCCGGTTCGCCGCATGCCGCTCTGCGCCGCCAGCGCCACATTGTCGAACACCGGCAGGTTGCCGTAGATCGAGGTGAGCTGGAACGTGTAGGCAATGCCCAGGCCGACGCGCCGGTGCGCCGGCAGATCGGTGATGTCGCGGCCCTCGAACACGATACGCCCGGCCGTCGGCGCAATGCGGCCGCAGATCAGGCCCGCGAAGGTGCTCTTGCCCGCGCCGTTGGGGCCGATGACGGCGCGCACCTCGGCCTCGCCGAGATCGAAGTCGACGCTGTCGACCGCGCGCAGGCCGTCGAAGTGACGGCTGAGCCCACGGGTCGACAGCAGCGTCACGGCAGCCACGGCACCATCCTCTCGCGCAGGGTGCCCAGGAGTCCCTTTGGGAACCACACGACCAGCACCAGCAGCGCTGCTCCCACCACCAGCATGTAGGCGTGGGTCTGCCCGCTAGCGACGTC
>Ga0209382_10007697_pt1 | contig 13647 bp, 13 predicted proteins | sample SoiMetdeltSBSDD5_FD_187599 | JGI IMG/M metagenome (GOLD analysis project Ga0209382, IMG submission 187599) | Bulk soil microbial communities from a Populus tree surrounding site in Tennessee, USA - Soil MetaG P. deltoides SBSDD5 (SPAdes) (version 2) | ecosystem: Environmental > Terrestrial >... | reverse complement strand
GGAATCATGGCCGCGCCCGCCCCAGGTGTGGATGGCGATGCCCAGGCCGCGCTTGATCGGGCCGGCCGTTTTATCGCCCCGCAGATGCGCCTTCTGCTTGTAACCGATCAGTTCGGCAGCAAGCTTGAGTTCCTCCGCGTAAACCTCGGGCCGGTCCGTCTGCGCGACGTTCTTCAGGAGGAAATCGAGCTCATCCATCCCAAGCGCCGCCGCCAGATCGGCAAACGCAGACAGGGTGAGGAAACAGCCTTGGGGATGGTTCGGCGCGCGCCAGGCGCGCTGGCCGCCGCGGTTGGTGCGAATGCCTTTGCCCGTGAGCCGCGTGTTCGGAATTTTCGTGAACACATACGGAACCGGCGGCGCATTGTATCCCCCCATGCCGCCCGTGCCCCAAACCTCGGCGTCCACCACGGTGACGATTCCGTCCGGTTGCGCGCCGACTTTGATCTTTGCGTAGGCGGACGGGCGATTGCCGGCAATCATCAGTTCGAGGTCCCGGTCGAGCATCAGTTTGACCGGACGACCGGATTGTTTTGCCAGCAAACCGCCGATGGTCCCCCATTTGTCGAAATTGAACTTCGATCCGAAGCCGCCGCCCATGTTCTGGCACTCAACGTGAATCTTGTTCTGGTCCACGCCCACCGCTTCGCCGAGGCGGTCCGTGTAGCGCGAGACGTTCTGTGTCGAAGGCCAGACGTACAGCTCGCCATCGCGAATTTCCGTCACCTGCCCGTGCGGTTCGAGACAGCAATGCGTGATCACCGGAAGCCCGTACTCGCCTTCGATCACCTTTCCCGCCTTGGAGAGAGCCTCCTGCACATTCCCGTTTTCACGTGTCGAAGGGCGGTCTTTGGAAAGGTCGGCGTTGTCGTCAACCACCTGATGATCGAGCGGCTTGTATTCGACTTTGATCCGGTGGATGGCTTCCGCGGCGATTTCCTCGGTCGTGGCGGCAACGGCCGCGAGGATTTGGCCCGCGTACTGGGCCTCCTTGGTTTCGGTTTCCTTCCAGACTGCCTTCACGCCGGGCATGCCTTCCGCCGCGCTTGTGTCGATGCCGACCACCTCTGCGTGTGGATGCGGCGACGTGACCAGTTTGGCGTAAAGCAAGCCAGGCCGATTGACGTCGTAAGAATACTTTGCTGTGCCGGTGGATTTCGCCGGGCCGTCCGCCCGGCTGATGCGTTTTCCAATCAATGACCGCTTTTCAGCGGCGGGCCAATCAACTTTAGCCATTAGGCACCTCCTTTTGCTTTGGCGGCGTCCACGGCGGCGAGAACCATGCCGGCGTAGGTGCCGCAGCGACACAGGTTGCCGCCCAGACCCGCCCGAACATCGTCGAGACTCGCGTTGGGGTGACGACGCACGAAGGCGGTGCACGAAACCACAAACCCCGGGGTGCAGAACCCGCACTGCTGGGCGTCGTGCTCCACAAAGGCCTTTTGCACGGCGTTCATCTTCTCAGGCGTGCCGATCCCTTCCACCGTTGTGACATCACGTCCTTCCGCTTCGAGCGCAAGCATCGAGCAGGAGTAAACCGGATGGCCATCGACCAGCACGGTGCAGGCGCCGCAGGTGCCGCGGTCGCAGACCTTCTTGCAGCCGGTGAGGTCGAGCCGATTGCGGAGCGCGTCAAGCAGCGTGACACGCGGTTCGAGGCTGAGATTGCGGTTCTGGCCGTTGACTTTCAGCGTGACGGGAATCTCGCCGGGGCCGCGGAAGTTTCCGTCCCGGGTCGCTGCTTCGGCGATGGGCGTGGCCGCGGAAATGAGGCCGGTGGCCGCGGTGCCGAGTCCTATCCCCTTGAGGAATCCCCGCCGTGAAACGGCGGCCGGTTTGACCGGATCGTTTTCGTCAGACATGGTCGCCTTTCCGTTTGGAATTGCTTCGAGCCGGCAGCTGGCAACCAGAAAACAAATGTCAGCGCTCCTGACTCGCGCGTCGTGTTCGGCTTAGATCAAACATGTATTTACCGCCGGGGGGTCGAGGGTGCAACGATTTTCTGGACAGGATTTCTCCGGCCCCGATTCTCCGGCTCCGCTCTCGTGGTCCACGCGGACGATGCCCGGTTCAAGGCCTTCCGTGAGCATTACGCCGGATTTGACTATTCGACCGGCCCGAACTTTGACAGATTGGCGGCGCGAATGGAAATCCAGACACTATGAACGTCCAAATCGCCGTGCTCTGCGACGCTGCGACCGATTACAACGGGAAACTGAACCTGCTGGGGACGTTCGACACCGTTCTCGCCCACCAGATGCCCGCGGTGCATCCGCAATGTTCCGTGGCGCTGCGCATCGTGTTCGACAAGATCGAGGAGGGGCCGCACAAGGTTAAGATGAATTTTGTCGATGAGGACGGCCGGTTCATCATGCCCAGCATCGAGATGCCGTTCGATGTGTCGCTGCCGGCGGATGCGAGCTTTCTGGCGCGCAATTTCATCGTCAACATCCAGCAACTGAAGTTCGACAAGCCGGGCCAGTACGCCATCGACATCGCCACCGACGGGCGTCATGAGACCAGCATTCCACTGCAGGTGAAGCAGATCACATCGCCGGCACAAGGGTGAAACAACCGCAACCGGGGCCTGCGTTCCGTGGTGAAAACGTGCCATGCCGCTTGCAGTGATCAGGCGAGAAACCTGTCAACGGTTATCCCTGGAAAAAACTTCCGTTCCCTGATGATTCCCCCTTGCCGTCGCCTTGCGATTCTGCTTCCTTATCGCGGCACAAGTCCGTTGAAAAGGAAGGTTCAGCGGCTATGTTTTGAACAGATGCAAGCGTATCAGACAGTGCGTTCGAGCCAGTCGTATTCCGGAGGCCACCGTAATCGGTATGACGCCAGGAACATGTCCAAACCGATCAACTTCTTCTGCCTCGCGCCCGAGGCGGAGATAGTTTATCTGGTCGGTGATTTCAATTCCTGGCACCCCAAATCACACCCGATGCAGCGGCAGTCGGACGGTTCGTGGTATCTCCAGGTAACATTGCACCATGGTCATCACCATTACCATTTCATGGTGGACGGCAAGCCCGCCCTCGACCCCAAAGCGATGGGAATCGCCCGCAACGAAAAGAACGAGCGCGTGTCGCTCATCGCGGTGAGCTGACCCCGGCACGTTGCTGCCAAGGCGCGCGGATGCGTTCCGATTTTTCTGTTCTATTCCGGGAATCCGGTCCGTGGTTCGCTCCCCGTTTGTTTCGATCGTTCGCGTTGCTCTGCGAAGAAATCCTGGAGCAGCGACCGGCACTCTGCTTCCCGCACGCCACGGGTGATGTCGCATCGATGATTGAGTGGAGGAAACTGCAGGAGATTCAGGACGCCACCGGCGGCGCCACCTTTCGGATCACTGGCTCCAAAGACCACCCGGGCCAGCCGCACGTGAATGATCGCGCCTGCGCACATCGGGCAAGGCTCTTTGGTGACGTAGAGCGTGCACCCAGTCAGCCGCCAGTCGCCCGCCACTTCCTCGGCGGCGGTTAGTGCGAGCATTTCCGCGTGGGCGGTCGCGTCCTTTAGCAGTTCCACCTGGTTGAACCCACGGGCGATGATGCGGCCTTCGCGCACGACGACGGCGCCAATGGGAACCTCTTCCGCTTCATAGGCTCTTCGGGCCTGTCGCAAGGCCTCGCCCATAAAGTAGTGATCGCTTTGCAGGTCAATGATCGGCTCTTCGGGCATAACAAAGCGGGCTTGCCTCCTGTTACAATTCGGCAGCCCGGTGCCGGATGCTCTCTTCCACCGCCCATTCGTTCCGGCCATCGGAATGGCAATGACAATGCGCTGCGAAGAAACCGCCGCGGTGCTGCCAGAACAACGGCCAGATCTGTTCTCGATCCGTTTGCGGGAGCTGGGCTCGGCCGAGCGCAGCCGGCGAAAAGAACTCGAACCGGCCTTCGTCGCCGGGTGGCGGCAGACTCGACAGCGTTCTCTTGACTTCGAACAGGAACATCAGCCAGTGCGCCTGACCTTCGTAGCCATCTTCACTGATGATCCCGACCAGATGCAGGTCCGGCGGTCGAATGGCCAGTCCGATTTCCTCTCCGGCTTCACGGCAGGCGCAGGTGTAAGGCGACTCGCCGGTTTCTGTCTTCAGCTTTCCGCCGCACGGACTCCACAGGCCGAGGTTCGGCTCTTTCCGCCGTTGCAGGAGCAACACTTCGTCGCTGGCGTTGAAGCAGTAGAGCAGCGTCGAAATCTTGTAAGGCAGCGCCATGCCGACCAGTGAAACAGGAACCCGCAGGACGGGCAAGCCAGCCGCTTACTACCTCGCCGCCTGGATGCAATAGAGCTTGCCGCCGGTGCGAACGAAGAGGCTGCCTTGCGATACGGCGATGCTCGACCGCAAATCCTTGTCGCCTTCATCGCCAAGAGAGGCCGTGTGAAGCATCTTAAACTCATCTCCGATCTGAACGACAAACACATCGCCGCGTTGGTTCATCACATAAACCTTGTCGTCCGCTCCCGTGGGAGAGGCTTCGATCTTCGCTTTGCTCTCCAAACTGCCGGTCCACACGACCTTGCCGTTGGCAGGCTCGACGCATGAAAGATTTCGCTTGTCACTGTTGAGGATGTAAAATCGTCCTTTGTAGAATAGGGGCGTGGATACGTCGGAAGAAACCTCGCGGTCCTGGCTGATCCAAGCCAGGTCGGAATCCTTCAACGTCCCTTTGCCGCCTGCCTTCACGGCGTAAACCGGAGAACCTTTCGGAGCGCACGCCAGCACCACTCCGCCACCCGCCACGGGCGACGGCACCAGGCGCCAGTGGCCGATCTTCGACGGGTTCCAACTCCCCCAGCGCCAAAGCTCCTGACCGGTACGCGGATCGTGGCTGGTGATGCAATCGCCGCCGGCGACGAGAAGCTCCGAGCGCCCATCATGCGTGAATGGAATCGGCGTTGTGAACGCTTCGCGTGACTCCGCGACGGCATCGGCCGGCCGGACCTGCCTCCACAATTCCTTGCCGGTCGCGGGATCGAGCGCGAGGAGATAGGACTCGTTGGGAGCGTCCTTGTAGCCGCGTCCATTCACCGGAACATCGCGTTGGAGCACTTGCAGGTACAGCTTTCCGTCGAAGAGCAACGGACTCGTTGAGAAGGTCCAGAGGAACGCAAACTGCCCATAGTCCTTCTGCATGTTGCGCGCCCAAGCCTTCTTTCCGTCGAAATCGAACGCGATCAACTCGCCGTTGCCGTAAAAAAACCACGCCAACCTCCCGTCGGTCAGGGGGGAGGGCGAAGCATAGTTACTACGGTCGTCCTGACTCATGCCGGAGCCCGTTTCGCGCCTCCACAGCTCTTTGCCCGTCGCACGATCAAGGCAGATGGCGAGAGTGGTTTTGGCCTTCGGATCGACTGAACTGACGAATACGCGGTCGCCCCAGATAATCGGTGTCGCGGCTGACGGACCGGGCAGGTCCGCGGCCCACTGAACGTTCTCTGTTTTGGAAAACCGGACCGGGAGATGCTTTTCGTTGCTGGAGCCGTCAAGGAGTGGCCCTCGCCACTGCGGCCAGTTGTCCGCCCGAAGCGAATGGGAAGTGACGAAGGCGGCAATGCCAACCATCACGATTGAACCGATGACTCTCTTCGTATCACGCATAGTTTCTCTCATGTTGGACGCGGTTCCTGGGTTTGTCCGGTAAATTTTCCGCACGCGTATAGCAGGCTGACGGATTGAAGACAAGGTGGATTCGACGGCGTGTTCTCCGAGAGCGCCCACACCTCCGGATTGGCGGCTGAATTGCCAGGTCATGCTGAAAAAGAATTGCCTGCGTGGCGCTCATCGCTAGAGTGCGGTCGATTCCGATTCAGCAAGGCATCAGCATCACTATCAAAGGAACGCCATATGCAAAGAGTCACTATCCGATGGTTCACCCTCTGTCTGTTCATCGCCCTGACGACGACAGCGCCCGTGCGCGGCTTCGCCCAGGATAAATCCGCCGAGCCGAAGTCCGAAACGTCCAAAACCGCAAAGAAGAAGGGCGAGAGTCAAGACACACGCGGCAAACCGATGCCTTTTCAGGGGAAGTTGGACGCCGTGGACAAGGTCAACAAGACGATCACCATAAAAGGAAAAGAGAGGGACCGCACATTTCACGTGACCTCAAACACCAAACTGACAAAGGAAGGAAAACCGGCCATCCTGAACGACGCCGTGGTCGGCGAAGCGGTTGCCGGGCTCGCCAAAGAAAATGCCGATGGGAAACTGGAAGCTCTGTCGATCCGTTTCGGAGCGAAGGCCCCCAGTCAGGCGAAGCCCAAACCAGAGAAAGCCGAGAAATCGGAAAAGTGAGTGGAGGGAACCTCTTCCGGCTGCAGGAACCCGCCAGGCTGGAAGCAGCCTGCCTTTCTTTTTCGGCCTGCTATCGGCGCCACCAACTCCGCGCGGCGCCACCCGCGCCATCGCTGCGAAGCTGGGCGACCAGCAACTGGCTTCGGGCGGCCTCCAACGCCATCCTGAACTCATCGTAGCTCTGATACCGCTCGGCCGGGTTCTTGGCCAAGGCGACCCTGAGCGCGTCGCTGGTGGGCGGGGTGATTTCGGGAACCACCTGGTTGGGGGGCATCACCGGCGTATGGACATGGGCAGCGATGACCTCTTCAACCGTCGGGGCCTCGAACGGCACGTGGCCGGTCAGAGCGTGGTATAACGTACCCGCAAGGCTGTACATGTCCGAGAGGAAGTCTTCGTGTTCCCTCTTGATTTTTTCGGGGGCGATGTAATAGGGCGTTCCCCAAACCGCCGTGTCATACTCCGTCTCCGCTTCCGCGCTACGAGCGAGGCCAAAATCGACTAACTTAGGTTCTCCTTCGGCATTGAACAGGATGTTGCCCGGTTTGATATCGCGGTGCAGGAGGTTGTGTTTGAGGGCTGTGTCCAGGGCCGAGGCGACTTTGGTTCCGATGTCCAGGACGTGCAGTTCCGGCAACCGCCCCTCCTGCTCGATCAGGCTGTCGAGACTGCCGCGGTCGGCGAGTTCCATAACGAGGTAGAGCTGCCCTTCATGTTCGTCGAAGGTGTAGATGTGAATGATATTCGTGTGATTCAAGGCGGCGGCGGCGCGGGCTTCGCGGAAAAAGCTTTCCAGCGCCTTGGCGTCCTCTGCCAACTCCCGCTTCATCAGCTTGACGGCCACCTCGCGTTCCAGCGTCAGATCGAAGGCGCGATAAACGGTGCCCATGCCGCCGGAGGCAATCGCGTCGCGCAGTTCGAACTGGCGCAGCCGCATCGGCATCATGATCGGATGGCCGCATTTGGTGCACGGAGTCGTGGATAACGGGACCAGATCGCCGGAGATGAAAACCTTGGCTCCGCAGCCGCCGCACGTCACCATCCGGAGCGGCTTGCGATCTTCGTTGGAGGCAGGTGCCACGGCCTCAGTCTAGCATTTAACGTTCCTCCGACAAGTTTCGAGATAATCCCGCGACCGGATCCAACCAATGCGCCAAAGCGTCGCGAACCAGCATTTCCTGCCAACACCCGGCGGGTCCCCTTCCGGCCCGACTCTAAATAGCGTTTGACAATCACTGCTCCTTGCGGTTGTTTCTTCGCGCACTGTGAACGCCACGTTCCGAACAAAAGTCAGCCTGAGGGCCAAATGCGCCAATAGAGGGATGTCCATTTGGCATCGCGATTCCTGGTTCACTGGCAGCGTGGGAGGAATGTTCTAAAGCGCAAGAAACAACATCGTTTTCAAGAAGCCCGCGATTGCCAGTCAATCGCGGGTTTTTTGTTGAATCAACCCGCCGGTCCGGAGCCGGCCACAAGCAGTGAAAGGAAACACTATGAACAAGAAAGAGAGACGATTGCCGACCAAGTTCGCGCCTGAAACACGGTTCGACCTGGCGCCGGCCTCCGCGGTGCCTTTTCGCGGCACGCCGGACACCGAGTTGGAACAGCTCAAACAGCGGCTGCTCTCTCAGCTTCTGGCAGAAAGCCCGGGCGCGGCGCTCAACGCACCGCTTCGCCGGGCGGCGAACGACGCCGCAACGCTGGCATGGACAACGCCCTGCCCGCTGCTGGTGTTCCCGCTTCTCCTCGATGAACTGGCAGCCGTCGCGCGACTGCAAGCGCTCCGGCAGAAGCGCATCCGTGAACGCAGCCATGATTTGCTGAAGGAGTCCGTATGAAACCGGCCGCATTCGACGCGCGAATGTTGACCGGCATGAGAGGCCATCAGCGGTGGCAGAGATGGCATTCCGCCGGCCCCGACGGCTCGTCATGGCGCGTTCGAGACATCGGGCGACAGAAACGCGTCCGTTCCGAAGGATGAAGCGAGGCGCAGCGGTTGCTTGCGCACGTGGCTGCGGCGACGCCTTACCCGGCCTTCGACACGTGCTCCATTGCCGATCCTTGCGGGTGTTCGATGCCGAAAACTCGCGTTCGTCGGGCGGTTTGGGTTTGACCCCATTTTACGCAAATCCGTAGCCTTGCGATATGGAACATCCAGTCATCGATCCCCATCCCTGGATGATTCTTCCTTTCGTAGCGCTGTTGGCCACCATCGCCATCGCTCCTTTGCTTTTTGCCGCGTGGTGGAACAGGCATTATCCCAAAGTCGTCTGCGCACTGGGAGCGATCACACTGGTGTACTATCTCTTCGACCTGAACGCGCATGAACGTGTTCTGCACACAGCGGTTGAATACATCAGTTTCATCGCTCTGATCGGTTCACTCTTTATCGTTTCCGGCGGCATTCATATCAACGTCAAAGGGGAAGCGACACCGTTCGCGAACGTCGTCTTCCTCCTCATCGGCGCGGTTATCGCCAATGTCCTGGGGACGACGGGCGCATCCATGCTCCTCATCCGGCCCTGGCTGCGGATGAATCGCTATCGCATTACCGCGCACCACGTGGTCTTTTTCATTTTCATTGTGTCAAACATTGGCGGCTGCCTGACGCCGATTGGCGATCCGCCGCTTTTTCTGGGTTATCTAAAAGGAATTCCCTTCTGGTGGGTCGCCGAGCATTGCTGGCCGATCTGGGCCGTCGGTGTCGCATTGATGCTCGCGATATTCTATGTGATTGACCGGCGGAACTACCGGCGCGCGCCCAAAGAGGTGCGCGAGAGACTCGCCGAGCCGCATGACATCTGGCGGTTTGAGGGTCTCGCCAACCTGTTTTTTCTCGCTGTGATTTTGGGGGCGGTGTTCGTCAACAGCCCACGGTTTCTCCGGGAGGCGATCATGACGGCGGCGGCGATCGGTTCTTACTTGACGACTCGCAGGCAGATTCACGAAGCGAACCACTTCAACTTTCACCCGATCCGGGAGGTGGCGATCCTGTTCGCCGGCATTTTCGCCACGATGATGCCCGCGTTGGACCTTCTGCGACATGGGGCTGCCAAATTGGCAAACACCAACATAGAATTATTCTCGCCCACGCTCTTCTTCTGGGGCAGCGGAGCCGTTTCCAGCGTGCTGGACAACGCTCCCACCTACCTGAGTTTTTTGGAGGCCGAAATCGGAGCGTTCGTAACGCCGGAGACAGCAGCGCAGATCCAGCAACAATTTGCAGACCTGCCCGGAGCGCTGCATCCCGAAGTCTCTTATCTGCTCTCTCAACCGAAACTGGCGGAGTTGCTCCTGGCCATCAGTATCGGTGCCGTCTTTTTTGGCGCGAACACTTACATCGGCAACGGACCGAACTTCATGGTCAAGGCGATCGCCGACCAGCAAAAGGTCCACACACCGACATTTCTCGGATACGTCTTCAAATACACACTCCCGTACATGTTCCCGATGTTGCTGATTGTCTGGTGGATTTTTTTTCGGAGTTGACCGATCGCCACGGGCCAACGCCGTGTTTTTTGTTGGCAGCCAACGAGGCTTTGGTATCTGATCAGTCAGGATTGTAGCGAGGCTGATGCGCTCCCTTTACAACATTCTCTTCACGATTTTTTTCTGCCTCTCCGCGCCCTATTACTTTCTGAAAATGTGGCGGCGCGGCAATTGGCGGCGAGGATTCCGCCAACGCTTCGGTCAGTTCGATTCCAAGGTCAAGCAGGCCCTCACCAACAGCCACGTTGTGTGGCTCCACGCCGTGAGCGTCGGCGAGGTCAATATTTGCACGCAGCTTATCCGCGCCCTGGAACCGCGCGTGCCCAATACGAAGATCGTCGTTTCCACCACCACATCGACCGGAATGAGCGAACTCCAGCGCAAGCTGCCGTCGCATATTCTCAAGATTTATTATCCCATCGACCGTCGCAAATTCGTCCATCGCGCGCTGAGCGTGATCCATCCCGAAGTCGTTGTACTTGTGGAAGCGGAGATCTGGCCGAACTTTATCTGGCGGCTCCGCGACAAGAGGATCCCGACCTTTCTGGTGAATGCGCGTTTGTCCGAGCGTTCCTTCCGCGGGTACAAGAGATTCGGGCTTCTGTTCAAGGCTTTGTTCGGGTCGTTCGCCGGCGTTGGCGCACAGAATGAGACAGATGCGTCCCGGCTTCGCGAATTGGGCTGCCGCCCCGAAGCAATCCACGTCGTCGGCAACCTCAAATTTGACGCCGCCCGGCTCGACGAGCGGCGGTTGCTCGATGTGCCCGCGCTGCTGCGTCAACTCGGCGTGCCCGACGGTGCCCGCCTGCTCATCGGCGGCAGCACGCACGCCGGCGAGGAGGCGATTCTTGCCGAACAGTTCCTTCTCTTGCGGCGCAACTTCCCGGACCTATTCCTCGTAATCGTGCCACGCCACTTCGAACGCGGGAGAGAGGTCGGCCGGGAACTGGAGACTCGCGGGGTGAAGTTCGTCTATCGAAGCGAAGTGACTGCGAACACCCTGTTCAAGCCGGGAGAAATCGAGTGTCTGCTCGTCAACACGACCGGCGAACTCCGATACTTCTACGAGCACGCGGCGGTTATTTTCGTCGGCAAAAGCCTCACAGCCGAAGGCGGCCAGAACCCCATCGAACCCGGCGCGCTGGGCAAAGCGATGGTGTTCGGCCCTAATATGCAGAACTTCGCGGCAATCGTGGACTCATTTCTGAAACAAGGCGGAGCCGTCCAGGTGCGCGACCCGGCCGGGCTGGAACAGGCCCTCGTCGAGCTGCTCGCGGACGAACAGCGGCGCGAAACCGTTGGTCAAAACGCATTGAACGTTGTGCGTGAAAACCGTGGTTCGATTGAACGCACGGTGGAGATGATCGTGAAGCACCTCGAAGGCGGGGAACTGTACGTGGCGCCGAAGTGGTGACGTTTCAGGTCAGAATCCGGCGCGCCTCGTCGAGGAAGATGCCTTTGAAATTCATCTCCAGCGCCTGGGGATTGCTCGCCTTGGCCAGCGCTTCCTTCTCGGTAATCTTGCGTTCCTTGACGAGATTGTACAGCGCTTGATTGAAATTCTGCATGCCGTCGTCCACGCCGGTCTCGACGGCCGCCGGCAATTTATCCAGCCGGTTTTCCTCGATCAATTTTCTGACCGTCGGCGTGTTGATCATGATTTCCAGCGCCGGCGTGACTCCTCCATGGATGGTGTTGACCAGGCGCTGGCAGACGACCGCCTGGAGCGTGGCCGCCAGTTGGCGTCGCACCTGGTCGCGCTCGTCGGCTTTGAAGAAGTCCAGAATGCGGCCGACGGACTGAGCGGCGTTCGTCGTGTGCAACGTTGAAAGCACCAGGTGTCCCGTATCAGCCGCGCTCATCGCCGCGGAAAAGCTGGTGGCGTCGCGCATCTCTCCAATCATGATGATGTCCGGGTCCTGACGGAGAATGTTCTTCAAGCCGTACTCAAAGGACAGGGTGTCCAGGCCGACTTCGCGCTGTTCGATGACCGACTGGTTGTCTTCAAACACAAACTCAATCGGATCCTCGAGCGTGATGACGTGCTTTTTGAAGCTGGCGTTGATGTGTTCGACCATCGCCGCCAGCGTCGTGGACTTGCCGCAGCCGGTCGAGCCGGACAGCAACACGATGCCACGTGGCGACTCGGCGATTTTCCTGAGGACTTCCAGCAGTCCCAACTGCTCGAAACTGGGGATTTGCGTCTTGACGTAACGCATCGACAGGCAGAATTCGCCCCGCTGCTGGAAAAGGTTGGTTCGAAAGCGGCCCACCCCCTGTGCGAAATACGAAAAATCGATTTCGTGGTCTTCTTCGAGCCGCTTCTTCAGATGACGCGGCACGATGGTCTCGACGACTTGCCCCATCCAATCGGGTGTGGGCGCGGGCGCCTCAACGGCAACGAGCTGCCGGTTGATACGAAAGATGACGGGCGTGCCAATCTTGAGGTGAACGTCGGACGCCCCGCCGTCGATGGCGGTCTGCAAAATACGATGGAAGAGTTCCATGTCGGCAGCCTAGCAAGCCGGCGGGAATCAGGCCAGTTGGGAAAAGGCGAGCAGGTTCAACCGCTCCTGGGACTGGCGGGAAAGATTCAGGAACAACATCGAGACGGCGTAGCCCGTGTGACGGTTGCCGTCGCAGGCGACCACGATGCCCGTGCAACTGACTTTCCCGGCTTCTCCGGGCGACTGCAGGGCCACTGTCATCTCGGTCCAGACCGGGATGGGCGTCGGCGCGCGAAATTCAATGCCGTTTTTTCGGAAGCGGACGGCGTCGGGTGGCAGGCTGAGTTGAGTTCGGTCGCCCTCAAGGGTGACGGGATGAAAAATTCCAGAGGTGTCGAGTTTGCTTGTGCTCATGTTGGGTCGTCTAAAGCTGGTCTAATCTATCATACGCGCCGCCGTCGTCAACGGGACGCTTACCACTCAATAACTGCCGCGGCCCAGGTTAGCCCGGCTCCGAAGACAATCAGCAGGATCAGGTCCCCCCGTTGTATGCGGCCAGACTCGACGGCCTCGTCAAGGGCAATGGCCACCGAAGCGGCCGAGGTGTTGCCGTACTTGTCCAGATTGACAAACACCTGCTCCGGCCTGGCTCCGAGACGTTCCCCAACGGCTTCGATAATCCGTTGGTTGGCTTGATGGGGAATGATGCATTTGATCCGCGTAATTTCGAGTTCGCAGCGGCGCAATGATTCCTGCGCGGCCGTGTACATAGCGTTCACGGCATTCTTAAACGTTTCCTTCCCTTCCATCCGCAGATAATGCATCCGGCCGGCGACGGAGTCCGCGGTGGCGGGGCACCGGCAACCGCCACCCGGCATCGACAGGAGATCGGCCTTGCTGCCGTCCGCTCCCATACAGGCCGTAAGCAATCCGTGCGCGTTCGCGCGGCTCTGCAGGATGGCCGCACCGGCGCCATCGCCGAACAAAACGCATGTGTTCCGGTCGGTCCAGTCGATAATGGAAGAGAGTTTTTCGGCCCCAATGACCAACACCGTGTCGTACGTGCGCGACATAATGAACTGCTGGCCGATCTCCATCGCGTAGATGAAGCCAGAACAGGCGGCCTCGATATCAAAGGCGGCGGAACGAAACGCGCCGATCTTCTGCTGCACGAGGCAGGCGGTCGCGGGGAAGGGCATGTCCGGAGTGATCGTCGCCACGATCACCAGGTCGATCTGCTCGGGCAGGATGCTTCCCTTCTTCATCGCCCGCAACGCAGCTCTGGCAGCCATGTCCGACGTGTACTCGTCTTTTGCGGCAATGCGCCGTTGCTTGATGCCGGTGCGAGTGGTGATCCATTCGTCCGACGTGTCCACCATTTTCTCCAGGTCGGCGTTGGTCAGAACCCGCTCGGGA
>Ga0209382_10007696_pt1 | contig 13648 bp, 20 predicted proteins | sample SoiMetdeltSBSDD5_FD_187599 | JGI IMG/M metagenome (GOLD analysis project Ga0209382, IMG submission 187599) | Bulk soil microbial communities from a Populus tree surrounding site in Tennessee, USA - Soil MetaG P. deltoides SBSDD5 (SPAdes) (version 2) | ecosystem: Environmental > Terrestrial >... | reverse complement strand
GCCAGACGGAAGCTGAAAATCTATATTGGGCAAATGTTTCGAACCGCGACCTGTTGAGCCTAAGGCAGGCCCGCAGGGCCGAAATCGCGAGTCGCTTAGGGCGTCGTCAAATCACTCTCGAACAGGCCAACGTTGAATTGTCGATCATGCAGAGTCAGATCGCCAGCGAAACGAGGAAGAGGCAAGCGGACGCCCAGAGCGCATCGGCTGCCATCAGATAGCCGTTGAAGATGGGCTACAACGCACGAAACGACGATCCGCGACAACGTCACGCGGATGCGACGCGAGTGGGAGGCACAACGCGGTGCGCTGGCGGCCGTCCACCGCTTTAACGCAATACTTTCCGCCAAAGGCTATGTGTGGTCTGGCCGAAGATTGCAGCCGCGCTAACGTCGAAACATCACTGGCTGATTATCAACTGCGACAGTTGCGGTACCGTGGTTGACCTAGACTTGAGCGTGAAGCCTCGCGACCCGGAAGCCTCCATCCGCATCGTCCTGCGCGACGTGCAATGTCCGCGCTGCAATGGGTATGGCAGGCCGCGCACCATTGCTTTGGCGCGACATCCGTCGATTTGACACAACAGATCTTTGCGAAACTTTTGGACAGCCTTGGCGGCACCACCCCGCTGTCCTTCGGGTTAGTTCTTCTCCGGCTTTATCGCCCGAACAACCTATTGAAGGTCCGCTCCACGGCGTCTATCGAACTATTGAAACCCCGTGCCACGGTGTCTACCGGAGATTTGTCCTCCTTGGTTTCACTCGGCGACGGCTTTGGGGCATTTGCTTGGCTAGCGCGTTTGGCGCCTCGGGCACGCACAGACCCGGGCGACTGCCTTTCCAGTCCTTCAAGATAGGCGGCGATGGTGGCGGCCGATTGAGGGCTGGGCGTGTAGTGCTCCCGGAGGTAGCTCTCGAGCCCGAGAAACCCTGTGGCCTTGGTCACGCTTTGTGGCGATTGATGACAGCTCGCGCAGTTGGCCGCGTAAAGTTGGGCGGCGGTCTTTCCTTGCTCCAAGCTTCCCTGCGCCCCGGCCGAGCTCGCAAAACACAGCGCCAAAGAACCGATCGCGAGCCGGATGGCGTGACTTGACATCAAGCGCGTCTGCATTTTTCGCACGACCACATCCCCAGGTGCTCGCGAAGCTGGTATAGCATCAAATAGGAGGACTTAATATTCGCGGCTCTCATCGCGGACGTCATGCTTCAATTCGTGCGCCCAACCAGGCCCACTTGGCGGCTGCTTGGCGACGATTGGCTGACACGGATGAATGAAAGCGGCAGGCGCGTTCATGGGCCTGCCGCGAGAGCTACGCCACAACATGCGTGGGATATAGGGCAAAAAAAGAAGGGCTGCCACTTACGCCGCGATTGCGCTCTATAGCGGGCATATTGTTTCCAAGCTGTTTGCTCGCGGGTAGCTGCACTCGAAAAAAGAAACCCTCGCCAGCACTGGGGATGGGGATGGGGACGGGGGTGCTGGCGGGGCAGGTTGAGGTTGAAGGTTCTATGATGAATTGACCTTCATGTGAGTAGCTTTCCAGAATCGGAAACGGATAGCTGTGACGGCCATCACAGTTTGTGGTCGTTCGGGAGATTGTTACATTTCTGATACGCCGACCTAGCTGCCACAGAGCTAATATGGGCTCACGCAAGGGAGGGGCATCTACCAGCAATTATCCATGGTCCCCTCATCAAATTGCTGGCGGGGAGGACTTTGCACATCTTTAAGGTGACACATGCGGACATTAACAGCTTTCTCGGCGGCGTTCGCGCTCATGGTCCTTTCATCGTCTGCCCTGGCACAGGGTCAGAACCAGAAACGATCTTGCCAAGAGGTTTGCGTCGAAAGGTGCCAAACCTCCATTCGTAAGGACTACTGTCTGGGTAATTGCCCGGCCAGATGCCAAATGATCCGCTCTGAAAAAGCAAAATCAAAAAGCTGACCCTCGCGTTTGATTGACAGGCCCGGGCGTTCCCGGCTGCTAAAACTTGCCAAGGCGCATTCCGGGGCCGACCGGTGAATTACGCACACGCCAAAACATGCCGCACAATATAGGATTGCTATCGACGGGACGTTTTGATTGGGCGGTTTGTAGCCCGCGCTGCCTACCGAGGCGCGGATGATCTCGCGACCTTGAGGTTGTCGGCGGATTCCTTGCCTCGATTAGAGAAAATTTCGTATTCGACCTGCTGACCCTCATTGAGGGTGCTGAGGCCGGCGCGTTCGACCGCCGAGATATGAACGAACACATCCCTGCCGCCACCAGACGGTTGAATAAAACCATAGCCTTTGGTTGGGTTGAACCATTTCACAGTACCGCTCGACATCGCCGCTCTCCAGTTGAAGCTAGGAGCAGTACACTACCTATAATATGAATACCAACAGTGACGTGACGAATTCACAACCTCTCCCCCAAAAAGAAGAAAAGAAAGGAACGCCGAGAAAGGTATCTGGTTGACTTCATGGCTTGCCGATCCATCTATGACTCGCGTGGCAGCGGGCGCCTTCGGATTTTCGACACTTACCTCGTACACAAGCTTGTCGAGATCCAATAATACCGACTCGATATCCTGACCAATTTCAGTTTCCGGATCGATGTCCTCAAGCCCGACGATCAATGCGCTATATTCGGGACCTAGTTTTTTTCCAATGCTGCCAATTTCGTGGACAACTCATTGACCATTTTTTGGTCCCTTTTTTCATTGGCCTGCTCGATCACCGAGTTTGGTCATATCGCAATAGGTTTGGGTCTTGGCTTTGTCGCCCTTGATAATTGCCACGACCTTCTGTGCGTCATCCTTGGTTGCCAACGGCTTCTGAGCCTGCGCGAACGCCGGCACGGCGGCGACCAGCAAAATAGCAACAATGAACTTTCGGTTCATCAGAACGTACCATCGATAGCCCGAGTTGCCGCCGGGGCCTTCGGATTTTTGACTTTGATCCAGGTTCTCGACGGTCCCGACCGATAAACTGATGTGAGACGCTTGGACACGATGCCTTCCAATCCCAGATCGCACACGGCCTCAAACAATTTTTCGCCGTGGCCTTCGCTGTGTTCAACGTACTGGATGCCGCCGCGTGAACGGAGCAGAACCTTGCTGAGAGCCAACTTGCGCTCACGAAGCGGTTGGCGTCGTAGATCGTCGCCGTCATGCATCAACAGATCGAACGCACAGCCCACCGCCAGATGATCGGCGGTCCGACTGTGGAGCATGTCGAAATCGGGTACGCCCTTCTTGACGAGACAAACGACCTCGGCATCCATGACCGCACTGCCTTTGATGCGAGCAGCTTCCTCTACAATGCGAGGGTAGCGCTTCGACCAGTCGGCGCCATTCATCGTGAACAGGCGCACACGACCATCGCGAATATGGATCTGCAGCCGATAGCCGTCATGCTTCAATTCGTGCGCCCAACCAGGCCCACTTGGCGGCTGCTTGGCGACGATTGGCTGACACGGATGAATGAAAGCGGCAGGCGCGTTCATGGGCCTGCCGCGAGAGCTACGCCACAACATGCGCGCGATATATTGCAAGAACAGGAACGGAGCAACTCTACAAACGTTATTTTCAGGACCGCGCCCCCGAGTACCCCTTGGTTCCAGCGCGGTTGTTAGGGCCGGGTTGTTTCACCACTCCCCTGGCCCTTTCTTTTGGATCGGGCTGCTCGGTCTAAGCGCAAATGGAACTGGTGAGGGTATTGAGACGATATGCATCGGACCAAGATTTTTACGCGGGCTTGTCATGTTAAGAACACCGGATTCTGCCATGGGTCTGCTCCGGGGCGGTAGATAGGGAGAACTTGGGACGGGTGACTGGTAGCGCCCCAGGTTCAAAAAGAACAATGGACCCCAACCTTGTATGTCTGATCGTCGGCTTCGCTCTCGGCTTTGGCGTTCGGTCGGCTCTTTCTAAGTATCGCCGCGCCCAAGTACGTAAACGGATCAACAGATACCAAACATGAATTTCAAAAAGTTTTGTGGGGATCCGCTTTCGCGGTCGCTATCGGGGGTAAAGCAGACATGACTTCTTGCGGCGCGAATGTCCGCTATTGACCCAAAGCGGACATCACTAATGGTTTGTAGACGTTTGATAAAGGTCAAACCGTCTCTCGCGTCGTAGCTTCAAACTACTGACGGGACAGTTCGCAACCAAAGGAATTTCAAGATGACTGCACGGACCACCTTTCTACTCACCACTATCGTGCCTCTGATGCAAAAGTCATGTCCGCTTTACCCCCGAAAGCAGACATGTGCGGTGCAACTACGGATGTCTGCTTTGGGCCAAAAGCGGACTCATGCAGCGCAGCAAAAAAGACGAAACACGCTTTCAATGTCAGCGGCCTCCTGAACATCGATTGGCGTCGTCTCTATGTTGAACGAGCCGCAACCCCCAGCAGCCTCAGCATCAGCGCTTTCTGTACGTGTAGCCGGTTCTCCGCCTCGTCGATCGCCACGCAACTCGGAGCGTCCAGGACCGCATCGGTCGCCTCGACATTGCGGCGCACCGGTAGGCAATGGCTGAAGATCGCCTTGTTGGTCATGGCCATCTTTCCCTCGTCAACGATGAAGCGCACGTAAGCCCTCGACAGGTCCCATTCCCTCTCCGGGTCCCCGTAGTACGGCAACGCTCCCCAGCTGTTCGCGTAGACCACGTCCGCGCCCTCGTAGCCGTCGCGGATCTCGTGAGTCACAGAAAGGCCGCCGCCGCTTGCCGCGGCGTTCTCCTGCGCCGCCTTCATGAAGCGCTCGTCGAGCACGTACTCGGGACTTGGACAAAGCAGGCTGACGTTCATCCCATACTTCGTGGCGATCATCACCACCGAGTTGGCCACCGCTGTGCTGAGCGGCTGCGGGTTCCATGTCCAGGTGAGGCACAGCTTCTTTCCCTTCAGCTGGCCCATCCTCTCCTGGAGCGTCATCGCCAGCGCCAGTTCCTGGCAGGGGTGAATGATCGTCTCCATGTTGATGACCGGAACTTTCGCATGCCGGGCGAGCGCCTTGATCAGCGGGTCTTCACGGTCGTACTGCCAGTTCTTGAAGCCGGGGAATGCGCGCATCGCGATGAGGTCGCAGTAGCGCGACAGCACTTCGGCGACCTCGATGATATGCTCCTCGGCCTTGCCGTCCATTATCTTTCCGGAATCGAACTCGATCCCCCACACGCCGTTGCCCGGCTCCAGAACGATCGCCGTGGCGCCCAGCTGGGCGGCGCCGATCTGGAATGAGGCGCGCGTGCGCAGCGAGCGGTTCAGGAACAGCAGTGCGAGGGTCCTGCCCTGCAGCAGCGGCCGCACGGGATCGGACCTGAGGCCCGCCGCCTGATCGAGAAGCGTCTGCAATTCCCCGACGGTCCAGTCTTGAGTGCTGGTGAAGTGTCGCATGGGCCCTTCTGCTTCTAAGTTTTTCGTAGTGTGTTACGCGCCCTAGCGGCCGTCGCGTCGTCGCGTCGGTGTGCCCGAGGAGCCCGAGCCTCGCGGGACACCCGATGGTAGCAATCCGCGCTGGTGCCCGGGAAGTGCCGGTGTTAAAGCCGGGTCCGCTTTGGGTCATAAGCAGACATATGCGCAGCAACAAGCCATGTCCGCTTTACCCCCGAAAGCGACATTGGATGCGTACCGCGCCATTTATTCGACTACCTCGTCCGGCAATCGCAGGCACCCCGGCGGAATTGCAAGGCCGAGGACCCATTGCAGCGAGAGGGACTTGACTAACTGTTCAATAAAGATTCATTATTCGAACAGTTTGCAAGCCAACGTGGCACATTTTTATGGCCAAGCGGCACCTCAGACTGGTCTCCCAGCTACCGTAAAGCGAACAGTTGGCCCACGCAGACCGCCTAATCGTGATCTGCGGAGACGGGAGTATCTGACCGAGGACGAAGTCGAGCGGCTGATGGACGCGGCCAAAAGCAATCGCTGGGGCCATCGCGATGCCACTATGGTCCTTGTCGCTTATCGACACGGCCTAAGGGTCTCTGAGGTCGCGGACCTGCGCTGGGATCAAATCGAGTTCAGGTCGGCCACCCTGCACGTCCGCCGGGTCAAACAGGGCACACCCAGTACGCATCCTATCCTAGGCGACGAACTGCGCGCTCTTCGGCGGCTTCAGCGCGAACAGCAGCCCAAATCACCCTTCGTGTTCACATCTGAGCGTGGCACACCCTTCAGTCCTGCTGGGTTTGCCCGGATGGTCGAGCGCGCGGGCGCGGAGGCCAAATTCCCTTTCAAGGCGCATCCTCACATGCTGCGCCACGCCTGCGGTTACAAGCTGGCCAATGACGGCCATGACACACGAGCGCTGCAAGCCTATCTTGGGCATAAAAACATCCAGCATACCGTGCGCTATTCCGAATTAGCGCCGACGCGATTCAAAGACTTTTGGAGTGACTTCTCCCGCGTGGAGACTTTGCAATGCCGCTGCAACGAGGCGAGGTGCGGGGCTACGACTTCAATCGGATGATTGTTGAATTTACTATGCTCAATCAGGGCAAGGTAATTCTGTGCTCGGTCAGCACCGCGGCGATGGATGATCTCGAAGGCAGGCGTGACGTGAAGTCAGGTCAGCGCGTAGATCAGTTTATGCGGCTGCGTGAAGTAATTGAGGAGCGAGCATCGCGTAAGTTTTTCGAAGAGCAGGCCCAAGCCGACCGACCTGTGGTGTTGCGATCCAACGATTTCGTTCGATAGTCGTTTCATCCGCGAGGCCGCCGCCGCGCTGATGAATGTTTGCGCGCGTTGCAATGCCGGTTCGCGCTTGTCAATTTTACCCTCACGAACAAGGTCTTCGCTTTTAACCACACCTACTAACGATCAATCACCTAATTTGAATTTTCACCACTTTATGCTGGCGGAGCCACCGCTCTGTTTACTGCCGTGCACAAAACCCTTTGACTTACCGCAATTAGGACATTCGCGTTGACCACCATGCAGCAGTGCGCTGACAATGAAACCCTTGTTGCAGGCGGGACATGAGAACGCAGCATTGTTGCCTTCCCAGTCCTCATTGAGGCCAATGGCATTCCGGTCGATATTTCTAACGACCATGACACCCTCCCTAATTTGAAGTTTGTCCTCTCAATTCCTTCCAGCGACCTTATTTGCCTCTCACGGTTCATGCGTCCCCCGCTATATTAGTGGCGCAATCCCGTCGAGGCACGGCATGTCCGAACGCCGATTTGCACTTGTCGACTTCACGTACACGGGGAAGTTGGGTCGCCTTCGTTTCCACGAGGCGGACCGCACCTATACCCTGCCACGAGCCGTGGCCCACGCTGCGACAAAGCGTGAGTTAGTCGCGAAGCAACGACCGCCGCATTGGATGCCACCGAGCATCTTCCGCCCGCCAGAGGTTCTCACTGAAGTAGAAGTGATCGAAGCAGAAGCCGAATTGAAAGCCCTGCAACGTCATGCCCTAGAGGTGGTCGATCCAGAGACAAGCGTCTAACGCATAAAAACAGCTATTTGAGTTTTACACCAAGATGATTGCGGGACCGAGAACAACGAAGAAACGAACGGCGGAGGCAAGCGCGTGACGAGAGAAGCGTGGCCCCATTTCGACGCGATGCAGCCTTGGCGACAAAGTTGCAGACTCATCTCGGCTCGGATTGTTGGCGGGTATTGTAGGCGATCTCCACCAGGCAGAAGTACGCGCCCGCCAACGTGGCGGCGATTGCGAAGCCAATGAAGGCCCCGGCAAGGAAGCCCACATATCCCCATTTGTCGTCGGTGTTTGGGTCCCCCAGAACCCAGGACCATCCGCTCACACCGCCGGAAAATGTGACGACGACGATTGAAAGCAATGCCACCCACTGCGCGGTTGCGATGATTAAGCGTCGAATAAATCGCATTGTGAGTTCTCCGTGTGGCAACGAACACGGTTCTGCGAGCGTGTTGGCAGCCCTTCTTCTTTACTCCTATATCGGCGATATGTTGTGGCGTAGCCCTCGGCGGGCCATTAAACGCGCCTGCTGCCGGGTGCTGACTGGTCGAAACGCTACCCGCCGTACAAGTCCGGGCCATCAAAGTCGTGGCTGAAAAAAATCCAAAAGCACCGGCAGCTAACGCGCGTAATCGACGGAAGCTTCTGAGGGCAAGAGTTAGTTTGAACGCTTGGCCGGTAGGTTGGAAGTTACGGTCGAAAGTGAGATCCAAGCACAGGCAAAAATAGCCATGGCTCCAAGCAACCCAAATTCTGTTGAATCGGAGTCTAGATAGCCCACAATGGTGCTAAAGGCCGTCCCAGCGAGCACTCCAAAAAACCAAGGCATGAATTGGAGCACAGCAATGCCTGCAATAAAAACCTGATTAATGAGTTGACCGAATTGCCATTGCCGAACCCGTAATATGTCATCGGCGTGGCTGTCACAAAAATCTAAAAGAATGGTTAATAATCTAAAAGAATGGTTAATGATGGCTCTTTACCTTAAGCCGACCATCTTTTTTCTCTTGGGGTGCAAAAAGGTGTGAGCCTACCTTTCGATAAATTGCGCCGTGCGAGCCAAAGGCCCAGACTTTCACCTTGCCGGGGTCAGACGATTATCAAAAAAAAAGACCGCTAGGGACATCTGCTGGCAACGACCGACGATTGCTATGCCAAAACCTACGCTTTTACGCGGCACAGAGAGCGATGGCGTCAGCGGCGATCGCTGGAGGCGCTTGCGGACTCAGAGCGCACCGGATTCGGCGTAAGCCGCCGCACTGACCGTGCCTGCTCTCGCGGATCGCGATCGCAGCTTGCTATAATGCCGTTGAGGTCCCGGCCTTGCATGAAGATCATATTGCGTGACAGGCCACCGCGCGTGCTGATCCATCGTCGAACCGAAGCCGGATAGATACTCCAGAGGGCTTGGGTCCCGAGTGGGCTTGTCACGGGTCTTCCATCGCGGTCCGGCATCCAGGCCGCGTGAAAGCCGAAGCGCGCCCGCTGCGTGGCGCAGATGCGCTCGCGCGGAACAAGGCCGAGCACCAGCGTACAAGCGGACAAGCAATTTCCGTCGATAACGACACGTTCGCCGGATGAGCGCACTGATGCGAATGCTTCCAGATAGCGACCGATCTGACCGCCGCGATCGTCGGCGATCCGCATGGTCGCGGACGCCGATGTTACGCTGAGCGCCACTGCGGCGGCGCCGAGAACCAGACCCTGAATATGCATTCCCCGTCCCGTTATCGAGCCGTCCTGCCCTAATCGGTGGTGCGGTCTCGACTCAATATTGTAAGCCAAACGCGCGCCAAACGGAAAGATTTGATTAGAGTTAATGAACGAAAACCCGTCTGGTGTGACTTAGGCCAATCGGTTGCCTTGCTCTCCGAAGGAGCACGAGGCCTCCCAAGTTTGTCACGCACCGGGACGGCAATACATTCCGAATCCGCGCGAGCCGCGTTAAGGTAGGTCGAGCGAGCATTCAAATCTCCCGCAACTAGAATGTTCCATCTATAGCGCGAGTTGCAGCGGGCGCTTTTGGATTTTTGATTTTAATCCAAGTTTTCGACGGTCCCGAGCGATACGGCGTTCTGTGAGGTGGGTCACGGTCCGGTCCGTCTTTGTCATGTTAAAAGATTCAGAACGCAACCCCAACACGGGGTGATCCATGAAAAAGAAAATCTTGAATGTGATTGCCGCAGCCTTGACTGCAGCAGTTGTCATCCTCGGTGCGACGAGCGCGGCTACTGCCCAACAGACCCCACAGTATCAAGTTGGGGGCTTCCCTATCACGCCGCATCAGATGTTGGTGTTGCAGCCCTCCGCCAGAATGGGAGAACAGCAGCGCCTGAGTAGGCAACCCACAATGGACGCGCGGAGGCGTCCCGTGTATCCCGATCCCGGTCTCGCCAATACGGGATTCTAACGTCAGTAAAAATAACATCGTTCCCTACGGCAAGATGAAGGGCTGCCAGCGGGAAGCAATTTATTGAATTTATTACCGCGCAGGACCAAGCACCTCGCCTGCGGGGGTGCAACAAATACCGTCGCAAAGAGTTTTCAGTGACAGCGTTACGAAAATGAGGAGAGCGATATGAACCTGAAACTAATCGCACTGGCGTCAGCCGCGATTATTGGTCTCACGGCGGTTGCCATACCCGACCAAGCCGAAGCCCGATGGCGTCGTGGCGGTTGGTGGGTCCCCGGCGCCGTTGTAGGTGGGCTTGCTCTCGGAGCGGCTATCGCTTCAAGACCGTACTACTATGGCGGCGGACCATATTACGCTTATGATTATGGTCCTGGGGATGGCTACAATCCTTACTACTATGGCGGGGGTTACGGTCCCTACAACTATGGCGGGGGTCCTTACTACTACCAACAACCGTATCCGTATAACCGCTATCGACATTGGTCAGAGTACTAAGGTCGAAAAGTCAGCCGCGCTAACCCTGAACCACGGAGGCCACCGGGCATAAACTCGGTGGCCTAGTCGAGCAGAGCGGACATTGCATCGACATTGCAGAATGTCCGCTTATGACCCATAGCGAACTCACGCGTCCTCGTATCTGCTCCGAAACAAACCAGAGCGCGCAACGAAGGGGCGACTTGAGTTGTTGCCATTAGGTCGCTGTTGTCCCCGTTTGGTCCTTCTCCAGTTTTATCATCAAGGGGGCCATGCGCGATTATCGATATTCTCGGGATCGCATTCGTCCCTCTCCGGGTGGCCCGAGCAGGCAGGCGCGAATTTTCTGATCCTCAGTCTTTCCTTCATTATGCCTTCGGATTTCGCCACCGGCAGGCTGCGGCTCTCACCCTTCTGATTTGCAGCGCCATCTGTCGAGTTGAACCTTCGTTCAAGAAAAACAATGGCCCTGCCGAAGCGGGGCCGTCAGTCAATGTTCAGTTCAATTAGCAAACATACCAGCATCGGTACGCGTTGCAGCGACGGCACGAACGCGCCCGCGGGGCTACCACCACGCCTGGCGCCGTTACCGCGACGCCTGGGGCTACCACCACGCCTGGCGCCACAGCGCCGCCGTAGTAAGCGTTGCGACGGCAACCGCCATATGGGCCACGGTGAAAGCCAGGGCCACAACCACCAGCAACCGGAATTGTCAGACTGGTCTGTGCCTGGTCGATCGGCGCGAAAGGCATGGATTGGGCGGCGGCAACACAGAAGAGACTGACACCGATAGCTAATCCAATGGACTGAAGTTTGTTCACTCTTTCCTCCCTAGTTGGACCTTGGGTCAAGGTTGCATCTGGTCAGCGAATCTCTAATTGCTTCTGATCCTCGCCATTGACATTAATCAAACAGACCGAGGACATCACTCGAACATTCACTGTTAACACGCACCACGTCAGCACTCCGACATATGTTCGTTTTCGTAATTTGAAATTCGACTGCTATGCTTATCGCAATCGAAAAAAAAATGAGCGCAAGTCGGACTCGCGCCTAGTCAAAGTCATAATTCTTTGTAGGAATGACGGCCCCGACCTTCGGGGACTAGGGGACGGGGTAAGATCGGGGCCGCGCTCTCTTTGGGGATCGAGAGCGGCCCCGATTTTCGCATTCCGTTCATTTGCACACAAGTGAATATGTATTTTGGTACGTCCCCTGACGGACAGAGGAACAACTGAAAACGGTGGAAAACCTCTTAGAAGGTGCCGTCGATGGCGCGAGTTGCCGCAGGAGCCTTCGGATTTCTTGACCTTGATCCAGGTTCTCGATGGACCGGAGCGGTAGGGCGTGGCCTCAACTTGGCGGCATACGCTTGAATAACTTGCCACCGAACAAATGACGGAAGGTCGCAGCGTCCACTCGTTGGGCGAAACAATAGAGCGACCACAAACTATCATCCCTGCGTACTGAACGCTTTTTGGTTGGAAGGGCGTGTTCGGTGTGGAAAGCATCAACCTTATCGAGCATCTCGCCACCCACGCTCTCGGCCAGCACGAGAACCTGATACGGAAATTCGCGATCAATCAGCGTTCGCAATGACTGGCCTCTGGCGCGGGTCATTCTGATAGTGGCCAAACAAAACCGTTAACCAACATGGTTAAATAATTATTTGCATAGCAGGAAGGCTGATAAAATCGGGGCCGCTCTCATCCCCATGGGAGCACGGCCCCGATCTCACCCCGTCCCTTCATCCCCAGAGGTCGGGGCCACCATTTCTACAATGAATTGCGACCATTCGGCGGTTGAACAAGAGTTAGCCTAAATAAATTGTTGTTGGTTTTTGCGACGGCTGCGATGTTTGGCGGTCGTCGCGATTATGCTGTGGTTCATGCCCTGACGGTTATCTCCGAGTGGGTTGACGACCGACTCCTTCGGCTCCAAAACCGAAGGAGTCAAATGCCAGTGCCCTTGGTCGCGATGAAAAAGATATTGACCTTAGGCTTCCTGCTTCTCGGCTTGCAGCAAGTATCGCCTCAACCCTTGCCGTCATATGATCTGAGTTATTACGACAGCCCCCAGTGCATAAGAGAAAAAGCTATTAGCTTTGGAAAGAGCACACTAATACCAAACAAACCAGACGAAGCCGTCGGCAAATCAATATGTCAGGTAGCGAAAACTGCCGCCCGCTCTTCTCGCGAAGATATGACCAAGCGGTGGGACACAATTCCATCTGAAGTCCGGTGGAAGTGCATCAACACATTAGAAAATGACCGAAAGACTGGACGGATACCAATGATCGACTATGGCAAGCTTGGCAGTTGTATTAACGACTTGATGCCAAAATAGCGCCTAAATCAACGTGGCGCACCTGCGTCATGCATTTGCCCGCGCCGCCCACCGCATCTTAAAATCCGCCATCGCTTGTTCGCGTGTCGAACGAACGATGCAGGCATCGTGCATCCCACCGTGCCTGCTATGTCACGCAGGCCAATCCTGTGTGCAGATACCAACGTATAATGGTGTGACTACCTGGCGGGCTTCTAGCCTTCCTCTTAATGGGAGGAATGCTGATGCGAGGCATCGCTGTTCTGCTTGCCTATGTTGTCGGCCTTGGGGCCGTACTTAGCGTCGGCATTATCGGGGTGATGGCACTACATTCATCGACTAAATCAATGCCATCTGCACAGCCCGTTGCCGCTGTATCGCAGAAGGAGCGTATCGCTAAACCGGCCAAGCAAGCGGCAACAGTTCCCGAAAAAGAGGCGCAACCTACTCAGAAGCGCAAAGTCGCGCAGGCAACTCGCAAGCGGAAAGAGGAGGCGCCGACCTTCTCATCAGGTTTTAGCGCGTATGGATACGCGCAAGAACCGCGCCGTTTCAATCAGTACCCGTCTTTCTTTTTTGGCCGTTAGCCAAGGTTCCCAAATTTGGGCTGAACGCACCGAGCGATGAACGCGGGTTGGGCAGGGTTCGCAAAAATAAAAATCGTCCGGCATTTGCCGGGCCTGTCATGCTTTGCGTAACCATCGTCTTCGTCGCGCACACAACGCACCATGTTTCACGATGCAACTAATTCGAGAGCAATTTTAAGGGCGGACATCGGCCGATTCAGCGCGGCGGCGTGAGCCCGGCCCAACTACACATGGAATAAGCATTGACCAGATCGGTGACCACAAAAAAGCCGTTCAGAGCACTCTCACATACAGGAGTTATCTCCGCATCGAGCCGACAGGAGACGTGCGATGAGAATTACTCGCATCACTGTGTCGGCCCAAAGCAGACATGACCCTTTGCGGGAATCCGCTTTCGTGGTCGCTATT
>Ga0209382_10007695_pt1 | contig 13648 bp, 13 predicted proteins | sample SoiMetdeltSBSDD5_FD_187599 | JGI IMG/M metagenome (GOLD analysis project Ga0209382, IMG submission 187599) | Bulk soil microbial communities from a Populus tree surrounding site in Tennessee, USA - Soil MetaG P. deltoides SBSDD5 (SPAdes) (version 2) | ecosystem: Environmental > Terrestrial >... | reverse complement strand
ACTGGTATTCACATGTAGAAAAGTTCATTGGAGTTTGTGGCACAAGAGATGGAATTGAATCGATGCCGGACGGTGAATACCTGCCGCCATTCGATTTCAATTGCGCGGAGGCGGCGATACAGGAAAGGATTTCAAAAAAATATTCCGACCGTCAAATTGTTCATGCTCGGTGGGCACATCTTACAGAACCAAAAGAAATACATATACAGCAGGGACGAAGCAAATGCCAGGCAAGAAACAGGTGTATGAGGGGTTGTCCATTCGGAGGTTATTTCAGTTCGGTTTCTTCAACACTCCCGTGGGCAAAGAGAACAGGAAACTTAACGGTACGACCATTTTCTGTCGTTCATTCTATTATTTATGATGAAAACAAACAGCGCGCCGTTGGTGTGAGGATCATCGATACGAATACAAAAGAGTCCATTGACTACTTCGCAAAAATCGTTTTTGTCAATGCGTCGGCACTTAATACAAATCTTATTTTGCTGAATTCCGAATCCAAACGTTTTCCGAACGGATTAGGGAATGACAGCGGAACGCTTGGAAAATATGTTGCTTTCCATAATTATCGTGCGTCTGTGAATGGCATTATGGATGGGATGCAGGACGTTTATATTTATGGAAGAAATCCTACGGAACCGATCGTTGCCAACTACCGCAATCTAAAAAAGCAGAACACCGATTATGTCGGAGGATTTACTTCGTTCATGGGCGCGTACAGAATGCGAAGTGACGGCTCTATGCTCGATGAAACGATTGGCGCCGGATATAAAAAACAACTAACTGAACCGGGATTATGGGGAGCCTATATGTACATGCAGGGCGAAACGATAATGAAAGAACAAAACCACGTGCGTTTAAGTGCTGATAAGAAGGATCAATGGGGCATTCCGCTTCTCATTACGTCGGTTGGCTACGACGACAACGATGAAAAGATGATTAAAGATTTTCTGACACAGGCCGCTGAAATGCTTGATACCGGCGGAGTGAAAGATATTAATGCAACCGATAATCATCAGGCACCTGGCCTCGATATTCACGAAATGGGTGGATGCAGGATGGGAAAAGATCCGGGTAATTCAATGCTGAACGAATGGAATGCGCTGCATCACTGTAAAAACGTTTATGTAACAGATGGGGCGGCGATGGCAAGCACGGGTAACCAAAGTCCTTCGCTGCTGTATATGGCTTTGACTGCGCGCGCCGCGGCGCACGCAGTAGATGAATTGAAGAAAGGTAATTTGTAATCCGGCTTAGGTCCTTCTTCTGTCTGACATCACCATTACGACACCTACGATGGCTACGGCTGCGCCTGCATATGTTGGCCATCCTATCCATTTATTCTCTTTCTTATTCACCTCAAGCGGGCCCAAATCAACAACTTCTTTCTCGGTTACCACCGAAAAACCGCGGATAAGTATCATTGCAATACCAACCACAATTAGAATTACGCCAAATGTTTTCATATTTAGACATTTATAGATATTGGTAGTTGCAATACTAATGCCATGGAAAATAAAACCAATTATTGGCTCCGGCACAATTGCTGATGTTTAAGTCCTAATATTGCGAAAAATCAAATCCACTTATGCCCCTGGAACAGGCTGATGAACTCTTACTGATGCAATTCCGGACGGAGGGAACCAAGGAAACGGGGTTTACAGCCATCGTAAAGAAATACCAGGAAAAATTGTACTGGCATATACGGCGCATGGTTGTTGATCACGATGATACAAACGACGTACTGCAGAATGTATTTATCAAGGTCTGGAATGGCCTTAACAATTTCAGGGAGGATTCCAGGCTTTATACATGGCTCTATAAAATAGCCACTAACGAGAGTCTCAGCTTTCTGGAACAGAAAAAGAAAAAGGCGGCCGTACCCTTTGGCGACGTCGAGGAAGGATTAAGCAATACGATTAAGGCGGATAAGGACTTTGACGCAGCGAAACTCGAATGGAAGCTTCAACTGGCGATTCAACAGCTGCCGGAGCGGCAGCGCCTGGTGTTCAATCTCAGGTATTATGATGAAATGCCTTACAGCGAAATAAGCCAGATACTGGAAACATCTGAAGGTGCACTGAAGGCTTCTTATCATCACGCGGCAAAAAAAATCGAAGATTTTATTCTTAATCATTAAACCTTAAAAGTTAAAGAGTATCTAAAGTATATGAACCGCAGAAAGGAAATACATGAAGAACTGAAAGACATTGCCCCGACACTGGCAGGCATTGATTTTCAGTACCCTTACAGGGTGCCGACGGGCTACTTCAATAGCCTGGCGGAAAATATAATGTTGCGGATCACGCTCGAAAATGCCGGTTCAGCTAAAGAAGAGCTGGAGATTATATCCCCTCTACTGAGCAGTTTAAGTAAGAAAATGCCTTTCTCGACCCCGGAGGGGTACTTTGATAGCCTTACGCCTGATATCAAAGCAGTCAAGAAAGGGAACCACGAGCCGGCCAGGGTAGTGAAAATGTTTCAGCCGGAAAGGCGCTTCAGGCTGGCTGCGGCTGCGGTGACCATAGGAATTATTGGTATTGCCGCCTGGTTATTCATGCGTGAGCCAGTCGCCGATCTAAACGCTTCGAAAACAGACACTGAAGTACAGAAAGAGCTTAAAGCAAAAGTGAGCGAGATCAGTGATAGCGAACTGGCTAACTTTGTAGAAGCAAACACTAACATCACATTTACTGACAGCACAAGCGTGGCAGAGATTCGCGGGGAAGACGTTAAACTTATGCTGGCGGACATTCCGGACAGGGAACTTGAGGAGTACCTGCACCAGAACTCCGTAAAAGAAAAATATAATTAAGATGAAGCATTTATTAACAATATTGTTTTTAATCTGTACCCTTTCACTTTTTTCACAACAGAACAATCTTTCAGAGGAATCCGATGGCAGCAGAATAGAAGCTTTGAAAATTGCATATATCACCAAAAAGCTGAACCTCTCACCCGACGAAGCCCAGCGATTCTGGCCGATTTATAACAACTATGCTAACGAGATGCGTGAAGTGCGTCGTGAACAAAGAAAAAACAATGCATCGGAACTCGAAACCGAAGAAAAATTTCTCCTGATCCGCAAAAAATATAACAGCGAATTCGCCAGAGCCCTGAAACCTGATAAAGTGAACGCATTTTTCAGGTCGGAAAAAGACTTCGGAAACTTTGTTCAGAAAGAATTGTCTGAAAGACGACAGCTGAGACAAGGCCTGCGCCCCAACCAGCGATAATTTGTTATCCCGTTTTTAATCCGCCTGAAACTACATTCCGTGCTTTCAGGGCACTAATTCACAGGGTGGAACGTTTCTATTAAACTGGTATTTTTGCCTATGAAAACTCAATCGCACATCGTGCCGGATGAGATGGTAAAAAACCGCGTCAGTTTATGAAGAAGATCGTTCTAATTATATTTCTTTTTAATTCGTACGCTGTTTTTGCCCAGATTGAATCCGGGAAGGATTCTACAGCCTTCCTGGATTCCATTTTCAACGAGATGGATGAGATCCTGGATCAAATGATTCCAAAAAAAAATTATTTCAGTGTGGGCGTGGGAGTAGGCACCGGTTTTTTCAATTTCAGAAATTTAACGAGCGAGAACTTCGAGAGGGAAAAAAAACTAATGATTTCCCCTGTCGTTAGTTTTTTTCATAAAAGCGGTCTTGGAATTTCAGCGACTGGATATGCTGTCGGCGATGGTAAGCTCAATTTCTACCAGGCTTCCATTACTCCATCCTATGATTATATTAAAAGAGGAAAATTTAGTACCGGTATTGCCTATACGAAGTTTTTAACAAAAGACGATCTCTCTTTCTACACTACGCCTATCAGCAATGAAATGTCTGCATACTTTTCGTACAGAAAATTTTTTGTCAAACCGTCAGTTACATTCGCATATGGGTGGGGAAGCAGAACGCAGTACGAAAAGCATAAATCCGACGTGCTAATGCTTAGAAAGTTCCGTAATCCAAGGGTTGTTACGATCGCAAACGAAGAATCGGTAAGGGATTTTTCCACCCTGTTCTCGCTAAGAAAAGATTTCGATTTCACTGATGTCTTTTTTTCGAGCGACCTGTTTGTAATTACACCCGTTGTAGCATTGTCTGCAGGCACCCAGAATTTCGGTCTCAACACTTCGTTTTCCACCACTTCTAAGAATCTGAATAATTTCCTTCCCGGCAACCAATATATAAAATCAAAAAAAGGTTTCGATACCCAATCCGCTTCAGCTATTCTTCGTGTGGATTACTCAATCAGGAAATTCTATGTGCAATCGCAGGTTCTTCTCGATTATTATCTGCATACTACACCAGACAGATTAAATAATGCATTTGCGGTTGTTGCAGGATTAAATTTTTAATCAATCATTTAAGGAAGGTACCGGGTATGGAATTTATAGGCTCAATATATATGTCCTTGTAATAAATTTCTGCACCTTCACTTTGCAGCTGAATTTTGCCCTTAACTAATGGCAAAAATCTGTCGCCCTCCTGTTGCCTTGAATTGTATAACACCATTACCACGTTTCCATTTACTATGTGCACACTCGTATCTTTAAAACAATAGAGATCCACAGTATTCCATCCCCCGTTTATCTCATACATGCCGCGCTTTACGCAATGCCTGCCCGATGGGCTGGTAGCGCTGAATGTTACCATCTCCACCGAAGGATCATACACATAGTGCCCGTTTACCAGGAATGCAGGAACATCCTGCACTCCACCCGCTACGCCCCAATAGTCGCCCGTATTTCCTTCTTCAATCTGAAATTCCTGCGAACGCATCCATGCACCATAATCGGCACCGTGCGGACCAACCGCATGATACAGCAAACCACTGTCGCGCGGCTTCTCTTTTTTCTGTCCCCACTTAGCGGTTCCCCATTTATATTTCAGGCGGAGATGATAATTTGAGAACTCTTTAATGGTCGAAATGCCGCCCCATGATTCTCCGGATATCCGTATCACTTTTTCTCCATCAAGATCTGTTACAGAGAACACGTTCAGGGGATCCTTATTTAAGCCTACGGGTATGATCGTTATAGCAACACCGCTATCATTAAGCTCTGGGCCTATATAAGAATCCCAGCCGGTGAGGTCCTTCTTATTAAACAACACTTCCTGCTGCGCCTGTATGTGAGTGCCGGTAAAGTATAGGAATGCGAGGAACCAATATTTCATTATCAATAAAGTTGAGAATAAAATTAAGATTGTCTCAAATAAAAAAATTATTTTACTTAATGTCGCGGGAACTAAATCGCTCAATCGGACTCCGTTTCGCAATCATTTTCGTTATTGCCAACATTATCGGGTCGGGAGTGTATAAGAAGGTTGCACCCATGACGGCAGAGCTGAATTCGGGAATACTCGTGCTGTTGTGCTGGCTCGCCGGAGGCGTCATCACCCTGTTCGGAGCATTGAGTGTTGCAGAGCTCGCGGCGATGATGCCACATTCAGGCGGCGAATTCAACTACCACAAAAGAATTTATAACAAGTTTTTCGCGTTCACATACGGCTGGGCCAGCTATACAGTTATTAAAACCGGAACTATCGCCTCGCTGGCATATGTATTCGCACAATCGCTGCACCAGGTAATAAACGGACCTGAGCTATGGCCATCCTTCGCACAGATCAACCTGTTTAATGTTTTCTATCCCTTTCAATCACTCAATGTCAAACTAACGGCTATCGCCCTTATCCTGTTGCTCACACTGTTCAACACAATGGGAATAAAGATCGGTGTGCGGTTATCGGCAACGATACTGGGTTTGGTTCTCGCGGGAATCGCAACAATCGTGATTGTAGGCATTACCAGCCCGTCGGCTTCAGTTTCAAAAATCACCGATAGTGGTTCGTCTTTTACTGTCAGCGCGTTTCTTACGGCTATGCTTTCCGCGTTTTTCGCATATGAAGGCTGGAACGGGATTGCGTATGTTGGTGGGGAAGTAAAGGATCCGCAAAAGAATATTCCGCTGAGCCTGGCCATAGGAGTGTTTGCGGTGATCGCTATATACCTGGTTGTTGATGCTACATACCTTGCTGTGTTGTCCGTTGACGAGCTGACTGAAATTTATCATTCACAGAATAAGATCGCTGCAGTTGAGGCGATGAGAAAGGTTACGGGTAATGCCGGCGCGCTCGCGATCTCGATATTGATCGTCATTACAACGTTTGGTTGCATTCATGCAAGTATTGTCAGTAATTCGAGGATATATTTTGCGATGGCGAAGGAGAGGTTATTTTTTAGCAAGGCCGGGCGCATAAATTCGCGTAATGCACCGTCGTTTTCGTTATGGATGCAGGGCATTTGGTCGTCGTTACTGGTGATGTCCGGAACATTCGATCAGTTAACAGATATGCTGATCTTCGCGGCTTTCATATTCTACGGGGCTTCCGCTCTGGGTGTTATTGTATTAAGATTCACAGCTCCTGATGAACCAAGGCCCTATAAGGTATGGGGATATCCTTATGTTCCGGCAGCGTTTTTTTTGTTTTCTGTTGGTCTTGTTTTCAACTCAATTTTTACGCGTCCGCGGGAAGCGGCCATAGGCCTGAGTTTGATCGCCTCAGGCGTTCCGTTTTATTTTTGGTTTGTTCGCAAGCGGGAAGCGAATGGGGAATCAAGAATCGAGAGACGAGAGTCGAGAGTCGAGAGACAAGAGTAGCGGGTCGATCAATTACTGTCGGTTCTCGATTCTCGATTCTCGATTGTCGCTTCCCGACTCTCCCGCTACTCCGCCTTCAAACTCTTAGTCGGGTTCGCTACTGCTGCCTTCACTGTGTGAAACATTACCGTCACCAGCGTAATCATCAACACAGTTACACCTGAATAAACAAAGGGCCACACCGACATCCCCGTATTGTATGGAAATATCTTCAGCCACTTATACATAAAGATGTACGCGACCGGAAACGCCACCAGGCACGAAATGCACACCAGCAACACAAAATTCTTCGTGATGAGCGGAACAAGCTGTCCTAATCCAGCTCCAAGTATTTTTCTTATGCTTATCTCTTTCTGCCGTTGTTCGGTGGTAAACGCGATCAAACCAAGCAAACCAAGACACGTGATAAGGATAGTGAGCATAGAAAACGCAGCATATATTTTACCGCGCCGCTGGTCGGCCGCGTATTGCGCATTGAAATCATCATCAAGAAAAGAATATGAAAAAGCAAGATCAGGAAAGTTAGCCTTCCATGTTCTTTCTATAAACGAAATCGTTTGAGTAATTTGGTCGGGAGAAACTTTTGCAAGAATACTTATGTTATTGGGACGATAAAACAACAATAGCGGAGCGATAGGATTATAAAGTGATTTCTGGTGAAAATCCTTCATCACGCCTACCACTTCAAGATAAAAAGATGAAGTGTCTCCGGGAAACCTCACTCTCTTACCTATCGGCTCATCCCACTTAAAATATTCAACCATCTTTTCATTCACAATAATACTTCTTAGCGTATCGGCGAGTGAACTGAAATTCCTGCCACGCACAATAGGAATTCCGAGTGTTTTCAGATAGTTTTCATCAATAACATAACAATCAACTCCCTGATCCGTATAACCTGTATTCGTTTGAACAGTAAATAAATTAAAGTTTACATTGTCGCCGCCGGGAGTGCTCGAAGATGTGCTCACCGACTTTATCTGCGGGTTCTTAAGCATTTCATTCCTGAACGAAAGAATGCTGCTGCGAATATCTTTATTCGTATTCGCGTTCAGCGATATTACCTGCTCCTTGTTAAAACCAAGGTCCCGCGTACGCAGATAGTTCAACTGCCTGTCGACAACCCATGTGCAAACTAGCATGATCAGTGCAATAGTAAACTGGGTCACAACCAGTATCCGGCGCAGTACTACATTGCTGGAACTTTTCGATACGCTTCCCTTCAGTACCTGCACCGGTTGCAGGTGCGAAAGATAGAATGCAGGGTAACTGCCACCAATCAGTCCAACAAGAAGAACCATTGCCAACACAATAACAAATGTGCTGGGAATAAATAAGGCCGAATAACTGATGTGCTTCCCCGAAATCAGGTTGAAGCCAGGTAAAAAAGCAATGATCAGTGCTATACTAAGAATAAGCGCAATAATTGTTACGAGTGTCGACTCAACAAGGAACTGCGCTACGAGTTGCGATTTTGTTGAACCTGTTACCTTACGAATGCCTATTTCTTTTGCACGCCGTGCAGAACGCGCAGTGGTAAGGTTCATGTAGTTGATGCAGGCTATCAGCAGCATGAACACAACAACAGCGGAGAATATATAGATGTACGACATGCTGCCAAGCTCCTCCGGTTCGTTCGCCATGTCGGAATGCAGATGAATATCCGTGATGCGCATCAGGCCATAATGTATCTTGATATTGTATTGCGCAAAAATCGCTGCCATATATTCGTCATACATCACCTTTAACTTGTTCATGAAAGATTCTTCACTCACTCCCGGCTTGAGTAACACGTAGGTGGGAAAGTTGAATCCACCCCAGTTGTTAGAAAAATCCTTCGGCAATGTTGATTCAGAAATCAGCACATTAAAACGCATATGTGAATTACGTGGCACATCGCTTATCACGGCCTTCACTGTAAAAACCTGGTTGTTGTCGTTAGTAAGCGTTTTGCCTACTACATTTTTAACGGAACCAAAATATTTGTTTGAGACAGATTCGGTAATAACTATACTATTCGGTTCAACCAAGGCAGTTTTTGGATCACCCTCAATAATATGTTCAGTGAATACCTTAAAAAAATTGCTGCTGGTATTGTATATCTTTTCTTCAAATAGTTTTATTTCGCCATTTCTGAAAAGAATCCTTGAATTGGGATTGAAACGCACTGCCTCTTCCACTTCAGGAAATTTGGCTTGCAGCGTTGGTGCCAGCGGCCATTGCGTAATGGCCCACTTCAGCATGTCTTTATCCGGCTCCTTGATGTATGAGTTAATCCGGTAGATCCTGTCACTTTTCGTGTGATACTTATCGAAGCTTAGTTCATCACGTATATAGAATATGAGGAACAGGCTGAAGGTAATTCCGATCATCAGTCCGAAAATGTTCAGAATGCTGTATCCGGGATATTTTTTCAGGTTGCGCCACGCAACGATAAAAAGGTTTTTGATCATAAGGGCTGTGTTGCTGATTGGAAGCAACCAAACTTATTCCCTTTTCATACAACCATCATAATGAATGTGATGACCGGCTATGGTATAATACAAACTGTGCGGTTTTGATACACTCGCGGTTCGTATCTGAACAACAAAACCCTTCTGGCTTCCCTTAGGGGTCATTACCTCCTGTCCCTGAATTGATAAAATAATCCAAACTGCCAGACCCTGTTTTTAACGTCGCTATTTGTTTTGCTGATGTCGCTGATACCAAGATTATAACGTATATCTACACCCAAACCTGAATGGCTCAGGTAACCACCTCCGAATGTCCATGCAAAATCACCCCTTTTGAAATTGTCGTCTATATCAGACTCTGCATTCCCGTTTTCCGATTTTGCATTCATCAATATACCAACTTGCGGGCCTGTTTGTATCCTGAACCCATCACCGAACATCACCTGCGCAAGAACCGGCAGATTGAGATAGGTAAATTTGTCCTCATTGTTTTCACCGTAGTCGGCACCCTGCGCTGATATCATTAGTTCGGGCTGAACGGCAAAATGTTCAGTCACATGTATATGCGCAAGTCCACCCAAATGCAGGCCGATTCTTGAGTCGGAATTGAAGGATGGATCAATTTTGAAATTTGCAGCATTAATACCAGCCTTGATACCAAATTCAACATTATTACGCTGAGCGTGAAGCACATGCATCAGCAGCACCCCCACGATCAGCAAAATGGTCTTTTTCATGGCGTTCCTTTAATTATAATATATGCAAATAAAGGACCACCAAACACATATTTTAGCGGTTATATATTAACGTTAGTTAACTAAAATTCAGTAACTTAAATTAAAATCAACCAACAAACATGAACCGTCGTTCAATGCTTAAGGGCCTTGGCGTAACAGCCGCCGCAGGCACTCTTTCTTCATTCACTAACAATCAGCCAAAGAATGAAAAAATAACCATCACAAAAATTGAAAGCGTTCGCTTCAGCAACAAGATTAAGATCGGAGGGGGATCCGGCGGCAGCGATGAAACGGAATTCTGCTGGGTACGCCTGCACACAAGCAATGGCATCATCGGCACCGGTGAAACATACCCATTTAACAATGGCGAACTCGGCGCGTTAAAAGACTATGCCCAGCTCCTCATTGGCAGCGACCCGCGTGATATCGATGGACTCTGGAAAAAAATGTATCACGATATGAGCATGCGCAATGCCGGTGGCGCCGACATGCGCATCATCAGCGCTATTAACATGGCGCAGCTCGATCTCGCTGGTAAATTAACCGGACTTCCCGCATACAGATTACTCGGTGGTAAAACAAGAGAGAAAATAAAAGTGTACAATACTGTTACCGATTACTGGGCTATCAACAACATGAAGATGGGACAGGACACAGAAAAGATTGTAAAATTCCTGCTGGACCGCAACATCACGGCAATGAAGATTTATCCGTTCGAAGCTAAAGATGAAATGATAACAACAGCGGAAATTGATAACTGCGTTCAATGGCTTAAACAAATTCGCGATACTGCAGGCAACAAAATGGAAATTCTCATCGATTGCTGGGGAAGATTTGACCTGCCAGGCGCACAACGGATCATGAAAGCTATTGAACCATATAACGTGATACATATGGAAGACGCCATGGTGCCATCAAACGCACAGCAAAGCTATGCTGTACTGGCAGCCGAAACTTCGGTACCAATCGCCCATAGCGAAACGATTGCTACGCGCTACGAGATAAAAGATTTTCTCGAGAAAAGAGCGCTCGATATTCTCATGTTCGATATCTGCTGGTGCGGCGGCCCTACAGAAGCAAAGAAAATGTGCGATATGGCAGATGCATACAATATTCCAGCATCGCCACACACAGCCGGTGGGCCACTTTTGTGGTTGGCATCAATGCATCTCTGCACTGCTATCCCTAATTTCAGCTATATGGAAAGTAATTACTGGAAATACACGCATCAGTTCCCATATTTCCTGAACAATGTACCTGTGCCGGTCGACGGTTATGTTACTGCGCCCGAAGGCCCCGGACTTGGCGCCGAAATTAAATCAGAACTATTCAAAAACGGAGATGCGAAAGTTGAAGCGGTTATGTGAATTATATTTCCATCACCACCGATTGGTCGGATAATCCCATATTGCCGAACATTTTCAACAACGCATCAAGCATCGGCGGAGGCCCGCATATGTATAATTTATCATCAGGTTGTATAGACATCCCTCTGAGTAATTCCTCTGTAACAAAACCGTGCTTATAACCTGCAATATTTTCTTCCGAAAGGATATTTGTTACACGGCCGTTCAGCATTTTATTCAGCTCGTCTTCAAGTATAATATCTTCTTTCTTCTTATTCGCAAACAGCAGCCGGTTTTCCTCTTTATTGCCCGTTGCGTTTAAATAACGAAATATTGAAAGAAACGGAGTAATGCCTGCACCGCCCGCAATAAACAAACCTTTTCCTTTATAGCTTATAGCTCCCCATACATCATGCAGTATTAGTTCATCGCCGCGATTAAGAGTCAGCAATTGGCTGGTCACCCCATTACGTTCAGGGTACGTTTTGATGGTAAATTCCAGGTGATCGTCTCCAGGTAAATTAGTGAACGTAAATGGCCGCCTTTCTTCCTCCCAACCTTTTTTATTTACGGCCACTTCTGTTGCCTGCCCCGGTGAGAATGTATAATCAGCAGGTTTCTCAACCTTAAAGCCACGTACATCATGAGTTACTTTGGCTACATCCAGTATCCTGACTATATGCGATTCCATGATTTTTTAATTGTTTGCCGAATTTACCCAATTCAGGTAGTTACCAACACCCTGTTATCTTCAACGATGCATTTACCGCCAAAAGAAGCGGCTCTTTCATGTATGGAGATCACTCCGGTAGCAGTCATCTCCTGTCCTTCAATACCCTCGATCACGAGCGCCACTTTGCCAGCCCTCTCTTCAATTGAGATTTTCACTTTTTCGGTATTAGCGTGTAGCCTCACGCTAGCTAATACCTGCTGGCAAATACGGAAAAAATCCAGTCGCACCTCTTTGCTTAACTTGTCTTCATCGTAGTTGCTTTGAAATGAACAGTCTATTCCGTTGGTCGCCGAAAATTCGTTGCAATACCATTCGAGCGTTGCATCAAGTCCCAGGTCATCGAGCATACCAGGACTTATAGAAAACGAAATTCTCCTTATTGTGTCTATAAGCAGGTCAGCAGAAGCGAGAGCATGGTCGATCCGTTTTTTTGTTTCAGCAGGAGCGTTCACATTTGAACTGATCCAGTCTATATCAACCTTCACTGCTGTGGCAAGCTGGGCGAGGTCCTCATGAAGTTCAGCAGCCACATATTTTCTGTCCTTTTCGAGATTGCGCTTAAACTGCGTAGCCTGATGCTTGAGCTTCGTAAATTCATCCAGCACCTGGTGTTCCATCTCCTTTCTGGCTGAAATGTTCTTCGCTATTGCAAAGACAAGCTCCTTTTCCGGAAGATATACTGAAGTCCATTCCAGCCAGATGATTTTTCCATTTTTGGTGATATAACGGTTCTGGAAGTTCACCAGCGTGTCACCCTTCAACAGCTGAGCACGTCTGTTAAGCGTTGCTTCCCTGTCATCGGGATGCATGTGGTTGGCTATGGGTTGCGAAAGCAATTCCTCGCGGGTATAACCAAGCGTTTGGGGCACAGCCGCATTAAAATTTTTAAAGTACCCAGTTTTGTCGGCGACACACACGAGGTCCGGCGTGGCTTCGAAGAGAATAAGCAGGTCCTCAGCAGCAATGCTGTGGTAATTAGGGTTCATGTTCTAAATAACGAAAAAATATTATTCCGTTCTCAAACTTTTTACCGGGTTGGCCAATCCCGCCCTGATAGCCTGATAGCTTATAGTGAGCAATGTAATTATTAAAGACCCGGCGGCAGTAATACCAAATATCCACCACGATAGGTGTACACGGTATGAATAGTTATTCAGCCAGTTGGTCATGAAGTAGTCTGCTAAAGGCGTTGCAATGATAAATGAAACGAGAGTGAGGATAATAAATTCTTTCGATAGCAATTGCCATACATTCAGCACCGATGCGCCCAGCACCTTTCTTAATCCGATCTCTTTCGTCCGCTGTTCTGCAACGTACGACGACAATCCAAACAATCCCAGGCATGAAATGAATATCGCAAACACGGCAAAGAAGCCTGCCAGGTTGCCGATCTTCTCTTCGGCAGTGAATTTTTTTGCGTACTCGTCGTCTACAAATCGGTAGGCAAATGGAGTATCGGGATCATACTTTTTAAACAAACCCGCAATCTGGTCAAGCGATTTATTCACCGGCTGCTTCCCGCTGATCCGGATCGTTAGCGCCTGAAGCCACCCGCTACAGAAAAACACAGATGGCTCCAGGGGCGCATACGGTGACTGCGTGATCATATCGTGCACCACGCCCACAATTGTAAAATCTTTACCCCCGTATTTTATTATCTGACCAATGGGATCTTTGAAATTCATGATCCTGAGCGCAGATTCGTTGATAAT